>ERZ869936.19-NODE-19-length-346868-cov-29.180818_pt1 | contig 346868 bp, 394 predicted proteins | sample MGYA00520876_ERZ869936 | MGnify/ENA primary metagenome ERZ869936 (study PRJEB32218, sample SAMN09650985) | biofilter metagenome | isolation source: enrty point of leading RO module | place: Saudi Arabia: Thuwal, RO plant located on Red Sea | collected 2016-02-17 ...
CAGTTGGGTCAGTGTATTGTACAGTGATGATATCACCTTGTAAGATACAATAGTTTTGACCGCTTGCGGATGCAGTTGCAAATCGCATTTGTTCACCGCCTCTAGAACCGTTTGTTTGGTGCTTAAATGAGGTGGTTGTTGGACAAATTGAGCTGTCTGGACCATCAGTGTATCTGATGACAAAGTCTAGCTCAAAGATGCCAGCGTCTGGTGCGATTTCAGTAATTGGTCCTAGTTCTGTGGTTCGTTTATCCTTATCAAGAGATCTAACTGGATCTTTACCAATTGTGATCTTACCTGGTTGGGCAGTTACGTTACCAGCAGTTGCTAGTGTCAATACTTCGGCTGCTCTGGACACTGTGATCTTCACAGGGCCAGATTTACCAGCAATTGATTGTGCGATTTTATCTTCACCGCTTGCTGAGACATCAAAGTCTGGATCGTTTACTCTGACGTGAATTGTCAAGTCACCCTTGTTCAAGAATGCACCAGCTTTTGTAATTGGTGTTGCAGCTGGGCTAGCAGAAGTGTTTGGAGCCTGTGTTGCAAGGCTTGGAACTCCTGTTGCATGAATTGGGAATATTGAGAATTCGTTAGTGTCAGATGTTCCTGTTGGAACAGTAAAGTCTGCTGGAATACCAAATGGAACTGGGTAAACAGTTCTATCTAGGCTGACTGAACCAGTGTTGGCTCTGATTCCTGCAGAATCTCCTACTTCGATTATCTCACCGGATGCGTCTCTGTAATCAACATAGTTAACTTCCATATCAGTACCTGTTACGCTTGCAGTTGTAGTATCAGAGTTACAATAGTCTGCTGGGACTTGGAAGTCACCAGTAAAGACACCGCTAGAAGCAGTTGTCTCAACTAAAGTAAATCCTGTTGCTACTAGACCTGTATCACCAGATGGTGCACATGTAAAGGTACCATCGTTAGTTGGGTTGTTTGTCCATCTTGCATCATCAAATGTGATGTCAAGCAGTCTACCGAATGCTTCTCCTTCGGAGTTCAATCCGTAGAATGGTGAACCCACAGCCTGGTACGCCTTGTCAGTAAGTACACTGACTACGGTGTAAATCTCGATAGTATCTGTATCTGTGTTAAGGTCTTGGTCTTCAAGTGTTACGGTTACTGTGTCAGCAATCTTGTATGTGTTTGAATCAAATGAAACCACACCAGAGTGAGAAGGTGCTTCTTGTTGGTCAGCAATCTGTGTTGAGACACCGTCTGCTCCCAAGTCAAGATAGTTAATTCTCACTGAATCCTCATCAGTAAAGTCTTCGTTAACAACAATCTGGAGATCATCATTAATTGTTCGAATGGACTCATATGTTGAGGATTGGTTAGTGTTTAGTTGGTTTAGCATAATGTATTCAACTGTTCCTACAAATACACCTGTGTTATCATCGGTCTCTTCTAATTCTGCTCTGTAAATTGCATTGTTGTATCTGTCAGAGGAAGTAATACCGTCATTGTCGGTACCAAACTTGAAGAAATCAACAACTGCCATTAATGCAGATGAATTAGTAAGAGTCATTATCTTTTGGCCTCCTGTTCCGCCATTACCGGCACCAGAAGAGGCACCAGATGGGAAGAATTGGAAGTCTACTCTTAGAGTACCAGTACCACCAATTGATGAGTCACCAACTGCTGCGCCACCGAAACCGCCGCCACCACCTACGTTCAATCGGATTAATCCGCTTGAAGCAGTGATTTTGCCTTTGGTTACGTTAACTGCAGTTGTAGCTGAGCTACTGTCTGTGGTTGCGTTTGCAATTAGTATGTTAAATGGTACAGCTGTTGCATTTAATGCACCGGTGATACTTCTAATGTCGTAGTTAAGATAATGATAGATTGAGTTTGTTGTTCCATTGTTAAGGAATTTAGATAGATCATTCATGGTTTTACCAGTGAATGTATAGTTGAATGAAGTGCCATCAACAAAGCCACTACATTTAGCTTGATTACCAACTCCTGGAGAGTTAGCACATGACTGTACGGTAGTTCTTGCTCTTTGGCTGAATGATTCAACTGTTGTAGAGGTAACTGCATTACCGCCAGAACCTTGACCGTTAGTACCGTTAGTTATTGAAACTAGAGTACTTGATGCGGTAGTAGTTGTTGGTAATGTAATTGGAGATCCAATCTTGATGGTTGGGATAAGCTTTACGGCTGCATTGTTTACATCCAAGTCCTCATCTGTTAGTGCATTCAAGTTTGAGTCGTTATCGGTTAAACTAACTTTGATTCTCTCACCAGAGTTCCATTCATCGCCAACACTTGCTCCATCCATATCAATGGTTGCAAAGAAGTGTCCGACTAGACCTGAAACAAATCCTGGAGAATCATATTCTATCTCAAATGTCTGTCCTCTTACTGCAGATGATGCAATCTTTAGGTTTGCTTTGCTGTCACCAGAACCATAGTTGACAAAGGTTGCAGAGTTGCTACCTGATTCAACAAAGTTTACTGGGAAGCTTGCAGCGGTGATTTGACCGCCAGTGCCTATTACGGCTGAACCTTTGGTTGCACCTGTTGCAGTGATAACAGTAATTGGATAGTCTTCGTTAGCTTGTAAGTCGATTTGAACTGTTCCTTGTGGGGAACGCTTGATTGCTACTAGTTCATCAAAGTGTGGGTCACCCATTGTTGGTGATTTGATACCAGAAGCATCTTTCAATGCGACTGTGTTAACAGCTCTTGCTGCACCATCTTCATCATAAACACCATAGAATATGGTCTTGTTTGAGGAAGAGGTACCAAATACCCATGTATCTTCATCAGTTGGATCAACATTCAATCCTTGGTCAGTAATTGTTACAATAACATCTGCACCCAATGGGTACTTTGTTCTGTCAAGTACTGGCTTTGACTCTACTGGATCATCTAAGAGTAGGGTAACTTTTTCGCTACCACCTGCTCTGTTATATACGATATTCATGTTTGAGTTTTCAGCAACATCATAGAGTTGAATGAATGGCCAAAAGTTAGTATCACGGAATTTAATTTGTCCTGGTCCAGTTGCTGTAACGCCACTGTTGAGAGTTTCATTCTCTCGAATGACGTTCATTATTTTATCACCTGGATTTGGATTTGCACTTCCTGAAATGGCTGTAAGTGGTTTTGCAGCTGCTTGGCATGCAACTAATGCAGTGGTACCATCAGTACCGTTGCTAGTTGCGCCACCTGCACCTGCTGCAAAGTATCTTGGTACAGCATATCCTGTTGTTGCAGACAAATCAATTCCTAGTGGAGTTGATGCGCTGTTCAAACAGAATTGTCCAACGTTTAGTCCAAGTCCTAAGGCTTGAGCTGTTCCGTTGGTGTTGCCCAATACTGCATCCATGTTTTGCATGGATACTCTATCTGCAACATATGCATACCAAGCACCATCAGTTGCTTGTGCCATTCTAACTTTCTTACCGTTGAGTGATACATTTGGTTCACCTTTACCCTGGTCAGTGTCACTGATCAGTGGGTCGATTACAACAATCTCAATTACGTTTCCTGGACTTACCTCATTTAGTGAGTTGTGTCCTTCACCGGAAACGAAGAGGTGTGGATTGCTTTGTGTGGCTACTGCAAATGCTTCAGGAGTAACTCCTGGAATAGCAAATGTCAGTGAGCCAGCTATCATAATTGTCATTAATGTAAGACTAGTTATTTTGCGTCCTATCTCGTTATTCATATTATTACAGGCTTGGTTTGAAAATTATTATTAGTGCATAACTGTAAAATTGTGGCGTGCTATCAATTTACGCATGAATGGATCATTTGCTCACAAGTTTTATTAACATCATAGCAGGCCACAACAAAAACTAAGTTTACAAATAATACTTGAAATAATTTTTTTTGATGTTTGATGCCAACAATTCGGTAACGAAAAATTTGCAAAAGAATAGTAGCATGCATAATTATACTACGTTTAATGAAAGTTCGATTTTAAGAAATCTTTTATTTGTATGCGATAAATGTTGTGGCCCTACAGTACCAACAGCATCATGTATGATTTGTAAAAAATGTTCTATCAGAAACTGTGTAAAATGTTCTTCGGATGTATTCATGGATAAACATCAAAAATGTATTGTGCTAATATCTTATTTATATAAATTAAAAAACAAATAATTCAAAATTAACGTCTACTCAGTTATTACAATAAAAGATGGTCTCCATGCAAGAGGGTCTTTTGTAATCTTGTATGCCTTTTCGAACCATTCAAGGGCTTGATCATAGTCTCTCATTTCTTGTAATGCATTTGCTTTGTTAACTATGGCACCAAGTTTTCCAGGATTTATCTCAAGGGCTTGATCATAGTAGCTAATGGCCTCTGGATATTTTTCTTGCTCGTATAGAACAATTCCCTTGTTAACTAGCGCTGCGTATAGCGTCTCCTGTCTAACTATATTGGAGTTATCAATTACCCTATCAAAATAAGACATTGCTTCTGTTTGATTTCCATATATTGATAATGCAATTCCAGCGTTCACTACTGCCCGATAATCAACAGACTTGTTTTTTTCTCCAATTTTTATTGCCTGATCAAAGAGTTGCTTGGCACCATCAAGATCACCTGTACTTGCCTTTGCGATTCCCTTATCCACCATTGCCCTAACATTATCTGGGTTTCTCTTTAGAGCCTCATCAAAGTAAATAATTGCATCCTCATGGTCACCATACTTTAATTCCTCGATTCCTTTTTCGACAATTTTTTCAAAGGAATCATAACTTGATGGTTTAGGGGTTTCGTTTTGAGATCTATCATCAGATGGATTAATGATTATGAATTTGTTTTCTATTAGATACTCTATAGCTTTGAGAAACTCTTTTTCAGTGATTAATCCATCCCCAAACCATTTAGCAGTATTTTTCACCCAAGTCGGAACTTGTTGTGCAGACACATCTTGAGTTAAGACAATTGGCGATAGTAACAAAGACATGCCAAAAATAATTGCGATTACTTTATGATTCACAATAAGCATGGGAGTAATTTCTTATTAAAGATACACACTATAGATTAAGAAAATTTGAAAGTTAATTGTTAGGATTGAGCATAAAGCCGATGATTCAATAATGGAAAGGGATTCATAATGGTGGTAATCAAGAGACTTGAATCTAATAGTTAGCTGCCCAAGACATTTTGAAACTGAAACCATACAAGAGATCAAAGGAATACTTGAAGAAATAGGGGATGAAGATCCCAAAGTTACAATAACAAACATTTCTGGACTCTTAACTGTTGAAACATCTGTTGAGCCTTTGGATGTCACCAAAAGGATTCGTGAAAAAATAGAAGATGAACCATGGTCAATCAGATACATTCTAAGAGTTATTCCGATTCAAGTTTCAATTGAGACCACACCTGAAAAAATTGTAGAGGAAACACTAAAGCTTGCAAAAAAAATCAAGGAGGATCAAACCTATAGAATCACCATAGAGAAACGAAATTCCAATATCTCAAAATCAGAATTGATTTCAAAAATAGCGGACGGAATTTCAAGAAAAGTTTCACTGGAACAATATGATTGGATAGTTTTGGTAGAAATTTTAGGCAATAAAACAGGACTTTCAGTTTTAGCAGGTAAAGATATTCTCAGTATAGAAATTGCAAAACGCGAGTTATCCGAATAAAACTGCAGCCTTTTCTACCAAGATGTCCTCCAATGGCGTTTGAGAATCTACTGCATCTAGATGCTTTTTAGAAATTTTAAATTCTTTTTTTAGAAATGGTTCTGAATTAATTTTTGATTTGCTCAAAAAGGACTCCAATTCTTTGTAAAGTTTATCTTGTATAGATTTAGGTCCAATTGAAATTATTGTGAATAAAGTATTAGGATTAATTCCAGCTTTTGATATGGCATCAGAAATTTGAGTTGTACAAGCAAATCGCATTAACATATCAGTCTCAATTTTGTTTGATAGAAGTGTGTTATTTTTCTTAGAGTCCAATGAAAGCATGATAATCTTTTTTGCATGATTTGAATTGAGGATAAATTTTGAAGATATAGCCTGAATAATTAATTTAGGATATTTTTTTCGAAGTGAATCTAAAAATGACTCATCAAGGTTATGTTTTGATTTTATGTGGATTAATTCTACTTGGTTGCGTCCAATTTTTAATTTGATTCTGGGAGATCCACCATGAATAACAGGTATAATACTCACTATATCGTCCTTGGAGATTTTTGTTGCCCGTCCCTCCAATGCAGAAGAATCAATGCCATTAACTGCAACAAGAATATTTTTTGTATCAAGATCAGGTGTGTTGTTTGGTTTGTTTTTTAAAAGATTGGAAAGTAACTCATTAATTGTCAAGTTTTCAACATCAAGTTCAATTTTTTCAGTTGAAAAGGATTTTTTTGCCCCGCCAAGAAGTTTTACAGTTACCATCAAGAATCATGAATATTGGTTAAAAATTAACCTTACAATATTGAAAGAATGGAAATTATTCTTTAGCCTCTGAGGTTTCTGGTTCTTCAGTATCGGCTTCAATTGTTTCTGAAACAGAATCAGATTCTTCAGTTGCCTCAATCTCATCACTTTGAGATTCAAGTTCTGCTGATTGTTTTGCTCGCTCTTCTTTTAATTGCTGATCTCGAATTTCATGTTTGAGAAGTTTTGTGATGTATCCAGCAATCTCATTTTTTAGTCCTTTAGAACGGATAATTGAGATTTTATCTAAGGTTTTTTTGTTATCACCAAAGTCTACACCAAATTGTGATTTGTGTTCCTCTAGTATTTCCATAGATAATCGCTTAATTCTATCCACGAATCAAAATATCAGGGAGGGTATTTTATACCTATACGCCCAAATACGCATTAGAGTTTTTCTCAATTAGGGTACACATCTCATCATATGTTTTTCTTAGTACTTTGGAGGCACAAAAAACAACACTAGGAATAAAGCTAATCTGTGCAGATTTTAATGCAAAACATCTGGAGAATCTTACTGGCCCGTCTGTTTCAACTAGAATTTTTTCTTCTGTAGTATTTGATAGTAAAGTCTGCTTGTCTTGTGCATAAATCATAACAGGTCCATAAGAAACATAGAAATTCAAATCCATTGCTTTTTGTAATTGCTTTTTACTTCCATCAAACCAATGCAATAATGCTTTATCAAGAGAGTATGAGGTCATTACATCAAAAATTTCATCAAGGGTTTTTCGTGAATGAATAGATACTGGTTTGTCGTATTTTTCTGCAAGCGACAGTTGTTCTTCAAAAACTTTTTTTTGTTTTAGGAATTCACTTTCATTTTCTGTATATGTTCTGTCCAGTCCTATCTCTCCAATTCCAGCAATGCTTGCGTGATTTTCATTAATTAGATCTACAACAGAGTCTTGTTTTTCTAATGCCTTTTCAGGATGTATCCCGATGAAAGGCAGAATTAACGAATTGGATTTTGATATTTCTATAGTTTTGATAGAATTTTCATAATCCATTGAAACGCAACATGCTTTAATGTGAAGTTTTTCCATGCTCTTTTTGATATATTCCATATCAGAGTCGTACTGAGGATCAGAAAGATGAATATGAGAATCCATCAACCATGTCATGTTTTTCATTGGAGTGACTTGTTAAAATAGTCTGCATAAATCGATTCCTTTGTGATATTTTTTCACTCAATGTCTTTTTTCATATAATTAAAAAATGAAATTTATGAAATCAACAGAGCTGGGATTATCAGCTATGTATAGAATTTTAAAAAAATCAGGGGCTGAGCGAGTCAGTGACGAATCAGCTGATGAGCTAAGGCGAGTTATTGAGGATATAGCTGGACAGATTGCCAAAAATGCTATCGACATGTCAAATCATGCTGGGAGAAAGACTGTCAAAGCAGAAGATGTCAAGCTTGCATCAAAGCAGTTTTTCAAGAGCTGACCTAAAGAGTTTAATTGTTGATTACTTGTTTTTCTGACTGCGGTGAGGTGGCAGAGTGGTTATGCGTGGGCCTGCAAAGCCTATCTATAGGGGTTCAAATCCCTTCCTCACCTCTTATTTTACATAGATTTTTCCCATCATCCAAGGATGTAGAGTACAGAAATAATCAAACTCTCCAATTTTATCAAAATTTACTGAAAATGTTTCACTAGGATCTAAATGTCCGCTATCAAAAAGTTCAGTTGGTGAATCATAAAAGCCGCTTGTAACACTATGAAACGCTACATCATCATTCTTCCATGTAACAGATTCACCGGCACTGATTGTAAACTCGTGAGGGACATAACAGGAATTTGTTTTTTCACATCCAGGTCTTGATGATTTGTTAGTCATTACAATGTCATAGTCAGATTCTGTGTCTTGTGCACCGGTTGTTTTTTCTTTTGATGTAAAGTCTAATTCAGAAGATGATTGGGAATTATTTGAGTCTGCGATATTTACTTGTAGAGTAACAGCAAATATTGCTACAATTGAGATCCCTATTAAGCCAAGCCAGATTTTTTTTTGCATCTTCATTCACATAGAAATTGAGTTATTATGTAATTACCAGCTTTTCTAAATATATAGGATGTTAAGCAAATCGCTTGGCACAAAATAGATTACTAGAGTATATTCCGGGTTCACGCTCATTACTAATTCAAAAAAATTCCACTCCACCACTTGAGGGATTCTCTGAGAATGTTCAACAAAGTATTCAGGAATATGCTGAAAGTGCAAAAAACGAAGTTGAAAAAGGGAATAATTTTCTACAATGGGTTTTGACCAGAGTCTTTGAGGCAACAGAAGATGATGCTGCAGATGCAATAGTTGATGGCGCAAATGATCTTGGAATTGATGCCTACCTGCCAGTGGATTTTTCAGATAACAAGATTCGTTTGTTCCAATCAAAATATGGAACTTCACACTCAGTTGATGCAGTAATTAAATTCAAAGAAGATGTAAAGCGACTCTTAAGCAAAGACGTTACAAAAATGAGGCCAGAGCTTGCGCATTTGGTTACCAAGATTAAAGAAAAGCACCTCAAGATTGAGTGCTGCTATGTAACAGATCAAAGAGTAGACTTTGAGGATGATGCGGTAGAAATTATTGGAATTGATGAAATAATAGAGATACTTTGGGCCAGGATAAAAAAGCCGGCAGCAGGAAAAAAATCATCAATAAAACTTGAAAAGATGCTACGCCATGACAATACAATTTTGGGAATCTTGAAGCTTCGGGAATTAACAGAATTTGTTACAAAGAACAGGGATTATGTCTTTGAATCAAACATACGACAATGGATGCAGTTTAAGACGACTGTAAACAAAGGCTTGCGCGAAACATTACAAAATGATCCTGGAAAATTCTTTTACTACAACAACGGCATTACAATAGTAGTTAGCGATTTTGAAGAAGTTGGAGATAATATCATCAGCTTGTATGCACCACAAATCGTTAATGGCGCTCAAACATCAAACTCAATATTAGATCATGCCAAGAGAACAAAAAATCTTGATGGAAGCATGACTGTAACCATCATAAAGGCAGATGATGAACAAGAACAAAACAACATTACAAAGTATAGAAACTCTCAGAACTCTGTTCGCGGAAAAGACCTAGTTTCATTAATGGATTTTCACAAATCAATTAAATCACAGCTGAAAAATTCCGGATACTTTTATGAGATTCAAGCAGGCTCTTTTGATTCTAAAACCAAATCAAAACAATGTGAGTATGTTGGTGAGCCATCATACAATGTGTATCTTCCTGACAATCACAAAAAAGTAATTGTAGCAAAAGATGCCATACAAGCTCTAGTTGCAGGAATAGAACAAAGACCCACAGAAGCATACAGTTCACCTGCACAGTTCCTTCCACGAGGAAGCAAGTATGATGATGTCTTTAATGACAACTTGAAGGATGACTATAGACTGTTACTTTATCCATATCTAGTCAAAGAGTACGCCAAAAAGACCCTCAAATATGGAAAACAGGGTGCCCACAAGACAAAACGTTACGCAACTCTCTTCTATCTTGCAGTATATTTTAGAATCCTACACAAAACAATACTTGAAACAAAAGGTGATTTTAAGACTGATGTGATAAAGCTAGAGCCAGTATTTCGCAGCTTCAAGCTTAACACTAGAATACTAAAGCTTGCAGACATTGTTGTTACCAAATTTTTAGAAGACACAGTAGTAGATGATGAGATAGAAATTGCCAATACAAAACACAACTTCTTTTCCCATCACGTATGGAGTGACTCCATGCTTCGTGTTGTTGATAAAAAAATCAAGCAAGAAGAAGAAGAGATTGACGCCATAAAGAAGCTAGTCTCAAACATTTTGTAAGATTAGAAGGTAGTAGTCCAACCAAGTAAAAATTTGCAGGAGGTTTACATTGGCCAGACTGCTACCGTATTTTCAATATTATACAGTATTATTTAACATGACGACTGATCCCAAATTTACGAGAGCAAAATTTCAAAATCATTTTTATATAGATCATTAAGAGCAGAATCAAAATGCCTGATAAAGCAAAATGCACAGTTTGTGGAAATCCAATTTCATTAAGATATGAACCAATGGATGAATGGGGAATCAAAGGACCACTATGTGGCAAGTGTTATTCACAGAAAATTTCAGAGCATTATCCTGGAAAACATGTTAGAGTAAGTCTTTACGGAAAGAAAGAAGCCTAAGAATTATTTTTTGTTCAGTTTGTTAACATAAAGACAATTCCATGCTAATGGGTCATCTTTTACTTCATCTTCGCTAAGAAATGCAATGTCTGTAATGGTCTTCTTTTTTTTCAGTAATGTTACTTGAAAGCTTTCAAACTTTCTGCATTTACAGTCATCATAAAAGCACTCATCATTATCCTTTGCATCATCATGATCCTCTTTTGCATGACCACAATCACATATTGCATCATCTTTAACGTCTGCCTTTGATTTTCTTGAATACATTCCCAGCCGTAGATATGCCTCTCCACCATATCCTTTCTTAAAGCGCTCATAATTTTCAGATTTTGCCAGAGTCTTGTAAAATGAGATGTTTGAGTCAGGCTTTTTTGTTTCAGCGCCTAAAACAAACCAGTATTGATCTCCAATTTCAACAAATCTTGCTTTTATTGTTGGATCTACCCACCAGTGAATTACATCATGCCATAGGTTTACTGCTTCCTTTCTATCAGAGAACAGAGGAACGATATTCATTCTGAGATCAAAATATCGATATGCAACGCCAAGAAAATCATCAAACCAAGGAATAGGTGATTGACTGGACATTGTCACAAAAATGAGGCTGGATTATATGTATCTGATCGTATTGAATGGTAATACCCTTATATGATAGTTTGAAGGTTTAGCAGATATGGTAGCTTATAGAACTAGTATGCAAATTGTAGCTGATCTACTTACTGCTACTGAACAGTCTGGTCAAGAAGGAATCAAGACTACTTCGCTACTAACCAAGGCAAACTTGTCACATTCAAGACTGGCAAAATTTGTTGAAAACTTGACAGGAGCTGGTTTGATTAACATTATCGAATATGACGGAAAGCACACTTACGTAATTACACCAAAAGGAAAACAATACTTAGAATCATATCAGAAATTCTCAACTATAGCAGAGTCATTTGGATTAGAGCTATAGATTATTTCTTTGATTTTTTATTTCGGCGTTCTTCTCTTTCTTTTCGTTTAGCTTGTTTTCTGTCGTATCTGCTCTTAAGTGAGCCATACATTATCACAACAATTGAGCCACCAAGCATGCTGTAAAATAATATTAGTTCAGGCGGGTCTTTAGTAATAGCAATACCCATTCCTGCAATAAGAAACATCAAGACAACTAGAAGATACTTATCCATGAGATGGCTAGATAACAAAATAATATATCTTTTCAACTTTTAGTCAATTTGGGGCTGAAAGATCTGTGAGTAAAATTTTGGAATTGATTGGGTTTGGATTAATCGGAGGAACAGTATATGCATATCTTGGATTGATTGCAAACAAGGATCCTTTAGGATGGCCAATTTTTTGGAGCTGTGCAGGAGGGGCATTAGCAATAATTGTTCTTCGAAAAAAGAGGGCCCCAAAAGCGTAGTAATTGTGTGAACAATTTCAACAAGATGTATTTTTGATCAAAGATTGATCAAAGTCAATTCAACCGACAGATCTATAAAGGATGATCCAGGGGTATAATGGGGGAGCATATGAATAACGAGGAAAATAAATGGTGGAAAGGATTGGCCGATGAATTAGAAGTTGACATCGAAGCCTTTGATGAATAAAGCTCCTATCTTTTTCTAAAAATTTTGTATCATAATTTAGAGCCTCGGGTGGGCTTCGACCCCACGACCTAACGCTTACGAGGCGTTCGCTCTACCAGGCTGAGCTATCGAGGCATGACTCGATTTAGTTGTCAGAGTTTATAAAAAGCCTTTCTGACTTTGATCAAATGAAAAAATCCATCTCCGGTATCAGAGGGATTTTCGGAAAAGATTTGCTGCTAAATGATGTTTTAGAATTTTGCAATAATTTTTCAAAACTAATTGAGACGGGAAAATGTGTAATTGGAAATGACACAAGACCATCTGGGGATATGATAAGAGAGACGGCAAGTGCTGCAATAATGCAAAATGGAATAGACATTCTAAACTTGGGAATGGCTCCAACACCTGTTGTATTTAGAGAAGCAAGAAGGATTGGGGCAGGCATTGTAGTTACATCTTCACACAATCCAATAGAGTGGAATGGCTTGAAGTTCATCAAAGATGGAAGAGGAATTGTAGAAGAGGAGCTAAAGACAGTAACTACTCATCAGGAAATTCAAAAAGCAAAGATTGGCAAAGAGGAAAAAATCGAGTCAGATTACGTAAACGATGCTGCTGCCTTAATTGGAGAGATGAAAAAATCATCCAAGGTTGTAGTAGACATTGGTGGAGGAGCTGCAAAAAACATTGTTCCAACTTTGCTAAAAAAACTTGGATGTACAGTGAATACGATAAACGATGATGTTTCCACATCATCACGTGGACCTGACCCTACTGCAGATTCATTAGATACTCTTCTTAGTGCAACAAAAAATGCAGAGATTGGATTTGCATTTGATCTTGATGGAGACAGACTGGTAGTAGTCAATAATGGAAAAAAACAGACACCTGATGTTACACTTGGCTTGGGCGTTGCAAAAGCCCTTGAGCTAGGATACAAAAAATTTGTTCTAAGCATAGATTCAAGCGTATCAGTTGAGAAATTTATCAAAAATAATGGAGGAACAGTTCAAAGATCAAAGGTGGGGGAGGCAAACGTAATTGAATTAATGCAGAGCTCAGGAGCGCAAGCAGGCGGTGAAGGAAGCAGTGGGGGTTTCATCCTTCCTGAATTCAACTATTGCAGAGACGGCATATTGACTAGCGGATTCATTGCATCAATGCTTGGAGATAAGAGTTTTAATGATATCTTGTCATTTATGGAAAGTTATCAGCAGATTCGCAACAAGGTATCAGTGGAATCAAATCTACATGATGATGTCATTGAAAACTTGATTGGTACCATGAAGGAAAGATATAGTGAAATCAGTACACTTGATGGCATTAAAGCAGTAATTGATGAAGATACTTGGACATTGATTAGAAAATCAAACACAGAAGATATCATCAGAGTATCAACTGAGTCAAATGACATTCAAAAGGCTCAACAAGTTCAAAAGGACACAGAACAACTAGTTAGACAATGCTATGAAAAGATTAGATGAAGGAAAAATTATAGAAATTTTTCAAAAAAAGAATCAAAGAAAATCATTTGTCCCAGAAGATGTAGAGGTATTTAGGATTGGGGATGAGTTGTGTGTATCATCTATTGATACTCTAGTTGAGAGCACAGATGTACCACCACAGATGAAATTTTCAGAGATTGCAAGAAAGAGTGTTGTTTCTGCGGTAAGTGACTTTGCAGCTAAAGGAGTAAGACCAAACTTTGCAATCATTTCAGTCACTATTCCAAGGAAGGTTAATTCAGAAAAGATCAGTGAATTGGCTACTGGTTTTGCCAAGACTGCTAAAGAGTTTAACATAAAAATTCTTGGAGGCGATACAAATGAGGGAAAAGAGATTACAATTAGCGTTGTACTATTTGGTTTTGCAAAAAAGATTCCAAAGAGAAGTGGGGCTAAAATTAATGATAGAATATTTGTAACAGGAGAGTTTGGAAACTCTGCTGCAGGCTTGCAAATACTTCTAAGAGGAAAAAAAGCTGATGGTACGTTCAAGAAAACTGCAATCAATTCTGTTAAAAAACCACAATGCAGATTAGAATTTGGAGTAAAAAATCAGAATAAGTTTTCTTCATCAATGGATTCCAGTGATGGCCTCTCCACATGCCTAAATGAGATGGCAAAACAGAGCAACAAGCAATTTTTCATCGATAAACTACCTGCAAACCCAAAACTCTTTGAATTTGCAAGTAAGAATAGGCTTGATCCTGTAGATTTGATATTCAATGGGGGAGAAGAATACGAGATAGTTTTTACCGCATCTCCAAGAAATGTAAAAAAATTACAGGTATTTGCAAAGAAAAGTAAGATCAATCTCATAGAGATTGGCAGAGTCATTCAAGGAAAGGGAGTAGTTTTGCTAAATAATGATAAGAAAATCATTCTAAAAGACAAAGGCTGGAGGCATTTTAAATAAAAAACTCTGTCAAGAGTACTAGTTTGCTTTTAGTGTAAGATCAGCAGTAATACCATCTTTGACAGGTTGAATAATAGAATTTAATGCGTTTTCAGATTGAGTAATCTCTGAAGTTGGGTCTTGCTTGGGCGTGCCTTTGGTGGGGGAAATTTCTACATCAGACCTTTGAATGGAATCTAAAATAGACAGGGTCAGTCCCGTTGCAAGTACTCCAACTATCAGATAGGTTGCAATCTGATTGTTTGTTTTTTGAATGGATTGCATTTTCCTTCAAAATGAAATAGCGGTTTTGGTTAAAACCATTGATTAAATTTGATTTTAACAAGAATCCTTAAATCAAAATTTTGTAATACGATCAATTAAAAAAAATGGAAGTTATTCTGTGACTTTGATTTCAGATGAGTCTGCCTTGAATCCAATTTTTGCGTGGGTTCCATCACAGTTTGGTTTGTTTTCGGTTTTTCCACAACGACATAACGCAGAAACTCTTTTGCCATCAACCTCTACTATTAGGGGTCCATTTTCTGCTCCTTTGATTGTGACTTTTGCCATAGTTATAGGAGTATAACTACATCAATAAACTTTGATATGATTCTTTAACAAATCATCTGATTCTTGCCATCTGTTTCAGATTATAAAACAATAAAAAAAGATTTCCAGTGTTTTTAAATTCATTTAGATCTTGTTCAGTTTTTTCAATCATGTAGTTTGTTCTTCTTTTTTGTCGACACATATCAAAAATAAAATTTTTAGTCAAAACTACGTCCCTCCGGTAAAGTATCAAGTGTTAATGTGGATAGTACATTTTCGACAGGTCGAATTTTTTCGCTAATTAATTTTCGTAGTTCTTTTCTTGGCATATCAGCAGTTTTTACAACATAATCATACGCACCAAAAACTTGTTTAATCTCATTAATTCCATCAATATTTTCTAGAGATTCTTTTACATTTGTTGATCTATATGCACATGTCAACAACAAAAATGCCTGTGTCATGGCTGTTTTATCGCTCCATAATTAATAATAATTCATCAATGTACATTTGAAAATTAAGCTAGCTTTTAGAAATTATTTTTTATATCCTTGCTGTGAAAACGTAAAAGTCCATCTTGAATTAATACATTAGAATTTTTTTTAAATGAAAGTTCACGTGTTTCTGAATCATGCATGGGTTGAACTAATATTTTTGCATCCTCTTGTACTGCTTTATACGAATGAAAATTTCTGTTTTTCTTCCAATCTCTTCCTAATTTGCATGATTTAATCAATTGGCGCATATTGTTGTTAAAGTAAAGCTGTTTCTGAATCATTATGGAAAATTCCTTTTGCCGATTCTCCATTTTTCCAGTCTAATTCGTTCTTCATAATCATCTTTTATGGAATCATTTTTTTTAGACATTGTATTAGTTGCGCCTTAATTTCTTATAAACAGAATTAGAAAGTAAAGCTGAAAATCATAATCAAAGCTTAAGAATTTTTATCAAGAATTCCACGCATTGTAGTTTGACGAGGAAGGGGTATATCAGACGATTCACAGTATTTCCCCCTGCCAACTCCTCGTTATACTATCTCGTTTTAATATTACTGTGAGTCGTTTTAATTTTCTTAATAATAGAAATCTCTTCGTCTAATTTTTTATTAGGAATAAACATCAATCTGTCAGATTCCTCCAACTTTACAATTGTTTTTGATAAGCCAATCTGTGTAATAATACCGCGTTTGCCTTTACATTCAATCTCATCGCCAACATTCATTCTTGGACTCAATGCTATGCTCATTCCAGATACTGCATTTTGTAGCTTGTTAAGATAAACAAATGTGAAAAAGAGCAAAATTGCACTTAGAGAAGTAACAATTTCTATAGCAGGAATAAGTATCCCCATTGATCGTGAGAGATAGAGAACTTCAGACACTCCTAAAATTATGAAAATTACACTTGTAGCCTTGTGTGATCCTTTTAGAGTTTGAAATTTTGTATATTCAACTAATTTGATTACTGCTATAATACTCCCTACTAGAATTATTGAAAGAATTGGGAAAAAGAGATTAGATTCCAATATTATTCATCCTAGATAGTTAAATGCTAATTTCCAATGATTGAGGAGTAATTACTTGAGGCTCACGTGATGCGATATACTCTGGTCGTGGTTTACTTGCACTAAATGGGTCTTCGAGCTTGTTTTTGATACTATTGTATACAAAAAAGACATTACTTCTAGGGTATGGAGTGATATTTCCTGATGAACCATGCATTAAATTACAATCAAAGAATATTACAGAGCCTGCAGGTCCTTTTGCAGTATCAATACTGTTTTGTTTAACCATTTTTTCAAGATTCTCTTTATCAGGAGTCCCAATTTCTTGCCGTTTTAGAGATATTTGATAGTGGTTGTCAGGAGTCTTACCAGCGCATGAAATAAACTGCTTGTGGGAACCAGGAATTACCATCAGAGGTCCATTAAATTCATAATTATCAGTAAGGCTAATTGAGCAGCTTATGGCCCTCATGTGGGGCATTCCGTCCTCTGCGTGCCATGTTTCAAAATCAGAGTGCCAATAGAATTCTTTTCCTTCAAATCCTGGCTTTCGATTAATTCTTGATTGAGTGATATAGACATCACTTCCCAAAAGCTGTCGCACTACATTTACTACTCTAGGATCTTTTGATAATTTTTCAAACAAATTATTATTTTTGTGCACTTCAAAAATTGAGCGCACTTCACCGCTTTGTGGTTCTAAAACAAATTGTTCTTGCTTTTTCAGATCTTTGTTTTTTGATAATCGTTCAAGTTCATCAGATAAAGTAGATACCTCTTTTGTTGAAAATAAATTTGGAAAAAAGAGATATCCATTTTCTTCAAAAAATTTTACTTGATCAGATTCAAGTACATCAAGTTGCAATGAATTCCCATACACAACGGGATCTCTTCTAGAAATTACTTGAAATGAATCACTGTTTCTAGTAGGATAGTCATCATTCACTGTTTTAGATACGCTCATGAATTTTCAACCTCAAGAAGCGGATATGCTCCCTCTTTGTCGTGAGTTTCTGTTCCAATACAAGGGGGATTAAACACGCAGATCATTCTCATGTTAGTTTTTCCTCGCAGTATGTGTCTTTCATGTTTGTCAAGTGCATACATTACTCCAGGAACAATTTGGTGCTTCAATCCAGTTTCAAGATCTTCAATCTCACCAATTCCTTCTATGCAATACACTGCTTCCAAGTGATTTTTGTACCAGATTTTGGTTTCAGTTCCGGCCCGCACCAAAGTTTCATGAAAGGAAAAACCCATGTTATCTTTTTTTAGTAAAAGTCTGCTACTAGACCAATTTGGAGTATCAACTGTCCTATCGGACTCCCTTATGGAGTCAATTTTACGTATAATCAATTTTGTTCAGTCCTCTTTTTTACCTCCAATTGAATTTCAGAATTGGCAGTTAGTTGTTCAATGCTTTTTTCAAAAATTCTCAGACCTGCTTCAATTGTTTCGATATCAGCAGTTAAAGGAGGCATGAATTTGACAACTTGATCTTCTGAACCGCACCTTTCTAGAATTAACCTATTTTCAAATGCTCTATCAGCTAATTGCTTGGCTAAATCAGGAGACCTACAATCAACTCCAAAGATTAGTCCCTTTCCGCGAACCTCCATATCAGCAGAAAGATGTTTTTTCACGATACGCTCAAGTTCAGATTTTAAAAGTTGAGATTTTTTATTAATTTCAGATTCAAACTTTTGTGTGGACCAATATTTTTTGAGAGTTTCTGTTGCACTAACAAATGCCAAGTTATTGCCTCTAAAGGTTCCGTTATGCTCACCAGGTTTCCATATGTCTAGTTCGGGCTTTAACAAAAGCATAGAAAATGGTAATCCAAAACCACTAAGAGATTTTGATAATACAACCATATCAGGGGTTATTTCTGATTGCTCAAAGCTAAAGAAAGATCCTGTACGTCCACATCCAACTTGGATATCATCAACAATCAATAAAATTTCAAATTCTTTACAAAGTTCATAAAGAGATTTCAACCAGCTGTCTTTTGCTACATTAATTCCACCTTCACCCTGTATTGTTTCAACAATAAATGCAGCGGGAAGATCTACTCCACTGCTAGTATCTTCTAAGAATCTTCGTACATAGTCAATTGTGTTTGATTTATTTCCAAAGTAGCCATCATATGGCATAAATGTTACATTGGTTAATGGAACACCTGAACCACCTCTATGTCCTGAATTTCCTGTTGCAGCAAGAGGCCCTAAAGATACACCATGAAAACCATTGGTAAAAGAAATGATGTTTGTTCTGCCAGTGACTTTTCTTGCTAACTTTAGTGCGGCCTCTACAGCATTAGTACCTGTAGGGCCGGTAAATTGCACTTTGTAATTCAATTCTCTTGGTTCCAAGATTAATGACGAAAATGTTTTCAAAAATTCTTCTTTGGCAGTTGTTGCAAGATCCAAACCATGTACAATTCCATCACTATCAAGATAATCGATTACTTTCTTTTTTATTTCCTCATTGTTATGCCCATAATTTATTGAGCCCGCACCGCAAAGAAAATCTAGATATGCATTATCTTGTTCGTCATATAGGTATGCATCTTTTGCTAATTTGAAAGTAACAGGAAAGGCTCTAGAATAGGAACGCACTCTAGATTCAAATTTTTTGATATTTTGCATTAAGCAAAAACCTCCACTAGTTTTTGAGTTTTGAATGGACCAATTCTGATAAGTTCTTCTTCTTCGTGTTTGGATTCTCCAAATTTATCCTTTGTAAAAAGAGGAGATTTTGTAAAATTTGTGCCTAAATCATTGGCAAAAGATATCAGAAATGAGTAGGATGACTTGTTTGAAGGTGCAAGTGTGGCTTCTACAAACTCAAAATTACGTAAATTTTCTCTTTGTAAAATTGAATAAAGCATTTTTGCAGCAATGCCTTTCCCACGAAGCTTAGGGGATACTGCAGCTTGCCAAACAAATAATGTCTTTTCTTCATTTGGAGGGACATATCCAGTAATGAATCCTACAACTTGAGAGTTTTGTTTTGCAACAACACAAGTCTCAGAAAAATGATGGCATAACAAGAGATAGAAATACTCAGAGTTTTCATCTAAAGGAGGGTTTTCTCTAACTAGTCTGAAGATTTCTTTTCCGTCACTAACTGTTGGTTTTGAAAATGTAATTTGACTCAATATCTTAAACCTCCAGTGGAAAAATATTGGTTTGTTCTACATTGTTATTATTCAAAAATTTCTCTATCTGGTTAGATTTTTGCTTTGGAATTCCCAAATAAAATGGAATTCGTGTTCTTGTGGATTTGCCATTACTCATCATTAAATTAGATAGTGTTTCAACGCGTCTACTAGTTTTTTCATCAGTTAGTTCTTCAGGTTCGATAACAGATGCTAAATGATATAACTCGTTTTCAGAATCCCATGCTATTACATCCGGTTTAACACCTTGAATTTCCTCAGGTTCTTTGAATTCACCATAATTAGCACAAATTACTTCAAACCCATTTTCATCAAATTTATCAATTAATCCTTTTACTAACTCATTATGATTTTCTGACATAGGAAAAAATTAGTTCAAAACAACATAACATTTTCTAAGCTAATATCTTACAATTCAGCTATCATTATTAGAGGTAAAAAAATCCTAATTAAGTGCCAGTATTAAGTACAAATAAAAATATCAGTATCGATGAAAGTAAAGTTCCACAAAGTGCAAGATCATCATAGTGAACAAATCTAAAAAAGAAATTAGAATTTGAAAAAACAGATTTTAAAATTTGTATCATACATTTGATACTCAGTATATGATATGTATCCGGATAATGAATCAAGCTAAAACAATTCTTTGATGAACTAGAAAGTCATCATAACAGTTACAGATTTGAATATAATAAAAAAGAGGTTATTTTACCACAATTTTTCCAGTCATCCAAGGGTGGACTTGACAAAAATACACATACTCGTTAACCAAGTCTAATTGGATTGAATAAGTGTCACCAGGATAAATGAGTCCACTATCAAATAATCCATTAGGACCAGATGTTGCTGAACCGCTGGTAACAGTGTGTGCTGCATTGTCGACGTTTTCCCAAATCACTTCGCCTCCACGCTTAATTGTCACGATTTCAGGAATATAACAAGAGTTGGTCTCTTCACACCCAGGTGCGGCAGTATCCTTAGGAATACTAATTGTTTCTAAGAGTTTTCCTTTGGATTGTTTTACAACGTCAGGTACATCTGGAATCACATCTTCGATAATATCCATTGATTCTTCTTTGATATTGTCAACATCATCTAATGATTCCTCGATTTCTGTAGGTAATTTTTCTAATTCTTCTACAGTGTCTGTAAACGTATCTTGTGCAACTTCAGGTATTTCCTTTAACTCAGTGGTAGCTCTATCAATGACTGCTTGTCCTTGTGGCTGTATGTTTCTATCTTGAGGATTTGATAATGTACCAACAAATGCAATAGCTACTGCAGTTATTGCAATTGCAATTATCATACCAAATCTATCTGCATTATTTTTCATTGATAGTTAGTGATTTTTACAAACTATAACATGTCATCAGCTAATTATATGATTATAAGCTTGTAATATTATTAGATTGATTTTTAACAAGTGATGTATATCAAACAATGTGAAAGAACAGTCAATGGAGGATGCAGCATTATGTTTCTTGGAATTAGCAAGCGAACAAAGATTAAGAATATTATCAAATCTTAACAAAAAACCACATAGAGTATCATCATTAGCAAAATTACTCAAAGTTACATCTCAAGAAATTCATCGGAATCTAGACCGTCTTTCTAGTGCATATTTTGTCAGAAAAGGCACGGATGAACATTACCACATCACGACTAATGGAAAAATAATTTTATCACAATTGCCACTAATAACATTTTTATCAAAAAATCAAAAATTCTTTGAAACTCATGAATTAGGAAATATGCATATGAAATTTGTTAGACGATTAGGGGTATTAGAAAATTGTAAGCACATCAAAGGAGTTACAGTTGTTCTAGATAAATGGAAGTCAATATACAGAAATGCTAAAGTTTTTGTTTTTGATGCAATTACGGAATCTCCTCCAGGACTTGTGGATCCCTTATTGAAGCGGATAAAAGAAAACGCCACCTATCGACACATAATTACAAAAGATCTCATAGAACCAGAAGGCCGTACCAAAACTCTTGAAAAGCTTGGATACTTCACCCTAATCGAACAGGGAAGAATTGAACGAAGGATTTCATCTGATCTTGACACCATTGTGATAATGAACGAAAAAGAAGCAGGAGTTATCTTTGCTGCAAACAATGGTGAACCAGATCTAAGGAATATGTTTTATGGTAATGACCCCTTGTTCCTAGATTGGTGTAAGGATTATCTGGAATTCACTTGGGAAAAATCAAAGAAAAGTGTAAGAAGCAAGCCAACACGTTGATTTTGTATCTATTTAGCTTGGTATTTGTCCTCAAGATAAGATAGTTTTCTAGCGGATGCTACAATATTACTAATTACATTTATCATGTGCAATGAGATGTGCTTTCTTTTATCCTGAATTTTTTCTATCTCTATTGCGGAAATTTTATCCAAACCCACGGGGGAGACTATTGTATTCTCAATTTTTTTAATATCCAGTTTTAGTTCTCGAATTGATGATTTTTGATAAGAGTGAATTTTCGATATACTATGTTTTATGCTGTTAGTTTTTGATGGGGTCTTCATTCCAACCATGTTTTTTGAATTTGGTCTTTTGACTCCTTTTCCAACTTTTCTAGTTCGATATGGTTTCATATGGAAATTTAATTTAGATACGATTTATGGACTCATAAGCTAATATTTTGAAAATAAGCTTAGCAAGTATATCGATTATTGTTTTTTAAGATGTCTTCGAGAATTTGCTCCTGCTGCACTTCGTTCAACTGATATCGGATTCATTTTTGTAGAAGGCTGTTTTGTCACCTTACTTTCTTTTTTTAATAATTTTCTACCTCTCCGGGCAGATTTTAATGCCTCGCTACGAATTTTTTCTTTTGGTTTCACGACTCTATGAAATTTTCTACGAGTTTTTTGACTTTCTTTTTTGATATGTTCTCTCTATTTGTAAGATCTTTTATCATTGCTGTTTTCATATCGTCTATTTGTTTAGTCTTTTTCATTAGTGTATAATGGAGGTAATTTGATATAATTGCAATTAAGCTGGTAATTTGATATTAAGCTTATTTTTCAATAAAATATCATTAAGATGAATGAAGAAGTACAAGTAATGAGTTCATTGACCAATTTTGATAAGCCTTTTGTATACAACAATACTGCATTTAGATCATTTCAAACCATAAAATTTGATGATTCGTGGAAAAAATTAGGAGAATACAAACCAGAAAAATTAAAAACATTTCTTGCTAAAACAGATCGATCCTCGGTAAAACTAGGATATGATGATGGATTTTTAGAATTTATTTTTCAAAAAAATTCTCAAGTATCAGTATATGATGGATTCATCAAATACAATTCAAAAAATATACTATCAGAATATTTTATTCCAAAATAAAAAAATAGCTTATTATCATAAAGGAAGCTTATGAGTTCTTATCTTTTTAATTAACAAAGAAACATTATGAAAAGCATAGTCGTGCAAAAATGCCTGACAAATAAACACGCTTCTATAGTTACTGATGAAACCAACGGAGAGATAATTTGCAGTGATTGCGGATACGTTCTCAAAGAAAGAATAGCCGATTTTTCACATCAAGAAAAAGCATACAGTGATGGAAAAACATCAGCTAAGGCCAGAACTGGCAGTCCTTCAAGGATTTCTATACCCGATATGGGAATTTCTAGCACCATAAGTCAAAAAAATGTAGATGCGTCTGGAAACAGGTTATCTCACAGTACAAAAAAGCGCTTTCATAGACTCCGAATGTGGGATTTTAGAAGTAAAAATGCAGGAAAAAAAAGAAGTTTGAGCAAGGCATTTGCACATTTAGATTCATTAAAACCAAAATTAGGATTACCCGATTCAGTAATTGAAAAAACTGCTACAATATATCGAAAAGCTTCAAGTAGAGGACTAATTCGCGGTAAATCAATTCCAGTCATGATGGCATCATCAATCTATGTTGCTTGTAGACTATCAGGAATACCTCGAAGTGTTGATGAAATTGCAAAAGCATCGAATGTTACAAGACGTTATCTAATCAGAAGTTACAAGAGATTAGTAAGTTATCTAAATATCTCCTTGGAGCATCCAGGTTGCATTGACTATCTAGGAAAAATTGCAAGTAAGGTAGGAGCTAGTGAAAAATCTCAAAGATTGGCGCTAAAAATACTTCAAGATGTTATAAAAGATAGAATAGTTCAGGGGAAAAATCCCTTAGGATTAGCGGCAGGTGCAATTTATTTATCATGTGCTGCAAATAATGAAAAAATATCATATCCAAAGCTTGAAAAAAAATGCAACGTAAGTGCAGTGACAATTAGAAAAAACACTTCGATGTTTCGAAAATATGCAGCAAAATATGTTGATTCCATAGAGGTATAACAATGAATATTTACGATAAGAAAGTAGTAAAGTGTGTAATTTGTGAGAAAAGTATTGGAGAAGTAAACTATGATGCAGAGATAATTTTCCCTAGATGTGGAGAATGCTCAGATCCAAAACCACACATTAATGATTTAATAGTTCCATTAGAACGAAACTATAACTTTCCTAAAAAACAAGTTGTCAACACTTTAGCGTCTTAGATATGTCATCAGAGGATAATCACAAAGACATATGTTCAATATGTCAAAAGTCTAAACATTTTCATACAAAAAATGAAGCGTTAGAATGTGCTAGAAAAAAAATTCAAATAATACAAAATAATTTTGAAAATAATTAATAAAACAAATATTTTAGTTTAATTTTAAAAGAAAATTAATCACAGTTCTATAGTAAAAACATTATCTCTTGGAATATTATTATCATCTAACATTTTTGTTACATCATCTACGTTTCCTTTTGGAATACCAAGATAGAACGGGAGTCTTGCATTTTGAGTAGATCCTACATCCATAACCAGATTGGATAGAATCTTTAGTTTATTATCCATATTTTCTAGATCAATCTTTTCTGGATCTGCTACCAAACCCAAATAGTATAGTTGTTTATCAGAATCCCAGGCTATAACATCAGGTCGTTGATCTTTTATTGCGTGTGGTTTTTTGAATCCCCCATAGTTTGCTGATGTTACTTCCAAGCCGCTTGCCTGAAATTCATCGATTAGATTCTTTACAAGTTCATTATTTTCTAAGTCAGACATGAATGAATTTGTAGAAAAAATATGATAATGTTTTCTAAGCTTTAATGTTGAATTTCAGCTAAATCCCTATCATGAATTGTTAATGAAAAATTATCTTAATTTTTGAATATCTCTTATAGAATCCTCATATCCACGATCATAAAGCTTGGTCAATACGCCAAGGATATCTACCACTTGCCTTGGAATAAAATTCTCATCAGAAATTCGTAAGAATTCAGGATCAGTTTTTACTAGAATTTCTTTAGGTATGAGGTAATCATCACTATCAGAAATAATTTCAGTAAGATCATGAAGAGTGTCCACCACAGCCTTTGTCCTAATGCGGGATTCTTGCATTATTTCTCACCCCAAATACACATAATCATCGTCTTATCCCGTTTTTAATTAGATTATTTCAAAAAAATAGCTGAAATTATCTGCTATAGCTGATTTTGAGATCTATATCTCACAGAGGGCATTACGCAAATTAGAATCGATTTTAGAGTATTGTGGATTATTACAAAAAGATGTTAAATTATCAGAAAAACTTTGCGAATCAAATTCAAAGAAATCTGTATTTACAAGGAAAAGTGCAATAACTAATGCGCCAAGTATCACAACAACACAGATAATTACGTTTTCAATAATGTCCCGATGAATTAAACTCATTTTCAATGCAGTGAAATATTATCCATGAAAGAGGAAAAATAAACAGATTCTATAGGGCTAATATCAATTAAATAAATTTGGTTTTCAATGAGAATGTAATTTTTTGTAAAATTATCAAGAAAATCTAATGTTATGATTTCATCATCAACTAACCATATTCCAATTAGAGTTACAGTAGAAACCCAAATTCCTAAAATAGCTATTACCAACAACCTATCCATGTAATAGATAAATTATCTATAATCAAATAATTTTGTAAGTTGTCAAGCTGAAATTTTCAAATGTAGCTTATGAACTATGAAAGTTCAATACGGGATTATCATAGTTCATAATTAAAAAAAATTAGTTGGGTCTTGTGGGTGCTCTATCTGCATCAAGATATTCAAAAGAACTCTGTCCTGACAATGCTACATTACCAGTATCAGATATTTCAAACACCTTGATTACATTATACCCGGAGAGATCCTCTGCAGTTGAGAATTGATCTCTCTTGTCGTCACCTTTTAGTTCACCTAGAACCAATTCATTGCCAGTTGAGGTATTTGCCAAACGAACTTCATAGGTTGAATCAGCAGACGGATAGTAATCCATGCTAACATGAACCCAATTTCTCATATCAGCCAAGCCTGAAATTGCATAGTAGCCAACTTTGCTTTTTTCATCTGTGGTATCAGAGTTAATTCCTTGTCTAATATCACCTGATGCAAAGTAATCAGTACGCACTTCAGCGTATGATTCTCCTATGAAACCGATGCCTACTGCTAAGGCAGAGACAACCAGCAACATGCTCAATGTTTTTTGTTTTGTCATTACGAATTGATACTCTGGATATTATTAAAAAACTGGTAAAGCATAATGCTTGCTTTCAGCTGTTATTATGACATTGATTTTTTACAGTAGGTAAAATCAATAAAACATAAGCTAACATTATGAAATTATACAAATATTGATTTTGTAAACAACAAATCAGAAACAAACTATTATCAAATAGAACGAAACGTAACGTATGAAACTATCAGACGAGATGAGAAAATCTCTAAATGAGCAAATAGTTATGGAATCTGATGCTTCAAGCTTTTATCTTGCAATGGCCTCATGGTGTGAAGTAACAGGGTATGAAGGAGCTGCAAGTTTTTTTTATGCTCAATCAGATGAAGAAAGACAGCACATGTTAAAGATAGTTCATTACATGAATAGAATAGGCACTATGGCAGACATATCTGCATGCTCTGAACCAAAAAAAGATGTCAAGTCGTTGGAGGAAATCATCAAGACTTCGCTTGAGAATGAACAAAAAGTAACACAATCCATACATCAAATCATCACATTAGCAGAAAAAGAAAGAGATCGCCGTACATTTGACTTTATGCAATGGTTCGTAAAAGAACAGATCGAAGAAGAAGAAACCTTTGATAATATTTTGCAAAAATTCGAAGTCGTAGGCCGTGATAAACTTGCCATCTACGAAGTAGACAAGTACATGAATGGAATAGGTTCCAAACAAGACAAAGAATGATTAAAAATCATTCATGCTGGTTTCGTAATTTACATTCATCATATCATCACAAAAAATAAAGTAATTGAAAAATGTCTTACTCTGGTTTGCGATTTTTGATTTCTTCCTCAATAGCCTGAATCAATTTAGTAAATTCGGATTTGGGAGTTTTTAATTTATTCATGGGAAAATTTGGTGATATGGAATCTGGAATTTGCAGATGTTTATCTCTTGACTCTACTATCTCAATTTTCATATTACGTAATTCATCTATCTGCATTTTCTTTAGTTTTTTATAATAAGGTACAAGATTTCTTTGTATCTCTTGACTAGTTTTTTCATCTGGCCATGTCAGGAGCTCTGTCCAAGTTATTTCCAAAAATTTAATTTTTTGGTCTTCAATGCCTAAATTTTCTATCTGTTTTTTTCTGAATCGATCAAAAATCCCCATGTTAATTATAAGAAATTATCACTTAAAAATTTAAGAGATTTTGAATAGATATGATCTTTTTTGATGCATTTCTAAAATTCTGTTTGTTTTGTTTTAATGATTAAATAAATCTAGAAAATTGCAGTGGATACTAGTATTGCAATAATTACAAGTGGTGAGACATATTTTACCACAGATATTGCCGATTGTGGTATATTGAATCTAGATGTCGCGTTAATATTTTCTAGTATCTTCTTTTTATCAACAAACCAGGTTACCACTACTACAAAAATCAGTTCAGAGATTGTAATACCATACGTTCCAAATACATAATCCATTCCATCTAGGAATAAAACACCGGACAAACCAAGTTCAATTGGACTATAACTTAATGCTGAAGGAATACCTACTAAAAATATTCCAATTGCAATTATGGCACTTGATTTTTTGTTTGATAGATTAAATGAGTCCTGTAGAGAAGCGTTTGGAACTTGAAAAAGCCCTATTGCAGAAGTTAGTCCAGCTATTAAGAGTAAGAAGAAGAAGATTGCACCAACAAAGAAGCCAAAATTAATGTCAGAAAAAATATTTGGTAAGACTTCAAAGATTAATGGAATTCCCTCTTGTGGGTCCATTCCAAATGAGAAAACAAATGAAAAAATCATAATTCCTGCAAATATCGATATCATGGTATTGGCAGATATTATAATTGAAGAAGAACGGATCAACGAATGCTTACCCCGAAGGTAGCTACCATAAGTAAGCAAAGAGCCAGAACCTAATGATAAAGAAAAAAATGCTTGACCAAATGCAGTTGACCAAATTTGTGGCTCTCCAATTCTAGAGAAATCAGGTTTAAGAAAATATGAAATTCCTTCAGTTGAACCAGGTAAAGTCACACCATAAATCATCAAAGGAATAATAATTCCTATTAGAAACAAAATTCCTATCTTGTTGAATTTTTCTATTCCAGAAGTAATTCCTCGTCGTACAATAATAAAAGTCAAAATCAAAACAGCCGTAAAAGCTAATACAGGATAATATGACTGAGTGAATTTTTCAAATTCTAAAAATGATTGACCAAGATTTGAGATAAAATATGATAAAACCCATCCTAAGATTACAAGATAGTAGCTAAGCATTGCAAATGCTACTAATGCAATTGCTGCTCCAGCCCATTTGAATTTTTTAGAAATACTTGCTAATCCAGTAACGATTGAAGACTTGTATCTTCTCCCTATTGCAAATTCAAGCAACATCAAAATGAATCCCAGACTCCCAACAATGATTATGAAGGGAATTAGAAATGCACCACCGCCATTTTCACCTACAATATATGGGAATCTCCAGATGTTACCTATTCCAACGGCAGATCCTATACATGCTAAAAGAAATCCCCATTCTGAAGCCCATGCCTCAGTTTTTACTTGTTTATCGCTCATGAAATTAGGATGTAAATTTCCCAAATAGTTCATCATCAGCTGATTTCTTTAATTTTAGCTAAAAATGAGAAAATCTAAGTTGGAATAGGAACTATTTCTCAAACTAATGTTTTTTAAACCCTTCAAGGCGTGATTAGACGTTGTCTGAAGCCGAAGTCGAGGTAAAAGAGATTGAAGAGGTAGAAGAGCCAGAACAAGTAGAGGCCGAAGTAGAGGAAACTAAGGTTAAAACAAAATCAAAAAAGACAGAGGAGAAGACAGAAGAGAAGGAGAAATGGGGAATTGCCCATATTTACAGCAGTTATAATAATACAATAATTCACATGACAGATCTTACCGGTGCTGAAACAATTGCAATCAGCTCAGGTGGAATCCATGTTAATGCAGACAGATACGAATCATCACCATTTGCTGCCATGAAAGCAGCCAATGCAGTAAATGAATCAGCAAGAACTAAAGGATTCACAGCATTTCACATTAGAGTTAGAGCAGTTGGCGGAGTTGGTTCTAGAGTTCCAGGACCAGGTGCACAAGCTGCAATCAGAGCACTAGCTAGAGGCGGATTCAAGATTGGTAGAATTGATGACGTTACACCAATTCCTCATGATACCACCAGAAAGAAAGGCGGTAAAAGAGGACGTAGAGTCTAGTAGTCTAAGAGTTTTATCTTAACTGCACAACCGCGAGCTGCAAAATAGTCAGACATAAAATTTGAAAACCTATCTTCGGGTTTTCTTCCCTTTGAGTTGTTAATCATATCATGAAACTTTTTTTCTATTGCAAAAAACAGATTAGGTTTTAATGCAATCTTGAAAAAGGTCCAGCCAAACCTTGCCATTGGTTCACTAATTAAAAATCCGTCACGCACTTCACAGATTGATTCTAAATTAATCAGTGCTTTTTTGATTAATGGAATATCATCATCGTACTTTGTGGAGCTGATTTCTAGAATGGTTGGCATGAATCATTCACTAGGCTCTTCGTTTTTGGTGCTTAGTTTATCTGAAAGGGAGACAAACTTTCCATCCTGCTCAATGTTAATTTTCGTTTGCATTCTAACATTAATGCCAATTGAGCGAAACAGCATCAGAAGCTTTCCACCGTCAATTTTTTCATCAACTTCTCCAGAAGTTATCAGCTCTGCAAGCTTGTCAACTACCATTTTGGTCTCATTTGGAAATTGAGATTCGGCATTCTGTAGTACTTCTAGTCCACGAAATCCTAGTTGCTCTACCAAAATTTCACGAGGTTTTTTAGCAGGTTTCTTTGCTTGAGTTTTATTAGATTCCTGCATCTGTTTTGAAGAAAGGTTTCTTTGCATCTCTGCTAGGCGTTTTGCTTTTAGTTGTTCTAGTTCTTTGTCTTCTTCGCTCAACCCTTAATCACACCAATAGGTACAAGTTTTGCTACTTTGGTTGCAATACCTAAATCATGAGAAACATTGACGACTGCATCCACATCTTTGTATGCTTGCGGTGTCTCTTCCACTACTCCGTCTCTTGTTAATGCTTTAATGAAAATTCCTTTATCGGAAAGGGATTGCTTTACTTCAGACTCTGTATAGTCTCTTCTGGCCTTTGATCTTGACATCATTCTTCCTGCACCATGTGCAGTAGAACCAAAAGTCAAATCCATAGAATTTGGTTGTCCAAGTAAAATCCAGCTTGCAGTTCCCATAGAACCTGGAATGAATACAGGTTGTCCCAAATCTCTATACTTTTGTGGGATTTCATCTCGATTTGCAGGAAATGCTCTAGTTGCACCTTTTCTGTGAACCACTACAGACCTTTCTTTTCCATCGATTTTGTGTTTTTCTACTTTGGCAATGTTGTGCGCTACATCATATACTAATTTCATGTCCAGATCTGCTTCTGACTGTTTGAAAACTCGCTCAAAAGATTTTCTTGTCCAGTGTGTGATCATCTGCCTATTACTCCATGCAAAATTTAATGCTGCAAACATTGCCTTTCTATACGATTCGCCTTCTTCAGAAGAATTAGGAACACATGCAAGTTCCCTGTCTTTTAGATTGATGTTATACTTTTGTAATGCTTTTTCAGATATTCTAAGATAATCGCTGCACACTTGATGGCCAAATCCTCTAGAGCCACAGTGTATTAGAACAGTAATGTTTCCTTTTTGAATTCCCATTCTTTTTGCTGCTTCCTCATCGTGAATTTCAGATACTTGCTGAATTTCAAGAAAATGATTTCCCGATCCAAGACTACCTAGTTGCGGAGCTCCGCGTTTGCGTGCCCTATCAGAAACTTTGTTTGGATCTGCGTCTTTAATCTGACCTGACTCTTCACAAACATTTACGTCATCTTTGGTACCATAACCATGATCAACTGCCCAACTGACACCTCTAACTAGTACTTCATCAAGTTGTGATGTGTTTAGCTTTACCGCTCCTTTTGAGCCTACACCTGAAGGAATTGTATTAAACAAATCAGTAACTAGCTCCTTGAGTTTTGGTCGCATTGTTTCTGCTGTAAGATTGGTGCGAATCAGTCTCACTCCACAGTTGATATCATAACCAACTCCTCCAGGACTAATCATTCCCTCATTTGCATCCATTGCAGCAACACCTCCAACAGGAAATCCATAGCCCTCATGTCCGTCGGGTAATACGACTGCATGACTTACAATTCCAGGCATTGATGCAACATTCATTGCTTGAGAAATTGTTCTATCTGTAAGCATTTTTGATAATAGTTGTTCGTCTGCAAAAATTTTCACAGGTACTTGAAGTCCGTTTGATGAATCAGGATTTATTACATATTCATTGTCACGAACTTTTTTTGGAGTTAAAGAAGACATGAGAATCGCTTAAGATCCAAAATTAAGCAATTTAAATCATATAAGATGGGGAAAACGCTAATCTATCGACTCAAGCCAAACCTTGTTTTCCCCTGGTTCAGCGAGGATTGGATTAGCACTGATTCCTCTAACAAAATTTGTATTTAAGATAGTGAGCATTTTTTCCATCACTGAATCAGTAATGGAAGGTTTACAAAATTAACCTAATTGTGATCCTTTTTGGCCCCAATTTTTTAACAAAAACACGTTGCTATGGGAATCATTGAGTCAGAGACATCTCACGGTGTTAGCTGGTGGCCCAAAAGCTCACATAAACTAGTTAACGTATTACCAGTCTCCAAAGTAAAGGAGACTTCTTTTTTCTCAGTGGGAAAAACTCTCAAAATTCAGCATCTTTATGTTACTAAATTTTCTAATAGATTCAAGTTGGATAAGGAGTGGCTTCGTGTAAAGAGTGGTCGAAGTAAGGGGTGCAAGGACTGCATAGCCCATAGATGCGTTCCTAAAAGTTGCAGTTGTGATTGTCATAAATAATGACTAAAAACAGACCAGAAATAGACTCCAAAGAAGTAGATTTATTTTCGATGTTAAATGATAGCAAATGTTGGCAATTCTACCAATAGATTCTGGAAGATATGGTACAAAAGAGATGCTGGCTATCTTTAGTGAGCAAAATAAAGTAAATTATCAATTAGAGATCGAAGGTGCAGCTGCTATTTCACAGGGCGAGATTGGAATAATTCCCAAATCAGCTGGAAAGAACATTTTTGCAGTTACAAAATCAAGAAAAATTACAGCCAACAGAATAAAACAATTAGAAGCAAAAAGTGATCACGATACAGCAGCTCTTGTTGAGGCGTTAAGTGAAAAATGCATTGCAAGTACAAGACCTTGGATTCATTATGGCTTGACAAGTAATGATCTTGTAGATACAAGCAATTCAATGCAGATGAGGGATGCAATTTCTATAATTCAGCCTAAAATTGGAAAGCTTGCAATACTTTTAGCAAAAAAAGCAGTAACATACAAGGAGCTTCCTGCAGTTGGTAGGACTCACGGACAACATGCAAGCATCATATCATTTGGATTAAAATTTGCAAACTGGGCTTCTGAGATGGCACTACACTTGGAAAGAGTTCAAGAACTCAAAAAAAGAGTACTGATGTGTAAGACCCTAGGAGTTGTTGGAACTGGTTCATTGATGGGTGCAAAAGCAGTAGAGGTTCAAAGAAGAGTAGCAAAAAGATTGAATCTATATCCTGCAGAAGTTACAACTCAGATAATTCCAAGAGAAAGGTATGCAGAGTATGTATTTCAGTTATCATTAATCGGTGCAACGTTAGAAAAAATTGCAATAGAGATTAGAAATCTTCAAAGAACAGAGATCGGCGAAGTAGCAGAACAATTCAAGAAAGGTCAGATGGGAAGCAGTGCAGTTCCAGTAAAAAGAAATCCAATCAAAAGCGAAAGAATCTCTTCACTCTCAAAAATTTTGCGTAGTCAAATTGGAACAGCATTTGAAAATATTCCATTATGGCATGAAAGAGACCTATCCAATTCAGCTAATGAGCGCTTTATTCTTCCTATGGTTTCCATTCTACTTGATGAGATGCTTGAAACAATGATAAAGATAATCTCAAATCTACAAGTTAACGACAAGCGAGTTAAAGAGAACCTTTACCAAACTAAAGGTCAAATTTTTGCAGAATTCGTTTTGGAGGCACTAATCAAGAAAGGGATACCCAGATTTGTAGCATACAGAGATGTTCAAAGAATTGCATTTGAGGCAAAGGACAAGAACATGGAATACTTTGATGCAATAAAAAATGACAAGGCAGTATCATCAAAACTTTCAGAAAAAGAGATCAAAGATATCTTTGTTCCCCAACGTCATTTGGGAGCTTCGTTTACAATAATTTCAAATGTAAACAAAACAGTTCAAAAGTATACGAAGAAATTTACCTAGACTTTAGCAAAGTTTTGTGAATTTTTGTTCCATACTGTAATGCCTTTTTTCTTTTAGTAGCTGATACTTCTGGAACGCCAACTGATAAAGCAAGTTTTCGTATGATGTGTTTTCGAATAAGATCATCCTTGTCATTAATTTTATCATAAAGGGGAATTTTTTTTGCAAAATCAATAAAATCGATAGTAAGCAAGGGCTGCAATATTTTTACATCGTTCTCAGAAGAAATGTGGTTTACTGCTTTCATCATTTCTATTTCATTTGCAAGCTTCTTCTCCATTAATTCTAAAACCGCAGATTCCCCATCAGATACGACGTCCCTATACGCATTGTAACCACAAAACAATTCATCAATGCCATTTGCGGTAACCACGACTCGTATTCCTAATTTGGATGCAAGTTTTGAAACATAATAAAACGCAATACAGTTTTCATTCCATGATAAATTATCTGTCTTGATTTTTGTATTGATATCCTTTGAAATTTTTTCAAAAGTTTTTGGATCTATCTCAAGAATTTTGTGAGGCAATCCTAGTTGTTCGTTGACTTGCTTAGCAAACACAATATCATGAGAGTCTTTGAAGCCGACGGTTAGCAGGGTAACATCATATCCCAGAGAAGACAGAATTTTTGCCATCATGGTGCTGTCTACTCCTCCAGAAAAGGCAACCCCGATTTTTTTTGCGTCAACTGTAGATTTAATTGAGTTGGTTATTTTTTCAAGCAAAACCTTTTGAGCCTCATCCATGATTACACTTAGAAAAAATCCAATACAAAGTGGTTGCGGTGTTGAAACTATTAATTTAACAACAACAAACTTGAATTATGCAAAAACTATCCCAAGAGCAGATAGAGGAGGCTCTAAAATCCATTCCCGGGTGGTCAATCAGAGATGGAAAACTACACAAGGATTTTGAATTTGCCTCATTTAATGAAGCATTTGGATTTATGACAAGGGCAGCCATGGAGATAGAAAAGATGAATCATCATCCAGAGTGGTTTAACGTATACAACAAAATATCAATTGATTTGATGACTCACGATGCAGGAGGCATTACTCAAAATGACATATGCCTTGCTGAAATTTTAAATTCTCTTGTGTAGATTTTGAAAATTATTTTACAGAATTTATATACAGATTACTGACCACAGACTCCAAATGACTACAACTCCGACTATGCTTGATTCAGATTTTAGATATATTGACAAAAAAGGAAATCTCCTAAAAAGCAGAACAGAATTATCTATTGCCCAGATGTTGTCATTTTTGGGACAAGATTATGATTATGATTATGAGTTAGAAGTTAATGGAAAAAAGATTAAAGTGGACTTTAGAACTGAAAAAGGATTGATCGAAGTAATTGATAACGAAGAAGACATTGAAAAATACAGAGAGATCAAAGAAAGCAAACTTGATTGGAACGTAATGGCAATTGGACATCCAAAATATGCAGCCCAGATTAAAGAGTTGCAAGATATTGTATTTTATGATCAAAAGCATCCACAGACAGGTTCAATCTTTATGGAAGATCAATCATTTACTTTTGATTATGCGCACATACTTCCTCTAGTGGAAAAATGCTCAATACTTCATGGCCACACATCATCAGTGATGGTTGAGCTAGTAGGTCAGATGAAGAATAATCTTCTAATTGATTTTGGTGAGGCAAAAAAGATCATCAAAGAAGTAATCGGAGTATTTGATCATAAATTCTTCATCAATAGAAAATACATGAACAAAGAAGATGATTCACACTATCACATTTCATTTGATGGACCAAAAGGAGTATTTGATTTACAAGTTCCAAAGAATACAACATATCTTTTAGAGGGAGAAGCTACCGTAGAGAACCTCTCAACTGAAATTATCAAAATTTTAGCACCAAAACTTCCTCCAAATGTAGAAGCAGTAGGAGTTTACATTTACGAGGGATACAACAAGGGTTCGCATATCATCTCAAACATTGCAAGAAAATAGAAGATGGAACCAAAAATCCAAGAGAAAGCCTGGAATCCAGAATTAGAAAAGAAGATCAGAGAGAATTGGCAAGAAACTAACCTATACAAGTTTCAACTAGCAAATGAAAATTTTACAATTGATACGCCTCCACCATATCCATCTGGGAGACCTTGGCATATTGGTGCAGCCGCTCATTATGCTCAGATTGACATGATTGCAAGAACTGCAAGAATGGCTGGCAAAAATGTCTATTTTCCTATAGGAATTGACAGAAATGGACTTCCTGTAGAACTCTACACTGAAAAAAAGTACAACATTAGAATGAGGGAGACAGAACGAGGAAAATTCCTAGAATTGTGCAGAGAAGCATTAGATGACTTGGAAGCAGAGATGATTCAGATAATGAAGAATTTAGGAATAAGTGGTGGCATTGATGAGCATTATAGAACAGATTCTGAAGAATATAGATCACTCACACAGGCAACTTTCATAGAGTTATGGAAGAAGGGACAAGTGTATCTTGCTACACGTCCAAATAACTATGATTGGGTATCTGGCACTACGATTGCCGATGCTGAGATAACATACGAAGATATCCCAACTAAACTAGTATACATGAAATTCAAAGTAAGTGATTCTAGTGAGGAGATAATCATTGCAAGTACTAGACCGGAACTATTATGCGCATGTAAAACAGTGATTGTAAATCCAGAAGATGAAAGATACACAAAACTTGTAGGGAAAAAATTAATCGTTCCAATTTTTGGAAACGAGGTTGAAATTAAAACGCATCACTCTGCTCAGAAAGAATTTGGTTCAGGAGCAGTAATGGTATGTAGCTATGGTGATCAGAATGATGTTGCATTATTCAGAGAGCTAAAGCTAGACGAAGTCATTGCAATTGGGCTAGATGGAAGGATGACAGAGTCTGCCGGAGAATATCAAGGATTGAAACCAAAACAGGCAAGAACAAAGATCATTGAAGATCTGCAAACAAAAGGCTTTGTAGAAAAAATTGAAGAGATTTCACATAGAACTCCAGTTTCAGAGAGAAGCAAAACTCCAATTGAGATCATTCCAATGGAGGAATACTATCTGAAACAGATAGATTCAGTTGAAAAAATGAAAGAACTTGGTTCTGAGATTAAATTTCATCCCAACATGCACAAACAAATTTTGATGAACTGGTTAGAATCAATTTCCATTGATTGGCCAATCTCAAGACGTCGTTTCTATGGAACTGAGATTCCTATCTGGTATTGTAAGAAATGTTCAGAACCACATGTTCCAGAGCCAGGAAAATATTTCAAACCATGGCAGGATGAATCTCCAATTAAGAAGTGTACAAAGTGTGGGAATTCAGAATTTGTAGGAGAAGAGAGAACGTTTGATACATGGATGGATTCCAGTGTTTCGCCATTATTTGTGACTAAATTCCAAAAAGATGAAGAGTTTTTCAAAAAAACATACCCCACCGGAATCAGACCACAAGCAAAGGATATTGTTCGAACGTGGTTATACTATACACTCCTAAGATGTGAGCAACTGACAGGGAAAAAACCATGGGCAGAAGCCTGGATTATGGGATATGGTCTTGATGAAAAAGGAATGAAGATGAGCAAAAGTAAGGGAAATGCAATTGATCCTTTGCCAGTAGTAGAAAAGTTTGGTGCAGATACTTTCCGATTTTGGAGTGCAAGTGAGATAAATCACGGATATGACTTTAGATGCAATGAACAAAAGATAGAGTCAACAAAAAAATTCCTCAGCAAATTATGGAATGTTTCAAGATTTTTATCTAGTTTTCCAGTTATCGAGTCTACAAAAATATTGGATTCTGATAAATGGATTCTATCAGAATTAAACAAGCTAATCAAAGAATGCAAGAAAGGATATGACGAATACAACTTTTTTGTACCAGCAATTGCAATTAGAGAATTCACATGGAATCTGTTTGCTGCACATTATATTGAGATGGTAAAAGCAAGAGCATATGGAATTGGATTTTCTGATGAAGAGAAAAATGCAGCAATCTATACTCTTCACAAAGTCTTATCAACAATATTGAAACTCATGGCTCCAATCACTCCTTTCATTACAGAACATCTATGGAAGACACTCTACTCAGAAGAGAGCATCCACAAACAAAAGCAAGTAGACGTAGAGGATCATACAGATATGAGTGCCATAACCAAAGAGATAGAAGAATTCAACTCCAAGGTATGGAATGAAAAAAAGAGTAAAGATCTTTCATTAAAGGATTCAATTGCCATTAAAGTTCCACCTAGTCTTGTTCCGTTTGAAAAAGACTTGATATCAATGCATAATTTGATTTAAACAAGTAGTTCCAATTACTATTCAAATGGATTTTGATCTATGGATAATTGGAGCGATTGTTGCAGGTATTGCAGCTTATCTAATCGTTCGAAAGATTAAGGAAGATTCAGTTTAGATGCCGATAATTCCATTTGTTATCAAATATTGTATTCCAGAAACAAAATCAGAGTCAGGAATTTTACCTTCTGACCACCAACCTGCATTGTTCTTAACCCATCCTGGGATGTCAGCGCTAGTTGATTGGCCAGATTCTGTTTCAGGAATAGTCATGATTCCGTTGGTAATCATGTACTGAATACCAGATACGAAATCAGAGTCAGGAATCACACCTTCTGACCACCAACCGGCATTGTTCTTAACCCAGCCTGGAATCTCAATTTCTACCATCTTGACAGGTTCTAATGCGGTAGTTCCAATAATCTCAATTTGCTCATCGCCTCCAAAGAAAGGAATCACCAAAGTTCTTGTACCTATAGCAGATTCAATCTCAATGTATTCGGTCTCAAAGCCATCAACCAATATGAAAAAGATATCATCTTCAGTCTCGCTTAATTTAGAATCCAATAATCCTCGTGGTATGGTTATCTCTACAATGCCATCATCAACTGCAACAAAATCTAAAATCAATTCTACAAAGTCAACATCAAGATAGATATCAACAATCTGACCGTTTTCAATATCATAATCTACTGTTTGATCTAAGATTGACATAGAGCCAGACTCTGCATAGGCAAATGATGAAAAACCAATCAATGATAACCCGAGAATTGCAAATATTGAATATTGTATTGTCTTCATGCTTATTCCTCATCTGAAACAGCATTGATTGCTTGTTTCACATCATCTTGGATATCATCTTCGATTTCATCGCTTACTTCATCTTCTAGTTCAGATAAAATTTCAGCAGTTAGTTCTGACTCTATTTCGCGTATTTCATCTTCAGTGAAATCAGCCAATTCCTCATCAGTTAAGATTTCATCAAGGTTTACCTCAATATCATCAATAATTTCATCGGTTGTTTCTTCAGTGAGTTCGGATGAAACAATGTCAGCCTGTACATCAGCTTCTACATCACTGAATTCGCTAATTGGAATTATAGTGTCAACACTTAGTGTTCCATCAAAATCAAGAATCCATGAACCAGAAATTGATGTTCTGCCATGTGTTGCATGAATATCCATTATTTCACCAGATGCAATTGGGAATACACCGTTAGTATCAGCCTGCATTCTAAATGTACCATGTTTTCCATTGGTATCTACGGCATTAACAGTAACTTGCATAGCATTTCTGTCAAATAATACTCGTGCTCTTCCAAATGATGCATCCCATACGTTAATCACATCTCCAGTTGCAGGATCAATTATGGTAAAGTCACCACCAATCACTTTGAGTTTTGCATTTACATCACCAGCATTAGCCAGTTCCAATATCAAAGTGCCAATTACATCTTTAATCACACTGGAATCGGTTTGCTTAACAGCATCACCTCTAAATTCTAGTGAATAGTTTACGGTCTCTTCCTCAGGAATGTCAGGATTAATTCCATAGTAAGTGCCATCCTCTACCTGATCAACTAATCTAGGTGACTTGATTTGATCACGTATAGTATCTAATCGTTCATTTGCTTTATCAATAATTTTTTCTTTGTATTGAATCTTTAATTGTTGGAATTTATCATTGCCAGATTCTTTTATCTTTGCTTTAATCAAATCTGCTTTGTACTTTGCCTTGTCACGTAATTCATCAATCAAACGATCCTTCATTTCGTCGCTTAATCGGTCAGAATTTGCACGTAATGCTTCGATTGCTCTGTCGCGAACATCATCTGTAATTTTATCGCGAACATCATCTATGACATTTGCTTTAGCGGAAGCAGTAACTTCTGTTCGTGCCTTTTGAATCATTTTATCATGAATTTCATCAGAAATTCTTAGTTGTAGTTTCTCTCTAGCAACATCTTTTGCTTTATCGGATAATTTGTCTTTGATCTTATCTTGAACCCTATCAAGAACGTCCGACTTTACTTTATCTTTAATCTCTTGTTTTTTATCAATTAATTTTTCACGGATATCTTCTCTTTTATCTAAAACTTTAATGCGAATTTCATCACGTTTATCAGAAATATTATCTCTGACTTGATCTCTCTTTACTTCTAATCTATATCTAATTTCATCACGTTTATCAGAAATATTATCTCTGACTTGATCTCTCTTTACTTCTAATCTATATCTAATTTCATCACGTTTGGTCTCCAATCGTTCTTTAATTTCATCTCGTCTTTCGGAGGCAGTATCCCGTACTTCATCTCTTTTTTCATCTAATCTTTGTTTTGCTAGTTCTCTCTGTTCTTCTAATTTATCTCTGGCTTGTTGTTTTCTATCTTCTACTTTGTCTTGTGCTTCTTGTTTTCTTTGTTCTAGTTTTTCACGTGCTTCTTGTTTTCTTTGTTCTAGTTTTTCACGTGCTTCTTGTTTTCTATCATCAAGCTGATCACGGGCTTGCTCTTTACGTTCTTCTGCTTTTTCTCTTGCTTCCTGCATTCGTTGTTCTGCCTTTTCTTTTGCTTCAATTCGTTGCTGTTCCAGTCTGTCTTGGGCAACATCTTTCCTGTCATCATCTGATGATTGTGCAAATGCCTGAAAATCCAAGACTGCACTTGAGAATCCTAGCAGTAGTGTGAGAATTGCAAATCCTGCCAAAAGCGTGTTTTGAGCCATTTTACAGTAAAAAATTATTCATCTTTAAAAAGAATTGCTAAGGAATGATTAGTTTGAGTGATCAAACAGACAATTTTAATTTAGTTTTGACTGTTTTATTAGATTCACAAAATATTTGTGCATTGAGCCATCAACGGTTAGCTCTGGATGAAATGCAGTTCCTACGATATTACCTTGTTTTACTGCAATAATTTTTTCATTGTATTTTGAAAGAATCTCAACATTGCTTCCAACGTCAGATATTGAGGGTGCCCTGATAAACACACCGTTAAAATCAGAAATTCCGATTTCAGGCATGTCAATTTCTGCTTCAAATGATTCTCTTTGTCTCCCAAATGAGTTTCGTTCGACATGTACATCAAGTATGTCTAGTAATGGCTGATCAGTTTTGCCAATTACTCTATCCTTTGCATTTTTTGATAGCAGAATTAATCCAGCACATATTCCAAATACAGGCATTCCTGACTCAATTTTTTCTTTGATTTTTTTTAATGAACCATTAACTAAAGAAAGCTGTCCCATCATTGTGCTTTCTCCACCGGGAATTATCAATCCATCTAGATTTTCGATTTCATCGGGAGTTTTTACAAGAGTGACATTTCCAGTTTCGCCTAATTCATCTAATGCTTGTTTAGTAGAATTAATGTTCTCAGCTACATCTCCTTGAATTCCAAATACCCCTATGTTTAATCCACTCATGCTGAACTTCCACGATCCTGCATTCTTAACTCAAGTGTGTTAACGTCAAGACCCAACATTGATTGTCTTTCATCAATCATTTTTTGAGCTTCTTTTACCTTATCTGGTTCTTCCCAAAATGTTGTTGCAAGTACTACTGCTCTTGCACGTTCCTTTGCATCTTCTGCTTTGAAGATTCCAGAACCAACAAAGATTCCATCACATCCTAATGACATAAGATATGCAGCATCAGCAGGAGTTGCAATACCGCCTGCTGCAAAATTCACAACAGGTAGTCTACCAGTTTTTGCTGTTTGCTCTACAAGGTCATAAGAAACCTTAAACTCTCTGGCAATTCTGACTAGATCTTGATTATCACCTGATTCGTAAATTGATTTAATTGCACGTAACTCATCATTGACTTTTTTGATGTGTGTTACAGCTTCTGCGACGTTTCCTGTTCCAGGTTCTCCTTTTGTTCGAATCATTGCAGCTCCTTCTTCAACTCTTCGTAATGCTTCTGCAAGAGAACGAGCACCATTAACAAAAGGCGTAGTAAAATCCCATTTCCAGATATGATGGGTTTCATCTGCAGGTGTCAATACTTCTGATTCATCAATCATGTCAACATCAGTCTCTTGTAATACTCTAGCCTCATAGACATGACCAATCCTGCATTTTGCCATAACTGGGATTGTAACAGAATCCATAATATCTTGAATAACTCTAATGCTTGCAGTTCTTGCCACACCGCCTGCTTTGCGAACATCAGAAGGAAGTTTATCTAAAACCATAACAGAAACAGCTCCTGCTTCTTCGGCGATTTGAGCTTGCTCTACCGTGGTGACATCCATTACTACACCATTTTTTAGCATATGAGCAAAACCTCGTTTGAGGGTTGAAGTACCGCGTGTGATTGAAGTTGCATCAATGTTTTCAGTTACAATACCTTTTGCGTTTCTTAGATCACCTGAAAGTGGAATCATGGTAAAAGTCTCATCATATCCTATTTGTACCTATTCACTTTTTTGACATAATATCATACGTAGTAAGAAAAGGAATTAGCTAATTTTTGATATTACCTGTTCAAGTTCAGTTTCAACTAGGGTGATTATTGGGGGAACAAATTTGTTGGTGGCGTTTTGCTCTGGCCAATAAATTTGCTTTACTGCACCATTTAGGGTCACCTTAACTGAAAATCTATCATAATTATCTGCCTCATCACTTACAGGGAATGATTCTGATGGAATTTCCATGAAGCCAGTCTCTTTAATGATTGCAGATAATTTTTTGAGTGTTGCTTCATCAAGTTTGAAGTGCTTGTCGGGTTGTGGTTCCCCACCTTTAGTAATTGTGTATCGTACATCTCCGTTGTCTTTTATGATGAGAATCTCAGATGTTTGTGGAATTGTTCTCTCTGTGACACCAAATGAAACCTTTTTGATATTATGTTTGGTAAATTCAATTTCTATAATATCACTAGGAACTGATGCACTGTAAGGAATATCAGGTTTAGTGATTATTGGAATTGCAATCAATATTGCTACAATTGCTGGAATTGCACCTAAAACTAACAAGATTGGTTTGACCATGATTTTCTAATAATTATGAAATTATTCTATTAGCAATAAATCTTGGTAAAAATAACTTAAAATTCGAGTTAATTTGTGCATTAGCCGTGGGGTCGTAGCCTAGCCTGGTAGGGCGACAGTGTCTACGAATAGATCACCGCTAAGGGCTCCAGAGGTTAAACTAAGCTACTGATGAAAAGATGATGTGAGTTTGGAGCTGTAGTGACCCGTAGGTCGCCGGTTCGATTCCGGTCGGCCCCACGTTATTTTAAATTAAAATTTTTACTCTTTATTGCGCAGTACATTTAGTGCAGAACCTGCTCTGAACCATTCAATTTGCATTTGGTTATACGAATGAACCAACGAAATTTCATCTTTGGTACCATCATCATGAGTGATTACACATTTGACAGGCTGAGATGGCTTCATTTCTTTAAGATTAATGATGCTAATCTTGTCATTTTCTTTTATTTTATCATAATCTTTTGGATTCTCAAATGTTAATGCCAAAAGTCCCTGTTTTTTCAGGTTGGTTTCATGAATTCGGGCAAAACTTTTTGCAATAACTGCTGCACAGTTAAGATAACGTGGTGACATTGCAGCGTGTTCTCTACTGCTTCCCTCTCCATAATTAGAGTCGCCAATTATTACCCAACGAATTTGCTTTTCTTTATACTGACGAGCTATTTGTGGAAATGGTTCCATTTTATCATTAAGTTGATTTTTTCCTTTTCCTACTTCATCATTAAACGCATTAACTGCACCAAGGAGCATGTTATCACTTAGATTATCAAGGTGACCTCTAAAAGAAAGCCAAGGCCCTGCAGGAGAGATGTGGTCTGTTGTGCATTTTCCTTTAGCTTTTACCATGATTGGAAAATCAACAAAGTCTTTTCCATCCCATTTTTCAAATGGTTCTAAAACTTGTAGTCTGTTACTATTTTTATTAATTATTACCTCAACACTTTCAGGATTTTTAGAAGGTGGAATATAGACATTTTCTGCTTTTTTGAATCCATCTTTTGGAACTTCTGGTGCAATTTTTGGTGCTTCGAGTTTGAATTTTTTACCATCAGGAGTAGTAATGTAATCAGTAAGTGGATTAAAGGAAAGTCTACCACCTAATGCAAGTGCAATAATCATTTCTGGACTAGCAATGAAATTCATTGTTTCACGTCTTCCATCGTTTCTTCCAGGAAAATTTCTGTTAAATGACGTAATGATGGTATTTTGTTCACCTTTTTTTAATTCTGGTCTATTCCATTGTCCTATACATGGACCACATGCATTTGCAAGAACTGTTGCGCCAATTTCTTTTAGGGAAGTCATCTGTCCATCTCTTTCTATTGTTGCTCTAATCTGCTCAGAACCAGGTGTTACTAGTAAAGGAATTTTAGATTTAACACCATTGTTGATTGCTTGTTCTGCTAGGCTGGCAGCACGGGACATGTCCTCATATGATGAATTTGTACAACTTCCAATTAGTGCTACAGAAATTTCATCAATGTATTTTTCTTTTTGGACATCATCATTTAGTTTTGATATTGGTCTTGCAAGATCAGGAGTGTGTGGTCCAACTATGTGTGGTTCAAGTGTTGAAAGATTAATCTCAATTACCTTATCAAAATACTTTTTTGGATCTTTTTCTACTTCAGGATCTGCGACAAGTAATTTTTTATTTTTGTTTGCAAGTTCAGCTAATTCTTTTCGTTCAGTGTAATTGAGATAAGTTTCCATTCTTTCATCATATGGGAATATAGAACATGTAGCACCAATTTCTGCACCCATGTTGGTAATTGTTGCCTTTCCAGTACAGCTGATCGATTTTGTTCCTGGTCCAAAATATTCTATAATGGCATTGGTGCCACCAGATACAGTCAGCTCTCCTGCAACACGTAAAATGATATCTTTTGGTGCTGTCCATCCGTTTAGCTCGCCAGTCAAGTAGACACCTATTCTTTTTGGATAGAGAATCTCCCAGGGCATTCCAGCCATTGTTTCTGCTGCATCAACACCGCCAACACCAACTGCAACCATTCCTAGACCACCAGCATTTGGAGTGTGAGAGTCTGTGCCAATCATCAGACCACCTGGAAATGCATAGTTCTCTAAAACAACTTGGTGAATAATTCCAGCACCTGGTTTCCAAAATCCTATTCCATGTTTGCTAGCAGATGATTCAAGAAATTTGAATACTTCACTATTTTCATCTAGTGAAACGCGCATGTCGGTTTCACCTTCAACTTGTGCTCTGATAAGATGATCACAATGAATTGTAGTTGGCAAACTAGTTTGTTTAAGACCTGTTGACATAAACTGGAGCATTACCATTTGACCAGTAACATCTTGACATGCAACTCTATCTGGACGTAAGAAAACATAATTTTTACCATCATCGAGATTCTTGTTTTCCACTTCTACTAAATGGCCTGCTAGAATTTTTTCAGCCAAAGTGAGAGGTCTGTTTACAACCTTTCTATATTTTGAAATATTTTCTTCTAATTTTGCATAAACTTTGGAAACCATAGAAGGTGTTGTTTCAATTTCCATGTTTGTACAACAAATAAACCGGAATTTAATACTATCAAAAGTGGTTTTTTTGCATTTTGATTGATGATTTCTTAACAATTATAAGCGAAAACTGCTTTTTACTATAAGGGGGAGAATAAGAGTATCTTATTACGAATGTGATTAAAAATGGTCAACAAAGGTTTCCCAAAATTTGGAATGTCTCAAGCAGGTGCATTTGTAGCTGCTCTCAAAAATTACAATTTACCAGATTTCATTTTAGAGCTGGTCGCAAAGGAATCAAATTCAGAATTATTGGAAAGGGGTAGAATCGACGATAGATTACAAAGTATGAATGATCAAGCACTCGAGCTTTTACACAAAGTCTTTGTAGACTGTGAAGAAGATGATGCTGGAAAGTATGCTCAATACAGATTTTATGCATATGTATCAAGCATGTATCACAAATGTGAAGTTTTGATAAATGAGTCAATTCCTGGGAAATCAGGAAAAAATCACAAGGTTCCTGTAGCAGTAAAAAATAATGGAATGTATATTGCGGTAGCATTTAACAAAGCTACTGGAAACCAAATTGCAAAAAAAGACACTGTCAAATTCTATGATATTGTAGATGACATTAAGAAAGGTGAACAAGGAACCATGCTCACTGATGCAATTTATGGTTCTTCTGTTGGATTCAAGGGCGAAGCACTAGTTGAGCTTGAAAAACTAAGCAAATCAAGAAGTAATGATCCTGAAAATAAGCTTGATTTTAAAACTGCTAACTTTGAAAACAATATTTACTCTGTAACAAAGTGCTAATCATTTTCTCATAACCATTTTACGTCATCTAATTCATAATATTTTGTTTTGTCTTTAGAGTGACGTGGTCTTGTATGCAAAACAGTATTACAACAAGGACATTTTGTTCCCTTCCAATTAATATAAACACTGCAAACACTACAACGTTTTTGGCCAGAATTATATCTCAACAGCACATCACCTAGAAGATGCTTTAATGATGTTTGGCACAAGCCTTTACATGAAAACATGAAAAGGATAACAGAAATTAGATTAAAAGAAAATGGTGAGAACACTATAACCGAAAGCTTGAGACATCCATTGTAAGAAACATTGGCTTGTCATTGGTCTTTTCAAAATTTTCTCCATATTGTTCAAATGGCAAATTTGCATAAAAGTGTCTAGTCCAGACATCGTGAACATCTTCTTTGAATTTTTTATGCCCTGCTTGTCTTAGTAACTCATGAGATAATTCATGAGATACAGTAGTACAGTTTTTTTCTGCCAAGAACATAACATCATCAGTAGTTTTTGGTTTTTGCCAATGTATCATGGCAAAATTTTGAGCAAAATATCCTTCACAAGTGCAATCAGTCCAAAACGGCCTAAAATGTGATAGGTAAAAATGAAATGTGTCCTCTCCACGTTGCCGATGATCTCTCAGTAGAGCATTGGTGTCAAGTCGTTCAAGTAAACCTCTATGACCAGTGATCATCTCGTCACATTTGACATCATAATTTTTTGAGAATTTTTCTTTAATCCATTTTTTGTAAAAATTTGCCATATGAATAACATATTGAAACTCTTCGTTTCGTTTTCCATAATCCTCTTCCTTTATTACAAAAATGAAATGCAGAAGCATTTTAAGAAAAATAGATGGTTAGGTTTGGCCTTCGATGCCCATTAATGTTAGAGTTGATCTAATTTTTTCGATCTTTCTAATTTTCCATGTAATGGTTTCTCTCAGTTTTTCCACGGTATCTGATTCAATTTTTGCTAAAATATCATATGCGCCAAAAGTTCCATGTACTTCACGTACGCCTTCAAGGCCTTTTAGTTGCTGAATGATAGCTTCCTCAGAACCGAGTTCACAGTTTATTAAAACATAAGCTGTTGCCATGTACTGCTTTAGGAAATACGGCTATATCAATAAACCGATTTGGCTATTTTGATAATTTTAGGATGCTGCTCCAGATTTCTTTGGGAACTGGCATGACAGATAGCCTAGAAATGCGTAATAATTCCCAGTTTTTGAATTTTTTTTGTTTTTTCATTTCAGATAAGGTTACTGGATTTTTGAGCTGACTCTTGTATTTTACATCTACAACAACATATCTTTCATCTTTTTCATCAGGATTTGGGTAGGGGTTTTTTGTAACTTCCATAATTCCCACGGCTTGTTTCTGATCACCTGAATGATAAAAGAGAATTTGATCACCCTTTTTCATATTGCGTATATGTTTTAGTGCCAAATTGTTATGCACACCATCCCAGACAGTTTTCTTTTCTTTCTTTAGAGTTTCAAAATTGTAACTTGAAGGTTCTTGTTTTGCAAGCCAGTAGTTTACCATGATAATCCTATCAATACAGGGTTTAATTATTTTTGTAAGAGAATGTTCCCCGGTTCTGACTCGCGCAAGATCATTGGTGTTTTTAGCCATTAACCTCCTTGGGTTTTTCTAACCGGGGTTGCCCGAATGTAGCACACCTGGGTGAATTAGAAATCATTGAAATCAATACGATCACCTCATCCCAATCCGTCTGCGTGCTTGCTCTTGGGCACAATACAATACACTTGGTCAAATATTAACCAGGCAGGTTGATTTCAAATCCCACTACTGGAACTCTAATCTTAAAATTTTCAATTATTGCTGAATCGATTTCTCCAATTGTTCCAATTGAGTTTCCATTAAGAATGACTTTGGCTGATCTGCCTTTTTTGAACAAAGATTCCGAGGATGTCTTTGTCAGTGAGTCAAGATTGAATGAGGTCTTTAACATAGATTGCATGATAGATTTTATTTCAGTGAAATTTGATGATTGGTGAGCACTGACACAAGCAACATGTGTTGTTTCATTAATTGGATTTCCAAGTGTAAAGACTGTGCCGATTTCAAATAATTTCTGAGGGTACTGCTCATGAATATTTCGTGAGAGATTTTCAATCAATCCAGGAAGAAGTGAATCACGTAAAATTGTGTGCTCTTGACTTTTGGAATCAACGACAGAAATACTATCTTTCGGATCTCTTTGAGTAGAACTGTAAAGAATTCGTTCACTTGTTAAACTAGAGTTTAGTGCTTCTGTAAATCCAAGTCCAACCAAAACTGAACTTAGAGTTTTGAGTTTTTCTGAAAATTGGTTTTTTTGACCAACAGTTAATGATGGAGATAATATCGGTTCCAAGTTTTGAATGCCATAACCCAGTGCAACTTCTTCAACTAAATCCATTGGGCCAAAGATATCAAATCTATATCGAGGTATAGTACACTCGATCTTTTTTCCTTTAGCGATTGCATCTAATCTAGATTTTTTCAAGCATGAGCATATCAGTGATGTAGTAAGATTTGTTCCAAGTGTTTTGTTTACTAGGTCAGAGTCAAGCGTCAGTTTTTTATTTTTTAATAATGGTGAAGAGTTTTTGGAGCCAGAAATTTTTACCGACTCTAGCTTAAATCCTGCACTTTGAAGAATGGTTGCAACTACAGAAAGAGCGTCTTCTACATCATCTTTGTTCAGACCAGTAACTTCTACAAGAAGATTCTTTGTTTTAGTAGTAACAGTAGTCATTGAAGCGTTGATTATTGGAGGAAATGATACGGTTTTTCCTTTGGAGTCTATAATAATTGGAAATTTCGTTGAATTTCCAAGTATACTGCCATAATCTCTTCCAACATCGGTGTTTTTTAGAATATCAGTTATTGTTTGCTCTTGATTTGAATTAAGTGGAGTAAATTTATGATTTTTATCAGTTGTAGAATACTTAAGTGGAAAGGATATTGTGTCTAGGTCGTGAATACCAATAGAGGATTTTTTTCTTCGTCGGCCAATACCAAAATGAAGATCTTCTTGCATGACCATCAGCTGTTTAATTGTGGCATCATCAATTGAACCACCTTTTGCAATTATGCTAGTAACATATGGTCTAATTTTTGATACTGAAGAATCTACCAGAATTTTATTAGAGCCAGATGAAATTTTTAGTTTGTATAGACCTTTTTTAGTGCCGAGTAATCCTTGCATTCCCAATGCAATTCCAAAATCAGTTGAATAGTCCGGTCGGTTAGGACTGTATTCAATTCTAATTTCATCTTTTGATTCAGACTCAATGTCTAATCCAAGATATGGAAGACTCTCAAGAATTTGCTTTCTTGAAACTTTACCGATAAGTTTCTCAAGTCTAGAATAACTTAATTCAACTACTGGCATTTTGGCGTGCTCCTCAACCAGCTGAGATTATTATTGTAAAACTCTCTAACATCATCTAGACCATATTTTAGCATGGCAATTCTTTCAATGCCACCACCCCAAGCTAAAACAGGTTTTGTGATTCCCAAAGGCTTTGTAACCTCTGGTCTAAAGATTCCCATTCCAAAGAGCTCAACCCATTTTCCTAATCGATCATTGTAAACCATTGTCTGCAGTGATGGTTCAGTGTATGGAAAGAATGTAGGCCAGAATTTTATTTTGGTTAATCCTAAACGTTTGTAGAATTCTTTTTGAATTCCCATAAGATCACGAAGGGTTGCGTTTTTGCCAACGACAATTCCTTCAATTTGATTAAATTCAACAAGGTGTTTGTAGCTTACCTTTTCATTCCTAAAGACTCTACCTAATGAAAAAACTCTAGCATCATCAGGCTTTTGTTCTGCAAGATATTTTATTGTCACACATGTGGTATGAGTTCGCAAAACCATTTTTTGTGATTCAGAAATATCCCATTGGTATCGCCAATTTTTTTTGTGTGAAGAAGAGACATTCTTAATCTGAGTGGGAGTAGCGGGTTTTTTATCACGTAGATTCTTCAAGTAAAAGGTATCTTGCATTTCACGTGCAGGATGATCCTGTGGAGTGAATAGCGCATCAAAATTCCAAAAACTTGACTGAGATAAATTGCCAAAAATTTCTGAGAATCCCAATGTAACAAAAGTTTCACGAATCTCATCAATAGTATCTTTGAGAGGATGCGTTCTTGCAGCAAAAACTTTTGGAGTATCTGCTTCTACATCTATTGCTCCGCTTGTATCATCTAATTCAATATTGCGAGCACTTTCAGAAAGTGATATTGTTTTTGATGTTGTGATTTCTTCAGTGATAAAATCCGGTCTTTTGACAAGTGAATTATAATCGGATTTGTTACTAATTTCTTCAAGTGATATTTTACTTTCACCAATTTGGTTGATTATTTTTTCACCTGGCAATTCCAAGGGAGGATTGTTGAGTGATATTTTATCTCCGTCCGATTTTATCCAGTTGTTTTTTCTTGCTATTCCCATTGCAGGACCAAAAACAGATTTCATCTCTTTTTGTAAATCTTGAAGTTGTTTTGGTCCGTCTTTTAGTAAATTTAGTAATTGTCTTTCGGGTAAGCCATTTGCTTTTGATTCAAGACCATTTTTACCTAATTTGATTAATGTCTTTTTGGTTTCTGAAACATCAAGAAGATTTTTTAGCTTAAGCCACTCTATCCCACGTCTTATTTGATCAGTGGATAGCGTAGTTTCTTCTTCAAGTTTTTCAGGAGAAATTTTTGGCTTTTCTTTTAAAACTCTGATAATTTTTTTTTCTATATCATGAAAAACCTGAGACACAGCACAAAGTTCTAAAAAGACTTTTTAAACCTTAACCTAAGTCAAACATGAATGTCAGTCGATGACTTTGTAGTTACCCCATGGCATGTTGAAGGAGACATTGACTATGACAAGCTCATAAAGCAGTTTGGTACAGAAAAAATTTCTAGTGAACTTTTGAAAAAAATTACCAAGATTACAGGTGAGGATCACTTTATGTTGAGACGTGGAGTGTTTTTTTCCCACAGGGATTTAGGAAATTTACTCAATGAGTATGAAAAAGGGAAAAAATTTTTCCTATATACTGGAAGAGGCCCATCAGGCCATACTCACATTGGTCATCTTGTACCATGGGTTTTTGCAAAATGGTTACAAGACAAATTTGACGTAAACATGTATTTTCAACTCACTGATGATGAGAAATTCTTCTCAAAGCAAAATCTTACTTTAGAGGAGACAAACAAGTATGCATTTGAAAATGCCCTTGATTTTATTGCACTTGGGTTTGATCCAAAAAAAACAAAGATCATAATTAATACACAAAACATCAGTACGCTTTATCCAATAGCTGCTCAAGTAGCAAAAAAAATTAACTTTTCAAATACAAAAGCAGTTTTTGGTTTCACAAATGAAACTAACATTGGAATGATTTTCTATACATCACTTCAATCTGCTCCATGTTTCATTGAGGATCTTCCTGTACTAATTCCTCTGGGAGTTGATCAAGATCCTCACTTTAGATTAACACGAGATATTGCACCAAAGATTGGAAAACCAAAACCTTCGCTTATTCACAACATAATGATTCCTGCGCTTGAAGGGCCTGGAGGAAAAATGTCCGCATCTGCAGATAATGGCACAATCTATACAACTGATTCTCCAAATGCTGTTAAAAAGAAGATTAACAAGTATGCATTTTCTGGCGGTCAACCCGATGTAGAACAACATAGAAAGCTGGGAGGCAATCCAGATATTGATGTATCATATCAATATCTGAGAATCTTTTTTGAACCAGATGATATGAAGCTCAAAAAAATTTATGATGATTACAAATCAGGAAAAATGTTAACTGGAGAACTAAAAGCAATTCTAATTGAAAAGATAAATGCATTTTTAAAAATTCACCAAGAAAAGCGTGAAAAAGCAAGAGAGCTAGTACCCAAATTTTTACTAGAAAATAAATGAAGACAATAATTAACTGTCAAGACAAGTATGAAGCGCAGAAATTATCTAGTCTTATCTACATTAAAGATGGAAACGAGACGTTTATCACCGAAATACTAAACATTGTAGAAAATGAGCTAGTCATATCTCTAAAAGATAAATCAGCGCACAGTATTATCCTAGAAAGTACTAAACAAGTTGAAACATTTGCAGATTTTATTCAATCAGTTATAGAAAAACAGCATAAAATTATCAGTACTGTAACTATCAATGAAAAAGTTGAGATAGTAAAGGGTTAGACTAGTGATTTATCCATTTCATCAGCAAGTATTTCCTGAACTTTCAAAAAATACAGCTGTGTAGAATATGGCATTTCATCGATATTATTTTCAACTGCAATCATAAAGTATCTTACAGCACGCTTTGAGATATCCAGATTAAATTTTAGTGGTAAAATTGGATCCTGTTTTACTTTTATTTTATCTTGCAACCAAGGTGGAGTCATCTCAATACTTTCGGCAATAATTTTTTCATACCAATAAGCAAGATTCTCAGGATGAAGCCCTTTTTGTAAATTAGTGACATCATTATCCAGTTTTTTCATCATGTGATTAATTACAGTCACAGTAATGTCTTAGAATTTTTTGTTTTATCTCGATGACTCAATGTAAAGCAAGTAAATTGTCAACTCATGACAAGTTTCCCTCTGAATCAATTTCAGAGTTTCGTATTCTAGTTGTGGAAATTCTTTTTCCATCACCTGCAAGGATCATTGGGACCACTATTGTCTCGATTGGAGGCATGTTTTTTTCCTGTCTCAACTTGTTGAGATTATTTCCTTGGTAGCTGGTCTCTTGACTAGTTACTAGTGCTTCAACATCTTTTTCAAGCACTGCCGGGCCAAAATCATTGTCAAGTTTACTAATTTGATACTTGGAATTAGGAAATGTTTTCTCTATTATGGATTTTAGATTTATTTTTCTTGTTTCAAAATCATTAAGAGTTTTCTTTCCTTTTTGTATGGCAAACTCATCACTTGTTAGACCTATGATAACACCAGATGATACAGAGAATGCCTTTTCTAGCAATGCCAAATGACCTTTGTGAACAATATCAAAAGTTCCCCCGGTTGCAACAAGATTGAATTTTTTCATAATGACAGTTACATTTGAAATTAAATCTAGTTTACTAATACGAGGTGTATTGGACCTTTATCGCCAAGTGCAATACCGCTTGGATCCCAAATGTAAGTTTCAACATAGTATAACCCACTTTTTTCTGGAATCCACTCAACTGATGGCATCTGGGAATTTGGTCCTTCAAATTTTCCCTCGAATGTACCGATAAATTCAACATAAGGTGGTTTTCCAGATTGAATTACTTGTGCATAGTAAACATATTCTTGATCATATGATTCACTTTCAGAAGCAATCTGTATCCACATGTTACTTTGAATGTTAACTGGGGTGTCTTTTGTCAGACTGCTCAATAAATTACCATCTTTATCACTAATTGAAATATCATTAATGGAAATGCTTTTGCTTAAAATTTCGGGAGGGGTTACTTGAGCATTCAAAACATTTGATGAAAAGCTCTTTGATTCAGATAAAATCTTAAAACCGCTTGCTTGATTGATTCGTTTTTCGGTGAATGTGAATTCCTTTGTAGCTTTTGATTCAATAGTTCCCAAATCAATTGATGAGATTTTCAGTAATCGTGGAGGAGTAAATGCATCATAAAATATTAGGTGGGCAGTTGTATTCTCCGATTTTACACCACCATTGTTTGTAATTGTTCCAGAGAAGCTTATCGATTCTCCCATTATGGTATCAGTTGTTTTGAGATTAAGGGAGCTTGGTTTTACTCCAGCAGAATTGAAGCCTAAGAGATTGACTGAGATGTTAGTTATTGCGCTATTTTTTGTGGGGGATTTTATCACATATGGTGACTTTGCATTTGGTGGAATTACTTCTAAAAGAGAAGTGCCAACGGTTGATTCTAAGGGTTGAAGATTCACATCATCATAAAATCCAGCCCAAATTTTTACTCCAGTAACTGGGAAGTTTTTTGTATTCTGGACCTCACCGATAATTATCGTATATCCATCATCATCAGTGTAGTGATATGGGGTAAAACTAGTTAGAACTATACCAAGTGTAGGCTGTTTGTCTTGGAGTTGTGAATAGCTGGCACTAAACGGAAAAAGGCCAACAATCAAAATCAAGATTACAAGAAATTTCAATAGATGTTCTAATGAAGAGTGATTAATTTTATGTGAAATAGCATAATCTAAACAAGGTAGTTAGAAGGTTTTACCTTATTTCATCTAGGAATGATAAATAAGAAAAAGATGTAAATGATAAATTGTTATTTTATCTTCGTTTCTTCATTGCGGTAATTGCAAACCAGTAAACTAATCCTGGTGCTAGACCAACAATAAGTGGAATCCATACTGGCCATCCATCGACTACGCTTGCCATGTTAATTTCACCCTAACTTATCCTATTTAAATCCATCCTGTAGTCTGAAATCCTTCAAAGATCGCATGGCTTTAGAAAAATGTGTAAGTGGACTGAAGGGGATTTGAACCCCTGACCCCCCGCGTGCAAGGCGGGTATACTACCAGTCTATACTATCAGCCCACGGGAATCATGAAATTCGTGTTGATTTTAATTGTTGTCTTATTGGCCGGTAAAGATTTTATTTGCTCAAAAGGGGTTTTTTGTATGGTACTTTTAGAGTCGCAAATTAAATTAAAAACTGGTGATAAGATTCCAGATTTCTCTCTAAAAGGAATTGACGATAAAATTCATTCAGTAAGTGACTACAAAGACTATGATGGCAAGTTAATTATTTTCATGTGTAATCATTGCCCATATGTTAAAGCAAAAGTTGAGGCAATAAAGGAGATTCATGAAAAGTTTAGTGACAAGGTGGCAGTAGTTGGCATCAACAGTAATGACCCCATAGCCTTTCCAGATGATAATTTTGAAAACATGAAAAAGACTGCTTCAGAAAAGGGTATCAAATTTGACTATTTGGTAGATGACACACAAGAGGTAGCAAAAAGATTTGGGGCAATGTGCACACCAGACCCATTCCTATTTGACAAAAACGGAAATCTTGTTTTCCATGGAAGAATTGACAACGCAATGAAGCCAGAAGATGTAGCTACTGAAAAGACCATGATTGATAACATTACCAAATTACTAAATCAAGAAAAAATCCAAAAGGACTTTGATCCTTCAATTGGTTGTTCAATAAAGTGGAAGGAAAATTAAACTTAAATGAGTCTAGCCTAGAGAACTGTTCGTGGGCTCGTAGCTCAGCTTGGCTGGAGCGTTCGACTGATAAGATTTCTCAGAGATCGAAAGGTCATGTGTTCGAATCACATCGGGCCCATATTCTAATTCTTACTTTCAAAAACTGTTTCCGACCATTGTAATACTGCATCAATATCCTCCGTAATGAGGTCAGCCTTGATTCGCGTTTTTTTGCCAACCTTTCCACATAAAATTAATTTTAGATTTTTTCCAATCTTTGTTTTTAGCGATATAATAGATTCTGAAAAAAAGTTTAGGCCTTCTTCGGATTCTGAAAAAACAACAATTATCATTATTCCATTTTTTTGCTTCCAAATTCTCCCTAGAAATTTTTGAAGATCCAAATCAAAGATTACATCAATTGATGAGGACATATCACCCAAGTAGGAGACAGTCCATTTTTCATATCGATAAGATGCAGATGCTGCCTCTGCAAACAATGAGCTGTTTGCATCTGCAGATAGTATGAGGACATTCTTTTTTGGATCGTTGTCAATCGTGGAGGCTCTTAGGGATTGAATACAACTAGAAATGATGTTGTAAAGATATTTTCTTTCAGAATTTCCTATTTTTCCATCATCGTATTGTTTTTGAACAGATTTGATAGAAGGATAGATCACTTCTGAAATCATCTTTGTGGTAATGGCACCAGAATGAATACAATTTTGAATTAAGCTGTTAATTTGATTTTGTGTTCCTGTGTTAAGAAGTTCTGAAAACTTTTTTTGAATTTTATAATAGTCATCTGGGAAACTGTATTTTTCAATTCCCTCTTCGGTTAACCACAGTGTAATATTTCCAATGTTTTTTTGTGTGATACTTCCTTCTGCTGCAAAAATGTTAAGGTACTTTGTAATAGTTAATCTATTGATTCCTAGTTGTTCGGATACTTCGGTTCCAGAAAGACCAGTCTTTGATTCAGATAGTAGATCAATTATTTTTTCACGTATCTCATTGACTTGATATCCTCTTGCCATACTGGTCTAACCTTGCAGTATGGTATAAAGTCTAATTTTTTTTAGATATCAGGTTCACAAAAGAGACAAAACAAGTCTTAAATAGTTGTACCATAAAGTACGGTAAGAGGAAAGTAAATTGCCGAAAGCAGGATTCAAATCAATTACAGTTTCAGAAGCAGTTTACGATAAGTTCTTCAATGTTTATGAAAAGAACAAAGAAGACCTAACCATGAAAGGTGTAAACAGCTTTTCAGGATATGTCACATACATGTTAGAGGAGATGATGCAAAAGGACAAAACCTTTGCAAGATATGCTCCAAAATTAGAAAAGATTTCAGTTGACGGAGACAGAGTTGTTCTTAAAGATAATATCAAAAACAGGATTGCTGAAGTTACAATTCAGCGAGGCGAGCTATTCTGCCAGCTATGTGATGAAAAAGATTGTGTCCATATTGGATTTGTATTCTCATTACCTGATGTTTACGAAGTTTTGAACTCTAGAGGAATTAAACATCCAAGATAAGAGCAGTGGAGGAGGTGGGATTTGAACCCACGAACTCCTGAGAGACAGGATCACCCATTTTATGATCTTAAGTCCTGCATGTCCAAAAGCACAAGTGCTTACTTTGGCCAGGCTTGATTACTCCTCCGTTGATGCTAATTTTTGTGTGAAATTTAACAGTTTAGAGAGAAACTCGCTATAACTAAGAATTATAAGGATTTTCTACAGGGCAAAAACGGTGCTTCGATAGCTCAGCCTGGTAGAGCGTTACCTTGGTAAGGTAAAGGTCGCGGGTTCGGATCCCGCTCGGAGCTCTAATAATTTTTGATTAACAGTTCCAGATGGCCTGTTCTCTTTTTAGAGTTTGAATTGATTGCACGATTAGCTGCTATTGCAATTGTCTTCCAAGGTTTTTTTGAAAACATCTTTTTGACTTCTGGTGAATATGAGTTAGATAAGAGAACGTAACATCCTTTTGCATCCAATTCCAAGCATATCTCAAATAGTCGTTTTAGGTCTTTTACACTAAAGTCCTTGTTTGTATAGCTTGTAAAATTAGCAGTTTTACTAACTGGCTGATATGGAGGATCAAAATATACAAAGTCATTTTTTTGTGCCAATTTAGAAACAGAGGTAAAGTCACGACAACTAATTGAAACCTTCTTTGATTGTAAGGTGTGGCTTACTGAGTTAAGATTATCCTCATTTACGATGTTTGGGTTTGTGTATCGTCCTAGTGGAACATTGAATTTTCCTTTACTGTTAACCCGATAGAGTCCGTTAAAGCAGGTTCTATTAAGAAATATCAATCTGGCCGTCTTTTCAACTTGGGTCTTTGGCTCACTATCTCTAATAGAATAGTAATAGGAGCTAGAATCCTCAGAGTATTTTTTTTCATGTTTTTTTAGACAGGAGATTAGTTCGCTTACTTTATCACGAATTGTCACATAGGAAAGAACCAGGTCAGAGTTTAGATCAGAAACTACACATGCTTGTTTTTGATTCTTCTCAAGCATATGAAATAGCATTGCACCACCTCCCAAAAATGGCTCAAAATATGTGCCAAAAGCATCTGGTATGTGTTTGTCAAGTTCAGATAATAGCTGTCTTTTCCCACCAGCCCATTTTACAAATGGTTTTGGAGAATCATGAATCTGATCATATTGCTGTGCCAATATGATATGATTCAATCAATTTAGAAGGTATGAAGAGACAACAAATGATCACTATCTGTGCAATATTTTTTAATCAAATTTGGAAGAGCTGAGAATTCTCTCAGTGTAGATAATAAAATGAAAAGGAAAAGGAAAAGATTGGGTTTAGTCCCACTTGGACCAAGCGGCCATCCATCTATAAGTCCACGTTGTTAATTTACATCCCAACGCAGCCATAGTTACAGACAACACTGCACCAGCACCTGCTCCCAGTGCTACTGGGCTGTTATAGAATTTACCTACTTGAGGTTCTATGGGTGTCATGTATGGTGGTAATGTTGGTCTTGGATATTTGAAGGCCGTTTCTAGTGGGTCAGCTACCGTAATCAAGTTGACCATGTTGAACAATGGTAGAGACATTCCTACCAGTACACCGCCGAACAGTATCAGTGAGTGTTTGTTTCTCTTTGTTGCCCAATAAGCCAAGTCCATCAACATTGCTGATGGTAGCCAAACTGGTGTAACAATGAAGTCGTATGGATATCCGAGTGCAAACCATGCACCTTTTGCAATCCACGTGTATACTGTCATAATCAACGCATAATACGTTGCTGTTCCAGGAACGCCTGTAAATGTTAGGTAATATGCTGCACCTACTACAAGCATTAACGTTTGAGATATTGAGAATACTACAAACGATGTCCAGGCCCAGTCAGTGTAGAAGATATAGTCTCCTGCATTAATTGTTAACAAAGTCGAGTTAACCGCAACTACTACTATGAATAAGTAGTGGGTACATCGTCTTAGCCAGACCATTATCAGGTAGAAGATAGGGTTGGTATATAAAATTTTAGACTGGTATGATGATCGTCTTTATCTAGAAAATGAAAAAGAGAAAAAAGTCCAATGGACTGTATCTCACTATACACCGACGTATAGAGAAATAAACACAGTTCCTACTGCAGTACCAGCAAGTGTAGCGGCGATGATTCCGTTGCTATTCTTTCTAGAACCTTCTTCCATGACTTTAACACAGAAGAGATAACCAATCGCCTCGATGATTGTGAGTACGATGAAAGCATAGTGTCCGCTTGGTGTTGGATATGCCCATGGATAATAGAAGTATCCAGCTGCTGTTCCACCAAATGTTGCTAGCCATGCTGCAATGTATGATATTGTTATCAGGCCGGTCATGTTTTCAACTCGTCTGCCAATCATCTTTTCGACGTCAGCAGAACCAGTGCCACCTGAGCCACCTGAACCAAATCCTTTCGGAAGAGTCATTTGCGTTTATACTATGCAGAATACTTTTAAGTCTTTCTTAAAGGACGAAAAAGACTCGATCTAAGTTATAGTTAAAATATAAAGAAAAAAGTGCTTTCGCACGTTTTTGTCTATGGGATTGATCTGCTGTACAGTTTGCCTTCTAGGGCCATCTTGTACATTTCAGCAACATATGGATTTTCACCTGGTGTTTCTGCACCGAGTTCGACAAGTCTAGCATAGACTCTGACCACGTATGCAAGTGCGCCCATAAAGGCGACTACTACACCCATGTTAAACATCCAATGGTTTGGTACTGCAAAGATTTCTTCTACAAACCAAAAGTGCCACATCTCATTTACTCCAATGGTAAACATGGTTGCCAAGTAACCTAGAATGGTCATCTTAAGACCAGTATTCATAGAGTTATTTGGACCTCTTAGAATTGGTACTTTTCTATCATAGATTGCAACTGAACCCCATCCAAGTGGTAGAGCCACGAAGTGGGAGTATAGCCACCAGTGTGCTGGTGTAAATGCACTATCTCTAATAGAGGTTTGATGTAAAGATCCATCAACGAAGTTATCTACTTCGACAGATGCTGCAGTAGAACCCATAGCGATGACGATAAGCCAGATTTTCTTTAGTCTCTGGATTTCGACTTCTTTTGGGATTAATGCGGGCATTTGTGCCATAGGTACAGTGTGTTGCCATCTGAATATAAAGTAAGAGTTCCAATTCTGAGTTTTTTTGTAAATTTCTTTCATTAAATTATGACTAAAACTTGTAATTTTCTGTAATTTTACAATAAAAAAATATAGAAATAATATCAATTTAGAAATGAATTTGAATGATAATCATCAATGATAATCAATAAAACTATTCTTAGATCTCTCACATTAAGGTAAAACATATAACGACGTATGTTACCTCACTGAGTAATTAACGGGATAACTATGGTCGATAAAAAACTAATTGTAGTCGGACTCAGCGTCGTTTTAGCACTGGGAACCGTTGGATTCAACTGGGTTGAATCTATCCTTCCAACAGCTGAAGCACACGGAGTTCAAGCACAACTGCAGAGTCGTTTCGTTAGAATTGAAGATGAAACCTTCAATCGACAATCTCTACAAACCGGAGAGACACTAACTGTACAAGGTAAGTTAGTCAGCCTCGTAGAAAGAGACCTTAGAGGATGGATTTCAATATTCTCTGAATCAACCAATGCTGGAAACAGATGGGAGATTCTAGCAAGAGATCCACCAGGTAACGTCTTTGATATGTCTGGCAACTCAGTTACAGATTATGCAATCTCCGCAAAAGCACTTGAGCCAGGTGTATACCATGTACACACTCAGCTTAACGTAGCTCAAGTAGGTCCAGGACTTGGTCCAGGACAAACAGTAGTAGTCGAGGGAGAACCAATCATCAAAGAAATTCCATACACCAACATTGCATATCAATCAATCATCATTGGTGTTGGATATGTAATCACATTCGCGACACGACCCTGGCAAGTTATCTAAAATCCCTTCTTTCCTTTTCCTTTTCTAGTACATCATAGATTTATCTATCCAAGTCTCATTTTGAAAAAGTGACCAGTTTCAAAATTACAAAATTAGACATGCATCAGAGTTATTTTGTTGGTAAGGTAGAATCAGCAGGAAAAGAATTCAGCATAAATGTTCAGGATCAAAGAAGAGGCAAAGTGCTCAAAATGCCAATTAAACCATACTCAAAAAAACACCGATTTTTAGTCAGATTTACAGGGAAAGAAGATATCTTTGTTGAGGACTATCTGCCATACATTGGAGAATCGGAATGGCTTGAGATTGACTCTGATGAGATAGTATTTGCACTTGCAGATAAACAGGATGAATTTGACACAATAGAAATTGTAGATGAATAGAATCATAGAAACGACTTTAAAGAATTTCAAGAGAGATAAGACATGATTTGGCCAGGGATGGGAGATCCCACAAAGCGGAAAAAAACACTCAAGTTTTTGGGTTTGACAGCAGCCATTGGAATGTCGGTTTTTTTGGCAGGCAGTCTCATTCAAGGTCAGCTTAGTCAAGGCGACCCGCTAAAGGCATGCATCAATGACAGAAATACACCATACAAGATCAAGGCAACCTTAGAGCTTTATGTTGATAAACAGAAAGCAGACATTCCTGCAAATATTGGCTTTGTTGAGGGAGAATGTCAAAGGTCGCTTTATACAATTACAGATGATGGAACAATTTATGCAGAGTGGGAAGAAGAGTACCCATTTGAGATTGGTCATTTTCTATGGTCATGGGACTTTCCGTTAAGAGATATGGAACAGTCAAAATCAAGAATTCTAGTTAACGGTGTAGAATCACCAAACTTCATTCACTCCCCGTTAGTTGAAGGATATCACTACAGAGCAGAGTTCACATCAAAGGCATATGATGAATCAAAAGACAAGGACTTTTTGCCACCCGAGTTACAACCATAAATCTGAATTCTATAGAATCATCTAAGTCCGATTTTAAAAATAATGAAAAGAAGAAAAAGGTAATTTTACCAATACTTGCCGTTATCTGGAATTAGACCGATACCTTCTCTTTCAAAGTGTCTATCCAATTCGTCGACCCATCTCTCACGGTTGTCTTTGTATCCCCATCCGTGAACACGTAACCAGAAGGAAACGATAGCCAGAAGGAATATCGTAAACATTATGGTTCCGAAGATGTAAATCATAACGTCATAGAACAATGGGTCATAGTTAGGTCCCAGTTGTCCTGTTATTGTTGACAAGATACTGAGGAATGTGCCCAATATAGGAGTCATTGAATATCGAACGATATTTCTGCGATATATACATTTCCTTCATTCTCAAAAAGGACGAGATCAGCACATGATATAGAAAAATCTAATAAAATAAGAGAAAAGAGGTTTTGTTTATCCTCTACCTTGAGCGGCGTATTTACCAGATCTTCCTCTAATGAATAGAGCGCCTGCAATGCCACCAAATACTGCTGCAGAAATTGCAGAAGCACCAATTACACCGCTAGCATCAAGATATGGAGTTCCTGAACCGCTGGCAGGGTTTTCCTGTACTGCCTCGATTCTTCTTCTTTGAATCTCGAGGGCTTCTTCTAAAGTGTATTTTCCAGTTTGTCCTTCGTCTCCAACATTACCCATGTATTGAGCATAAGCAACGCCAGTCATTCCCATGCTGCCGAAGGCAATTACTGCCAAAACACTTGCGAATAGTATTGTCTTAGTCATACCGTTTACCTGTTGGTGAGATGTCTATTATACTTATTTAACTTTTATTCTTAGACCCAGATCCAGGAATTTTGTTCGATAATCGCAGTAAGTAACGTTTAATTCTCTTCTAAAGTCTGCCAGAATATGGGACGACTACACACTCACAGACACGGAAGATCTCACTCTATCAGACCGGTAACTGTAAGAGCGCCATCTTGGATTACTCAGAGCTCAAAAGAGGTTGAAGAGTTAGTTGTCAAGTATGCAAAAGAAGGACTCTCCCCAAGTCAGATAGGCATTAAGCTTCGCGATCAGTATTCTATTCCATTAACAAAACCAATCACTCAAAAATCTGTAACAAAAATTCTGGAGGAAAACAAGATGCTTCCAGAACTTCCTGAAGACTTGAACAATATTGTTAACAAGGCAGTAGGATTACAAAAACACCTCAAAGCAAACAAAGGAGATCACAGAAACGTTAGATCATTAGAGTTAATCGAAGCCAAAGTTCACAGGCTGGCAACTTATTACAAAAGAATAGGTCGAATTCCCAAAAACTGGAAATATAAATCCGTGGTAGCTCAGTTAGAGTAATGGGAAAAAGCCTAAGCGAATCATTATCTAGTTTTACCGATAAAATTTCAGATTGCATTAAAACAAACAAATCAATCGTTGTTACTACCCACATAGATTGTGACGGATTAACATCAGGAAGTATTATCACTAAAGCCCTCATCAGAGCAGGAGTCAAATGTACAGTTAGAACCTCAAATGAGTTTAGTCAAAATGTTATTTCTGGAATGCAAAAAGATTCTAGAGATTTTCACATTGTAACAGACCTTGGAGGAGGATTTGCAGATGAGCTTGATGCAGCATTAAATGATAATTGGTTTGTTATTGATCATCATCAAATTTCTGATGAAGAGATGGACAATGAACGAGTGATTAACGCATGGAAGTACGGCATAGATGGAGGAGTAGAGATTTGTGCAGGAGGAATGACTTACTTGGCTTCCATGGCTCTTGATGAGAAAAACTCAGATCTTGCAGGAGTGGCAGTGGTTTCAGCTTTGGGAGACAGACAGGATCAGGGAGAGAAAAAATCTTTCATAGGAAAAAACTCTGAGATTGTAAAAGCAGCCAAAGAACAAGGTTTGGTAGATGTGGACTTGGATTTGTTACTTGTTGGTAGAGAGACAAGGCCATTGCCTGATGCCTTGGCATTTACCTCACAGCCATTTATTGAAGGACTTACTTGGAATAGAGATGCCTGCTTATCATTACTAAATTCATCAGGAATTAAACTCAAAGAAGGTGGAAGATGGAGAGTTCCTGCAGAATTATCAGAAGATGAAAAAAGAGCAGTAATAGAATCAATTACAAAATTCACGTCAGGAAAGAATGCAACTGATATCATGGAGGAATTGATTGGATATACCTACACTTTTCCTAGAGAAGACAAGATGAGTTTTTTGAGAGATGGTAGAGACTTTTCAACAATGCTGAATTCATGTGGAAGGATTAGCAAGGCAGGTGTCGGAATAGCCATTTGCATGGGAGATCGAAACAGGATGCTAAGAGAGGGCGAAACTATTCTAACAGAGTATCGAAAGATGATAAGAAATTACATGAATGTTTTAGCCAATGAAAGATGGAGAATTTCTGAAAGTCAGTCATGTGTCATGGTCAATGGAGAAGGCATAGTACCAGAAACAATGACAGGTACAATCTCATCGCTAATTGCAGGTTCTCCAAAGAATGCTGGAAAGATAGTCATTTTGAGAACAAATGGAGAAGAGGGCACGATAAAATTCTCTTCTAGAAAATCTATGGGTTGCAAATCAGAAGTAAATCTAAGCTTACTCATGAGAAATGGTGCAGAAAAATTTGACGGAGTAGGTGGAGGACATGATGCAGCAGCAGGTGCAAAAATAACTAAAGACAAATTGGATGGATTTTTGGATTATTTGGAATCAAATGTCATTAACGTGTAGATTACAGATAACTCTGGATAATATTTCAGCCCAAAAGGCAGAGGCAATCAAAAAGGCTTTAGAGCCAGACAATGTAGATTTTCCAGAAAACTTGACTCTAAAAATTGAAAATGTTGATAACAAACTTGTTTTTGATTTCCAAAGTCAGAATAACATGAAAAGTATGATTGCCTCTGTCGATGAAGTTTTAGAGCATGTTCAAGTGATTCTCAAAGTGATAGAGTGATGCTAGACCCAAAATTTATCAGAGAAAATGTAGAAGAAATTCGCTCGATGCTAGAAGCCCGTTGTGTGAATTTTGATCTAGAAAAATTATTAGATTCAGATCAGAAACGGCGTGATTTCATAATCAAAACTGATGAGCTGCGACAAAAGAAAAACCAAGTTGCATTACAAATAGCTCAAAAGAAAAAGTCAGGAGAGGATGCATCAGAAATCCTCAATGAGATGAAGACAGTTTCTGAAAAACTTGCAAAATTGGAGATGGAGCAAAATGAGATAGAAAGGGATTTTGCCAAACTCGCATATACTATTCCAAATTTAATTCACGAGTCAGTACCTAAAGGAAAAGATGAAACTGCAAATAAAGAAATCAGAGCTTGGGGAAACCCGCCAAAATTTGATTTTAAAATTCATGACCATATTGATATTTCAGCAGACTTGGATCTTGTGGATTTGGAGAGAGCTGCAAAGGTAGCAGGGGCCAGATTCTATTATTTGAAAAATGATCTAGTGAGATTAAATCAAGCATTGATAAATTACGCATTGGATTTTCTTAACAAGAAAAACTATTCGCTAATTCAGCCACCATATATGATAAAAAAAGAATCAATGGAAGGCGCAGTAATCTCTGAGGACTTTGAGGAAGTAATATACAAAATTCAAGATGAAGACCTATACCTTATAGGTACATCAGAGCACGCGATGGCTGCAATGCACTCAGGGGAGATCATGGATGGAAATACTTTACCAATCAGATATGCTGGAGTCAGTCCATGTTTTAGAAAAGAAGCAGGAGCACATGGAAGAGATCAGAAAGGAATTTTCCGAGTTCATCAATTTGAAAAGATTGAACAATTTGTATTTGCAAGACCAGAAGATTCATGGAAAGAGCATGAACGAATGTTATCTATTGCAGAAGAATTTTACCAAAGTTTAGAAATTCCACATAGAGTTATGTTGCTTTCAAGTGCAGATATGGGAAAAGTTTCAGCAAAGACATATGATATTGAAGCTTGGATGGCAGGACAAAATTCATTTCGAGAGATCGTATCTTGCTCTAATTGTCTAGATTATCAAGCAAGACGTCTAAAGATAAGATTTCGAGATAAAACCAATGAGGACACACAATTTCTTCATACACTAAATAGTACGTTAGTGGCAACCTCTCGAGTTTTAGTTTCTTTATTGGAAAATTTCCAAACAAAAGATGGACATGTTTCCATTCCAAAAATTTTAAGAAATTATATCGGCAAAGATTCAATTTAATAACATACCCTTATATTTTGGATTCAAAGGTCGGTTACTAATTGGCACGAAGAAAGACTAAGGTTAAGGACAAATGGAGAGAGAAAAAATGGATTACAGTATTAGCTCCAGATTCATTTAACAATGTTCCAGTAGCCTATGTTCCTATTACTGATGAGGAAAATGCTGTTGGCAGAGTCTTTGAAGTTACATTATTTGATATTCTAAAGGGAGATCCATCACAACACCAATACAAGATGTATTTCCAGTTACACAAAATTCAAGATGATAAAGCAACAACTATCTTCAAAAGATACGAGTATGCAAAAGAATTTTTACGAAGTCTTGTTAGACGAGGCTCCTCAAAAATCAATTTCATTATTGATGCAAAGACCAAAGACGGACATGTTTTCAGATTAAAGGTTTTAGCATTAACACACAGACAGTTAAACACATCTAGAAAACATGCTTTAAGATTGATTGCAAAGGATGTAATAGAAAAGACAGTACCTCAAATGACAATAGACCAATTTGTTCAAGCAACATGTTATGGAAAGATTAATTCTGATATTATGGCAGCAGCAAAGAAGCTAATCAGAATGAGACATGTTGGACTAGAAAAAGTCAAACTTGTAAGAACTGCCGAAAAGGAAGTAGCATTACTTCAAGCCTAAATATTAAAAAACATCCTACTTAGAGATGGGAAACAAAACTGAAGTTACTATTGATGTAATTATTCACGCAACTGAGGACATGGTAAAATTTCAGGAAACTTTTCAAGATGTCTTTTCTATAACTCCAGAGGAGTTTTCTACTCAGATTGTTTCAGGGCATTATGATAATCCAATTACTATCATGACTACAAAAATTGTTAAAGAACAGGCAATGGGTTTTGTTGAAACCCTTACTTCAATGATGAGTAAAGAACAGATGGATGAGATCATTTCAAATCTTGATTCCATGATTGATAATTCTACACTTTATTTGAGAATCAGCAAACAAGATTTTGTGGAAAATAAAATTACGTTTCAAGAGGAGAATGCAATAAAGATAAAAATTTACACTCCAATCTATTCGAAAAAAAATACTATCAAAGCATTTACCGATTTGCTCAAAAAATCCATCTAGATTAAATAGGAAATCACACTTTCTATTTTTTGGGAATGAGGAAATAACAGCCGCTCCAGTCTGAGCAGCGCAAGCTTTGAAGATGCCGCGACGAACCGACCCAATTATAGATCCTTAAAATCAAGATTGTTTTAAATACCGATGAACGAGGGGATGTTTGTGGCCGATTATGATGTCATTATAGCTGGAGGAGGATTAGCAGGAACAATTGCTGCACAATCAGTATCTCACTATTCTAAACAAGGACTAAAAATTCTAGTTGTTGACAGAAACTCTAGTTTTCTACCAGGTAGAAAAAGTGTAGGAGGATGGATTTGTGGTGATGCAGTAAGCAAAGAAGCTGTAGACTACATGTCAGAAAGAATCAAGGTGAATTGGACGGATCCTGAGATTGAACACAAAGTAAAAGGAGTCATGGCATTTTCTCCTAACAGAGAAACATCAATTCCTTTTGATGGGGACGGTTACATGCTAAATCGTCAAAAACTCCCAGAAAGGCAAAACGAGCGTTCCATGAAAATGGGAATTAACTTTGATTTTGAGATTAATCTTACAGGTCTAATTTATGATGGAAGTCAAGTAGTTGGCGTTCAAGGAGTGGATAATAAAAATAAGCAGCCTTACAAAAAAACTGCAAAGATAGTGATTGATGCAACTGGAATTACATCAATGCTAAGAAATCAAATTCAAAACACAACTAAAATTGAAAGAAAGGTAGACAGAAGAGATGTGGAATCCACAGGCAGGCACATCATGTATTTTGAAAATGGTGAAGAAGACCTATCTGAATTTGACCCAGATTATTGTATCATACATTTAGACCAAGATATCGCACCAGGTGGATATGGTTGGGTATTTCCAAAAGGCAAAAACAAAGTAAACATCGGTCTAGGTGTTGAAAAAACTCTTCTTGATAAACGAAATAAGCGCTTAGGAAAAAACGATAACGTATCAATGTTGATTGATCAATATGTAGCACGAAACAGAGCTATCAAAAATCCCAAGCTTTCAACTGATCCAGAAGATAAGAATAATGCAACTGGAAATTTCCAGGTGTCAGTTAGAAGACAAAACGACTGCCTAGTAGCTAATGGATACATGTTGGTTGGAGATGCTGCATGGATGCCAAAACCATTAGATGCCGGAGGAATTGGTCCTGCACTAGTAGCTGGCACAATTATTGGAAAATGTGCTGTAGAGGCAATTCAAAAAGGAGACGTTACAGAAAAAGGACTGTGGAATTACAATAAAGAATTCATCAACGAATATGGATACAAAACTGCAGGTCTTGAGGTATTTAGAAGATTAATTCAGACATTAACAAATGAACAGATTGACTATGGAATGAAACACTTTTTGGGAAACTTGGATGTTGAAGCAATTTCCAAAGGGGAGCACCCAGACTTTAGTGCACTTGGGAAACTTGGAATGATTATCAGAGGAGCACTAAACAAAAAATTAGCCGACGGCCTAAGATTTACTACACAGCAAAACAGATGGTTAACAGAACATTATTACAATTATCCAGATTCGCCTGAAGGATTTGCAGATTGGAGTCAAAAATTACACAAAGTTCTTGATGAATCTAATGCCAAACTAGAACAATTTCAAAACTAAGACTTATTTGTAAATTAAAAATTCTATCTTGTAGATGCTACAAGAAGCAAGTTACTTAGATTGGAATGATTCTTTTAAAATTTTGAACAAGGCTTACGAATCTGGATTGTTTGTTTTAATTATTGGTCCAAAAGGAACAGGAAAGACTACTCTGGTAAGGGATTTTGCAAAGAGCAAATCAGTCCCATTAGAATCAATTAACTTTAGCCTTAGAACAAGAGAAAGCCATTTGGTGGGAACAAAAACACTCAATGATGGATCAATAGGATTTGATGAGGGAATACTAATCAAGTCAATGAGGGAAGGAAACATACTATATCTTGATGAGCTAAATTCTGCAGAAGCAGATGTTCTTTTGAGATTAGATGAAGCCTTGGATGATAGACGACAAATTGTGCTAAAGGAATCCACAGGAGAAGTTGTCAATGCAAAGGAAGGGTGGTTTGTTGTAGCTACAATTAATCCCTTAACTCATGTTGGAACAAAGGAACTTCCACCTCAACTGCTTAGTAGATTTCCAGTGAGAATAAGACTAGAATATCCTCCAGAGGAAATTGAACTAGAAATAATAAAAAAATATGTCTCAGCATCACATCAAGATTCCTTAAAGCAGGGAATAAAATTGGCAAATACATTACGACAAGCAGCTGCAGTTGAAGAATTGTATTATTCTCCAAGTTTGAGAGAGAGTATTGCATTTGGGAAGATGCTAGATTCTGGAGTAGCCCCAAAAGAAGCTGCAAACATTGTTTTTGGTAACGTGTATGCTCAATGGGGAAATGTGGAATATCAAAAAGTAAGCGACATCATTACCTCCATGTTTGGTAATTAGATGCAATCATTACAAATTAGAAATGATTCTCTTGTTGAGATAGCAACCTTTCTAGCAAGACGGTGGTCTGAAAAAGAAAACATCACAGTAGAATTTTCAGACAAAAGTGAAACAAAGACCCTGCTAAGAGAAAGTCGAATTATCTTAGTACCATTTGAGAAATTAAGTGGAGATGATTTTCAAAGATATAGGCAATTTAGAACTGCTCTTTGGTATGAATCAATGAGAGTGAAATTATGTAAGAAGATTCTCAGCAACGATCATGCGTTTGGGTTTATTCTCAATACAATTGAAACAAGAAGGATTGAGCTTTTAGGAAGAAAGATTTGGAAAGGAATGGATGAAGAATTAATCTTCAATTATGCCTTCATGTGGAATTACAGACCCATGTTAAACACAGTATATGGAAAAGCAAGAATGGTAGAAGCACTCTATCAATACTTTTTATTTGGTGATGTAAAAGGAGAAATTCAACCTAGTCATCTTGAGAGAATTAAGAAAGCCTCTTCATACGCGTCTGAAATTCTACAATATTCAATTAAAAATGATCTCGATACAAATTGGTTAGAAACAAAAATTCCTGAAATAATAAAAATTCTCGATATTGATTCATTGATGACTATACCAGTTGCATTACCATGGATAAAACCAGGAATGGCCCTTACAGAAGAGGAATTACTAAAAGCTTTGATCAAAGTTTCAAAAAATCGGGAAAGTGATTTTGGAAAAATTGATCACGAGGCTGCATTTCGTGGAAAAAATATTTTTGAGGAATACAAAGTTCTCTTGGAAGAAAATAAAAAAAATCAAAATAAAGGATTAGGTACAGAAACGATTGGAGTCAAGATCCCATCCCAAACAAATGTTGATGAAACAACAATCTATGATTTGGATTTAATTAATAATCTAAAAATTCGATTCAAAGATTGGAAATCTGGTTGGAAAGAACAGCATCTAAAAACAGGTGATGAGTTTGATGAAGAAACATACATTGAGGGGCATGAGCCATTTTTTACTGATCAAAAAAAGGTAATAAAAACAAAAATTGTAATTTTGTTGGATCATTCATCAAGTATTTCCTCTCAACAATTAGAATACAAAAAGGCAACCTTAGCTTTATGTGAAGTATTATCATATTTGAAAATTAATTTTTCTGTTTATGCATTTAGTACTGTGGATAAAGCGGTGATGTGTTGGTTAGTAAAACCTGATAATATGAAGTGGAATAATATATGCGCAAAACGCCTTACTCAAATTATTGCAAATGGTGGAACTCCACTTGCCGAAGTGTATGATAAAATGTATTCTGTATTACAATCCAAAAGACCAAATGTTTTTTTGACTTTAACTGATGGAGAGCCGTCAGATCCTAATGCAGTCCGTTCCATGATTAAATCATTCAAATCAATGGGAATCAAGATGGTTGCACTAGGATTAGGTCCAAACACCGTTGGTGCAACAATTATTGCAAGCAATCTCAAGCGCTTGGGTTATGAAAGAACTTTGGCAGTCAGTAGATTAAACGATATTCCAAATAGAGTTCTTTCTGTTTTACAGGAGCAATAATTTTTTATCAAAACTCTTAGCTTGTGAAAAAAAACCATATCTAGATATTTATTGAAGGGATCTAAAGTCACCACATGGGACTATTCAACAGGAACAAGAATTTGGAATTAGCAACTGTATGTAAGATATGCGGAATGGAATTTTCAGATTCTGAAAGAACACTCAGACATATGGTAAAGGCTCATTCAAAGCCTCGTAAGAGTAAAGGTTAGAAGAATTTTCAATTAAGTAAGTTCTAAATTTAGCTAGAAATGGAGGTTTTTCATGAAAGAAGTTGACACAAAGCTTCTTGAACGATTCAAAGAAGGGATTTGGAGTAAAGTTCCTCATCTAGATGAACAGGGTCACAAAGTCATTAATGCGACTCCTCTAGTCAATCTCACTGAAGATTTGAAGGAATGTGCGAAAAGCGTCTTTAAACTCAACTTATCAGACAAGGATTTGAGCATTTATGGTAAATTTGATTCTAAATTACCAACAGGCTCTATCAAAGTAAGGCCTGCAGTACACATTATGTACAATGCAATAATGGCAGGTCATCTCAAGAGTGGTCAAACAGTAATAGAGGCAACATCAGGTAATTTTGGAATAGCTTTAGGACAATTATCAAAGCTTGGATTAACAGTAGTTGCTCTAGTATCAAGAAAATTACAAGAAGGTGTTTTCAAGGAATTAAGAAATGAAAAAATTCGAATCATGGATTTAGATATGGATATCTGTCCCGCTCCAGGAATGAAAGATAATCCAAATGTTTTAGCAGCAAAGGCAACTGCAGCAAACATTCGTTCACAATTAGTAGAATTAGGTTTTGATCCTGTACCATTTGATAATGCAAGTAAAGAGATTGAATCACTTTTAGCTGCACAAGATATTATTAATTTAGCAAAGTTTCTTGCAAAGATATACGGATTATTTTGTCCAGAGCAGTATGATAATCAGCAAAATATCGAAGTTCACCGTACCATCACTGCCCCCGAGATTGACCAGCAATTACATGAAGAAGGAAAATCACTTGGCGATTATCAAGTTGTTTGTTCTTTTGGAACAGGTGGTACATCAGGCGGTATCAGCAAATACATTTCAGAAAAATATGGTAAAAAATCAGTTCACGTTGTATTTCCTCCAGCAGGTCAAGATGTCGCAGGAATCAGAACAAAAGACAAAGCATCAGGGTTAACATTGTTTCAGCCTGACATTTATGCAGGACAGTATGAAATAGATTTTGAGCAGGCAAAACATCTCCTAAAATTTTTTGTTGACAAAGGATACGATATTGGGGAGAGTAGTGCACTTGCATTATATGCGGTAATCCAAATGGCAAATTTTGGAAGTGTAGGAAATTTTGTAGTAATCATTGCAGATGGGATTGACAAATATAGAAAGCACTTGGAAGAGATGTCAAAAAATCAAAAACGAACTCAGATTACTCTACAAGAAGCAGCATCACAAATTGACAATTACGATAAAATCATCTGGGTGCACACTCAATATACTCCAAAGGAAGAAGGAGTTGAAATTATTGCCAAATCCCTCGGAGTAGATAAATCAAAGATTGTAGTGCCTAAAGCTAGAACAATTGGGGAATTACTTCAAACACAGCAGATCCCTGAAGAATTAAACAAGGAATTGAATGGTTCCAAGGGAAAGTCATTATTGGTCTGCATGGCAGGAAATACTTCGCTGATGGCAGTCAACGTTCTTGCAAGCAAGGGCGTAGTAACAGAAAGTTTGACTGGAGGAATTACAAATTTGCCTGAAGGTAGAGGTAGAAACCCAGGTGATTATATCAAAGCAGCAACTGAATAAAACTTGAAGTGTCTTTCTGTCTCTCAACCGTTTGCAGAATTAATTATTTCTGGAAAAAAAACTATAGAGTTACGTAATTGGAATACAAATTTTCGTGGTGAGTTTTTAATCCATGCTCCAATTAAGATAAAAAAAGAAGATTACAAGCGGCTGAAAATAACTAAACTACTCCCAGCAGGTGTCATAGTGGGCAAAGCTGAACTTTTCGGTGTAAAAAAATATGAATCTATTTCAGAATTAAAAAAAGATTACAATTATCATTTTGCTAAAAATATTCAGAATAAAAAATATGGTTTTTTGTTAAAAAATCAAAAAGCGTTTCGGATTCCAATTCCATTGAAAGGTAAACTAGGTTTTTTTGAAGTGAAACTTCCTAAGAGCAAAATCAATGACAAAGCTATAGAAGCTGACATTATTGATGAAGAATACAGGTATCAATGGATAGGGCATCATTAGATAGGAAAATTTTTTGAAGTATCACCATGTGTATATAAAGGGGCGTTCTAAATGAGCAACGATTGCCCCAGACCAAGCCTATTGTCAGTGTAGAAAATGTTGTTGCATCTGCATCTGTTGATCAAAAAATTGATCTTATTGAAGTTACAAAAAAATTTCCAGATACGGAATATCATCCTGAACAATTTCCAGGATTAGTATTTAGATTAAAAAATCCAAGAACTGCCACATTGATTTTCAGAACAGGTAAAATGGTTTGTACGGGTGCAAAATCTGAAGAAATGGCTGTTAAAGCAGTTAGAACTGTAGTTCAAAATCTTAGAAAAAATGGAATAAAAATTAAAAATGATGCAGTAATTGTAGTTCAAAATATAGTTGCAGCCATAAATTTAGGCGGTAAAATTCACTTAGAGCGAGCAGCAAGGGTTTTACCACGAAGCATGTATGAGCCAGAACAATTTCCTGGCTTAATTCATAGAATGGTAGACCCTAAAACTGTGATTCTTTTGTTTGCATCAGGAAAACTAGTATGTACAGGTGCAAAAAAAGAGGCTGATGTTTATCGTTCAGTACATAATTTACATGCATTACTTGAAGAAAAACAATTAATGATCTATGGAGAATAGTAAGATATACGTTTTAGAGGAAATAAAAATGGAAATTTCAATTGAACCTTGGAAGAAATTAGTTATTCATGAAGTCATTGAATACAAGTTTGATGACTGGGTTAAACAAATAGCATTTAGTAGTAGGACATCGGGTGGAGGAATACCTACAATGCAATGGGCTAATGGAATTGTTTTTTCACCCTTAAATTTTCCTACAACAAATGTAATAATGGAGGAACAGTTGAAAGGTACACTACATTGGTCATCAGTATCTTTTGCAATTAAGGAAAAATTTGAAAAACAAATAGTAAGTGAAAATGCAACAATAAATTTAGTGGATGTTAGTGCAAATGATATATTCAATAAGTTAGCTGATGATTTAAAATCTCGCTCAAAATATAAAATTAAATAAATTATTTTTTAATGGTTATGGAAACTTCTTCTTCTGACTTTCCATCATCTGCAGAAATAGTATACTTTCCAGAGTCTTCCCATCCAGGTCCCCCAGCAATCAGTAGAGTAGAATAAGTACCATCACTCTTTGTTGTAACATCCTCAGACCACACTAGGTTTCCCTGTGTGTTTCTAATCGATAAAGAAACTTTGGAAGCAGATGCATCAGTGCTTCCAGAAATAGAAATGATATCTTCAATTTCATATGACGATGAATCGGTATCTATGATTAATCCAGATACTTTTTGTGTAACTTTTGGTGTAGGTATTTCTTGTGTCCCAGTGTCATCAAATTCAAATTGAGAAACTCCTACAATCAATATTATTGCCAAAGCAGCTGCTCCAATTCCAAAAGCAATTTTTGTTGTTTTAGGATTTGATTTTGATACAAATATTGGTTGTTTTTTGATGACAGGTTTTGGTATTGGTTTTTCTAGAGAACTGGTTTGTTTGGGTGATTCAATAGGTTTTCTTATGCTTTCTTTTTTTAGCTCTTCAAATTTTGGTCTTAGATGAGTTTCTACTAATTTTCTTACATAATCTCGCTCATAAACTGAAATTACTTCATTTCTTTCTGCAGCCCTCTTAATTCGTTCTAAGATTTTAAAATCTCCTTTTTCTAAATTAATCAGTTCGTTTACATCATCTAGGATTGTATCTACCATGGAATTCAAAATAGATAAGCAGGAATGCCTTGTTTAACGTTTCTAAGAAAAGATTAGACACAAAACCAATTTTTTAGATTATAAATGAAAACTATTGAGGATAGATTTTTCGTGCTTGAATAATTACAGTCCTCATGTAATCTTTTGCTGTAGAATCAGAAACACCCATCTGTTTTGCCCTTTTGAATAATTCTCGCTCAGTAGGATTTTGCAGGTAATATTTCAATAGATGATTTAATCTATGAGAACGTTTTTCGTCACTTTTCATAATTATAGTTAAAAGATGGAATCTAAAAAGCAGACTGTATTATGATATAACCTTGTGATCGTCATCGGGATTCTGATATTGTAAAAAAATTACGAAAAGTCTTTACCAATAGACTATTTATTTGAAGTTTAAAATATGAGAATGAAAAAATGGATACCATGAGAAAAGAGTTCGTTGTAAAGAGTATTGATGCTGCACCAGATGGTGCTCCGTATGTAATAGTATCATTATCATCTGCAAAAGAGCTAAAAGAAGGAATTCAGCCGCAATCACCTTTCGGTCCCAAAGTCATGGGATTTAGCAACATGAATGATATGATGAAAGATCTAAACAAGATGTTTTCAGGAATGGGAGGAATGCCAGGTGGAGTTACATCAATAAAAATGGACATGCATGAATACAAACAGATGAATTTATCAGTTGGAGATAAAGTATTCTTAGAGCTGTCAAAAGCTGAATCATCAGGTGTTTAAAGAAATTTTTTCTAGATACTAATATTTTGATTTGTGTTCTTTAATTTTTCCCAATCTGCTAGAAAATTTTTCAAGCCAATATCTGTAAGAGGATGCTTTAGCATTTTACCCAATACATCAGGAGGTAAGGTTACAACATCTGCACCTATTTTGGCAGCTTCAACAACATGAAGAGGATGTCTCACACTTGCAACAAGAATTTCAGTTTTAAAAGAGTAGTTTTTAAAAATCTCTTTTATTTCTCTGATCAAGTTCATGCCATTATGACCAATATCATCTAATCTTCCAATAAATGGACTAACATATTTTGCACCAGCTTTTGCAGCTAAAACTGCTTGATTGGAAGAAAATATCAAAGTTACATTAACAGGTATTCCTTCATTTGTTAATGACTTGCAGGCTTTTAGTCCATCAGCAGTCATTGGGCATTTTACAACAACATTGTCACCGTACTTTCTTAGTTTATGTCCCTCATCCATCATTCCTTGAAAATCTGTACTAACAACTTCAAGAGAGACATCACCTTTGATTATTCTAGTAATCTCATCCATTGCTTTTTTAGGATCTCCACCTTCCTTGGATAACAAGCTAGGATTGGTAGTAATGCCATCCAATAGTCCCATGTCATTATATTTACGAATTGATTCTAAATTTGCAGTATCCAGAAAAATTTTCATTTGTTTCTCCTGATTTCTTTGACAGTATTTGCTATATTAAAAGATGTGATGCCATGTTTCTCTAATAATAGTGGTATTTCTTCATCTCTACATGATTCTCCAAATTTGTCTTGTGCACCAATTCTTTTGATTTTAACAGGATATCTTTCTGAAACAACTTCGGATACTGCTGAACCTAAACCACCAAAAATATTATGCTCTTCACAAGTAACAATTGAGCCGGTTTCCCTTGCTGCCTTTTCTAGTAAATCAGCATCAATAGGTTTTATCGAGAAGAGATCCAAAACTCTACATGAAATACCATCATGTTGGAGTTTTTCAGCTGCTTCTAATGCCATTTTTACTGTGATTCCACAAGCTGCAATAGTACAATCAGAGCCATCACGTAAAGTAATTCCCTTACCAATTTGAAATTCTTGAGACTCTGAATGAACAACAGGAGTTTTTGAGCGAGCTAGTCGCATATAGAATGGACCATACTGTTGAGACATAATTCGTGTAAGATTTGAAACAGCAATGGTATCAGCAGGAATGAATACACGCATGTTAGGAATAACTCGCATAATTGCGATGTCTTCTATTTGTTGATGAGAGCCTCCGTCAGCGCCTACCGAAAGTCCCCCATGTGAAACGACTAGTTTCACATTTAGTCCTTTTTTGTCCCCACGTGTAGGATATGCAATAGCATTACGAATTTGATCAACAGCTCTACCAGGAACAAAAATTGCATATGTACTTGCAAAGGAGATTTTTCCAGAGATTGCAAGTCCAGCAGCAACTGAAACTAAATTTGCCTCAGCTATTCCAACATTAAAAAATCTATTTGGAAATTCTTTGCCAAAATCTGCAGTTTTCAAAGAATCAGTTGTGTCAGCACCTAACACGACAACATTAGGGTTAGTTTTGCCAATTTCGATAATTGTCTTACCATATTCAGTACGCATGTCAGTCATCTGAACACTCATAGGAAGCCTGCCTCCGTTGCAATTTTCATTAACTGTTGTTTCTTTTCTCCAATTTTATGAAGATCTATCCATTTTTTGACAAGGTCTGTTCCACCTAGGTCATTTGCTTTTTTTAGTAAAAGTTTTCTTCTTGCTAGTAATGTTGCATTTCTAAATTCTGTTATAACTCCACGAACATCTTGTTGCCCAATTATTGCACTGCCACCTACAAAAACTCGAGCGCCATCATTAAAACAGGAGCCAATATTGTCTAAAGTGACGCCACCATCAGCCTCAATATAGCCTTGAAAATTATTTTGTTGTAAAACAGAGTTGATTTGATTCATTTTTTCATGGGTTGATTCAATATACTTTTGACCTGATTTTCCGGGTACAACAGACATGACTATTAGTTGATCTAGTGTAGGTAGAAATTTGTAAGACCAATTTGGAATATGAGTATCTGGGTTAATGGCAAGTCCAACTCCAACTTGATTTTGTTTTAGATAATCATAAATTTCACCAAAACTTGATTCATCACATACTTCTGCATGAACAGTGATAATATCACTACCAGCATCAACATAATTTTTGATTTGTTTTCCTGGATCATTAATCATCAAATGAGTGTCAAAAGGAATCACCGTTAATGGACGCAGTTCTTTAATTTTTGTATAATCAAAGGTCTTGTTTGGTACAAATTGTCCATCCATGACATCTAGGTGAATGTAATCAGCTCTGCCATGAATGCATCTTTTCACTTCGTTTTCTAAATTAGACATATCTCCTGCAATAATTGATGGTGCTATCATAAATTGACAATCGAGTTCTGTATCAATTATTGGTGCAATGTCAGGATCTGCTGCTTTGCCATGCCATTGCGGGTTATCCTCCATATGCTCTACACCTTTTCCTTTGATAGTTCTTGCAATGATAATTGAGGGCAATCCTTTGGTTGAAGTTGCTTTTTTTATCGCATTGTCAATTTGTTCAATACGGTGTCCATCAATCTCAATAACATTCCATCCAAATGAACGCCATTTATCACCGGTTTTCCATCTTGATGCATCTTTCCACATCTCAGAAAGGTTATCACCAACTAATTCTTCATCAAGTGGCATAACTTTTTCTGTGTAAGAATCCTGTTGGATAAAATTACGATCTAAAATGGCAGTCAGATTATCAACCTTGTATTTTGAACCAGTCATTGCAGCCTCCCATACTTGTCCTTCATCTGTTTCCCCATCACCCATAATTGTAAAAATCCTAGTATCCTTTCCATCAATTTTAGCAGCCATTGCTGATCCAATCGAAAATGACAGTCCTATTCCTAAAGAACCACCACAAAATTCTACGCCAGGGCATTTTAAGTCAGGATGTCCCTGTAGTTTGCTTCCAAATTTTCTTAGAGTCAGTAATTCAGATTCATCGAAATATCCTGCTACAGCCAAATTAGAGAATAAACCAGGTGCTGCGTGACCTTTTGATAAAATCAGTTTATCTCGTTCTTCCCATTGTGGGTTTTTTGGATCATGACGTAAATACTTGAATAAAATCACACCTACAATTTCTGCCATAGAGAAAGAACCTCCTGGATGTCCTGAACCAGCAGCAGTTGTACCTTGAATGACAAGTTTTCGGGCCTTTCTAACGTTTTTTTTGATTTGATAATAATTTAGGCCCATACTTGGTTCGATTTTCATTCAAATTGAATAAAAATCTACTTCTACAAACAGTAGTCTTTGGATATATCATAGACTCTGTTTTGAGAAATTAAAGATCATCTTCGAAATAGGATAATTCAGGTTTCATGTTGGCTGACATTTTCCATTATTTGGCTTCCAACTTTTACCCTTTAGTGATTTGCACTTGTTCTTACTTATTCGTCTTCCAATTATTTCGCCTTTGCATTCGAGTAATTCATAACATGTACCTAATTTTTCAATAATTTTCTTTTTAGGTTGTGGATGGACGGAGGATGTAGTAGAAACAGTTGTGTTAATACGTCTTAATGATCTAGATGGAGAAATTTTTGATGCTTTAGCAATTTTGGATCGTTTTGATATACTTGGCTTGTTAATTTTTGGAATTGTTGGTCGTTTTGATGACATAGTATTTCTACATTATCGAATTATTAAAATTATAATAATAGAAAAGATGATCGCAGAATTTTTTTTAACTAAAAATAATTAACTAAAGCTCAGCTTGTATTCTTGTTTCTAGTTTAAAGAGTTAACAAAATTCCATAGTTTAATGGCAAGTGCTAAAAGAACTGTAAAAAAAGCAGCTCGTAAAGTAAAACGTACAGCTAAGAAAGCAGCAAAGACTACAAAAAGAAAAACAAAGAAGACTGCTGCAAAAGCAAAACGTACAGCTAAGAAAGCAGCAAAGACTACAAAAAGAAAAACAAAGAAGACTGCTGCAAAAGCAAAACGTAGGGTAAAAAAGGCTAAAAAATAGTCAAATTTCTGACTAAGCCTTAACTCTCTTTTTTCAAACCTATTTTTGTATTATATGGGACTGGAATCAAAATTCATCAAGAAGTTTTGGTCAAAATTTTAATGTAAACATGGTGTTATTTCCATATGGAATTAGAGAAAATTATTCCCTTAGTTCTTTATGATAATGAGTGCTACTTATGTACAAAATTTGCAAAAGTTATCAGTAAATTATCTCAGAATAAAATTTTGATTGTGGGGCACTATACAACAATTGGAGAAGAAATAAGGAAAGATATTCTTGATGCAAGTGCGTTAGATATGTTTTGGTTTATTGATGCCAAAATGGCATATGGTGGAAGAGCTGGAATATTTCCATTAATCAAGACAATAATTTTACCCGGTGCAAAGAATCACTCATTTCAAAGTATTATGGAGTCATGTGATGCAGAATGTAAAACAATCAAAGCAGTTTTTGTTAGATCTGCAAGCTTGTTTACAAATAGTAAAAAGATCAAAATCTAAATATTAACATCTTTTCTACAGCATTCATGAAGATCATTCAAGACACTACAAATCCGTTAAAGAAGAAAACTTTGGTTTTATGTGCATACGTAACAGAAAAAACAAATCAAGTATTTGGTCTTGAAGGAATAAATCCAAAAATCAAAAACGCCATAACAGAATCATTAAACGAAATAGAAGGCAAATTAGGGAAAATTTCAATAATTAATACATATGATTTAATTCCCGCAAAAAGAATTCTTCTAGTTGGAATAGGTACAAAAGAAAAAATTTCAAATGATACTTTTAGATTTGCTTCTGGAAAAATAGCTCAAAAAATCAAAGATATGAAAGTAAAGGACTTTGCAATTATAGTTCCACAACAAATGCAACTAAAACAAACTTCAATAATTTCACAAATTATTGAAGGAGTAAGACTATCATTATTTTCATTTGATAAATATAAAAAAGAAAAAATTAATTTTTCGACCAATCTTACAATTATTGCTCCCAATTCAAAAGATATTCCTAAAGTGATCAAAAGAGCACAAATAATTTCAGACGGGGTAATTTTTACAAAAGAAATTGCAAATCTTCCACCTAACGAATGTACTCCAATAACACTTGCTAATTTTGCTAAAGATTTAGCAAACAAGAACAAGATGAAATGTAGAATTTTTGATAAATCTCAACTAAAAAGAGGCGGATTTGGTGGAATTACTGCTGTTGGTCAAGGAAGTAAAAATGAACCAAGATTAATCATCTTAGAACATAACAAAGGTGGAAACAAAAAACCAATTGTTATCGTTGGAAAAGCAGTCACTTTTGATACAGGTGGAATTTCATTGAAACCAGGTGAAAAAATGGATGAGATGAAATTTGATAAATGTGGTGGTTGTACAGTTCTAGGAATTATGAAAGCTGTTTCAGAGCTTCAATTACCAATGAATGTTGTAGGTATTGTTCCATCAGTAGAAAATATGCCAAGTGGAGAATCGTATAGGCCTGGAGACATCATAAAACTTTACAGTGGAAAAACTGCTGAAATTTTAAACACAGATGCAGAGGGACGTTTGATTCTTGCAGATGCACTCTCATATGGAGAAAAAATTTACAAGCCAAAGACAATCATTGATTTTGCTACGCTAACTGGGGCTTGCATAGTTGCATTAGGAACAAATGTTGCAGGCATGGTATCTAATAATGAAAATCTTGTAAAAGAAATGACATCAGCTTCAAATGAAACGTATGAAGAAGTATGGCATCTACCATTAAATGAAGATTATATGAACATGATAAAATCAGATGTAGCTGATATGAAAAATGTTGGAATTGGAAGGGCGGCAGGAACTATCACTGCAGCTGCATTTTTACAAAATGCCGTTGAAAAAACTCCTTGGGTGCATTTTGATATTGCAGGAGTTGCTTGGACACAAACAGGGACAAAAGAAAAACCATACAATCCAAAAGGCGCAACAGGATTTGGAGTTAGACTGATTTTAGAATATCTAAGAAAGAATACTCAGTAACCCCTACTGTTTCTATCAGGAGTACCAACATTTGGATTTCGCCAACCATGTTTTTCCATCATGTGGTTTAGAAGGCGTATATCATTATCCATGTCTGCCCCACAAACGCTACATTTTGGCATAAATGAATCAGAATATTGCCGGTTTATAGTGCTATTGAATGAAAATGCCAGCACTGCTGCTTCCCAAGAGCTCTCGCATCTTAGTAACACAACAGCGACGTCAGGTTTGACTTCCAAGTTCGGAATGAGGTTGGGTCGCACCCTAACGCTATGGCCGGCTTGAATCATGCTTGGTCCAAGTTATCTATTAAGGTAACGACTTGAATCAAAGTAAACTCTTACAAAAGAGGTATAAATCTAAGAAAAATTAGATAGCAGAATGACTCATCGCGTAGCCGTACTTGATAAAGAATTATGCCAGCCAAAAAAATGTGGTCTGGAATGCATCAAGTATTGTCCTGTGAATAAATCTGGAGCAGATTGCATCATACTAAATGAGGAAGAAAAAAAGGCTCAGATTGATGAAAATATTTGCAATGGGTGTGGCATTTGTGTTAAAGTATGTCCGTTTGATGCCATTACAATAGTAAACCTAGCATCAGAGTTAGCGACAGATAAAGTTCACCAATATGGAATGAACTCTTTTAGATTGTACAAACTTCCAACTCCAAAGAAAGGGGAAGTTGTAGGCTTGCTTGGCAGAAATGGTATGGGAAAAAGCACTGTTGTGAATATCCTGTCAGGAAATTTAAAACCAAATCTTGGAAGGTATGAAAATCCCCCAGAGTGGGATGAAATTTTAAAATATTATAGTGGTACAGAGTTAAAATCTCATTTTGAGAAAATTAAGGAAAATAAAATTAGAGCATCCATAAAACCACAACAAGTACAACAAATAGCTCAGGCATTTAATGGAACAGGAAGAGAATTACTTGCAAGATATGATGAGCGTGGAGTAGCAAATGATCTTATCAAAGATCTTGGATTAGAGAATGCAGTAGATCATGACATTAAAGAATTAAGTGGTGGTGAACTTCAAAGAATTGCAGTAGGAGTTGCAGCTGCCAAGGATGCGGAATTTTACTTTTTTGATGAGCCATCATCATACAACGACGTCTTTCAGAGAGCAGGAGTAGCAAGAGTCATTCATAGTTTAGCAAAAATTGGAAAAAGTGTAATGGTTGTTGAACATGATTTAACACTCTTAGATTATCTTAGTGACTATATTGAAGTTCTATATGGTGAGCCAGCAGCATACGGTATCGTTTCAAGTGTGTTATCAACAAAAGTGGGAATAAACGTATTCTTAGATGGTTATCTTCCAACTGAAAATGTTCGATTTAGGGATAAAAAATTCTCTTTTGATGTATCGTCATCTAGTGACGAATTCTTAGATGCTGATGATGTCATTTCATATCCAAAGCTTGTAAAAAAATATCCCGCATTTGGAGTCACCGTAGAACCTGGAAGAGTACGAAAGGGAGAAATTTTAGGAATAATGGGTGCAAATGCATTAGGAAAAACTACTTTCATGAAGATGATTGCAGGAGTAGAAAAACCCGATGATGGTGAAATTACTAAAAAAATTAAGATAGCATACAAACCTCAATACCTCCAAAATGATATTGATGTTGAAGTGATATCAGTTTTAGATAAGGCAAATGGAGGACAGATTGAAGGCAGTCAGGAAGAAGAGCAGATTGTTGATCCTCTAAAAATCAAAAAACTCTACAATAAATCAGTCAGGAATCTTTCAGGTGGAGAACTACAAAAAGTGGCAGTAGCATCTTGCCTCCTGCAAAAAGTAGACCTTTACGCATTAGATGAGCCATCTGCGTTCTTAGATGTAGAGGATAGAATAGCAGTTGCAAAGTTTCTTCAAAAATTTGTTCGCTCCTATGGCAAATCAGCGATTGTAATTGATCATGATCTACAGTTAATGGATTTAGTTTCAGATACCATGGTAATATTTGAAGGAGAGTCTGGAAAGGAAGGTCATGCAACTGAACCCATGTCAAAATCAAACGCCATGAATCGTTTCCTAAAATCATTAGACATCTCCTTTAGAAGGGATGAAACATCAATGAGGCCTAGAGTTAACAAATCAGAGAGTAGATTAGATAAGCAACAAAAACAGACTGGTAATTTCTATTATAGAAAATGACCAAGATGCTAAAAAAAGCATTGGAAGGTCATTTGACTGAAGATGAAAGTAAGCAGCTTTTTTCAGCATTTGATCAGATAGGTGACATTATTGTCGTAAGAATTCCAGAATCGTTATTATCAAAAAAGAAGATCATCGGTCAAACTCTGTTAAATGAGGTAAAGACAGCAAGATCGGTTTATTATCAGTCATCAGACGTCAAAGGAGACTTTCGTACAAGGGAATTAGAGCTATTAGTAGGACTTGAAGATACTCAAACAGAGTACAAAGAATTTGGATGTAGGTTTATTGTCGATGTAGAAAAAGCATTTTTTTCGCCTAGATTATCTACAGAGAGAGAAAGAATTGCTAGTTTAGTAACGGATGGAGAAACAGTAATCAATCTTTTTGCAGGAGTCGGAATGTTTTCAATATTAGCTGCAAAAAAGAAAAAATGTACAGTGTTTAGTATTGACATTAATCCTGTTGCATCGGAATTGTGTGAAAAAAACATTGCAATAAACAAACTAAAAGGTGCAGTAATCTCAATTAATGGAGATGCATCAAAAGTTGTTAAAAATAATCTAGAAGAAAAGGCAGACAGGACATTAATGTTGTTGCCAGAAAGATCAGATGAATTTTTAGATACAGCTATTTCAGTAACAAAAGATAGAGGTATTATTCACTATTATTCTCACATTCATAGTGAAACAAAAGCTGAAGCTTCAAAACTTTCAGAAGAGCATTTTCTTAACGTGTGTCCATTAAAAGCAGACATACTAAATTCAAAAATTGTCAGAGCGGTTGGGCCTAGATTCTATCAAACTGTAGTTGATGCACGAATTTACAAAAATTAATCATCATCAGATGCAATTGATGATGGAGATGGTTTTGTTGTTGCCATAGTGTATCCAATCCAGGAAATCACACCGAGGACACCGCCTGCAATCATCAATACAGAAAGTTGTAAAACTATAGGACTCCATTCAGATAACATTAGGAGATATGCATAAAGGAAAAAACCTCCTATACAAGAGACAAATATCAAAATTCCAGTTGTTTTCCTTTTATCCATGCGGTTGAAAAATTTTGTTAGTTAATTATTGTTTTGAACTAGTAGTTGAATTCTATGGCCATCATGTATGCGTCCTCCCCATCTCGATAGTAAGATTTCAGACGCTGTTTGATAAAGAACCCTAGTTTTTCATACAAAGTTACTGCTTCATTGTTACTACATCTAACCTCAAGGTAGAGTTCATCACATTTTTTGGATTTGACACCATTCATGGATTCTTCAACAAGGGCATTTCCAATTCCCTTTCTTCTATGTTCATGCAAGACTGCAATCGATACAACATGTCCTTTTTTCACAAAACCCAATTTTTTAAAATTTGAAAATCCATACTCTGTTTTACACATGATATAGCCAACTATTTTTCCGGAAATTTCAGCTACAAGAAATGCCTCTGGAAGCTCTGCAAGTAGGCTTTCGTAAAAATAATCTGAATAATGTTCTGGTAATGTTTTTAGATTAATTTCCATCACAGGAATAAGATCTCGAGGCTCTGCTCGTCTCACACTACATTCTCCAATCTGACGTAAAATTACTTGCATGTCGATACTTCTAGTGTCAGTTATTTAATTTTAAAGCAGTAAAGCCATTAATGTGTAGAAAATGTGGCATAATTATGAGTGAGCCAACTATAGAAGAGGTTGTAGATTTAGTCTCCTCAAAATTTGATGTTATCGAATTTGAGCAAGGACTAGACGCCTTGGGATTTAAGATTAATCAAGACTCCGATCTTAAAGAGCGATTCCTTGATCTTGCATTGAAACTTGAATCTTTGAATTTGATTGGAAAAATAGAATCGGGCGATGATGGTATGTACGTAATCGTTAGGAGAATGCCTCCGAAAAAAAAGAGAAAGTGGTTATCATCATCATGGATGCCAAGAATTCTCTTTGCAATAGTAGTAAGTTTTGTAATGATTGATGGATACTATAGGACTGCTGGGGCAAATTCCATTATCAATATTGGTGATCCTATTGAAATGGCAGGAATTTACACGCTATCACTTTTAGGAATTTTAGGAATTCATGAATTAGGTCATCTAGTTGCCGCGAGATTACACAAGCTAAAAACAACTTGGCCTTACTTTATTCCAGGAATACCAGTGTTAGGTTTTATCCCTACTTTTGGCGCAGTAATTCAATCAAGAGGTCTTACAATTAATCGAGAGATTTTATTTGATGTTGCAATCGCAGGGCCAATAGCTGGACTAGTCATAACAATCATTGTCACAATTTATGGTGCATATACAGCTCCTGTGATTGACAGTGTAATTGCAGAACAATTGTTTGAGGATGCAAGATTAATCGAATGGAGTCAAGGAGAGCCACTCTTTATGACAGGAGCATTGGCGTTGTTTGGCAAGGGCGGAGACACTCATGAAGTACTCATGACACCAGTGCTTTTTGCAGCATGGATTGGATTTCTTATCACGTTTCTAAATTTGCTACCCGCATGGCAGTTAGATGGGGGACACATGGCAAGAACTTTGCTAAAAGAAAAATGGCATAGATATGCAACATATGCAAGTATGGGAGTGCTTGTGTTACTAGGATATTGGTTTATGGCAATGTTCATTTTAATTCTGAGTTCTAGAAATCCTAGTGCACAAATTCTAGAAGAGGTCACACCGCTAACAAGAAATAGAAAAATTGCATATATTATAATTGTAATATTGGCAATATTTTGTGCTCCTATACCAAATGGAATATTATCTTAATAGGAGTCGTGCACCATCAGAGACAACTACTACCTTTTGTCTTGCACCCTGAGTTTTTAGAACATAATCCATTCCATGTTTAATTCCAGAAAGAGAAATCATGTTAAGCTTCTTTGCATAAAACTCAGGAAGTATTGAAACTAATGCAACCTGAAATCTTTTTTGAATTTCATTTAGAAATAGTAAATCCTCCATTCCATTGATGTATTTTGATGGATTTCGAATTTGATCTAAACTCAACCTATCCTCAATATATTGCTGGATAGCATCTGAACCAATCCCCATCTTACACTCTGCAACAAGAACTGCCAATCCATTATCCTTAATGGCGTCACTACAATTCCATAAAGAGTTTAAAGATTTTCCAAGGGTATCATTACTTGCGTCTTTGCCTGTGCTGATAAACATAGTCTTGTGTTTTCCCACATCTTTGATTGCAATAGATTCAAAGGTTTTCGTCAGAGAAATGGTTGATGAGGGATGACCAACTGCAATGTCAACTATTCCCTTTGAGTTTGCCAGTATCTCAATTCCTATAATCTCAAAGTTATCAACAAATTTTTTTGCTTCCTCTAGGCTTTCAGTGGCCTGACAAGGAGTAGGTAGGTTCCCCTTTCTTTTTGCATATGCTGAAAGCATGTTTTCAGTTCCAAATCGTTTGAGCAATCTAGTCGCAATTGTTTCAAATCCAAATAGTCCATCCATTTCTAACTCACTTAAAAATACCAAATTTGAGTTAGTCAAGCTTGATTCTTCAAATTCTGATATGATGCTGCCTTCTGGAAGACCTTGTTTTACAAGATTTAGAATTTTTCTATCAGATAAAATTCTTGGAATAGGCCTTGATTTTTGTTCACATGAAGAAAACAAGATGGAGATGATTTTTTGAACTGCTTTTGAGTGGTGTAACACCACTAACTCAATTGGTTTAGTTGTGTCTAACGAATTTAATTTTTCAGCAATCTGAGTATCTTCAAGTATTTTGCCATCAGAATCAATATTTTCTTCTAAATTCTCTGCCCTGATGTCCAAAACGACATCAGTAATTCCATAATTTAACCAGATTTCAGGCATAATACATTGAAAAAACAAACCAAAATAAATCCAGTGTAGTTAATTTTGGTATGGAATTTGTAAAAGAGTTTGCAACATTTTTGTTCCAAAAAGGCTCGATCAAGTTTGGAGATTTTACCCTAGCCAGTGGAAAAAAGAGCTCATACTATATTGATTTGAGAGTAGTTCCAAGTTTCCCTCATCAATTCAGAAAGATGGTCAAATATCTCCAAAATCAAATAATAGAAAAGACAGGATTGGAGAACTTTGATTCTTTAGTTTCAGTCCCAACTGGAGGATTAATTATTGCGTCTGCATTAGCGATTGAGACAGTAAAACCGTTAATCTATGTAAGAACCAAACCCAAGGATTATGGTACTTCAAAATCTGTTGAAGGATATTTTGAGAAAGGTATGAAAGTATTGATGATTGATGACGTTGCCACTACTGGCGGTTCTGTGATAAATGGAATTAAATCATTAAAACAAGAAGGATTAGAGATTTCAGATACATATGTGATTATTAATAGAATGGAAGGCGCCACTGAGGCTTTACGTGATGAAGGAGTTAAAATGCATCAATTAACAGACATTATGGAAATCACTAAAATTCTTTATGAGCAAAAAATGATTTCGGAAGAAATTTTAGATAAGGTAAAGATGCAGACAGGAACAAATTGATTGGCAGCTCAGTCAAATGCCTTTACATCATGATTCAGATATAACTCTGATTCTTCATTGCGGCCGTACAAATTACCTATGAGTTATTTTTAAAACTAATTGAAAAAACATGGGCCCGAAGGGCTTCGATCCCTTGGCTCACCGGTTATGAGCCGGTTACTCTACCAAGCTGAGTTACGGGCCCCACGCAAATGAGGTTTTATCCTTGGTATAAAATGTTATAGAGATTTAGCAATATGCTTCATAACAACTATCAAGCAACAAATTTTGTGCAGATATTGATTTGTCTGCAATTTGTAGTAATTTTTCTTGATCAGTTGTTGAATTCTCCAAGATATTTCTCCATGATGCTGCGTGTCGGATATCTGCTTCTGTATGAAGTTTAAAGTATTCAATTGCCTGAGCGCTTGTAATTCCATAAAATTCTGCCAATCCTTCTAATTTTGTTTGACTGATTTTTGGAATTTCTTTTTCAAAAGCATACATTGCACATGCACCACTCTCAAATGAATTCATCAGAGATGATAATTGTGAAACAGCTTGTCTAGTTTTTTCCAATCCATTATATTGTTGCAATTCATTTTTTGGGACACCTAGAGAATCTGCAAATTCTATCCAGGGTTGGATGTGTTCGGATTCTTCTTTTTGGTTAGCAGAAAGCTCAGCAACAAGGGAATCAGGTGCTTGATGTATAATTGGTGTCATGAAATTTGGGACTTCTTTTACTAGTTGAAAATATTCTTTTGAATATCCAGTAAGTGATTCTATACTTAATTTTCCATCTGACCACATTTGGTAAAATGGGTGTTTTAGTAAACTTCTTTCTTCTATCTTTTCATCAATTTTTTGAATTAGTTGATTCATATCTCATATCCAAATTCTCCGTTAAAAAAGTCTTTTTCGTTTCCAAAGGATTTTAAATAAAGAATGACCCGATGCAAACGTGCTCCTGTGGTGTAGTCCGGTCAAGCATACCGCCCTTTCAAGGCGGTGATCCCGGGTCCAAAATCATTTGATGGAAATCCCGGCGGGAGCACCAAGATTTAATTAGTAATTGAAAAGAATTTTGGATAGAGCTGTATTTGGATAGAAAGAATATAGAAATTAATCCTCTTTTGGAAACTTATGGTCGTTATATCAAGAAAATTGATGAAGTTCTAGAAGCTGAATTGAATCTCTATAGCGAATCAGAGTTCATAGAACCATTAAAGTACTCAATTCATGGAGGCAAGAGAATTAGGCCAATAATTTTGGTTTTGGCTGCAGAAAGTGTAGGAACAGTTGATGAAAATACCTATACTGCTTCATGTGCAGTCGAATTTCTCCATACAGAATCCGTCATTCACGATGACATTATTGATGATGAAACCCTAAGAAGGCAAAAAGATCCATTCCACATAAAATATGGATACAACACTAGTATTCTTACAGGCGATTTTGTTTTAGGATTAATTCTTAATATTTCATCAAAAATTAACAATCCAAGGATAACAAAAGATCTTGCCACCACTGCAATGTTGATGAGTGAGGGCGAAATGATTGAGGGTCAGCTAGAAGCAAGTGAAGATGTAACCTTTGATGATTATCTAAAGGTGATAGAATATAAAACAGCTACTGCATTTGAGGTAGCGGCTAGAATTGGCGCCATCATAGGAAAAGGTTCTGAAGAAGAAATAGAAGCACTAACAGAATATGGAAAGAATATCGGAATTGCTTATCAAATAAGAGATGATTTACTTGATTGGAAGAACGAAGACAAATTATTTAATTTGCTAATTAAAAAGAGTCACGATCCAAGAGATGTTTTTAATCGAATGGAAGATTTGCTAAAAAGTTATTCTGAGAAAGCTAGAGTAGGATTAAGAAAGATTCCAGATAATGATGCAAAGAGTAATCTTGAGCAACTAATTGCATTCACTAGTTTTAAGGCGTAATACCTAAACTTAGTGATGGGGCAGCACTTTCTGCAAAGTTGATTATTGGATCTGGATAGACACCAATTCCAACCATGAATATTATTGAGAATATCATTACTGCAATGATTGACTTTGGTTCTTTGACTCTCTTTTGTGTCTCACCCTCAAAGTACATCTTTCTCATAATCCAACCATAGTATGCCAAAGATAGTGCACTGTTTAGCACTCCAGCTATAGCTAACCATGGGGCCCACCATACAACTGTACCAGCATCTAGTGCAGAGCCAAATAACATTAGTTTACTCCAAAAACCATTTAGTGGTGGAACACCTGCAAGTGCAAATAGTGAGATTACAAGACCCAATGATGTGATAGGCATTCTTCTACCAAGTCCTTTGATCTTATCCAAATGAGTTACAGCAAGAGTCGTAACAATTCCTGCAACTGCAATAAACGCTGCACCTTTCATAACAGAATGATTAAGAATATGGAATAAAGAGCCAGAAAGTCCTATCTGTGAGAACGGTGCAACTGCCAATCCAATCAAAATGTAGCCTGCATGAGCAATACTGGAATATGCAAGCATTCTTGAAAGATTCTTTTGCATTATAGCAGCAATGTTTCCTATTGTCATTGTCATTACTGCGATGATTCCAAGTGCAAGAGTCCAATCAAGATTTAATGCCACAGTTCCCATCACAATTACTCGAATCGCTGCGGCAAATCCAGCCTTCTTTGTACCGGCTGCAAGTAATGCAGTAATTGTTGGAGGTGCTCCTTCGTATGTATCTGGCAGCCACATGTGGAATGGAACTAATCCCATCTTGAATCCAAATCCTGCTATGAACATACCTATAGCAAGTAATGCAAGAGGTAGCAATTCTGGATCTACTGTAGCAAATCCTTGCATTACTTCGCTGATGTTAGTAGAACCAGTGATTCCATAAGCCAAAGATATACCGTAAACGATTATTGCTGATGACAAAGCACCAAACAAAAAGTACTTGAGTGCAGCTTCGTTTGAGCTTGGGTTCTTTTTCATAAATCCTGCTAAAATGTATGTTGGAATGCTCATTAGCTCCCATGCAACAAATAACATTACCAAGTCAGTTGCATAAGCAACAAGAACCATACCAATTGCAGAGAGTAAAATCAGTGAATAGTAAACAGCAGAATGACTCTGCTTTCTCATGTAATTAAAAGAGCCAACTGTAGTCATTATTGCTACAATTAACATTGCAATTGCAAAGAGACCACCAAATGTGTCATCAACTAAAACACCTGAAGAAAACATTGCAGCAGAGAGAGTCTTCTCACTGACTAGTTGATAGATGACATAGCCGATGGATGCAATTAGGGCACCAAATGCAATTACAGCATAAAATGAATTGCTTCCCTTTTCTTTTCTAGCTATGCTAATTACTGGAAGAATTACACCTATGGTACCAAGTATTGCAATTATTATCATTGGTGTTGAAGTAATTTCGATCATCCATTAATCACCTAAATCAACAATATCAGAACTACGAAGAGTAGTCCTGCTCCAAATACGAATAGATATGATTGTGCAACACCAGTTTGAGTTCCCTGAACTACTTTTGCGCCCCATCCTACTGCTTTTTGTAATCCTACATTCATGCCATAGTCAATTGCTGTCTTCTCAAAGTAGCGGAATACACCACGTGCTAGCCATAATGGTGCTACAACAAAGCACCAATAGATAATTGCATTAAGATACCATCTGTTTAACATAACTTTGTGAATTCCATAGAAGAAGAGATTAGAGTTTACAAATTTGACAGGATCAACCCATCTACCAATATAGAATATGTATCCAAGTCCAATTCCTATGGCAAATGCTACCAATGATGCACCCAATGCAACGGGGTTAAGTCCCTGTAGGAATTCAGGCAATATTGAATGCTCATCTGCATGATGTAAGGAATGAATTCCAAATGAATGCTCCAAATACTCTGCAAATAATTCGTGTATTCCACCTTCTACTGACAATCCAATAATTCCTATTCCAATAGTCAAGACTGCAAGAATACCATATGGTACCCACATTGACAATGGAGCTTCATGAATGTGATGTCCTTCGGATTCCATCTTTTCAACGTGCTTGCTCTTTGGACCAAAGAAGACCATTCCAATCATTCTTGTTGTGTAAAATGCTGTAATGATAGCAGTAAGTACTGCAATTGCAAATATTGGCAAGGCCCATTCGTTTCCTGATTCATACACTGATGCAAAGATTGCATCTTTACTCCAGAAACCTGTTGTGATAAATGGAGCTCCCATCAGACCAAGTCCTGCTGCCCACATAAACGCATAAGTCTTTTTCATGTGTTTTCGCAGACCACCCATATCTGTCATAAATCGTGAGCCAACAATATGCAGTAACGAACCGGCTGCCATGAAGAGCGAAGCCTTAAACATTGCATGAGATATCAAGTGGAAAAATCCTGCAGTATAACCATCAACAAATTGTTCAGATAAACCTGCAATGCCTAATGCCATCATCATATATCCGATTTGAGAACCTGTAGAATATGCAAGAACCTTCTTAATTTCTGGATTGACCATACCTTGAGTGGCAAGCAATAATGCAGTTATAGCACCAACCCATGCAATAATTTCAAAGAACTGATCTGCTAGAATTCCTGCTGCACCTAATGCAAAGAATAATGGTCCTAATCTTGCTACAAGGAATACGCCTGCCTTTACCATCGTTGCTGCGTGAATTAGAGCAGAAACAGCAGTAGGGCCAGTCATTGCTTCAAGTAGCCATTCATTTAGTGGGAATTGTGCAGATTTTCCTATCGCTCCACCAAATAGCAACACTGCTGCAGGTATAAGCAATCCTTGGGCAGACATTGTAGTTGCCCATGTAGTATCTTCTAGTAATTCTCTAAATCCAAATGTTCCAGCAAATGCAAATATCAAAAGCATTCCAGCAATCATCATCACATCACCAACTTTGGTCATGATGAAAGCCTTCATCCCTGCATGAGTTGGAGAATAATAATCAAGTAAACCTAGAACAGTACGTCCTTCTTTTCCAACATAGTCTTTCTTTTTATCACGATACCAAAAGCTAATCAATGCATATGATGCAAGTCCTACACCTTCCCAACCAAAGAATACCTGTAACAAGTTATCAGAAAGAACAATCAGCTGCATCGAACCAATAAAGAACATCATCCAGAACCAGAATCTTACAATATCTTTATCGCCTTTCATGTAACCAGTGCTGTAAATCATGATAAGGAAAGATATCCAACCAACAACGTTTGCCATGATAATTGCAATTGGATCAGCTAAGACTCCAGCTTTAATTCCAATTGCATTTATCCAGTTAATCTGATCATGCACCTCATGAGCTTCTAATGCAATTGGAAGCAAAGATGCTGCAGATAATGCACTCATTAGGGCAAATGCAACTGCAACATAACCCGTTGCTCGTTTAGAGGCTTTACCAACACCTGGAATAATCATTGCTGCAGCAAATGGCAGTATCCAGATTAGCCAAGCAGCATACTGACCAATATCAAATCCCATCATGTCAGCCATACTCTAAGCCCCCAACACTCCACTCATGTATGGAACAATTGTTTCCAAAAAGATATCAGGATAAAGTCCAACTACAATTGTAAATCCTGCTAACACCATCATTGGTGCAAGCATATACCAACTTCCATCTTTTACATTAGAAAGATTTTCAGGTAGTTTTCCAAAGAATACTCGTTTTAGCATCCAAAGAATGTATGACATTGTTAATGCGGTTGCAACAAGACCTAGTCCAAATGTTACGTATCGTAGTGTAGAGCCTTCTTCAATTGCAGTCTCTAGTGCTCCATAGAACATTATCCACTCACCCATGAATCCACTTGTTGGTGGAACACCCATTATTGTAAGGGCTCCAATTACTGCACATACTGCAGTGATTGGCATCTTGCCTGCAAGTCCACCTAACTTTGAGATGCTTCGGGTGCCAACTTTTACTATAATTATTCCAGCTGTCATGAAGAGGATTCCTTTTCCTAATGCGTGTGTAATGTACATCATCTCAGCTCCGGACATTCCCAAAACAGAGTAAGAGCCTATTCCAAAGAGAAGATATCCCATCTGGCTGATGCTAGAATATGCAAATAATCTTTTGAGATCATCTTGCATTAATGCCATTGCGCCACCATAGATCATTGTAACCAATCCCCAAACGTGGAACCAGATTGCCAAATCTGCAAATGTCATTGGCAGGAATTCAACAATTAATCTAAAGATACCATATGCACCAATTCCAATCATTACTGGCGATAAGAGAGCACTGATTGGAGTAGGAGCTGCACCGTGAACCCAGGGTAACCAAATATGGAACATGAATGCTGCAAGTTTTACTCCAAGTCCAATTGCTATTGCTACTGCAGACAATAACAGTACATCTTGAGGAATTTCTGATTCGCGAATATCTGCAAAGTCAAAGCTTCCAATTGAAAGACCAATCATCAAAAATCCTAAAAGAAGAACTACTGCACCAACATGGGTCCAGAATAGAAACATTAAAGCTATTTTTCGTCTTGGGCCATCACCCCAAAAAGCAATCAAAAAGAAACCAGGAATCAGCATTACCTCAAAGAAGATGTAAAATTCAATGAGGTTTGTTGCAAGGATTGTTCCAAGCATTCCCATTGCAAATACAAGAAATAGTGCAAAGTAGATTCCAGATTGTTTGTTGATATGTGAGTTTAATTCTGAAGAGTCAACCAGTGTTGTTGTCTGTCCAGAGCCTTCAGCTGCAGCCTCTTTGTTATTTTCTTCAAATTGTTCTTTGAATTTGTGAACCATGTATGGTTTTGAGTACAAAGCCAAGATGGTACTGAGAACATAGATCATTATTGCAAATGGTGATGCTAGACCATCAAGGACAAATCCAAATTCGCCAAATAGTTCGGTCCACTGATAATGCTCTTCATATGTTCCGTTGAGTGCAGTCAAAATTACGAGAGCAGTACAGTAGAGTAATACTCCAAATGTAAACCATGTTGCTGCGTTTGGTCCCGCGTTTCTACCTATAATGTAGGCTACTGGTGAGAGTAATAGAGGCAAGAATACTGCCTGCATTAATGCAAATTCCATTATCCCTTCAAGCTCCTAAATTCAGCAATGTCGACATTCTTGTACATTCTGTAAGCAACAATAATCAATGATAAACCGACTGCCACTTCTGCTGCAGCAATTGCAATTGAAAACAATGCTAAAGTTTGTCCACCGCTATGAGGTAGGAATCTAGCAAATGCTACCAAGTTAAGATTTGCAGCATTAATGACGATTTCAACTGCAAATAACATTCTCAAAGCATTTCGTTTTACGGATAATCCATAGATACCAATGCCCAAAAGAGCGATTGAGACAATTACAAAATCAATTAGTTCGTTGCTCATCTGAAATATCCTCCCGTCTAGCTAAAACCAATGCGCCCGTTACAGCACCCGATAAGATTAATGCCATTGCAATAAGTGCAGGCCAATAGTAAGTAAGAAAATCAGTACCAATCTCTCTAAAGTCTACTGGGGGTTCATCTGTAGTAATACTCTTTATACCAGAATCCATGATGACAGCACCTAATGCAGTCATGAAGACTAGCATTAATGCAATTCCAGCAAATTTTCTTCTTGGGTCTTCAATTTTTTTGAAGATTAATTCTCTTCTCACAAGCATAACTGTGAACAAAATCAATACTGCAATAGAGCCAACATAAACTGCAAGTTGGAACATTGCTACAAATGGTGAATCAAGTAGCAAAAAGAATCCAGCTACACCACCTAGTGTACCCATTAATGCAATTGAGCCATAAATTAAAGATCTTAATTCTAATGCTGCAATTGCAGAGCCAATTGTTAGAACAGATAATGCTAGAAACGCAGCATCAGCCATGAGTTGCACCTCTATCAGTAATTATTATTTCAGCATCTTGTTGAACATCAGGTTTTACCTGTAGTTGAGCTGGTGTGTATATCAGTCCCTCTTTGGAATAAGATGATAACTCATAATCATTAGTCATGTATAATGCATAAAATGGACAAGCATCAACACACAATCCACAGAATACACATTTTCCGTAATCAATTTGTGGCATGATTGCTTTTTTGTTTTGTTTCCACTCTTCTGGAACTTTTACCATTGCAATTGCTTCAGCAACACCTTCGCATGCTATAGAACAGAGCTGGCAACCAGTACAATGGTCATGAAATAGCATGTGTCTTCCTTTGAGACCTGCAATACCAACACCCGTTGTTGGATCAAATTGATAACCGTCACCTACGAATTTGAGTTTTTGTTCAGGGTATCTTAGTGTGAAACGCTTTACAGCTAAATGCTTTATTCCTGAATTTAGTGCTTTGATAATTCCACTAGCAGTTCCCATTACAAAATTCCCCCAGGACCAAATACTCCAGCATAAAGCAAGGTGAGTGCTATAAAGATGTTAACGAATGCAAGACCAATTAATTTGTACCAACCAATTTTCAATAACATATCAATTCTAATTCTTGGGAACACACCTCTTGGGAGTAATATGAAAAAGATTACAGATACTGTTTTAATTACAAACCACAAAACGCCATTAAGCATTTCTTGTGAAAATACTGGCAAACCAGGAATCTTTGCAGTGATTGGACCTGCAGTTATACCCTCAGTGATTATTTCTTCTGGGAAGGGAGGCCAGATCATAGGTCCATGCCATCCACCTAGGAAGATCACTACAAACAATGCAGCAAATGCATATAATTTCAAGTAAGAACCAAGTTGAACTAGTCCATACATCATTCCAGAAAATTCAGTTAACCATCCAGCAACAATTTCACTTTCTGCTTCTGGAAGATCAAAAGGAATTCTTTCTAGCTCAGCTAGAGCACATATGAAAAATACAATTGCACCAACTGGCAAAAAGATAATCCAAGGGAATGAAGACTGGGATTCAATAATCTCTGTAAGATTTAGAGTTCCTGTAAGAATAACAACGCCAAGTAATGATAAGATTAATGGAATTTCAAATGAAACCATTTGGTGAAGTGCTCTAATTCCACCAATGAATGGGAACTTGCTGTTTGCAGACCAAGCAGATAAGATTGTAATTATTGGGAAGAAACCAATTACGGCAAATACTGCAATTAGACCAATGTCTACATCTGCAACAACCCATCCTCCAGGAGCTACTGGGATTAATGCAACGAATGCAGCAGCTGCGCCCACAAACAAAAGTGGTGCTGCAATAAAGATTGGCTTATCGGACTTTGCAGGAATGATAATTTCTTTTGAGATTAACTTTAGGCCGTCTGCCATTAATTGTAATATTCCCTCGACTTTTCCACAGTAAAATGGTCCAACTCTGAGCTGGAGTTTTGCTAGCATTTTTCTTTCAACAAAAATTGTGCCAGCTGCTAATAGTGCAGCAAAACCAAATCCAGGAAATGCAGCAATTCTAAAAATGTCTGTAAACATTAGTGCTTTGATTAGGGGCAAGGTACGAGACGGATCTGCTAGCCATGTAAGTGCCAGGAAGGGGTTTACAAGTTCTCCATTAACTATTGGTAGGTCAATGTAAAACAACATAATTTGGACAAGAGGAAGTCCAACCAGAGTCAACAGTACAATTATCCAAAATACGTTATCAAGAACGTACTTTAGAAAATATCCCAGCCGGAATTTTGGTGCAATAATTGACATTTATCGGTCAGCCTCCACTGGCCAATAGTTTAAACTCCAATAAACTGCTGGCATGTTACCGAGTTTTTCACCTTTGAGAAGATGTGGCATACAAATGAGATTTCTAAAGGAACCAACACTGAGTTTTAATCTGTATGGTTCTGGTTTGTTATTTGAAACAATGTGACAGCCAAGAGAACCTCTGCCGGATTCTACTCGTCTGTAAACAGATTCATCTCCACCTTTTGGATTTGGTTTCAGTTTTACACGTACAGAACCGGACTTTGGCATTTTAGCTAATGCATCACGAATTATTCTACAGCTCTCAAGCATGTCAAGCCATGGAACTTTTGATCTTGCATAAGAGTCACCTTCTTTGAGTACATTTGTTTGAAAATCAAGTTCCTCATATGCATCGTATGGTTCTTTCTTTCTAATATCAAAGTCAACACCACTTGCACGCAATACAGAGCCTGTTGTTCCAAGTCGAATAGCATCTTCACGAGATAAAATTCCTGCATCCTGTGTTCTTGCAATTAAGATTGGATTATCATAAAAGATTGGACCATATTCACGAATTCTCTTTTCAAAATAATTTACTTGTCTAAGACAAACATCTTCAAAGTTTGCTGGTAAGTCATTTCTTGTACCACCTGGAACAAAATATGCGTGTGTAACTCTAGCACCTGTCATTTTTTCAAGCAAGTCGATTAAAAGTTCACGATCACCTGCAGGCCACATAAACATTGTAGAATGTCCTAGGAATATTCCATAGATTGCCAACCAGTATAATGTGTAGACACATCGGTTTAGCTCAGATGCAATAACTCTAACATACTTTGCACGTTCTGGAACTTCAATTCCTAAAAGGTCCTCAACACCCAAACAATATGGATACAGTACATTACATGAATCATGAATTACTGGTCTTTCAAGATGAGGAATGTTTGTAATGTAATTTCTATACTCTGCCATCTTTTCTTCTCCTCTATGGACATATCCAGGATCAGGATCACATGATACAATATAGTCACCATCAATTTTGATTATCAATCGCATGTGGCCAGAACCAGGATGTTGTGGTCCAACATTGAGAGTCATAATTCTCTCATCTACGCTTTCGACTGCTAAACCTGGAGGTAGTTGTTTACTCATCTCTATCTTCCCTTTATCCTAAAGTCCTTTCTTAATGGAGGTAAATCTGCCCAATCTTCTGGGAGAAGTAATCTGCGATTATCTGGATGATCTTCAAAGAAAACACCTAACATCTCAAAGCATTCTCTTTCATGAAATTCTACGCTGTAAAATACATCTCTAAGACTTGGTAACCTAGTGGAATCCTTACCAGGACTTGGTTTGTCTTCTCTTGGAGCTCTTGTAGATAGAGCTAAGATTTGTTTTGCTAAAGTAGGATCAGTATAGGAACCTAGATGGTAAACTACTTCTATTTCTTTATCAGCAGGATAATCTACACCGCTTACAGATTCTGCATGATCAAAATTTAATTCATCGCGAATGAACTGTGCAACTTCTTTAACATTTTCTTTGCTTGCTTTGACGCCAATTCTATTTGGTTTTACAAAAGTAATTTCTGCCTTGTCATTGAATTTTTTTGTAATCTTATCAGCAATTCCTTTTTCAAATTTTGGAAGCTCTGGTTCTTTCTTTGCTACTTCCTTTTTTTCATCAGCGGCAGCTGGTTTTGTTTCAGTACTCATTAGACAGTCTTCCTAGCCTTCATTCTCTTAATTTTCTCCTGTAGGAGCATACATCCTTGTATAAGAGTTTCAGGTCTAGGTGGACATCCTGGAACATACACATCTACAGGTAACACACCGTCTATGCCAGGAAGTACGTTGTAGGAATCAAAATAGAGTCCTCCGGTGATTGCACATGCACCCATTGCAATTACATACTTTGGTTCTGGCATTTGATCATATACAAGACGTAGTCTTGGAGCCATCTTTCTTGTGATTGTTCCTTGTACAACAACAAGATCACATTGTCTAAGGGAACCAAATGCTTCAATGATGCCAAATCTTTCAACATCGTATCTTGGTCCTGATGCTGCACCAAATTCTACACTGCAACAGGCCGTTTCGATGTGAACTGGCCATAATGACCAAATTCTTGACCAATTGAGTGCATAACCTAGTGGTTGATCAACTGCCTTTTCTAAAATATCTCCCAACTTGCCAACAAACACATTAGCGGTTTGTGGAGTCACAAGATCTTTTAGCATTTTATTTCCTGTCCTCCATTATACTCGGATTATAACTTGCGATTACCAAATGTTTCGTCTCCCTGATTGATACAGTGCAAATGCCATTGCTGCAAACATAATTGCTAAGAATCCAATAATTGGAAGAGTGGCGGCTTTTGGAAGATTCAGAATTGTGCTTCCCCATGCATAAAGAAAGATTGCCATAACATCAAAGACAACGAACATGAGAATGTATGCATAATATTGCATCATAAAATGAGTACGACCTTCGCCCTTTGGAACTTGACCACATTCCATTGGCAAAAACTTTACAGGATTGCTCAATCTTCTGGGTGCAATCATTCTTGAAATTAAAAGTGCGGGAGCTGTTGCAGCTACTGCAAACCCAAACATCATCAATATAGTACTATAGTTAGCCGCTACTTCCCCTACCAAAGTAGCTTTGAAACCCTGAAGATGGTATAAAAAGCTATGCTCGGTTTTTGGATCGCAGATTTTTCTTTAAGTAAATTTTTTGCAAAGTCCTTAATATGACTAGATCTGTTTTTGAAATATGGCCCTCAATGTAGGTGACAAGGCTCCAGCTTTTGAGCTTGTAGATACAGAACTAAAAATGAGAAAGCTTGACGAATTCAAAGGGAAAAAAGTCATTTTATCATTCTTTGTAGCTGCAAGTTCTCCAGTATGTGAGACTGAAATGTGTACTTTTAGAGATTCATGGAAAGAAATTTCTAATCTTGGCGCACAGGTAGTAGCCATTAGTAACGACGGACCTTTTGCAAACAAAGCATTTGCAAAACAACACAACATTAACTTTCCCGTACTTGGTGACTATACCAGTAAGACCATTAGAGCTTACGATGTTCTAATGCCAGATCTCCTTCATGTTAAAGACTACAATGCAGCAAAGCGTTCTGTCTTTATCGTAATGGAAGACGGTACGATTGGTTACAAGTGGGTTTCTGAAGATCCATTAAAGGAACCAAACTATAACGAAATCAAAGAATTTCTAAAATCAAACTAATTTTTCTTTTTTATTATTCGATTTCTGCGATGACATCATTTTTTGCAACAGAGTTGCCTTTCTTTACTTTGATCAATTTTACAACTCCATCCTTGTGAGATTTTATGCCAACTTGCATCTTCATTGATTCTAAAGTACAGATTGTATCACCTTTTTTCACTGATGCACCTTCTTCAACTGCAATTGAGACAACCTTACCAGGAATTTGGCTGTGTAATGCCAATTTGGAATCACCTGCTCCTGCACCACCAGAGTTTTTGTAAACTATTTTATCCAAATTGATGTGTTTGTTGACTATCATTGGTACTCCATCAACAACCATGTTTAGCTCCGCAGTGGAGGTCTGGAGGTATTTGACTGTATGATATTGTTGGTCTAAGACAAATTCTATTCCTTTAGAATCCATTTGCAAGATTTTGATATTTCTGTCATCCCCGTTAATTTTGATTGTATACTCATTATTTCCATGATTTTGGAGAATTTCTCCGTTGAAGACTTGTTCAATATCTTTGATTTTGAATTCCATCATTAGCTCACCTATAATCTACTCTTCCATGTGGAATTAGCATCAGTAGAATCTTTCACTCTGCTCTTAAAGTATTCCGAGTGGATTATTGCTGCAGCAAGTGCTGCTTCTTTATTTTTTTCTTTATCAGCCTTGATGTCTTCTGTTAATCTATCAATAATTCCATATCTTTTCAAAAAGTCAGTAGAGAGTTCACCCTTCTTGTATTCTTCCGTTCTAAGAATTGTTTTGTATAATGGAATTGAAGTTTCTACTCCTTGAATGTAGAAATCATCTAATGCAGTAAGCATTCGTCGTCTTGATTCATCAAATGTTGGTCCCCATGTACATAATTTTGCCATCAATGAATCATAAAATGGTGATACAGTACAACCAGAATACAAGTAAGTGTCACAACGAACGTTTGGTCCAGATGGAATGTTTACTTCAGGTACAGGTCCAGTTGATGGTGCAAAATCCAAAAATGTATCTTCTGCATTAATTCTACATTCAATTGCATAACCATTCATTTTTAGATCTTTTTGTTTGAATGGAAGTGGTTCTCCGTTTGCAATATCAATTTGCAGCTTTACAAAGTCTAGTCCTGAAACCATTTCGCTAATTGGATGCTCTACTTGAAGTCTGGCGTTGATTTCAATAAAATAAAATTCTCCATTATCTGCTCGTAAAAATTCAGCAGTACCAAGATTTGTATAATCTACTGCTTCTGCTGCCTTTACTACAAGTTCACCAACTCTTTCTCTTGTTTTTTGGTCTACAACAGGAGAAGGTGTTTGTTCAATTAGTTTTTGATTTCTTCTTTGGATAGAGCACTCTCGCTCAAAGAGATGTACTGCATTCCCATGCTTGTCTCTGCACATTTGATACTCAATGTGACGGGTTTTTTCTAGGAATTTTTCAACAATTATAGCAGATTTTCCAACGGCTGCAATTGATTCTGAAGTTACTGTTTCAAATCCCTCTCGTAATTCTTTATCATTAGTTACTAATCTAATTCCTCTACCTCCTCCACCATAAACTGATTTCAAAAGTACAGGGTAGCCAATTTCATTTGCAATCTTTTCAGCTTCAGCTGCATCTTTTACTAGACCAGGACTACCTGGAACAGTTGGAACCTTAGCTTTGAGCATTGCAGCTTTGCATTCCATCTTATCACCACAGAGATTCATAGAATCTGCTGAGGGTCCAATGAAGTTGATTTTATTATTCTCACATAATCTTGCAAAGTCATCATTTTCTGAAAGGAATCCATAACCTGGATGAACTGCATCTGCTCCAGATGATTGAATTACTTCCATTATCTTTTCTTGATTAAGATAACTCTCCTTTGGAGCTGCTTTACCGATATGATATGATTCTGTTGCTTTTTTAACATGTAGAGAGTTTGTATCCTCATCAGAATAAACTGCTACAGTTTTAATTCCAAGTGCTTTACATGTTCGAATTACACGTAAGGCAATTTCTCCTCGGTTTGCGATAAGGACTTTTTCAATCATTTTTACTCACAAATTGATATTTCCATGTTTTCTTGGAGGTTGTTTGTCTCGCTTGTTAGCAAGCATTTCAAGTGCTTTTATTATCATAGGTCTTGTTTGGGAAGGATCAATAACAGTATCTACGGAACCATTTGCTGCAGCAACGTATGGGTTATCAAATTTTTCTGCAAAATCATCGGTTAATTGCTTTTTTAATTCATCAGGATTCTTTGCGGCATCAAGATCTTTTTTATTCATAATTCTAACAGCAGCTTCTGCACCAAGAACTGCAATCCTAGCAGTAGGCCATGCATAGTTTACATCTGTGCGAAGATTTTTGCTTGCCATTGCAATGTATGCGCCACCATATGCTTTTCCAATAACCAAAGTAATCTTTGGAACTGTTGCCTCACAATATGAAAAGAGTAGTTTACTTCCATGACGAATAATTCCGTTATGCTCTTGATTAGAACCTGGCATATATCCTGGTGTATCTACCAAAGTAATTATCGGAATGTTAAATGCATCACAAAATCTTATGAATCGTGCTGCTTTATTTGATGAATCAATATCTAGTGCTCCTGCTAGATTGAGTGGTTGATTTGCAACAATGCCAACTGTTCTTCCATTCATTCTTGCATATCCAACAATAATGTTCGGTGCAAATAATTCGTGGATTTCAAAAAATTCTCTGTTATCAACAATTGAAAAGATAATTTCTTTCATGTCGTATGGTTGCAATTGATTTTCTGGAACTAAATTGATTAAATTATGATCAGTTCTGTTAGGATCATCATCAGTTTTTACAATTGGTGGTTCTTGGGTATAATTTTGTGGAATATAAGATAGTAATTTTTTGATATAATCCATGCATTCGTATTCATGTTTAGCTACAAAGTGTGCAACACCGCTTTTAGAACCATGAGTCATTGCACCACCTAACTCTTCATATGATATCTCTTCTCCAAGTACAGTCTTTACAACATCTGGACCTGTAACGTACATGTTACCAATTTTTTCAACCATAATAACAAAGTCAGTCATTGCAGGAGAGTATACTGCACCACCAGCAGAAGGACCAACACTAGCAGTAATCTGTGGAACTACGCCTGATGCAAGTTCATTATGATAAAAGATGTCTGCAAACCCATCAAGACTAAGAATTCCTTCTTGGATTCTAGCGCCACCAGAATCTGCTATACCAACAATAGGACATCCTGTTCGAATTGCATGATCCATAAGTTTTGTAATTTTTTTAGCACCCATTTGGCTTAATGTTCCACCGAGTACTGTAAAGTCATATGCAAAAACAAAGACTTGTCTTCCATTTACTGTTCCATATCCTCCAACAACTCCATCACCAAAAAACTTCTTCTTTTGCATATCAAATTCATGATAATGATGAGTTGTTAATGCATCAACTTCAGTAAAACTTCCTTCATCAAGTAAGAGATCTATTCTTTCTCTAGCTGTTAACTTTCCTTTTTCATGCTGTGCTAAAATTCTGTCTTGTCCACCACTTTGGGCAGCCTGCTTGTTTTTTTTCAAAAATTTATCTATTTTTTCAGAATGCATAGCCGGCGATCTGTGAAAACTTTTTACCTATATTATTTTGTCGGATCTACTCTCTTAATTTGTCTCGTCCGCCTTTTGCGGTTCTAAAGACATTCATCCCAATGTGGAAATTCTCATAGAGATGGTCTAATTTTTTGAGATCAACTTCTGCCTTTGCAATTTGTTGTGGTGTTGCATCAGAATTGTTTTTTAAAGAAGATAATCGTCTTTGTGCTTCTTCACGAATCTCTTTGATTCCATTTTCATAGTTTGATGTTCCACCATACTCTGGACTTAGAATGTATTCAGGCTTGTAGGGAGGAATCTGATCTGATGGCGTCTCTACTTTTTTGGCTATTTCGGCAATCTCCTCAGGAGTGTATTCTTTTGGTTTTGGTGGCTCTTCTTTTGCCTCAACTGCTGTTTCGGGAGTTTTTGCAGTATCTTTTTTCTCTTCAGTAGCAGTTTTTTCCTTTTCGTCAGCCAATATGCTGTTACCTAACAGGGGGTAAATTTTAAGTTTTGATTAAAGAGTGGATCAATACAAGGAATACCAGAATATTTCGTGATTATCTTCCATAGAAATTCAGTTTTTGATGATTTGTAATATAAAAACACCTACTTGTAAGATGTCCAAGTGCTAATTATTTTGAGAAAAATGCTAGTGGTAATATGAAAATTTAGTTTTCGGCTTCATATACTATTTTCTTGCTCTTCTTCTATGTTGAAAGAGATACCATCCCCCAAAGTAGATAATCTGTCACTTGTCGACATTCATCAGTTTGTTTATGAAAGATTTTTTGAAGCAAAAAACCACAGTGATTTGAATGAGCTAATACGATTCCATACAAACAACAAGTATTTGTTTATGGCACATAGTCCAAACCAGCTAAATAAGCTTGGTAATTTAGTTGCAAACAAAAGCAGAGATAATCCTAAAGAGGTCTTTGAAAAATACTATCTCATTATGAGAAGTCTTTTACAAAAAAATCCTACAAATAGATCACATCTTAATACAATTTATCATATAGTTGGACACTTTTCAAAAGATCTTACAAGGGAACAAAAAAATGAATTTTCAAAGATGGTAGAAAATCTGAAGAGAGATGAAAAAGAATTAAGAAATATTCTATTAACATTAAAAAATTGGACTATGAAATTTGACAAGAGGTATTTGATTAGACAGACATATTTTTTGTTATTTACATAATATTACCACTAGAGGAAAATTAGATTCATGCTTTTATTCAATTGTGAATACTATCTAGTATGCAACAAACAGAAAATAAACCAATTATAATTAAGATAAAAAAATTAGATATCAATCAAAGTTACTTTTTTGGAATTGCGTTGATAAACGAAAAAGAATACAAAATTAATGTTCAGGGACATTGGAAAGAGAAATTAATTAAATTGCCAGTTTCATACCCAAAACAAGAACGTGTTTTAATCAGGTTCTCCGGTGAGAATGGTGTATTTATTGAAGATGTTGTCTCTCATAAAGGCAATTCAGAGTGGATAGAGATAGATTCTGATGAAATTCTTCATTATATTGGAGATCATCAGGATGAGCTTGATACAATTGAAGTGTACTTGAAAGAATCATAATTTTTCGATGTAATCTGCTTTTTTGTGTGCAAGAAAGATCATAAAAACCCCGAATCCAATTACGCCAATTGAAATCTTCTCAGCAGTGATTTCTTGGGAAGTGTAAAAGTCAGTCACAAAGTCAGGCCCCCAAACAATTAGATTTTGGATAGGAACTATTATTGCGGTAATAATGAAAAGAACTCCAAATGCACTAAAGACATTTTTTGCAAACTTCATTTCATTGCTTGCTTGATAATACGAGGAATCTTTTCAAGCGGTTGATTTTGAATTATCTCTCCATCAAATTTGTAGTCCTTTCCTTCAACTGCTTGTCCTCCTACTAATACAGGTACCTTATATTGTGAATTAATTTTACTAACCAAGCGCTGTCCAGATTTTATGTTGTCCTCAAGTGTTATGGAAACAAAGACTGCATGTGGCTTTTTGTCACTGATAAAACTTAGGACAGATTCTGTTGGAGCAGATGGAGATATGTTGTAAACATGATATCCCTTGCTTTGTAAGAATGATTGAATGACATTACATCCAAGATTATGTTCTTCACCTGATGGAGTACAGACAAGAATTTTGTCTTTCTTCTTTATTACAGAATTTCTTTCTGTAATAATGCTAACAAGCTCTTTTGCAATGTTGCTTGATACATGCTCTGTGGCAACGCTTAATTCGTTTGATTCCCATAAATCTCCAATCTTATACATTACGGGTTTGAGAATTGAATCATAAAAAACGTTGAGAGTGTTTGTTTTTTCAAATGATTCAAAGATGTCAAGACATCTATCAAGATCACCTTTGGTTAATGCGTTGAACAGTTCTTTTTTGACTTTATCAATGAGCTTTTGATTTTTTTCTACGTTTTCTCCTGAATGTGTTGTCAGAAAAGAAAGGATTTTTGGATCTTTGCGGTAATCTTCAGGAACATCATTTAATTTTACAAGTGATGCTTTGCCAAGATACTTGATAATCTCTTGTCGTGAAGTATTCTTTTTAGAATCCCATTTGCTTTTGACAAGATAAAGATACTTGTCTCCTTTTACTGTTTTAGCTCTAACATACACCATGCTAATCCCTCTTCCTTCCTCGTGGTTTTGTACGCAGGACTGCCTTACAGCAAGGACACCTCACATCAGGAATTGAGAAAAAGAAGCCACAGAAGGTGCATCGCTTATGACCTTTTTCATAACGCATTCCATTTGGAAGTGATTCTGCTTGAAGTATTTGGCATACTCCCTTGCATGAGCGTCCCATCTATTGCTCACTCCCGAATTGTGGGTTTGATTTTTTATTTTTTAATTTCATCATAATCATATTTTTCACCATAAAAAATTTGGAATCATCCCAAATCTAATGGGATGTTCATACTTCCCCATGGCTCATTGATTCTAAAAGAATAACTCTTTGATGAATCATATTCGAAAGTTGTTCCTCCATAACCAATGTTTGGTCCAAAGAGCATTGTGAATTCTTTTGCTTCACCTGGTTTCAAAACAATTTGACCGTTGGTAAAGTCCATTCCAGAATACTTGTATGCTTTTGAGCCATCTGTAACATCATAGCTACATATTGCGGGGCCTGTACATGAGAGTGCGACGTTATCACTTGATCCTGTATTTTCTGCTAGCATTTTAACAGTTAAGAGTGCTTGACCAGAGGAGCTTATTTCAAACTCGACTCCAGGATAATAGAAAGTGACAGGTCCAACATTATATGGAGTTGAATTTTCTTTGTATTCAATCAAAGTTAATTTTTCTTTAACTTCTTTTTCACAATCTAATCTCTTGTATGCCTTTGTAATTTCCTGACATGCTTCAAGCTCTGCTTGCAATGCAGCGACTTTAGAATTATCAGAAGATTCTACTGAAGCGCTCTTTACTGTATCCTCAGCCATTGAATCGGTTTGTACAGAGATAATTCCAATCTTCATTAAATGCTGTAATCCATTTACAAATTCATCATCACTAACCAAACCGTCTGACCACCATGCTGCACTGGTTTTTACCCAGTCAGGTACGACATCAGATTTCTCACCAGATACACTTGTTGTAGGAACAACTAGAATTCCTTCCTTTATCAAGAATTGAATTCCTTGTACAAAATCAGAATCTCCGATTTGTCCATCCGCCCACCAACCTGCATTGGTCTTAATCCATGCTGGTACTTCTGCGCTTGCACTTTGTGCAAGTGGTAGTAGTACCAAAACAGTAGCAATAACAGCGATTTTTGTTTTCATTAGCACTAGTTTGCTCTTATAGTATATAACTAGTGCTAAATTGATCACCTAGTGGTAAAAAAACGGTCACTAGAAAAGCGAGGAATGATAATGACTCGGTGTGACAGGTTAATGCTCGAGGGGGATTCTTGCATTCTAGGAACCAATTTGTCACGCATGCTCGTTCCTCGCAACTAACATTGGTTCGATTTAGTATTTTAAGAAAACATGCTCTGTACGGATTTAGCACTAGAAGAAAATTCATTTTGAGATTAAATACAATAATTCAAAAAAAATTTCAATGAAAGATGAAGTAATAATTATTGGTGCAGGTGTAAGTGGATTATCATCTGCGGCATTATTGGTAAAAGAAAAAATTCCAGTCAGAATATTTGAAAAATCTCCTAAAGTTGGTGGTAGAACAACATCTACTAGTTACAAGGGACATATTTTGGATAATGGATTTCATATTATGCCATTTTACAAAACGTCGGCAGTTTACAAAGTATTAGAAGAGATAGGAATAGTTTCTGATTTAAAATTATCAATTGTCGATGATATTACTTTTTTTCAAGAAAAAAAATTTCATAAATATCCAAAAGGTATTTTGGATTTTTTTCAATTATCAATTGTTCCAATGAAGAGTAGACTAAAGCTGTTAAGGATACTTTTGCCAATGGCATTCACTTCGATGGAAAAAGCTCAAGAGTTAGATTCAAAATCATTAACTGAAATTACAAAAGCGATGGATGAGAAAACAAGATCTTTTTTTGATGCAGTGTGTATGTTAGCTTTTGCTGATACACCTGATCATGTATCACTTGGGGAATTTGTACGAACAATAATCAGGGCTAATCCGTTTAAGGGCGGAACAAGTGAGTTTGGTTATCCATCAGAAGGTGGATATGACAAAATTTCAAAGATATTAGAGGAGTATGTCAAAAATAATGGTGGAATAGTGAACCTATCTACCCCAATAAAAAAAATTGTAATACAAAATAATTATGTAAAGGGAGTCGTACTAGAAAGTGGAGAGTTTTTCCCATCAAACTGTGTGATAGTCTCTAATCCAGCATACATTGCCGTAAAGAAATTCTTTGATGATGAAGTTTTTGATAAAAAATTCTTATCCAAAGTTGAAAAACTAAACAAGACAACATCAGTAATTGAGGTACATTTTTGTCTCTCAAAAAAGATTGATTCTAGACAGATTGTTTTTCCTGTAGGAAGCAGCTATACTGCAAAAGGTGTTTTTTTTATCACAAACATTGCACCATCTGTATCTCCTAAAGGAGAGCATCTAGTCATGGCAGGCACTCCTGTTCCATCTGAATATACCGACAATCCACAAATGATTAGAGAAGTGGTAGACAGAATGAAGGCAGATATTTCTCAGATTTATCCTGATTTTAAGGAAAATCTCCTTTGGGAGAAACCAATGGCATGGAAATTAGTTGAAGCAGTTGTAAAAGAACCGGGATTAGTCTGGAAACAAAAGATGCCGCATAACATAGAGGGAATCAAGGGATTATTCTTTGTGGGAGATTCAACCATTAGCTATGGAATAGGTACTGACTCTGCAGCACATAGTTCTATGTTATGTCATCCAAAGATAATCAATCATTTGAAAGAAAAATCAGAGCAAGAGATTCAGATTAAACAAAATTAAGTTCCAAAAAATTTTCTTAGTGATTTAGTATATGGAATTGTTTTTTTATTGATTCTTGATAATTATCAAAAGAGTTTTTTTGATCAAAACACTTTTTGCAGATACATATTTGTGAAACTTTTTCTAGATCACAGTTTTCAATAAACTCGCATTGTTGACATCCTGCAGGCCCACCACAAACTCCACACTTTAGTTCCTTAACTTCAGCACACTTTTCATGCTTTACGCCCAATCCTTTTGCCCACAATCCAATTTCATTAATCTGAATTTTTTCATTACATACTATACATGTCCCAGGAAATTTCATGGGAATTTTTCTCCAGCTCATTTTATTAGCTCCATCTCTTTTTCAACGAGTTCACCAAAACTTTCCTCTAGAGGAAAGTTAAATTGTTTATTCTTTAGACAGAATAACAAATACGGTAGGTAAAACGTACCAAATGTACTACGTGAAATGTGCATCTGTTTTGCCATTACAGTTGCAAATGCCTTGATGTTTTTACCATCCCAACGTAATCGATTCAAAAGGGGCCAGGATAAATTGAATTTGTTATAACGAATGGATGTATCTTTTTTGTATAATTTAATCAGAATAGCATCAAGATAACGCAGTAATCTCCATTCTTGGTTCTTCATTATTTTTCCATATAGGATGTCAGCCTCAGATACTACCTGAAGCATGTTTTGCATGTCATCATTTGAAATCCTGCTAGTCACAATACTAGAATAGAATGCAATAATCTTCTCTCGTGGGTCTATCTGCATAGAATACAAAACAATTCTTGCCTCATCTAGTGTGTTTGATTTGAAAAACGCATTGATTCCATCTTCAATATTTAATGTCTCAAATGACTTTTCAGTGGACGGATTAAACCCAGTAACCATAGACTGAGTCATATTTATCATGGAGCGGATATCCCCGCGTGATTCATCGATGACTTTAATCACAGAGCCTGGGGAGATTTTTGCACCTTCTTTTTTTATTATATTTTCAAGATAGAGGCGTAAGAGTCTAGGCGGAATTGGTCTAAACACGATAGATTTTGTCACTTTTTTGATGCTCTTCATCTTATCAGAAGAATCAGAATTTGCTGCAAGTATCATTGGAACTGTCGGTTCTTTTAGAATGTTGATCAATGCTTCTGTACCACCGTAATCTGAGCGGCCGTGAATTCCGTCAACTTCGTCAACAAAGATCATTGGAGTACCCAAGACACTGACGTTCCCAAGTACAGGACTAAGAATATCATTAATCTGAGCTTTGCTTCTGACATCACTTGCATTGAGACCAATCATGTCATAACCAAATTGTTTTGCAGACAAATTTGCAATCGTTGTTTTACCGATTCCCGGCGGTCCCACTAACAAGAGGGGTTTTGTTCCCTTTTTCCATTTTGCAAACCACTCTACAATTGCTGCGCGTGCCTCTTCATTTCCAACCATTTCAGAAATGCTTTGAGGTCTATGTTTTTCTGACCACATCAATTTGAATCACTTTGGAAGTTTTGATTCAAAGTCAGACCACATGTTGGCTTTTTGTAACTTGTTATACCAAAATTGGTTATAGTGCTCAACAGTTAGGAATAAGAACTCTAGAAATTCTTTGTAAGAGAATCCTTCTGGGAGTAATTCCAATGCTAATCTTGCATCCTGCAAATACAGATTACTTTTTTCCAGAGTTAATTCAAATCCTTTTTTTACATTACCGGAAAGTAGGGAATAATAAAGTGGCCAAGATGGTATCTTAACAAATCCATTTTTGATAGAATCTTCAATCTCATTTCCACATCCTACTCCTTCGGCAGCTCTTGCCATACCCAAGTAGAAGATTTCACCAAGAGGTCTTTGAGCTAGTGCCATGTTTCTTCCTGCAGTGCCCATGACTGCTCGATATTTTTTGTAGCACTGATTCATTTCTTCTTCAGTGATTTCAGTTGGTTTTGATTTGAGTTTTGTATCAATATACTGGCCTATTCTTGCATCCTTGAATCCCTCTTCAAATTCTTTGAGAACAGTATCGCCACCCTTTGCTATTTTGTCTCGGGCAAGTTTGAGTATGTATGGATTCATTAGCTTGTAATCATCAAGATAGTCAAGATCCTCATCCTTGTCTACTATTCTATCCATTGGCTCACTAAGGTCTATTGCAATGATATGTCCGTCAACCAAGTTTTCACGCATTTGAGGATCTGATGTTCCAGCATAGTCAGCTGCTGCATCATACAGTGCGTTAAAGACAGGAAATGTCATCTTTACAAAATTTGAGTTTAGTATTCTCATCACTCGATCCTGTAAGACGTCAGAACTTTCGAGTTTTGATTTAATTGGATCAATCTCTGAGCTTTTTAGAATAATCTCAGTTGAGCCTACCTCGTTTCCAAACGCTTGTTGTGTAGAATTTGGATTTGAATCAGATTTTATCTCTTTAAGAAGATCACTTGCAAATCTTTTTGCAAAGTTTGGAAATTCGTTTTCAGTCTCCTCCTTGTATTGATTGAATAGTTTGAATCCTTTTGATTTGAATAATCCCTGCTTGATAATTTGTTTGCCAGGCTTTGTACTCATTAGAGCTTCTTTGCTTACTACAGATTGATCTTTTCCACTCACGTACCAAAGGCGATTTTATTGTTATTTATGCTTTCAATGTCTCTTTCACTTAAATTACGATTTCAGACAGATCGGTTATGGAAGTAATTGATGTAATCAAGGAAGCATCAAGACGAGTTTATGAAAATGTTAAGGACTTGGCAGGAACAGATGATGCTGCAGGAGATTTTGGAAGAGGTGCAGGAGGAGATATCTCAAGAAACATCGATGTAACCGCCGAAAAAACAGTGCTTGATTATCTAAGCGAGATTAATTTTGAATGCATTGTGTTAGGTGAAGAATGCGGACGAGTTGAATTATCAGACAAGCCAAAAGGGTTCATTATAATGGATGCAATTGATGGTTCTGCAAATGCAGTACGAGGAGTACCATTCTTTTGTTGCTCACTTGCATTTGCAAAGGAGGATAGGCTTAGCTCCATTACCGATGGTGCAGTCACTGACCTCACAAATGGAAACATGTATTGGGCATCAAAGGGAAAGGGTGCATTCCTAAATGAAAATAAGATCAAAGTTCACGGAGAGGAGCCAGTTTACAGAATTGTTGGAGTAAACGCATCAGGGGCTGATGCAAAGCTGTTAGAAAAATTGCAACCAATCTTTGAGAAACACAATCACATCAGACATCTAGGTGCAAATGCACTAGAGATGGCACTCTTTGCAAGAGGCTTGATGGATGTATTTATCGATTTGAGAAATAAGATTAGAATTCAGGATATAGCTGCAGGATATCTGATTGTAAAGGAGGCAGGGGGATTATTATTGGATGAAAATCTTAAACCACTTGATTCGGATTTAAGCTACAAGACAAGATTGTCATTTGTCGCAGCATCAAATCAAAAGATGCTAGATGAAATAATGTCTCAAATGAAGTAATCAATGAACTATTTGTTAAAGAAAAATGAAAAAAATTATTGTCCAGTGGGATTCATCAAAGCTGCTCTTTCTTTGAGTTTTTGGTCAACAGGTGCCATGATATAGTCACCTGCTTTTGCGTCACACTGACCAATATTTACAGCATATCCGTCCGGAGTTTCAGCAATACAACCTGCGTCAGTAACTGCAATGATCTCTACTCTTTCTATAATCTCAGCTGGGCTAACATACCACATCAGATAAGCAAATAGAGATATCCCAATTGCAGCCAGCACACCAGATATTATAAGATATGTTGTAACGCTTGATGATTTTTTTTCTTTAGTTGGTATAGCAGACATTGAAATAATTAGGTAAAATTTGGATAAAAATACGCAATAGGTTTTCCACTGTTGATTTCCAAAATTGATAATCGTGAAAGGAAATTGTACCCGGTAATAATATCAGATATTACCGTATATTACACATGAAACAATATCTTGTCAGTTTTGATTTTTCAAAAAATAGGCATCTGAATAGACTTGTTAGAATTTGCCTAAGATGTGGGAGCTCAAATACTTGCGTTAATCAATATGGAATTTTTTGTAGAAACTGCGGATTTTTGTGGGATTACGAGTAAAATGGCTGCAACATGTAAAGGAATGTGTGAAGAGTACAAGAGTCAAGGAATTACCATGAAGGAAAAATATCAACACGGTCAGAAACGATGTACATACTGTGGTTTGTTTTTGACATGTAAGGGACATAGATGTCCGTGTTGCAAAACTATCTTACGAACAAAACCTAGAGGTAGATCTTCAAGTAATAACAGAATTTAGTAAAAATTTACCAGTATGCACTGTTTGTAAATCCAATATTATCAATAATCTGTACATTTAGCTCCTCTAACCCAAATACAACATAGGTAGCCTTTACTTTACATTGATAGAGAAAGTATTTTTTTCCATCATCGGTAACTACAGAACCTGTTACCTTTAGAATTTTTTTATCAGTAAGATCATTGACTCGTCTATATGCGGTAGTCATGGGAATATCAAGTTCTTTGACAATATCAATTACAGATCTAGGTTGTTCAATTGTATAGTTCATTATATTTCGAGAATAATCATCAGCTAATGCATCAAGTAAAGCAGTTTTAAGAGGAGAATCACTTGGTAATGTTCTGATTTCGTCTGCCATGCATGTTTAATGATAAACTGATTAAAAAATTAAGAGGCAAGCAATTTTCATATTTAATTTCCATTGATGAAAATTATCTCCCTTGTTATATTGAATATTGTATAATGAAAAGTATGAGTTTTAGTCATACTGTATCTACAGCAAAAACAATAGAGAGTGCAATACAAAGTCTTACTCAAAACCTAAAGGAGATTGGGTTTGGAGTACTTGGTTCTCTAAATTTTAAGAAAATATTGGAAGAAAAGGGCTTAGAGTTCAAAGAGAATTATGAATTGTTAGAGGTATGTAACCCAAAATTAGCAAAACAGGTTTTAGATTCAAATCCAGAATTGGGTCTTTTGTTACCCTGCACAATAGCAGTTTACCAAAAGAAAGGAAGAAATTTTATCAGTCTTGCAAAACCTTCAGCCTTACTTGGTTTAGTTTCAGAAAATAATATGCAATTTTTGGGAAATGAGATTGAGAAAAATCTGATTGATATAATTGAAAAATCAAAATAATGTCTAGATAATTCACTAATTTGCAGCAGGTTCTGGTGTTGCTGCCATAGTACCAAGAATCTTGTCAATCTCGTTTATTGCAAGCTTATCACGGCCAATTAATTCAAATTTTTGAAGAATAGTTTCAAACTTTGTCTCTTCTTGGACTTGTTCATCTACGAACCATTGTAGAAATGTAAACGTACTGTGATCTTTTTCTTTTTGTGCCAACTCTACAATTTTATTTATTGATGCAGTAACTGCCTGTTCATTTTTTAATGCTATTTTGCATATCCCCTCAATTGATTTGAAATCCTTTGGTGGTTGTTTTACTGCTGGAATTACTACTGTAACACCAAGATCATTTAGAAATTTTATAATCTTGAGCATATGCATGCGCTCTTCATCTGACTGAGCATAAAACAGACCGGCAGTTCCTTCATACCCAGTAATTTGAGACCAAGATGCCATTGACAGATAGTAATTTGATGCAAATGCCTCCATAGCAATTTGATCATTTAGTGCTTTTGTCATCTTGGCAGAAAGTTTCATGTTATAATTTCACACATGATGATTAAAAATCCTTCTCAAGATATTATTTAGAAAAAACTTATGGCGCCCTCGGCGGGATTTGAACACGCGTCTCAGCCGTGACAGGGCCGAATTCTAGACCGGGCTATACTACAAGGGCGCAGTAATTCAAAACAAATTTGCCAGTTTAAAACTTTCCTTCAGATCAAAATTTGTTGTAAAAGACTAAATTATACACGCCGGGCAGTGTTGTGGGGGTCTGTAGCGCAGCCAGGTAGCGCACCGGACTTTTAATCCGGTTGTCGTGGGTCCGAATCCCACCAGACCCGCTACTAAATATGCCAAAAATTCCTTCATTGATTATAAAATCAAGTCAAAATCAAGATTCAAGAATTATGGCATCATCATTTGGTTTCCAGACATAGTATTGTTCTTTCCCATCATCATGTGTTCAGTTGACATTGTTCCATTCTTACTCATCATACCCATCATGTGTTGCTTCATCTGAGGATTGCTATTCATCATCTCTGCCATCTTTTCCATATGGTTTGGATCATTCATCATTTGTTGCATATGGCTTTTATCATTCATCATGGTCTGATGAAATTTTTGCATAGTACTTTCGTCACTCATCATCGCTTGCATCCAACCATCCATTACCTGTGGATTCTGCATCATTTGTTGATGCCATTGGTTCATTGTTTGAGGATCATTCATCATTTGTTGCATATGTTGAGAACTCATAACAGGCATAGTTTGAGATGGTTGTATCGCGGCGTATCCAATACCAATTCCTGCAAAGAACACACCTATTGTGATTCCAATCCAGATGCCTCTACTAGTCATTTTCAGTATTATTCCTATTTTAGAGTATTATAATGGAGGGATAATTATCTAGGATGATTTTCACTTGTGAAAATTGTTTCTTTGTAAATTATTTTGTCAGTTCTTTTACTTTTGAGGATAATGCATCCAGTGAATTTGTGACATCGTTGTCTCGTTTTATAGTACCGCCCCGGTATGCATGAATCTTTGTCAATCTATTTTCAATCATTCTCTTTTGTTCTGAAAATCCTGATGAGCCCTGGGATTTTCTCTCCTTGAGTGATGATGCAATGGTAGTACTCTTGATGATTTCAGTTACAACTTTAGAGTCAACTCCTGTTCCATGAATTGATTTTGTTATCTCAGATGGCGTGAGTTTTGATAATTGTTTTTTTGATTGGTATGCTGTTTGTACCAGCTGTCCTGCAATCTTGTGAGTTGTCCTAAACGGAACACCGCTTTGAACTAGTTTTTCTGCAATGTCTAGTGCAATAAGATAACCACTATCTGCAGCCTTTTTCATGTTCTTTTCATTAACAGATAGTGTCAACAGCATGGATTTCATTACAATTAAGGCACTGATTGAAATTTTTGATGTCTTCCATATTGATGATTTTATCTGCTGTAGGTCACGTCCGTAACCTGTTGCCAATCCCTTTACAGTGGACAAAATTGCCATCAAGTAACCAATTATTTCAGCTGTCTTTCCACGGGTAAGCTCCAAGATGTCAGGATTCTTTTTTTGTGGCATAACACTTGATGGAGAAGTAAACTCGTCGGATAATTCTATGAATGAAAATTCAGATGTTGACCAAATTACAAAGTCCTCAGCAATCTTGCTAAGGTTTGTCATTAGAATTGCGATTGCAGAGACATATTCTGCTACAAAATCCCTAGTGCTGGTAGCATCAATAGAGTTCTCAACTATTCCCTTAAAGCCCAACATCTTTGCGGTGCTTTGCCTATCAATTGGGATGCTAGTGCCACCAACAGGTCCTGCACCCAATGGGCTCTCATTTACTCGTCCATATGTGACGTATAGTCGGTCTAAATCACGAAATAATGCATCGGCATGTGCCAATAGATAATGCGAGAATGTTCCTACCTGAGCTTGCTGCAAGTGAGTATAAAGCGGCATGATTGTTTTGTCATGTTTTTGTGCAAGAGACACTAGAGCTTCAATTGTATCTAGCAAGCAATTGCACAAGATGTTAATGTCATCTCGAATCTTCATTCGAATATCAAGTGAGACCTGATCATTGCGAGATCGTGCAGTGTGCATCTTTCCACCGCTTGCAATTCCTGCCTTTTTGATTACTAGTGATTCAATTAGTTCATGAATGTCTTCAGAATCAGATTGTGTGTCAAATTTTTCTTTCTTGAGTTCCTCAAGTGCTGATAAAATTTTCTTGATATCATTTTTTGAAATAATATTATTCTCATACAGCATTATTGCGTGTGCTTGACTGCCCAAGATATCATACAATGCAATCTCAGTATCATCTGATATTGATGAAACATAATCAAGAGTTATTTTGTTGAGGTCATTTCCTAGACGTGACCGATACATCACGATTATTTCTAGAATGGTTATATATAGCATAGACGATTTGCCGTTCATGTCACAAGACGTCAAACAACTTCGTGTGAAAATTTTTGATGAACTATCAAAGATCGTAGATCCTGAAATCAACACATCAATTACTGATTTAGAATTGATTGATGAAGTAGACATTAATGAAAAAAATGTTAAAGTGGATTTGCATCTGACTAGTCCATTTTGTCCAGCAGTGTTTGGATTCAAGATCTGCCAAGATATTCATGATAATCTGCTAAAGGTAGATGGAATTGATGATGTCAAGGTAAATGTCTCAAATCACTTTATGGCAGAGCAGATTAACAATCAGGTAAATAACAGCCCAAATCCAAAAAAGCAGGGCTAGTTAACGATTAAAGCCTAAGAGATATCCTCGAAGTAGTTGAATTCCCATAGCAGGGTCAACTCCCTTTGGACAGACCTGGCTGCAAGATCCGGCAAAATGACATCTCCATATACCATGTGATTCATCAATAACTTTTAGTCTGTCATCCTTTCCTTTGTCACGATTATCTGCAACGTATCGGTATGCTTGTGCCAATGCTTGTGGGCCAACAAAGGATGAATCCATAGTCATTGTTGGACATGCAGAGTTACACAGGCCACATTTTATGCAGCCAGCAAACTGGATGAATTTTTCAAGCTCTTCTGGTGTTTGAATGTGTTCTTTAGTTCTGTCAGTAACTTCTGTCTCATCGTTAATCATAAACGGCTTTACTTTTTTGTGGTTTGCAAACATTCTATCAAAGCCAACTGTAAGATCTCGAATTATTGGAAAGTTATTCATCGGCTCTACTGTTACAACATTAGAGTTTAGCTCACTAATTTTTGTAAAGCATGCCAATCTTGGTTTTCCATTAATAACCATTCCACATGAACCACATGTTGCCTGTCTGCAGGAATATCGCACAGCAATAGAATGATCAAAATGTTGCTTTGCCTCAAGAATTGCTTCAAGGACTGTAGTCCATTTCTGAACAGGTATCTGAAAGTCCATGAATTTTTTCTCACCATCGACATTTGGATTAATTCTTGCAACACGCAGTGTGATTGTCTGAGAAGGAGATACATTACTAGATGATTGTTCAGTAGCTAATTCTGTTGCCATTTACACCATCCCCATGCTCGTCATAAATATAGTTCGTGAACCATATGCAATTACTGCAATCATTGCAGCTATACACCCATACGATACTGCTTTCTCATATGACGGTCCTTGTTTAAACTCCAGCAATATAACCCGCAATCCATTGAATCCATGAATGGATAATAGTATCAAGATTATCTCAAGCATTCCAGCATATGGTAGGAACTGGTAATTTGCAATTACACTCTCATACTCTAGTGATTGAGAGAAGTCTTGTGTTAGTCTAAACAAAATATGCACTGCGACAAGAGCAACTGCTCCAAGTGCAGTTCCATAGTGAATTTTCATAATTGTGCTTTCTCTCATTTTATTCACCAAACATTACGGTCATTCCGTACATCATTGCTATTGCAGCCAATACTATTGCAGAGTAGATTCCAATTTTGTGTCGATAGTTTTGAGAACGTGGAGTGTATGGATAGTCAGCTCTACCTGGAGTTCCAACGCCAATACCACCATGTCCTAGCATTACACGAATTCCGTTTACAGTATGAAAGACACACATTCCAATTACAATGGTAAGAACGATGTGACCCTCTGTGGTCTGTGTCATGGCAAGGACTTCTGCCCAACCGGCCTTTCCTTTTAGAATATTACTTGTTTCATAAATGTGAGCAACAAAATATGCCAACAGTCCCAATCCTGTCAAGCGCATTAACCAATATGCAAAGCGCTCAATCCCGTATCTTCCGGGATTTGCCATTCCCTTGATTCCTTCTTTGTTCTCGTTTACTTTGTTTTCATCTACTTTTGGCATTCAGTATTTCCTCTCCACTGGTTGGTAATTAGTAATTGTTACAGGATGAGTCTTCATTATTGGCTCTTTTGGATCATAGTATGCCAAAGTGTGATGTAAGAATTTTGTATCGTCACGTTTTGGATAATCAGTTCTTGCATGAGCTCCTCTTGATTCTTTTCTGTTGATTGCCCCAATCAGTACAACTTCTGCCACTCTAAACATAGAATCTAGCTCCATTACATTTGTAAAGTTTGTATTGTATTCTTTGGCTTTATCATCAACATGTTTCCAGGTTTCTTCACGTAGTTTTCTAAGCTTCCTCAAACCATCAACGAGTTTTTCTTCAGTTCTGTATACGTATGCTTTTTCATTCATCATATCAGTAAGCTCCTGTCTAATCTCGTATGGATTTGCATCTCCATTTCCGCGAAATATTCCATCATAGATTCTCTTCTCTTCTGCAGTAACTAGATGATGTGGCCATGGTGTAGAAGGAACTCCTTTTTTGATGTATTCAGCAGCAAGTGAGCCTGTGATGTTTCCCCATACAATGCATTCTGATGTGGAGTTTGCGCCTAATCTGTTTGAGCCATGAACGCTGTTACATGCAGCCTCACCAGCAGCCCAAACGCCTTGTAATTCTGTGGCACCATCAATGTCAGTGTGAATTCCACCCATCATATAGTGACATACTGGTCTAACATCCATAATCTCTTGGGCAGGATCAATACCGGAGAACTTGATTGAAATCTCTCTGATTCCTCCAAGTTTTTCTTTGATTACTTCATCACCCAAATGACGCAGGTCAAGCTTCATACAGTCAACACCTGTCTCATGTTTGAATCCTCTGCCTTCGTTAATTTCAGTAATCATAGAACGAGAAACAATATCTCTTGGTGCAAGCTCCATCTTGTTTGCTGCATATTTTTTCATGAATCGCTCACCCTTGTTATTTAGAAGGTAACCACCTTCACCTCTTGCTCCCTCTGTGATTAGAATTCCAGATGGTAAGATTCCAGTTGGGTGGAACTGAACAAACTCCATGTCTTTGAGTGCCATTCCTGCACGAAATGCCATGTCTAGTCCATCAGGTGTTGAAGAGTGAGCATATGTTGAAAAGCTGTACAGTCTTCCTGCACCGCCAGTTGCAATGATTAGTGCTTTAGCTTTAATTGAATAAAATGTTCCAGACTTTAGATCAATTGCAGTAATTCCTAGAAATCTCTGACCATCGTGAATTATTGAAGTTGCAAACCATTCATTGAGATATTCAATATTATCAAATCTCTGACATGTATCATAGAGTGTCTGCATCTCAAAAAATCCAACTTTATCAGATGCATAAGTTGCTCTTGGAAAACTATATCCACCAAATGCTCTTTGATCAATTCTTCCGTCCTTTCTTCTAGACCAAGGCATTCCCCAGTGTTCTAGCTGGTAAACTTGTTTTGGCATTTCACGACAAAGTCTTTCAGCGACATCTTGGTCTGCTAAAAAGTCACTTCCCTTTACCGTATCATAAATGTGAGATTCAATAGAGTCACCTTCTTCTTCAAACAGTACTGCAGCTGTACCACCCTCTGCAGAGACTGAATGTGAACGCATAACCTGAACTTTAGATACCATTGCAATTTTGATATCAGGACTTTTTTGTGCAGCTGAAATTCCAGCACGCAATCCAGCCAATCCGGAGCCACAGATAATCAAATCATATTCGATTGACTCGACCATTTTCAGTCAGACTACCATGAGGGTGGTTAAATATGTAGTATAGAATCCCCTTGATCCGAATAATTAATATATATCGCTAGCGATATCACTAGTGATGATTTCAGACTGGTTTCAAAGGGTAGGCAGTTCGGTACCCAGAGGATTTTCAAGATACTACATCTTGGAGCTCTTAAAATCAAAACCATATTCTGGCAAAGAGATTATCGATCATGCTTCTGAGCAAAGCCAAGGCATATGGAAACCATCTCCAGGATTGATCTATCCATTACTTGGCAGGCTACTAGATGAGGGATTAATCGATGAAACAAAGGATGGCAAGTATCAGATTACATCAAAGGGAAAATCAACAGCAGAAGATGTCGAGAAGATTCATGATGTTGTAAGAAAACAACTTGACGTATTGTTTAGACTAGGAAACATTGGACGCTTTGTAGCCATGGATACTTTGGAGAAGATCTACAGCATGGGCTCATTATTGAGCTCAAATGCCGAAAACATGACAAAGCAAGAGACTGAAAAATATAGAAAGTTCCTCCAGTCAGAGCTTGAAAAATTAGATGAAAAATCAGCCAAAAAGAAAGGCAAAGAGTTCAAGGTAGAATAGAAAATTCAGCATTTATTATTAGTCAAGTTTTAAGAGTTTCATGATAGAGTCAGATGATGCCTCAAAGGTTTTAGAGACAGTTGCCAAAAACCTGATAGGAGTATCAAGAGATAAGGCAAATTTCCAAAAACTTCCAGATTCCTTTTGGGGTTACTTTGCAAGAGGACATGACAAGAAAGGAAAATTTGGTGTAATAGTAACTTATTCAGAAAAGGGTACTGATGTAGATGAGTTGATTGCAATGTATGAAAAGTGGGTTTCTCAAAACAAATCAGATGAATTAAAATCATAAATAATTCACCGCCAAATCTTCCTCATTGAAAAAATTCAAGGCCATTCTAAAAAAGAAAGGACCGCTTGTAATTCCAGGTGTCTATGATGCAATAGGTGCAAAGATAGCGCAAAAGGTTGGGTTTGATGCAATGTTCCAAACTGGATATGGCACCTCTGCAACTCTATTTGGTATGCCTGATTATGGCTTTATTGGAGCCACCGAAACTGTGGATAATGCAAGGAGAATCTGTAGAGCGGTTTCTACTCCGGTAATTGTAGACGTAGATACAGGATATGGTAATGCCCTCAGCGTATGGAAACTAGTCAAGGAAATTGAGAGTGCAGGTGCATCTGGAATTTTTCTAGAGGATCAGAGATGGCCAAAAAGATGTGGACATATGCAAGGAAAGGAAGTAGTGCCGTATGAAGAGTATGCAGAAAAACTAGGTGCTGCGTTAGATGCAAGAAGCAGTAAGGATTTTGTTATTGTTGCAAGAACTGACGCAAGAGCAACTCAAGGATTGGATGCTGCAATAGAGCGTGGATTAAAAAATAAAAAATTAGGAGCAGACATTATTTTTGTTGAAGCTCCACAATCAATTGAGGAGATGAAGATTATTGGCAAATCCATTAAAGCTCCACTTGTTGCAAATATGATTGAAGGTGGAGCAACACCAATTAGTTCTGCATCAGATTTGTACAAGATGGGATTTAAGATAATTCTGTATCCGCTTTCTGTTTTGTTTGCAAATACATTTTCGACAATGAATGTTCTCAAGGAATTAAAGAAGACAGGTGGAACTAAAAAAATTCAAAAGCAACTTGTAGACTTTGAAGAGTTTAACAATTTAGTAGAGTTATCAAAGTTTAGAAAGCTAGAAAAGAAGTACGGATATTCAAAAAGAGAATAAAAAATGTCAAGTAAAGCGCATTTAGGATGCGTTTCTCTTTACTTCAATTTCTATTGTTGATACGTTTCTTTGTTTGCCGTCTTGTGACTCTAATGATTCAGAGCCAATCTTGATTTCACCAATAGAGTATCCAGCGTTTTCGGTTTTTCGTGAGATGATTTGTGCTACGTCAACTGCACGTCCGATGCTGAGACCTCTTGCCTTGATGTGTACGGAAGGTAAGTTTGCCAATTGAATTAGCGTAGAAGTAACATACGCCATCAAAGGTTTCTTACCAATGAATATGGTGTCTCTTGCTTCGTTTGACATAGGCCTTGAGATTACTCAGGATAATTTAAATCTAAGATCAGCGAATTTGAATATTGGGGGAATTTTTTTGAAAAAATCCAAAATTCAAGATATGGAGAGCGATAATTTATGGTAAATAATGCGGAAATTACAAAAATTTTAGATTCTGATTCAAAAGATTTGAAAATTCAAACTCTAGAGTCACTTTCTGAAGCAAAAGACCCAGAAATTATCAGAAAAATTATCACAAAATTAGATGATCCGGATATTCAGGTTAGAGGGGAGGCATTTAGCGCCCTTGTTCTAAATGAAAATGACATCTCAGAATTTTTAATTCAAAGTCTTGATTCTGAGAGCAGATATGTAAGAGGTTTTTCTGCATTAATTTTGGCAAATAGAAATGAGAAAAATTGTATCGAGTCAATCATCAAACTTACAGAAGATCAGAGCTCCATGGTTCGCGAGTGTGCATTAGGAGCATTAGGATTTCTAAAAGCAGAAAAGGCAAAAGATGTCATTCACAGATGTTTCTTTGATTCAAGCATTGAAGTGAAAAAAAGTGCGCTAAAGGCTGCAATCGACATTGGAGAAACAGTTCACAAAGAAGAGATAGATAAAATTTCTAAAGAAAAAGATGCAGAGCTTGAAAAGCTAATAGTCTTAGCTCAAAAGAAATCATAAGTGGACCGGGAGGGATTTGAACCCTCGATCTCACCCATGCCAAGGGCGTATCCTACCAGTCTAGACGACCGGCCCAAAGTGATCAGCAAGAATCTGCGATCGAATAAGATTTTTTGGATTGGTTATTAACGTTTTAGATGTTAGGCCAATTTCCCAACATCCTAACATAAGATATTTAACCACTGGAGATCACGATCAATACTGCATGGTTGTAGAAAATAAGGCCACGATTACATATATTCAATTACTAAAAGAAGATCTTGCAATATTCAGACTAGTTCCAAACGATGGGGTAGTTCCAGATTACCACGCAGGTCAGTTCATTACAATTGGAATGAATGTTCCAAGTGAGGGCAAAGTCATCAGAAGAGCATACTCTATTGCATCACATCCTGAAAACAAAAAATACATTGAACTTGTTATCAGATGGGTAAGAAAACCACTTCCTGGAAGATTAACCACTCAATTGTTTAATGCAAAAGAAGGAGATGAAGTAACTTGGATTAAACCAACTGGTGCAGCACTATCAATTAATGAAACACTTCCAAACGGTAACAAAGACAACAGAAGAATCGTATGTATTGGTGGTGGTACAGGTATTGCACCATTTGTTAGTTTTGCACAACATCTCCATGATGTAGGAGACAAACGAGAAATTGTTGTATTACACGGTGCCAGTTATGTTGATGAGCTCAGCTACAAAGAACTTTTCACTAATCTAGAATACGAAAGCCTCGACAAAGGCAAGGACAAATGGAATTTTACTTATCGCGCAACTATCAGTAGACCACAAGACTGGTTTAACAGATCATGGGGCGGACAAACTGGAAGAGTTGAGACATTTCTGAGACCACGTGAAGACGGAATGTCACCACTTGAAGAATTAGTTGGCGAGAAGATTACAAAAGACAACACAATGTTTTACATTTGTGGTTGGCAAGGAACAATTGATGGTGTAATGGACTTCTTAAAACCAAAGAACTTTGTTACGCAAAGAGAAAAGCGAGCTGACGGAAGCTTCGAAGTAAAGTTCGAATCATACGGATAGCAGTAGATTTTTTTAAAGAAATAATATCATGCACTAGAATTTACCTACGGGGACGTAGGTTAGCTTGGTAGACTGCCAGCCTCGGGCGCTGGAGATCATGGGTTCAACTCCCATCGTCCCCATGTTACAAATTCAATCATTGAAATAGGACAAATGAAATCATAGTCTGATTGGCAACTGCATTATACCTTGCACATTTGAATCCAGTAACAAACGCTCATGTTGAAATTATTAATGATCTAAAATCACAAGCTGACAAAATAATTGTAATGCCGGTTATTTTCATGAAAGAAGATTCTGAAATTAATAGTAAGAGTTTTCCATTTGGTTTTGAAATACGAAAAAAAATGATAGAATCAGTTTTTGGTGATTCAGTTGAGGTATCACGAAATTATACATTCTTTGCACCATTCTCAAAATACATGCCACCTCTTTTATCACCAAACTCTTGGAAGCTTCGAAAACAGATTCTAAAAGGAATAGAGGATGATTATTTTACATACACTGGAGACAAAGCAGAGGGATACATGCTCAAGATGTATCGATTAAGACCAAAGGTTGGTACCAGAAAATCAATCTCAGCTGCATCAGTCAAAGAAAAGATGTATGATTCAGTAGAAAGGGCAGATTCTGGATGGAAGAATGATGTACCTGAATCTGTTGCAAAAATTATTCAAGAAAATTGGAGCATAATAGAGAAATTTGCGAAATTGGAGGATTCTACCACACGCGTACTGGGAATGAAGTTTCCTAAAGAAGGCTGGTCAAAATAATGTCCTTACTTTGATTTTTTTGATTTTTTCCATCTATCCATATTAAACATGGCAAAGCTAAGCATGAAAAAAATAATCATTGCTATTCCAGTCACATATGCATAGTTGAATTCATCCCCAGGATGATTCTGTTCATGATAATAGTTTATTCCAAATGTTGCAATTAACAAAAAAAGTCCAACAAATGAAAATTTCCTATGAGTTTCCAAGAATTACTATTTTTTTATTAGGTATATGAACTAAGAATTCTTTATTTTCCAAATTATTTATGGAAATAGATTAATTATGACCAAATCCTCGAATTGATGTGAAATTTTCTAATTCAAAATTTGTTTGGTTTGATGGAAAGTTAGTCTCCATAGATAAAGCAAAAGTTCCTGTCACAACACATGCAATTCATTATGGAACATCAGTATTTGAAGGAATTAGAGCATATTGGAATTCAGAAAACCTGTTTATTTTTAGACTAGATGAGCATGTAAAACGATTTAGAAATTCTGGTAAATTTTATTCCATGTCCTTGAATTATTCTGATGGAGAGATCAAAAAAGCAATCATCAATTTATGCAAAAAAAACAAGATGAAAAAATCCTGCTATATTAGACCGTTTTACTTTATTGGTCAGTATGGAATCAATTTGCATGTTACAAAAAATGCACCAACACACCTTGCAATCTTTATGTTTCCATTTGGAGATCTGTTTAACAAAAACGGCATTACCGCTGGCGTGTCATCAAAGAGAAAATTCTCTGATGCATCAACTCCAACTCAAGCAAAGATGGGAGGAAACTATCTAAACTCAATCATCGCAACACAAGAAGCAAAGAAAAAAGGATTCGATGAGGCGATTCTTCTAGATTTGGAAGGAAATGTAAGTGAGGCACCTGGAGAAAATATCTTCATAGTTAAACGAGAAAAGATGTACACTCCACCAATTAGTTCATCAGCCCTTAATGGAATTACCAGAGATGCAGTTCTAAAAATTGCAAAAGATAGTGGTTACAAAGCATCAATCAAGAAATTCAACAGGAATGAATTGATCAAGGCAGATGAGATTTTCCTTACAGGAACTGCAGCAGAGATAACACCAATAATCAAAATTGATCGAAAAAAAGTGGGAAACGGCAAAGTAGGACCCATCACAAAAGCCATAATGTCAGAATATACGGATATTGTAATGAATAGAAAGAAGAAATATTCACACTGGTTAACGGCGGTATACCAATGAGAGTTGCACAAATTGGAACCGGAGGATGGGGCAAAAACCATGCGAGAATTCTCTCACAGTTAGGCGTTCTTGTTGCAATTTGTGATGCCGACAAGCAGAGATGCAAGGAGTTTGGAGAAAGATACTCTGTTAACCAATACGACTCTGTTGACTCATTGTTATCTTCAGAAGATTTTGATGCAGCTGTAATCTGTACACCTACATCAACACATGCAAAGATTGCCACGCAATTGATTCAAGCAAAAAAACATGTTTTCGTTGAAAAACCCATGACGTATCTCTCAGAAGAAGGCGAAGATCTCATGAAACTTGCTGAAAAAAATAAAGTTCTTCTCACCTGCGGGTACATTGAGAGATTCAATCCAGCAGTAGGAATTGTGAAAGATTTTGTTAAATCAAAAAAATACGGAGAATTAGTTATGCTAGAATTTCATAGAGAAAATAGGATGCCCTTGCATATCAAAGATGTAGGAATTATCTACGATACATCTGTTCATGATATTGACACTGCCATGTGGCTTTTTGATGATACCCCTGAAGTAATTTTTGCAAGAGCAGGAAAGATAAGACACGAGCATGAAGATTTTGCTTCAATAATGCTTGGATTCAAAGACAATAAAGTTGCAATAATATCATCAAACTGGATTACACCAACCAGAGTCAGAACTTTCAATGCAGTATGTACTGATGCAATAATTTCATCAGACTTTATCACACAAGAAGTAAAGATTGAAACAAATAATGATACAGAAATTCCTCGCAATGAAAAAAAGGAGCCGCTGTTACTCGAGCTTCAAACATTTTTGGGAGCAATTGAAGGGAAAAACGAGTTATTAGTAAAAGCACAGCATGCTGTTAACGTTACAAAGATTGCAGAAGCGGCACTTTTATCTAGTCAGAAAGGAACCCCGATTTATCTCGATTTAAAATGAAAAAAAGTATGCTGGATATCTTAGCATGTCCAATTGACAAACATTTTCCACTTGAACTGCTAGAGTGTAAATCAAAAACAGAGATAGTTGAGGAAGGAGTATTGTACTGCACAAAATGCTCGAGATTCTATCCAATTATAGAAGAGATTCCAATAATGTTACCTGATGAATTACGTGACAAAAAACAAGATATGGAATTTTTGAAAAATAATAAGGATAAACTTCCTGAAAAAATAATTAAGCAGGCATCACCATGGCACTTGTGAAGCGTTTTTGGTAACAAATCATATTTCTCAAAAAGCAAAGATTGGAAAAAATGTAAGCATCTGGCATTTTTCGTATATTGGAGACAATGTAGAGATTGGAGACAATGTCAAGATTGGTTCCCTTGCACATATTGACTATAACGTAAAGATTGGAGAAAATACAAAGATCGAAGGACTTGCTTACATTCCGCCTTTATCACGAATTGGAAAGAATGTGTTTATCGGACCAAATGCTGCATTAACAAATGATCCATACCCAATGTGTGATAAAATGATTGGAGTTACTATTGAAGATGGTGCAATAATTGGTGCACGTGCCGTGATTAAGGCAGGTGTCACGGTAGGAAAGAATAGTGTTGTTGCAATGGGAGCAGTAGTAACCAAGGATGTTCCTCCAAATTCAGTAGTTGTTGGAGTTCCAGCTAAAGTAAAGTACTCTAGAGAAGAGTATGATAAAAAACAAAAAGATTGGTTGGAATCTTAGTTAATGTAGTTTTTCAAGTTTATCGAGTCGCTTTTCAATTTCGATTAGCTTGTTGATGATAATGATGTGTGTCTTTTTTGCATCAATTCCAACTGGGCTATCAGGACTAGTAATTGCTTGTCCGATTTCTTTTTTTGCGTTCTCATCAACTTCTAAATTCATTTCTCATCTGTAAATGCCCACATTCTAGACATATACTTTTGCAAAGATTTAGCTACTGATCTGTTTTTGAAATATCCATTTTTTGAATTTTGATAAAACATAAACCCACAGTACAACAAGAATTATTGCAACAATTGCCTTTATTCCAGAAGATATTACTTGGTTTAATTCCCCATATCCAGATATCGATATAGGTCCAAGAACTGTGATCACTATTCCTCCTCCAATTAATAACAAAACCCACATTGCAAAGATAAAGATGTAAAGTGATTTATTCAAAATTTGATCACCGTCAAAAAGGCGCTTATCACTGCCAGAATGCCTGAAAAAATTGCCAGTTTGAATATTTCATAGCCAACTTGCTTCTCAGATAATGGCTTGTCCCCAAGAATTAGTCGAACCAGTGTAACTGGAGCATCCTTTTCAGTAGTTGCCTTGAGTTTAAAATCATCAGTATGTGTAACAGGTTTTGCTTTTATCTGTCTGTGCTCGACAATTCTCTTCATGCTGGAGAGAAACAAAAATGAGTTAATTACAGCTGGTAGCAAAGCAATTGCTGCTATAATTTCAACTCCACCTACAATTGCAATTGCACCATACATTGCACCAAGTGTCAGTGCTCCTGAATCACCTGGAAAAATTTTACTTGGAACTTTATGATACCTGTAAAATGCAAGTGAGACAAAACCTAACGGCAAACTAATCAAGGCTACCTCATAGTTTTGAACTATTACCAACGAGATTGTTAAAGCAAAGCTTGCAATGGTCATAAAACCACTAGCAACTCCGTTTAACACATCAATTGAGTTGATTGTGTTTCCTGTAATGGGAATCATTACAATTACTACTGCAAGGTATAGTGCAGGAATTACAGCATCACCAAAAATTGGAAAAGATAGATTTGAATCATATGCACCAAAGAGAATTATCGGTACTGCAGAAACTGCAAGTGCAATGGGTTTAAACCACCCACCCATTACCTTTCTATCATCAATCATTCCGACAACAAAGGCCATGCTAGTTGTAGCAATTACTGCAAGAATTTCATTCATTTGTAAGAATGCATACAGTGTAAATTCTGCTGCAAGAATTCCTGCAATGAGTGCAGGACCACCGGGTCTAACCACCATTATTTCGCCAGGTTTGTTAAAGTCTTTTACAGTCATCTTACGCTTTTCAAGGGCTTTGATTAAAAATGGAGTCACTACAAAAACCGTAAAGAAAGCAACTACCGATGTAATTATTCCTGGAATTATTAGCTCAGACAATTATCTACCTTTCCGTAATTGAGACTTTATGTTATCTGCAAGTGTTGAACCAATTTTATCAATCTCTGCCAATTTTTTAACAGGAATTGCAGCCAAATCATCAAGGTTTTTGATTCCAGTATTGTATAGTTTTCTTGCACGAATTCTTCCAATACCCTTGATCTTTACAAGGTCAAGAAGCTCCTCACGAATTCCATAGACAATACGCTTTCGAAGTGAATCTAATTCATCAAGTAAATCCGGACGCTCCATCTGCTTTGCAAGCTCCCTCAAGCAATACACTAACCAGTTTGATGTCTCAACCATTCTGTGCATATCTCCTGATTCAATCTTTAGATTATCAGATAATGAGACCTCCGAAGATTCTGTTATCCATGATTGTAGGGCCAATAAACTTCGGTTGCAGTCATACTCAGATATTGGTTCCAATAATTCAGAGGAATGATTTTCAATCATAAGACTAGCAGTCTCATAGTCCTTGTTTCGCAATGCAAATTTTGGGAAAAACTCTTCACTGTTTGATACAAGATGTAAAAATCCAAACGTATGATTTCTTTCTTCTGAAACATTTTCTAATGCTTTTCTAAAGTAGGATGCAGTTAATGGGTCAATGTACAGCTTGGAAACTTTTTTTCCAAAATCAGTTGCAGCATATCTATCACCTTTTTTAATTAAAAATCCCTCGTGAAGTAGATATCTTGTTGCAATATCAATTCCAAATTTCATTGTAGACTTTCTTGATTGTAATCCCCCTAATGTTTGCAAAAAGAATTCAAGAATCTCTTCCTTTTTAATTCCTGGAGTTGTAACAACTACGCTAAGCAGATGAATTCGTAAAGCCTTATCATCTGTAATCTTTGATTCTATTGGTTCAGGTTCTCCACGAATGTAATACTCGATTAATTCATCAGTGTTTGATTTTCCAACGATTATTGCTTCACCAAACTCATCATATTGAGGCCTACCTGCTCGTCCACAAAGCTGTTTGTATTCTAAAACGCTAATTGGCTTGTTTGCTCCAATCTTTGCATTATATCTTGCAATGTTTGATATTACAACTCGTCGTGCAGGAAGATTTACTCCTGCTGCAAGAGTGGGAGTTGAGGAAAGTAATTTGATTCGTCCACTACGAAATTCATTTTCAATTATCTCTCTACAATTTTGATTTAATCCTGCATGGTGAAATGCAACTCCCTTCTTGACTAACTCAGCTAGAGTCTTTACTAGTGCAGTGTTTTCATTATTGCTCAGTATTTTTTTTGATGTCTCCTCTAGAATTTTTTTCTCAGATTCTTGCAGATACCGCGAAATAATTTCAGATGCTTTGGCAGCCAATGATGCAGATCTGGTTCTAGTTTCAGCAAATACCAAGGATTGGCCTCCATCCTTTACAGATGCTGCACCCAAGTCAATAGGTGCACCACGAATGGTTGATTCTACCTCAAAAAATCTCCCATCACCCATAGTCACACTTCCTCCATCATAGACTCCTTCAGATAGTGGAACTGGTCTCCATGAATTTTCAACTAGAGTGCATCCAAGCCATTTTGCAATCTCATCAGCATTAGTTATGGTAGCACTGAGACCTACAATCTGGGGTTTGTTCTCTAAAAGTTTGAGTTTTGTTAGAACCATTTCTAGTGTAGGTCCTCTGTCCTGGTCCCCAATCAAATGGACTTCGTCAGCAATAACTAAACCAACATCATCAATCCATTCAGCACCATGTCTAACTAGTGAGTCCATCTTTTCATTTGTTAGAACCAAGATGTTTCCTTTCTCTAGATTTTGATCAACTGATTCAAAATCTCCAGTGGAGATCATCACCTTTGTTTTACCCATGTTTGAAATCTTTTCAATTTTTTTAAACTCGTTAAATTTTTCAGAAGCAAGTGCACGAAGTGGGCTCAGGTAGATTATTTTTCCATTATTCTCAAGCAGATATTTTATCATTGCAAGTGTTGCAATCAGAGTTTTTCCACTGGCAGTTGGTGCAGAAACTAGAATGCTCTTTCCATCTAAGAGACCTGCCTTGATCGTATCTGATTGGGGAGGGTAAAGCTCCTTGAATCCTTGTTCCTTGAAAAAATCAATTATTGGTTTTGGAAAATCTAGCTCTGATATCTTCATACTCGGTTATAGTGACCGGGTTTTGATTCATAAATAGATGCTTCGCGAAGCATTCTTCTAATGTAGTTTCTTGCTTCCTCCTCGGTAAATTTACCTGATTTTTCAAGCTCCTTTACAAAGAGTTTTTCTTCTACTGCTGTCTTGTTTTCGCCTTCCAAGGATTTTAGAACATCCATGAAGAGTTGCATCTTTGATACTTCACTTCTTGGTCTTCCTTGTAACACACCTAGATCAACTTTACCGGTGTTTACATCTACCCCAGCATCTTGAAGCATGCTTTGAATTAGGAAGATTGCTCTTTCTGCATCTTCGCCGTCGGCTTGATCTTTCATTAATAGTCTAGCTCGTGCAGTAGTCAAACGAATTAGTCCCTCAAGCTGTCTTGGGGTAACAGTAATCATCTCTTCAGAGTCAACATTTCTCATCTTCATATAGTACTCTAGAATCTTTTCTTCAGCATCTTTAGTTAAAACAGGATCAACTCGCTTAGAGTATGCAAGATATTTTGTCAGGATATCAACATCAATCAGAGAGCGATTCTCAACACCTGTAGGAGTGTGAAGATCAATGATATGTTGTGCAATGGTACGATCCCTTTCTTTTGATGGAATGTCTCGTACGACAAATATCAGATCAAATCTTGTCAAAAGAGGAATTGGGAGATTTACATTTTCAGTGATATTTTTGAATGGATCATATTTTCCATACATTGGGTTTGCAGCTGCAAGAATTGAAGTTCTAGCATTTAGTGTTGCAACGATTCCTCCTTTTGCAATGCTTGCAGATTGTTGTTCCATGACTTCATGTAGTGCACTGCGGTCCTCAGGTTTCATCTTATCAAACTCATCAATGCATACTAGTCCTTGGTCTCCAAGTACAACTGCTCCTGCCTCTAACATCATAATTCCACTCTTGTCTCTAACAACTGCTGCAGTAAGACCTGCTGCAGTAGAACCTCTACCGGAGGTGTAAAGACCTCTTGGTGCAATTCTAGCACAGAATTTTAGCATCTCACTTTTTGCAGTACCTGGATCTCCGACCAAAAATACGTTAATGTCACCACGAATCTTACTTCCATCACCTAGTAGTCTTTGAGTAGAGCCAACTACTAGAAGCAAGATTGCTTCTTTGATAAGCATCTGACCCTGAATGTGGGGGGCAAAAGAGTCCACTAGTCTTTGATAGATATCAGGATTTCTTGCCAAAGATTTGATAATTTTTTCTTCTTCTGGTGAAATCTCTTCTCTTTCTGATTTTCTAGAGGTCTTTGAGCCACGGCCTCCAAGAAATTCAATGTTGTTACCATCAATTCTTAATCTATACAAACCACTGTTTACCTTGCTTACTCCAGCAATTGGTTCTTGCTCAATTCTAACAATTCCAGTAAGGATGATTCTATCACCAGGTCTTGCGTTATCAACCAGGTCTTGCTTTATTGCCACATCAATATAGTGAGGAAGCTGACCAGGTGGAAGGTCTTCAGGAAGTTCTTGTAATCTTAAGATTTGAAAGTCTATGAATTTGCTAGTTTCAGGTTCAATGTCAAGTTCTCTATGTGTACACTTGGGGTCACTGCATTTGTTTGGAGTATTAACACTCATTCCTTTTAGTAGAATGATTTGTGTAAGGTGACCATCTGGACATTTGTAGATTAATTCTCTTGCAAGTGGCTTTACTTCGGAGGACCTAACTACCATTCCTGAGACACTTGTCATTCTGTTAATTACTTCGGCATTGATTTGTCTAAGGCTACGCTGAACTGGATAGTTTACAATACGTGCCCTAATGTCATCTTTTATCTTTTCAGCATATTTTGAAAATCTTTCTTGAAGTATTTCCTTTATTGCGCGAGCAAATGCAGATAGAATTTGATCTGGATGCTCATTGAACCTTGAATCAATTTCTGGAAAAGAGACAAGATCGTTGTAATCAATTACGATAAATTTGGAATTCTTTGGCATCATGCCATCAATCTGTTCTACATACTTGAAAGAGCCAGATTTGTCTTTGAATTGTACAAGAAATGACTTTACCATGTCTGCTAGTGCAGATTCTGTCATCTGTTGAGTTTCCATCGTCAATTCAAATCACCTAAAATTTGTTTTGTGAATTCTTCGCTGATATTATGCAGGTTATTATAGAATTCCCTCTCCTCGACTGTCATCTTTTTTGCAAGATCAGCAGTCAGCTTAGAAGAATCTGCCAAATGAATAATTTTTCCGTGTCTTTTTCTAACAAGTGTGTTTAGCATACTTTGAACTTTGTCAAAGTCTGATTCGTTTAGTCTTTTCATGTATGCCTTTAGCTTTATGTAAAAATGTGGTTCTAGTGTAGAAATCTCAAATGCTCCCTGAACATTTTCTTTAACAATTGCTTGTTTTAGCTCAACTACCATGTCAGTATCTTGAATTTGGCCTAGCTTCTCTTTCTCCAACACAGATGCAACCCATCGTGGAATGTTGAGCATCTCGCCTTGATTTCCAGTAACGTTTACTCCAGCCACATCAAGTTTTAGATCTTGCAATAGGCTGACCTTTACGTCCTCTAGCTCAAAGGAGGTCCTGTGCACCTTTTCAAGGGATGCTGTGTTCATGAGATCAATTTATCCCGGTTTGAACTTGATGTATCGGATCGATCAATTCTGTTTACCAAAAGGTCAGATCAATTGATCCTGTATAAATCGTTTTTATGCGGGTAAGAAAATCATCAGATCGATGGCTAGTTCTCATTTTATGTGGGTGGAAAAATACAGGCCAACAAAGCTATCTGAGATAGTAGATCAAAAAGAGATCATCGGTAGTCTTACTTCTCTTTTAAAAAATCAAGATGAGATGCCACATTTGCTATTTTCAGGATCTGCAGGTATTGGCAAGACCACTGCAGCAGTCTGTATATCACGACAAATTTTGGGAGAGCATTGGAAGGATTACACACTTGAGCTAAATGCCTCAGATGAGCGCGGCATAAACATGGTAAGAGATAGGGTTAAAAAATTCTCAAGATTTGCAGGATTGGATTCTCAGATCCCATTTAAGATAATTATCTTGGATGAGGCAGACGAGATGACATCAGATGCCCAGACTGCATTGCGCAGAATCATTGAAGATACTGCAAAATATTGTAGATTTATTCTAATTGCAAATAATATCTCAAAGATTATTGCACCGATTCAAAGTAGGTGTGCAGTATTCAAATTTACATCAATTCCAGAAAAAGACGTAATTGATCATCTAAAGGTTATAGCAAAGAAAGAAAAGCTAAAGGCAGACGAAAAGGGTCTAAAGGCAATTTGTGATTATGCAGAAGGAGACATGAGACATTCAATTAACTTGTTGCAGGCAGCTGCTAGTTTGGGTGATATTACTGAGGAGCATGTAAAGGGTGCTGCTGGACTTTCAAAGACAAAAGATGTCAGTGACATTCTAAAGCTTGCATTGGATGGAAAGATTTCAGAGGCAAGAGACAAGATGGTAGAGCTTGTGAAAGTATATGGCATGTCAGAATCAGATTTTCTAAAGTACATTAACGCTGCAGTCTTTAAGACAAAGAATGACAATCTAGGTGAAATTCTTGAGGTAATTGCAAAATATGATTATCGATTACTTATGGGATCTAATCCAGAGATCCAATTGTCAGCACTTTTGGCTGAGCTTAGCAAGTTTGGAAAAAAGTAAGCGCAGAGAGAGGGATTTGAACCCCCGGGTGATTGCTCACACAGGCTCTCAAGGCCCGCGCCCTACCGAGCTAGGCGACCTCTGCGAACTTCGATGATAACAACTGATTAAAATTTGTTAAGAACGCATAACGTAACAGTAGATCAAAAAGAAAGAAAGAAAGATGTTGTTTTAGTCGTGTGCGTGTGGATTAGCAGTTCCTGCTTCCATCTTGACGAAGGTTCCAGCTGCTTTCTCATGTGCTTCCAAGTTAGATTGATCAACTTTGATAGCTTGAGGAGGACAGACTGAGACGCAAGCCATACACCAGATACAATCATGTTCTCTGATTGGATCTGCTTTGTCAGTGTAATCCTTACGTTCTTCTTTTACAGAACTTCCAGTACCCTCAAAAGTTTCACCAATGACTTTGTTGGCTGGAATATCTTTTTCAGTTCTGTACCATTGGAAAACTTGTACTGGGCAGGCTTCGATGCAAGCACCGTCTGCTACACAAGAATCCCAATCGACTGCGACCATTGTTCCGCTGACACCTAGTGGCTGAAATTTTTCACCACGGGCCTTGTAAGCTGCTTGAACTTCCTCGTTAGATGAAGTTTCTGCGTCGCCTCTACCTGGACCCCACATGAAGTGAAAGTGTTCACCGTCTGCGTGATTAATTTTTCCGATTGGCTTTAGACCTTCTGGAAAATTTTCTGCAATTGGCATGATACACTTTTTGTCAAATAATATTTAAACCTAGACAAACTTAGTCGCCACTAAATTTTCAGATCGCTGAAAATCAGAAATTATAACACCGTTTTTTCCTTACGTTCATATCTTTTTAGAAGATGTCTGATTTGTTGGATATTTACAAATACGATATTTATCGTGGCCCAAACATTGGAATTTACACCAAGACAAATGACAGTTTTGTCTTTTTACCAAATGGGTTTACAAAAGAAAAATCAGATACGCTTGCAAAATATTTGAAAACAGAAGTTCTAATCACATCAATTGCAAACACAAGATTGATTGGAATTATGATGGCATTAAACAATAATGGAATTCTTTTACCTAGTACAGCATCAGAGCATGAGCTGCAATTTTTGAAAAAAGAGACAGGACTTAATGTAGAAATTTTAGATACAAAACATAATGCATTGGGAAACATGATTGCAACAAATGATTCAGGTGCAATTGTTTCACCATCTATACCAAAAGAGTCTTTGAAAAAAATTCAAGATGTGTTAGGAGTAGAAGTTTTACAAAAAAGAGTGGCAGGATATCACCAAGTCGGTGCGATGTTGGTATCAACTAGTCATGGTGGCATCATTCATCCAGAAACAGATGATGAGGACATTAGAATAATATCAAATGTGTTAAAGACAGAGATAGAGCCTGCAACTATTAATGGAGGAATTCCATTTGTGGGTTCCGGCGTTCTAGCAAATAACAATTCAGTCGTAGTCGGTTCATTTACCAGTGGGCCTGAAATAATGATGCTCACAAGAGCATTTCAAAGTTGAAGAAAAGATTTTGGATTCGATACTAATTCATCTAGATTAATTTTAGATTCATTTCCATCTTTCATATTACGTAGTACAATTTTTTTCTCTGCAAATTCGGCAGGTGCGACAATAATACTAAACATGGATTCAGATGCTGCATCCATCTGTTTTTTTAGCTGTCGGCCAACAAGATCCACAAGTGTAGGAATTTTTGCTTGTCGTAGTTTTGATGCAAGATTCATTGCATGAGGGAGCATCTCATCATTTACATATAAAACCGAAACTCTGGGTGGATTTTGTTTATTTTCAATTCCTTGATCCTTCATAGTGAGAATTATTCTCTCCACACCTCCTGCAACACCAGTTGCACCAATATCATTTCTTCCAAATGCTTCCGTTAATGCATCGTATCTTCCTCCACCTGCCAATGCACCAAGATCTGAAGAGTCATCAAATACTTCAAAGACAGTACCGGAGTAATAATCCAGTCCGCGAACTATTCCAAAATTAATTCTAATATTTGATATCCCTCTATTGTGTAAAGAATTCCACAGTCGCTTAAGATAATCCCATGATTCAATAGAGGAGACGTCTATTTTTTTCTCAATCTCTTCAGGGTTACCCTTGATACTGGCAAAATCAAGTAGTTTTTGAGTAAATTGATGACCAAGGGATTCTTCGTATTCTTTGATTAGTTCATCACGGGATTTTTTTGCTACTTTGTCAATCAGTCTAAAGGAATCAGCAAGAATTTTGTCATCAACAAATGAGGATTTTGTTTGAGGTGTTTTTCTAACAAAAGATTCTACAAGCTTTCTATGATTAATTTCAATGACAATGTTTTTGAGTCCTAGTTTTTCAAAAAGTCTTGAAGTAAATTCTATTACTTCAGATTCAGATTCTAAGCTTGGTTTGCCAAATAATTCAATGTTCCATTGGTGAAAGAATCGATATCGTCCTTTTTGGGGTTCATCATAACGCCATACTCCTCCAAAGGAGCCAAGTTTTGCAGGAAGTTTCAATGATTTTTGTGATGCAACGTACCTTGTCAGTCCCACGGTGAAGTCAAACCGTAATGCAATCTCACGTTCCCCTTTGTCTTTGAAAAAATAAATCTCTTCACGAATAGCTGGACCAGACTTTGCCTCCAATGTGGAAAGGGATTCGATTGGAGATGGATCCATTAGTGAAAAACCGAAAATTTTTGCAGTTTCTATGAATTTTTCTCTTACATATTCTATTTGGGATAGTTCTTCAGGATCAAAGTCCTTCATACCTCGAGGTAGTTCCAAGTTATCATGTCATTTCATGATTATGATTTAAGACTTTGCTGTAATGTAATTTTCAATTCATTTGAGAAGATTTAACTCTGCCATGGTAATCTCACCAGATATTCTTACCTGTAGGTCATTGGCATCATGGAAAGTAATATTCTCATTTGGATTGTCAATTTTTTGCTTAATATCTAATATGTGTTCATCTACTTGACTCTGAATTTCATATAATGCTTTGAGATATTTCTCATCATCAATCTCACCCATGTAATATTGATTCATCTGCTTCTCTAGGCTTCTCTGAAGTTTGTAATTATCATCTGCTAGTTGTTTTTTTACTTCTAATACTTCATCATATGTGGTAGAGTCATAAAGAAAAACAAACAGCACAGAGCCTACTGCTGTCAGAATTAGTAGCATTAATGATACAGGGATCATTAAACAATTTTTGAGATAAACTCCATTTAAGAAACTAGATGTCCAGAATATACAGAATGGGTTGAGAGGCTAATCTACAATCATTTTCTTAATCAGTAATGAGCCAACTAATCCAAATATGGCACCTGGAACCATGGTTAATCCCCAGTATTGAAAAACAAGATTAGGATATAGGTGTAAAACATCATAAGCTAATACATCTGGAGACAATTCAAAGAGAAGAAAAGTCATAGTTACCAGAGGAAAACAGTAGACAAAGAACATTGAGCCTATAATTGCTCCAGATATATTTTCAGAGTATCTTATTCTCTTTTTAATAATAATTTCTGCAATCACTGATGCAATAATTGGTGCAGCGTACAACGGAATGTATTGGTAAAGTAATTCATTTGTAAGAATATCAGAAGTGATGTTTAGAAGAACTAGAGATATAATGGATAAAATCCCTGCCCCAAATCCAACAAATCTTACCGCAGAAAGAAATATCATAGAACCGACAAGTGGCAGCCCAAAAGATAATCCAACTGCGACGTATGGATCTGGATTAAAGTTGTGAGTATCCCCTTCAGAAATTGGAAGAGTAAACATGAAATTAAATGAAATTGAAATAAACCAAAAAACTCCAAAGGAAACCGGTAGAATAATTTTATAAAAATTGACGTTTCCACCAAAATGTATTTTCATTCTGGTAATTCCTATAACAGAACCTAATGCAACCATCATCATTCCAAGCAAAATGACAATATGAGTAGGACTAAGAAGTCCATCTATACCAAATGCCTCATGCCAGTAAAAATCTCCAGGTCCTGCAATCAATTGCAAAACAGCACCGATGATAATCATTTTTAGACCTAGTGAAACAGAGTTTTGTCGTATCTCTTTATTAAAAAATAAAATTCCTAATCCTAGAACTGCACCAATTACACTAACTCCGACTCCAGAATACAAAATCAAATGAGATGGAGTAAAGAAGGTATCTGGAATGTTTAGAAGATGAGAGGTAACATCCCAGCTGCCACCCCATATTGCTATGACAGAGCCAGACATGGCAATTAGAAACGAAATTAAAAGTAGATTTTGAGATTTAGAGTATTCTAGATTTCTAGATTCCATATTTTTACGCCTTTAAAGATCTGATTTAAGACTTGGGATTTGATTACATCATCCATCTTCCTATCTATTAATACTGCATAGTATTTTGAAAAGTAGTTGAGCTACAAATTCCTTGAACATGCAACAGATGCAATCATTGAAGTGACTGCCCAAAATTTGAATGAGGCATTTACTCAAGCAGGATTGGCAGTAGTCGACACTACACTAGATATAAAATCTGTTAAAGAAGAAGAGGAAAGATACATAGCTGTAGCTGGCTCCACCCTAGATTATCTCTTATTTGATTGGCTTGAGGCAGTAATTTACCAATTAATTACCGAAGGATTTGCAATCTGCAGATTTTCTGTAAAGATTACAAAAGAAGAATCATACACCCTAGAAGCGACAGTGTATGGAGAACAGATTGATTTGAAGAAGCATCACTTCAAAGTAGAGATAAAGGCACCAACATTTCATGAAATGGAAATAAAGCAAAATGATGAGATATACATGAAATTTTTGCTAGACCTGTAGATTATTTTATAATGGAATACGTTGTCCAAAATACATGGAAGATGAAGAGTTAGAGAAGATAAAGCAAAGAAAACTTCAAGAGATGATTTCTGCTCAAAAAGAGATGCAAGAACAATCTCAGGTAAGTGTTTTGGAATTAGATTCTACAAATTTTGATAGCACTATTGCTTCAAATAATCTTGTTTTGGTAGATTTTTGGGCCGAATGGTGTGGTCCATGCAAAATAATGCATCCAGTTTTTGAGAGAATGGCAAAAAAATATCGTGAAATTAAATTTGTTAGAGTTAATGTTGATTCAAACCAGCCTATTGCCCAGAAATTTGGTGTTCAGGCAATTCCAACTTTTATTATGTTTCAGGGAGGCCAAGAGGCAAAGCGCATGATGGGAGCAGTTGGTGAGCCTGGAATACACATGATTGCAAAAAAATTCTTAAGCATTAATTAAAAATCAGACAAATTCATCTGAAGTATCTACTTTTGTTGTAGAACTATACGTGTCTGGTTTACTTTCTTTAGCTTTGATAATTAAGAATAAACCATATGATTCATAGAAAATGGCTAATTTTGAGCAATCTTGGTCAAAACCACAATCACCCGGAATGGCTGATCAAATTCGTGGAACGATCAAAAAAGAAGGTCCGTTGAAGCCCAAAGTAGAAAATGCAATGAGAAAGATGTCTCAACCAATTGCAAAATTGGATTACATGTCAAATAAATTGGCAGAAAAAGACTCTAAACTTTTCAAACGCATTGTTGAGGCAAGACAGAGACATGATTTAGGGATGGCAAGAGCACTTGCAAACGAACTTGTCGAATTGAGAAAAAACGAGAAGAAAGTTAGCGGTATGCGTGTCGCTCTAGAACAAGTACAGCTTAGATTAACTACAGTAAACGAAGTTGGAGATGTTGTTGCATCATTACAGCCAGCATTAGAAACAATGCGTGTAATGGGCCCAGCTCTTGCAAAATTCATGCCAGAAGCAAGTGCAGAATTTGAATCAATGGGAAGTGCATTAGGCGGCATGATGTCCAATACATTTGAAGGATCATTTGATTCTGATGTTGGAACGTCAGCTGATACAGATGCAATATTGAGTGAGGCTTCTGCAGTTGCAGGTGCACAGATTGGTGAAAAATTCCCATCTGTACCGACTTCAATTCGTTCATCACTAGATGAATCATCTGCTGAAAGCTACTAAGAATTACTTTTTTTATTTTTTATATTCTAAAAAATCTCTAATGATATTGATTACCATGATGAAAACAATGCCTTTGCAAAGCTTTCTGCTCTTGAAAATCTAGAGTTTATCTCTTGCCAATCTACAACATTCCACCAGGCAGCAATATAGTCAGGTCTTTTGTTTTGATATTTTAGATAATACGCATGCTCCCATACATCCAATCCCAAAAGTGGAACAAGTTGCTCTATTACAGGGTTATCCTGATTTTCCATTGCTTTGTATTCAACATTTTTTGATTTTGGATTGTAAACAAGCCAGCCCCATCCACTTCCCTGGATTGTTGCAGTTTTATTAGAAAATTCTTCTTTGAATTTATCAAAACTTCCAAATGATTTGTCTATTGATTTTGCAATATTTCCATCTGGTTTTCCCCCTGCACCTGGTGCCATACTCTTCCAAAACATTTCGTGGTTAACATAACCACCACCATGAAAGTTTATCTTTCCGCGAATTTCTGGCTTAACTTGATCCAAATCAGCAAGTATTTTGATTACTCCTTGATCTTGATTTTCTTCAGACATGTCTTCCCAAGCATCATTTAATCCATTGGTGTAAGCCTGATGATGCTTTGTATGATGAATCTCCATAGTCTGAGCATCCAAATGAGGCTCTAGTGCATCATACGCATAAGGCATCTTTGGAAGCTTGTGTTCAACCACGATGATAATACGTCATACTTTGTTTTAAACCCGTTGAGAACAAAAAAGTATAGAATGTTTCTAGCTAATTGCAGTTTTGGGCTGTTCCCGCACTACAAATCCTCCTTCTGTATATTCAGGAGGAGGAATCTTCTTTGCACCGCCTAGACCAAGTGTCGTAATAATTACTGATGCCATGATTATTGTAAATACTATCTGCGGATAGGCCTCAGCATTAGGAAGACCCATAGTTAGAGGAAATGTTGCCAAGACTGCTGCTGCCAATCCACGTGGGATCATTATTGTAGTCACTTTCTTGTCAAGCTTTGAGAAGGAATTTGTTAGAGTCATCTTACTTAGAATAACTCTACCAATGTAAATTGCTACAGTTGCAATTATTCCAAATATGACATATTCTATATTTCCAAAGCTTGCTAATAGTCCTACAAAGACAAAGAAGAATGTTCTAACCAGGAATGTCAATTGATTATGCATGGAATCATTTGTGTCAATGTGTGGCATTTTGAATCGGAATAATTTTGCAAAACGATGCTTGTTTCCCACCATCAGGCCAAACACTAGTGCCGTTAATGCTCCAGATTCTCCATAATGATTTGCAAAGAAGTATAGTACAAACAAAATGCCCAAAGTAAGCATGTAAACGTGTTGACCTTTCATGAATTTGCTTGAAAGATACATCCAAGGCAATCCAACTCCTAGACCAAGGACTAATCCCACTGCAATTGAGCTTCCTATTGTATCACCAAGGGTTTGCATATCCAGCGTTCCAACAACTATTGCTCCAAACATTACAAATGCAACAATAGTGGCCAAGATGTCAGTAAGGGCAGATTCAAAACTTAGTAGAGATTTTGCTTTATCAGAGATCTTAAGATTTCTAACCAAGCCAAACACAATTGCAGAGCTGCTTCCACCAACAATAGAGCCAAGCAAAATGCTATCAAGCCATTCCCATCCAAATCCAAAGTGAGCTAAGGCAGCTACAATTCCTACAGATATTGCAAAACCTACAACGGATAATATTACTGCAAAATGCGCAGTCTTTGCCATACTCTTAAGATCAAGATTTAGACCTCCATCAAACATGATGATGATTAATGCAATGGCAGCAAAGTAGGGAACAATTTCAATTACTACATCAGGTTGGATTAATCCCAAAACGGGTCCTATGACAACGCCCAGAATCATCAAGAATGCAACATCTGGAATTCCTGTTTTTTTGAAAAATGCCTCACCTGAGACTCCTAGAAATATTGTCACACCTGCAGCAAGTAGTAAAACCGGGGCTGAAACGATAGAATCAGAAGCAAGAGAATGAACTATATTATTTATCCAATCTATTGCAGGTCCAATTACGGCAGTGCCAGATGATTCACCAGATGTGGGAAAAATACCACTAAGGTCTATTGAAAAATTACTGCCATCAATTTGTGGAAGAGATAATCCCCCGACATACTGATTAAGGATCTCTAGTATGCTTAGTACAAACTGCATCCGAATCAGTTTTAATTTAAAATTTGACTAATAGCAAACCGTGTCAAGAATATTTGATTCCGATGGGTCAAAAACAGTGCATTTAGTGCTAGGTCATTAGAAGTTCATTAGGCGCTGACGATATTCTAGGATCAGAGATTTTAACTGAGGCTTGTACTCAGAGATGAACTGTTTTACCATTGATTCACTTTCAATGTCTTCCATGTCTAACTGCATATCGTCAGGTAGTTGTGCATTCATAGAGTATAGTACTTTTATTGCATCTATAGGCTGCCCCAGATTCATGGCATAATCAAAGGCACGTTCCATTCTATCAATTACAGTATCAAATTCTTGTAGCGACATAGTGGAAAAATGTTTGATGAGATAAAAAAGGCAGGGTTATGGTATTATCTTGCTTATTTCGTTTAGTAGGTAACTTTTCGAATAAGGTGTGGTTCTTTTAAAAGTAAAATGTCATCATGCCTACTTGCCAAATTAACTCTCTTCAAATTTAGATTCGTTACAACGGTTAGTGCCTCACATCTTGTGCAGAGAAAGGTTTTACCACAAGAGATGTTTTCAGCTATGACATTTTCTTCTAGCCTATCGGATTTGTTACAGGTAGGACACAACCTAGGATCAGAAAGAATCGTAATGATTTCCTTAACGTAAAATGTTCTTGCCAATTTCAATACAGGGTTTTGTCCTACCATTAAGAGTTTACAAAAAGGCAGGCCACAAATTGCTCGCCATCCTATAATATTTCTCTGCCATGATACTATTCATGTCGCTAACAGTTCTAACCTGTTACCCCCAAAAGCCAGACATAGAGTCATTTCCTGGTGGAAGTGAGGCCAAAAACCCTCTTCCAACAGGAGTGAATGAACCTTGGATGGAAGTTGCAGGGTTATCATGGATTTTTCTTGAAGACGATTTCACTTAGAATACTATGAGGAGGTGTTATGATGAATAAAACTAGAAACATAATTCTAACATTGGTGCTTTCCTTAGGTTTGATATTTACTGGTTCTCATGTTACTGAAGCATATGCACTATCCACAGCAAAATATGTCAATACAGATGTTGCAATAAAAACTCAAGCAGATAGAATCAAAGATACTGTAGCAGTCAACAAAAAATTTGAAATGAAAAACATGATTCTTGAGGCAAACTTTGCAAAGTCAAAGGCCGATGCAAAGCTGACGCTAGACAAGGATTTGAAGAAGGCTTCCAGCAATACGGTAAAGATCAAAAAAGCTTATGAGAAATATGATGCAGAAATAACGAAAATCAAAAGCGCCTATGATAAGCAATTCAAACAGCTAAAATTTGATCATTACCAAGATCTTCAAAGTCTAAAAAAGATGTACTCTACCAAAATACAGTACTCCTAATCACTAATTTTTTCAAGTGATTTTTCTCATTTTATAGAAAACGATATTTATCATAAATTATTATACTCATACTAGTGGGTAATGATACGATAAAAATAAGATTCAAACTGAAGGGAGAATCAGAAATTAGAATAGAGACAATATCAAAAAATCAATTTGATAAAATAAAAAAATTACCAATAATGGAATTTTGTGAGATTTTTAAAGAGGACTAGAACGAGATCTCTTTTTCTTGGATTTCTGAAGTATTCAAAAATTCATTCCATTCTTTGTTTTTTGGAAGTTTGATAGTGAATTTTGTTTCTTTACCAACAATACTTGAAACAGAGATGGTTCCTCCGTGTTTTTCAATAATGTTTTTACAGCTTGGCAGTCCCAAGCCGGTTCCTACCTGTCTTGTAGTAAACAAAGGATCAAAGATTTTTGGAATTATTTCTGGTGGAATTCCTGGTCCAGTGTCTTTGACTTCAATTAAGACAAAATCTCCTCTATCAGATATTTCCTTTCCAGTTACAGTTATTGCTCCTTTTTGTCCACCTATAGCTTGAATAGCGTTCATGAACAAGTTTACAAAAACTACTTCGAGTTTTTCTGAATCACAATGAATTGTAATGGATTCTAAAGGAGGATGTATTGTTATGTGTTCTGGTACATGAATCCTGTCTATGCTATCGGAAACTATCTGCGATAAGTAGTGATCTTTCTTTGTCAACGGAGTATTTCTTAGATAATCCAATACGTCTTCAATCTGATGTTGCATTCTATCAATTGCTCTGTTGACTCTAGTCCATTGTGAATTTTCATGTTCATCCATTTTTCCTTCTCGTTTGAGAATTAACATCTCGACAGTGTTTTTTAAAACACTGAGTGGGTTTCTCATATCGTGTGCGATTCTAGCTGTCAGCTCTCCAATTACAGAAAGTCTCTTCATTTGTAGTTCTTCAATAACTTTTTGAGCACTTCGAATATCAGAAATATCACGAATCACAGTGTTGCTTCCAACCAAATTTCCTTTTTCATCATGCAGATTAGATGCTGAAAGTAATCCCGGAAAAGTTGTACCATCACGACGTTGAAAAATCATTTCTTGATTAACTACTTCACCATCATTTTTCCAAAGTTCAAATGATCTTCTAATGTCTGGAATACTATCCTTGGAACAAAAATCAAATATTGATTTGCCAATGACTTCATCTCTTTCATATCCAAATGCTCTTGCATATGGAATATTGCAATCAGTGATTATTCCTTCAAGATTTATTGTTCTATTCAAACCAGGTGACTTTTCATACAAGTCTTGATATTTTTTTACTGCAGATTCATGTAGAGATTGTGATTCCTTTAGGGAATTTACCATTTTATTAAACGATTTAGCTAATGCGCCAATTTCATCATTAGTTGCAGGTAGGTTTACATCAAAATTGCCACTTTGAACCTGAAGTGTCGCCTGTTTGAGATTTTTTATTGGTCTCACAAGGTGGTTAGTAAAAACAAGAGAGCCGCCAATTACAGAGATGAGGATTAAAGATATTGCAGAGGTTAGAATTATTTGTAAATATTGGATTTCATAAAAGGCTTCATCTTTGCTAATTTCAACAACATAGTACCAATCAGTTCCAGAAATAGGAGTAATTGAGCCTACAACATTTTTCCCAAGATAGTTATTGTATCCATCAAGATTCGAAGTTTTTCCTTCTGATAATCCGCTCAAAATTTTTGATTTATCACCTGTTTGTGGATCAATCATTTGAATTTCAAGCTCGGGTCTGTTGTTAATTGAATCAATGAGTTGTTTTGTGGGATTTGGTTTTGATAGCATGAATCCTTCCGAATTAATTACAAATGTATCAACAGTACTATAATCATCGATTAAGCTTTTCAGGCTTGGATTCATTTCAAAAACATTAATTCGAATAGTTAGAATTCCTTCTAAGCCGACTTCCCCACGAATTGGTGCAGAAATGAATAATGTTGGAACTCCAACTTCATAAAATCCATATTCATTTTCGATTGCTCCTTCAGATGGATGAATATCACTTGCAGAGATAATTCCTTGTTTTGCGAGTATGAAGTGTTCTTGTGTATTTAGATTGTAACTAATGGGTTCAATGCCTGTAAAAAATAATATTTTGTTTGTGTGTGGATCAGTAATCATAATTTGAGAGAGCCAATTATAATTGTTAATTAGTACATCGGCTTGTCTTTCCAATACAAATTGAGAATCAAAAAAGTCAGTCGAATGTGGATCAGAAATACGTAATTGCTTTGTATTCAAGATAAAGAGCTGATTTGTGGCAATGTTTTCAGTATTTGACTTTCGCTCATTAATCCATTTTTCAACATTTTGTGCACCAATTCCCGATATAGAGTTTAACTGATTCTTTAAGGAGTTAGTTTCATTGTTTATCTTTTCAACATAGAATGAACCACCGATTAGTGCAATCGGAATTAAGCTTAGAAGTAGCATTAGAGAAATTAATTTTTTTGAGTAGCTAAAAGAACCGAATATCATCATACATCATCCATTTCTACGATCCCAGGATTTGCCCAGTTTCCATCCCATTTCACATACAAATCGTTTAGAAATTCATCCCATTCAGATTTAGAATGATAATCTGGGTATGGAATTGGCCTTATAGGATCTTCTGAGCTTGCAACTATTTTGAATTGCCCATTATCTAGAATCTGACCAATTCGAATTACTTTGGCCAAATGTTGGTTAGTTGGATCTATGCCAACTGTTCCCTCAGGTGCAGATAAGGTAAGGCCCTTTATTGCATTTCGAACATTATGTAAACTCGTTGTTTCTGCCTTTTCAACGGCCTTTGCATAAAGGAAGATTCCATTGTATGCAGCCTCCATTGGATCATCCGTTACACGGTCTTGTCCATATTCATTCTTGAAGCTTGTAACAAAATCCCTATTTGATTCATTTTCTAAACTTTGAAAATAATTCCATGAAGCATAATCCCCTTTGACATATTCAGCTCCAATGTGTCGTATTTCGTCTTCCGCAATACTAAATGAAATTGTTGGAATGTTTTCAGAAGTTAAACCGTTATTTCGTAAGGTTTTAAAAAAATAGACATTACTATCCCCATTAATTGTATTTAATATGACGCTTGGATTGGTTGTAGAAATTTTTTCAATGACATCATCAAAGTTTTTTTCTCCCAGTAGTTTGTATTCTTCTCCAACAACTTCTCCACCAAGTTTCTCAATCTGATGTTTAATTATCTCATTTGCACTTCTTGGAAAGACATAATCAGAGCCAACCAAGAAAAATCTTTCTCCCAAGTTTTGGTGTGCCCAAATTACTGCAGGTATAACTTGTTGATTTGGTGCTGCACCTGTATAAACAATGTTTGGTGATTGTTCAAGTCCTTCATATTGTACTGGATAAAACAAAAGGTGATCATATTTTTCAATTACAGGAAGCATTGTTTTTCTGCTTGCAGATGTCCAACCACCAAAAATTACATCGACTTCTTCTTGTACAATGAGATGTTCTGCTTGATTGGCAAACGTATTCCAATCGGATTGTCCATCTAAAACTATAGGAGTGACTTTTCTTCCAAGAATTCCACCCCGATCATTGAGTTGTTTTATTGCTAACAGTGTAGAATCAACAACTGGTTTTTCACTAATTGCCATGGTTCCTGTTAAGGAATGAATGATTCCAATCTTTATTGGATCATCTTCAATAATTGGAACACTGTATGACTTTGGCTGATATTCGATTAGTGTTTCTTGGAAATACTGTTCATTGTTTAAATTGTAAAGTGACAATGCAGTTGCTGCAAGGATGAATACTCCAATAATGGCAATTGTTGCAAGAACTTTATCCATAGTAAAAAATGGCTTGTTTCTAAGAAATAATTTGTTTGTTTGAATCAAACATACCTACTAGATTTAGATTTTTTATTGAGATAGGACATGAGGGGGAGTCTTTTGCCCCCTCATGTAATAACATGACTTGATATGTATGCTATAATCAAATGATATTTTACCATACCAATCCTTTTGCGGTATGCCTAAACTTCTTTCTCTTTAGGAAAAACTATCTTCAATAATTCAGTAGGAGAGTCAATGACATGTTCGGGATTTTCTTTTATCAAGGCTTCCTTGGTATTGTATCCCCAGGCCACTCCAATAGTGTGTATCTTTGACTTTTTTCCAGCAGTAATATCCCTGACTTCATCGCCTACAAAGAATACTTGATTAGGGTTCAATTTTTTATCATGAAGAATTTTTTTGATAATTTTGTGTTTGCCAAAAACGCTTGGACCCGAATAAAAGAAATCAAAGATATCCAAGTTATTACCTTGTAGAAATTTTTGAACATTTGATTCAACGTTGGTAGTAAGGATGCCTATCTTACATCCCCGCTTTTTTAATTCCAATAGAGGTTCACGAAGCTCTAAAGGAGGTTTCAGATAGGCTATTTGATTATTGATCTCCTTTCTTGTTTTTCTTACAACAAAAGGTAGTTTAATCAAAGATATTCCAAGATGTCGAAGAATTTTTCTGGGTCGTTTTCCACGTAGATATTCAATTTCATCATCTTTAATTTTCTTAAAATGAAACTCGTCGGATAATTTGTTTAATATCTTGATTATTACATCAAGGGTATCAGCTATAGTTCCATCAAAATCAAAGATTACAGTTGGATTTGACAATTCTTAGGCCCCAGTCTCCCTGAATAAATGTCAACAGATTTGTGTATTAAAAGTGGATGGCTTGAGAATTATTGAGTCCATCCAAAACTAATCAGTCTGGATATACTATTTGGTTTTACGCATGCAGGCTCATTGCTTGGAGTAAAAATGAGTTCAAGTCCTTCCCTACAAACAACGTCTTCAGGTTCTACACCGGCATCAATTTGTTTTAAGGGAGGTAGATTAGAGTATACCTCGTCTTCATGTTCTGATTGTACAGATGGAATTCCTGAAAGTTCTTCAAATTCGTAAATTATTGCATCTAAAATATTTTCAACATCTGATGGATCTGCATTCGAATCAAAGTGTTCCCATGCCTCAGAATATAATTGGTTTAATCGAGAAGAGTCAATTGGATCCAAAGTATCTGCCATGTCATCAAAAATTTGTTGTGAGCGCCAAACAAAGGATGAGCCGTCTTGGAATTCAGCCATTTCCTTAATAGTTCCATCCTCTACTGCTTCGTGGTATTCTACCTTTGCAGTTTCTAGCAAGCCATTGATTAATTGCATTTTAAATTCTGATTCTTGAGAAAGTTCTTGACCAACAACAAGGTCTCGTGCTTCTTGGATGATTTCTTTTGCCTCATCAATTGCAATTTGTGCATCTTCACGAGTGACATCAGTATTTGCTTTGTTTTGCAAATCCATTAGTGTCTCTTGTAGCTTTGCATCAAAGTCAGGATTTTCAGACAGATGTTCTTGCATTGTATCATATAATTCAGATATTGGGTGAGTGGCATGAACTAAAGCTAACTTTGAGTTTTTTTCATCCAAGTTTAACTCAAGTGCCCAGAAATGTCCCAGGGTTTCTTCTAATGTTCCTGCAAATTCAAATTTTGCATCTCTATCAGAATCTCCGAAAGCAGAAGGTATTGTAATTAATAATAACAATGGAATAGTTAAGAGAAATTTCATTACGACATTGAATTTACGGTTTAATTTAAAATGTTTTTGTTACTTTAGACTAGTATTCTATCATCCTAGAATGACTCTAGTCGTAATAATTTACAATATCTAAGATATGTTTTGCATCTAATGATTCAGCAGTAATTTCATTTGATTCCAAGTTAACATTCCATACAAATTCCCTAGATTCCTTATACGTATCAAAGGTAAGAGTAACATCGAAATTATTCTCTCCCTCTGAAGGCATCACGCTAAAGGAGATCTTTGTGTCTTTTTTATCATAGATTTTTTCATCTGAGTAATCATCATCAATCTGTTGTTTTAGTGCATCAATCACTGTCAGTCCCTTTTGATTTGGTCCATTATATGACATCACAGTCCTAAATGCCTGCTCTTCGTTTTGTGGTAAATTTTCTGGATAGAATTTTTCTAAATTGCTTTGTGTTAGCTCTGGAACTACAAAGATAACAAACAATCCAATTAATCCAAGATAGATAGGAGCACGCTTTTTTAGAAATTCTTTGAATGATTGTTTTTTTGGTTGCTCTTTATCCTTGACCATATGATACTCCCAAATAGTAGTAATTAGAACATTTCTAGATTGTACCTAAATATTACAATAATTTAATGAGGATCTGATGACTAGTTCAAAATTTCTAGAAGATGAGAAATACATCAATCTAGAGACATACAAAAAAGATGAAACTCCTGTGAAGACTCCCGTATGGTTTGTAGTAGATGGAGAAAAACTGTATGTAATCACAAGAGAATCTACTGGCAAGGTCAAGCGCTTGGCAAATAATCCGAAAATAAAATTAGCAGCATGCTCATTTAGTGGAAACGTTCATGGGGATTGGTTTTCTGGAGTTGCTACTTTAATTGGAGGAAAAGAAGCAGAAAATGCAGTAAAACTACGTAAGAAGAAATACGGATTCAAGGCATTATTGGCAGGATTTATGACAAAGGCAAAGGGCGAGCTTGTGGTTTATTCCATTGTGTTAGAGTAAAGCCTATCAAGTGACTTTCCCTTTGCATCAAATTGATTCTGAACTGATTCTGTTGCATTGCCAAATTGTATGTTGGCCTGATTATTTACGGCAATAATTTGCTCTCGATGGGATATTGCCTTTCGTTGGAATGCTTGAGTTGCCTCATAACTGGTGCCTCCATTTTTTAGCACTTGCTCTTTAGCAGCCTTGCCCTGGTTTGTTAATTGTTGGGTAAAATCAAACTGGGCCCAAAAAATACCCTGAACTGATTCGTCAACTCCTTTAACAAAACTAGCAAATGCATTTTGTGGTTGGTATGCAAGATTTTCAGAAGCAAATCGTCCAAGATCTTTTTCCAAGGATTGTTTTGCTAGCATTCTTTGGGCATTGATGAATTCTTCATTGGTTGATTTTGAGAATTGTTCTGCTTGGTTTTTCATAATCTCTGTTTGCTCTAAAATGAATTTTGATACAGGATTGCTTGTAATTCCATCTCCGATAGCAGTAGGAATCTGCTGTATTGGCTCTAGAATTTGTACGGGATTGTTAATATCAATATTAACCGAAGATGATACCGAAGTAAACCCTTGTTTAGATGCAGTGATAGTAACTTTATGGATTCCAATCTCAGATATTTTGTCTAGTTTAACAAGAAAACTTCCATTATGATCAGTTTTTGCTGTCTTTACTCCTTTAGAAGAAGCTATAGAGATTGTAACATCAGATAGTCGGTTTTTTGATGCATCCATGACTGTTCCTACAATTGCTGGGTTTGTGCTTGTAGTGAAGGATGATTGTGAGGCCTTAGCATGAACTGACATGGTACTGCTCTGAGCGCTAGCCATAGGCATTAGCATTACAAACGCAACTAACACTAAACCTAGATAGACTGATTTCATGGATGTCGCTTTCAGAGTCTTTGCTTAAGGCTGGAAATCTAAGTTTTTGATCAAATTGTTGTAAAGATTTAAACTAAATTTTAATCGTTTTGTTTAATTAAAAAATCATAGAACAGGATTTCATTCATGATTTTTTGGAAGTTTGATTTTGAAAGTTGTTCCAACTCCTAATTCAGATGAAACTGAGATTGAGCCTCCATGATTTTCAATTATGGATTTACAACTTGGTAGGCCTAATCCTGTTCCATGACTTTTTGTAGTAAATAGTGGGTCAAAAATTTGATTTTTTGTCACAGAGTCCATACCAGGACCGTCATCTTCGATTTCTACTATTACAAAATCTTTTTTAGAGTCATCTATTCGTATTTGAATACGTCCTTTGTTTTTTAATGCGTGAATTGCATTTGAGATCATATTGACAAAAACAATTTCGAGTTTTTCGTTATCACAAAGAATTTTTTGATCATTGGTTGGTAATTTAATTACTATTTCATCAGGAATATCTAAGCGTTCTATCGAATCTTGTATTATCATACACAGTGAATAAAGATTTTTTTCCAAAATTGATGGTCTGACAAAATTTAGAACATCTTCAATCTGATGATTCATTCTTAGTATTGAGCGTTCCATTCTATCAAGAATTTCTTGTACTTTTGGATTTTCGTTATTTTCTAATTCAATTTTTAAAATTTCATTGGAGTTTTTAATGATTGAAAGAGGATTTCGTAAATCATGGTTTATTCTTGCTGCAAGAGTTCCAACTATGGCAAGTTTTTCTGTTTTTAATTGTTTAGAGGTATCAGCTTTCATGAAGTGCATTATTCCTACAGTTATACCAGCAAAGGATAGGAGATTCAATGAAAGAAACATTAGAAATAGATTTTGAGAGTCATAGATTTTTTTATGATATGCTGAGGAAAACTGTTCTATCTGTCGAAATTTAGATTCATTAACTTGGTTAATACCTTGTGGAACAGAAGAAATATTGTTGTTATCAGAATTTATGTTTTCAGATATATGATTTGATATGATTTGATAGCTAAAGAAGATTATCGATAATTGAATAATCAATAATGAGACAATTTTGATATTTATTTTCAATGTTGATAGATCAATTTTAGAAATAGTAAATGCGTGTATGTTCGAAAATTGAAAATAAATTACCAAATTTGGTAATGAATAGGTTAACCATGAACAATTGATCGTACAGATTTTGGAATACTTTTTCCACCATTTTTCACAATAGAGATTGCTTTCATTAATTCATCCATCTCATATGGTTTGAAAACTATTCCATCGACATCAGATTTGAAGAGTCTTTCTTGAGTTGTTGCATTAGTTGCTGCAGTAACAAAAATTACTTTGGCATTATTATCAAATTCTCTAATTCGTTCCAATGCATAAAATCCATCATATCCGGGCATAACAATATCTAGTAAAACTACTTCGGGTTGAAATTTTGTATACATTTCAACTGCTTCTTTACCGTTTTGAGCTTTTGCTACAACTTTAATTTCCTTCATCTCAAGATATTCGGAAAGAATCTCTCTACTGTCATTATCATCTTCCACTACAATTACCTGAGTTGCCATGTTTCTATGATTTGTTCATATTCTAAAAGATCGTAGGATTTTGATTTGAATAAACAGTTTTTGGAAAATAATGGCTAAGACTTTAGTCATAAATAAGGAAACTTAAGTTACTTTTACGTTCAGTTTTTCTTATTTCTAAAGAGTTGTTTTAGTTTGCTGGTTTTTTGTTTATTGTTTTCTGCCCGCAACGATTCGGCTCTTGGAACCAGATTTTTTTGCTTTCTTTTTTCTTGTTCGTCCAAAATTCTATCAAGATCTTCATCAGCTAGTAATGGCTTTCTGTTTGATGATGGTCTGGGCTCAGACAATGTAAGATGATTTGGTTTGAGGGATTTACTCTCATGCTCGAGTTTTTGAATTTTCTCTAAGAGAAAATCATGCATGTTTTCTAAATATTTTAAATCGGATTTGAATAGTGTTTTATCTTTTTTTATGTAATTCATTATATGCTCTAATCTTCCAGTATCGCCCAATCCTGAATCAAGTAGCTCTTGAGCCTTTATCATAAGGGATTCATCCATGCTACACATTGATTCAAACACAATTTAGGTTTATGAGACAAAATTAATTGAATAAAAAATCAGCTGACATAAGTAAGAAATTTTCATAATGAGGGATCCATCAGTAGGATCTCATTGGAATTGTTCACTAATATCGACATATTTTTCAATTAGTACATGATCCAAAGATCCTCTGGGGGTATTGGTTGTCGTTTACATGTAAAAATTTGTGTTATAGGCACAAGGCTAAGAAGCCAATGGGCAGTCGCTATGGAATAGGGCAGAAAAGATGCAATTATTGTGACACATTCATGAAATGGGAGGGATCATACTGCCCTTGTTGTGGCTCTAGACTCAGATTGCGTCCCCGAAATAGCAAGTACAAACAAAAGTTGATGGAACAAATCTAAATTTCAATTTTGAATTAAACTGCTAAACTAAGATCTGTTTATTTTAAATTTAAAAAATAAACAATTGTAAAGGATTTCAAAAAAATGTGTAAATTCTCATTTAGCATCCTAATTTCATGAAATTAGGAGCGGATAGATAGTTTTGGCAATAGCTTATGTTTTGATTAACTGTGAGCTGGGTTCAGAGGAAGATATCATCAAGCAGTTAAAGGCAATATCAGGAGTAAAAGAAACGCATGGAACATTTGGTGCATATGATATTTTAGTAAAATTAGAATCCGATAATGTTGAAAAGCTAAGAGAGACAATTACTTGGAACATAAGAAAAATTCAAAACATTAGATCAACTCTTACATTAATGGGAGTTTCAGGGCAAGAATAGCATGGCACGTGCATATGTTCTTTTGACTGGAGATATTGGTGCAGAAAAAGACATCATAGCCCAGCTTAGAACAATTGAAAACGTCAAAGAAGTTCACGGAACTTTAGGTCTTTACGATATAATTCTAAAAGTTGAAGCAGATACAGAAGACAAGATAAACAAGACTATAACATCAAAAATTCGTAGTATGAATAAAATTCATTCTACAATTACGTTGATGCGAGTAGAGGGTGGCGAAGAGATCTCTCAGGGTGCAGATAAATTGATGGGCTCTATCTTGGGCAAAAATAAAGCTCAAGCGTATGTCATACTACACACAGACAAAGGACAGGAGTTTTTTGTATTAAGAAATCTAATGAGAATTCCAGAAGTAAAAGAGGGAGATGTAATTTTTGGTCACTATGATGTCATAGGCAAGATAGAAGCAGAGAATCACAAAGATTTGGAAAGAATCATTACAAAGTTTGTTAGAAATTTGCAAAATGTTAGAACGTCAATGACATTAAACGTAATATCAGAACAAGATTAGCGATTATAATTCAGCATACACTTTTTCGCCAACTAGCACACTGTCAATTGCTTTGAGTACTGCGTCTATCTCATATGGTTTGTAAACAATTGCATTTGCATCCATTTTGTATAGTCTATCGCGCGTCTCTCTTGTCTTATCTGCCGTAGCCATTACAATTTTGGCATTTGGATCATGTTTTCTAATATTCTCTAGAGCATAAAATCCGTCAAAATCAGGCATCATAACATCCAAAAGTACAACGTCAGGTTTCTTTATTTTGTATAGAGATACTGCAGTTTTTCCATCAAAACCTGTACCAACTACATCAATTCCTTTCCATTTTAGATATTCTTCGTATACTTCTACGGTATCTTGATCATCATCAATGATAATTGCCCTACATGACATAGACTGGATTTGGTTTGTGAATAATTAACTCAAAAGTTGTTTAAATCAAACGGACAGTATGAGTATAATATTATACGAGAAATTATTGGTTTAGTACCCATAAGCAGGGTCAATTTTGCGTTGAATCTCTACTATTTGGTTTAGTATTTCAAATTCCTCAGAAGATAGCTTGTGTGAGAATTGTTTGAGAAGTTGCTTTGCTTCATGAGAATGCGGTAGAGAATAGTATACGTCTTCTTCGTGAATTTGTCTTCCAATTGTAACTCCTTGGACAGAGCAAGCCACCTCTGCTCCCTGTTTGACTGACTGGACAGTTTTTTTGTCTTCTTGTAGCTGATGTACCTGGCCAATTTTTTTTCCTGATTCATTCATGAAATTTACCTTCTGTCGAAGTGTTCCTGCATCAACACGTATTCCAAATACTGCAGGATCATTATTTCTAAAGATAAAGCCTTTAAGAAAAGTAAATTTTGCAATTGGTGTTATTTCGGAGAATATAGCATCTTCTTCATGAAGTGTGTCTTGTTCAACCCATGCTGTGTAATTATCAATTAGGCTGTAAATTACTTGATCATTGAAAATTTTGATATGATGATTTTCAGATTCTTCCTGTGCATCGGGTAGTGTTTTAACATTAAATGCCAAAATTACTCCAAGATGTCTCTCATTTTCTTTGATGGCTTTTGCCTCCATGATGTCACGTCGATTAACTGGTCCAATGTCTGCTTTGGAAATTGGAATTTGTTGTCTGCGAAGCATTTCAGTAATTGCCTCTAAGGAACCTATTGTATCACATTTTACAATCACACCGTCAGTTTCCGTTTCGATAAATACAGATTTCATTTCAGACTCAATTGCTTTTTTGAGATCTTCTATCTCAGATGGTTTTGTTGCAACATAAACTGTACTGCCAGGCAATACACCTTCAAGATCAGGGGATGCAATTTTAATTCCAGCTGCTGCTTGAACAGAATCTACTGGTTTGAATTTGTCTCTAGGATCCCGCATCTCATCAAGTGGTTTTGGTAAAAGAATTGCTTTTGGTTTTGTAACAATTACAGAATCTCGTTTTGCAACAAGGATTGTGTCACCTTTTTTCATGGAACCATCAATTAGTATCATATTTGCAGTAACACCCAATCCCACTTCATCATTGACTTCTAGTACGATACCACGGGTTGATTTTTGAGTTTGATCAAGTTTTTTCTTTAGATATTGTTGGGTGAGTCCTACCAATACAGCAAGTAATTCTGGAATTCCTACACCACTTCGGGCACTCATTGGAACAATGGAGATCTCTTTTGAAAAGTCCGTAACTCTGTAAAATGCCTCTGACTGGTATCCTAAAATCGAGAGAGTTCCTACTACATCGTAAATCTTCTGATCAAGATCGGCTTGAATCGAAGCGTCTTGTTCTTTAATTGACTTTGTGATAAATGCAGTATCGCTCTTTCGCCATCCAGAAATTTGATCAACTTTGTTTAGTGCCACTACAAATGGTACCTTACGGGTTTGAAGAATTTTGAGGCTCTCATTTGTTTGTGGTTGGAATCCTCGATTAACATCAACTACTAAAATTGCAATATCTGCTGCAGAGCCACCACGTGCTCTAAGATTCGTAAATACTTCGTGTCCAGGTGTATCAATAACCAGCACTCCAGGAATTTGGGTTTCTACTTTGCTTAATTTTTCATATAGTGGACCACATCGTTTCTTGATTGTTTCTTGTGGAAGAAAGCTTGCACCAATGTGTTGAGTGATACCTCCAGCTTCTCTGCCTTGAACACCAGTTCCACGAATTTTATCTAATAAAGATGTCTTACCAGAATCTACATGACCCAGTACGGCCACAATTGGTTGTCTTATTGTCAAGATTAATCACTGAAATGCTACCCTCTCTTCCTTTTCAAAACTTTCTGGTGAATCAGATGCATGTATGATGTTATCAGTAAATCCTAATCCAAAGTCTCCTCGAATTGAACCAGGAGCTGCTTCAAAGGATTTTGTAGCACCAATCATTATTCTTGTAGTAGCAACTGCATTATTTCCTTCAATGACAGCTGCAACAACTTTTCCTGATGAGATAAATGAAACTAGTTCTCCAAAAAACGGTTTGTCTTTGTGAACAGAATAGAATTCTTCTGCTTGCGCTTTAGTAAACTCAAACATTTTTAATTTGACTAACTTGAAGCCTTTTCTTTCAAAGCGTGCAATTACTTCTCCTACTAAATTACGCTTTACTGCATCAGGCTTTACAATGAATAATGATCTTTCAGTCAACTTACTTCTTTCTAATTCCGCCTTTGACGTACTTTTTGGTCCACTTTAACTTTCTTGGATCACGTTTTAGCTCTAGCATGTTTTTTTTGCATTTTGCAGAACAAAACCAAAGTACTGTGCCGTCATTTTTTACCAACATTGTTCCAGAGCCTTTTGCTACTGGTCTGTCACAAAAACTACATGGTTTAACTAAGAGACTCATGATTTCACCTATCTAATCTTCTTTGCTTCTCTTTCAGTTTCTCGAAGCATTAGAATGTCATCTAATCGAATTGAACCTTTGACATTTCTTGTTAGAATTCTGCCTTTGTCTTTTCCATCAAGAACTTTGACTCGTACTTGAATAACTTCTCCGGCAATACCTGTTCTGCCGACAATTTGAATAACTTCTGCAGCAGTTACTTCGTCAGTTTGAGTGCTCATTGATCAGACTTTCCACCTTTCAATTTTGCGATTGATGAAACTACTTGATCAACTATGTGTTGTGCGTCTCCAGAGTCTAAGATTGCTGCTGCAGCAGATGTGATATCAATACCAAGTGCTTTGCCTAGTTCTTGTTTACTTGGTACAAATGCATATGCTGCACCTTGTTCTTCACATAAGATTGGCAAGTGTGCAACTACCTCTGGTGGTTCAACATCTTCAGCAATAACTATCAGTTTACTGGTACCTCTCTCAATAGCCTTTGTAGCCTCGTTAGTTCCTTTCTTTACTTTACCGCTTGTGGCAGCAACTCGTACTGCTTCCAAGATTGGACTAACCAGGTCTTCTGGCGTTTCAAATTTAACATAATATGCTTTACCCATACTAAGTCACCCTAAGGGATCATCTCTCATTCCCTGAATGCAAGCGATTGGTTTTAAAAGTGTTATTCGGAAAGTGCCAAAGTTACTATTTTCATGTATTTAGACATCAGCTCATCAAGTTTTTCTTGGGAGCTAGCTTCGGCATATATTCTAACGATAGGTTCAGTTCCGCTAGGTCTTACCATTATCCAGTTTTTGCTATCTACGTTGATTTTGATGCCTTCGGTTGTGTCTGCCGACGGGTTTTGTTCCTTTAGGGTTTTGATAAGACGCACTGATTGTTCCTTTGTACAGGAAACCTTGTCTTTTGTAGTAAAGCTTGGAGGCAGCTCCTTTGTTAATGCCGATAGTTTTTGCCCAGACTTTGATAAGAGATCTAGTACAAGGCACATTGTCATGGCCCCGTCCCTAACTTGATTATGTTTTCCAAACATAAAACCACCATTTTCTTCAAAACCAATTAGTGCATTCATTGGAACCATCTTTCTTGACACCTCTACACTTCCAACCCTTGTTCTGATTACTTGTGAATCTGCTTGTTTTGCAATCTCTTCAATTGCAGAGCCAGAGTTTAAGCAGGTAACAATTTTTGATGAAGGAAATTTTCCAAGTAAAAATTTTGATAATAACAATGCAGACTTGTCTCCAGTCAGAACATTTCCCAATTCATCGCAGATAAGGCTTCGATCACCATCTCCATCAAATGCTACACCAAAGTCACATGAATTTTCTTTAACACATCGAGACAGTGTCTCAAGATTTTGTGGTGTTGGCTCTGAACCTCTTCCAGGAAAATTTCCGTCAATTGTTTCATGCACAGAATATACCATACAACCAAGTTCTTTGCAAAGTTCTGGTGCGGTGACTGCCTGCGCACCATTACCAAGATCCAAAGCGACCTTGAATTTTTTTGAAATTATAGAATCAGCATCAATGTGAGACATTATTCCGTCATAGTATACTCTCTTTGCTCTAGTCTCAGTACCTGTATTTCCCCAAGATTCACTAGAAATCCATTTTTTGTTAAAGTAAATTTCTTCAATAATCAGCTCATCCTCTCTTGATATCTCTACCCCATCAGATGCTACAGGCTTGATTCCATTGTACTGAGGAGGATTATGTGATGCAGTGATCATTATTCCGCCAGAATATCCAAGGCTCTTAATTGCATATTCAAGACATGGAGTTGGAACCAATCCAGCAATTTTGCAATCTAGTCCAGATGAATTAATTGCAGCAGATACGACTTTGGCAATCACAGGACTTGAATCACGTCCATCATATCCAATCAAGATGGGTCCTTTCTTGAAATACGTTGCAATTGATAATGAAATGTCGTGAATGAATTCTAAATTAAGATCTTGACCGAAAATTCCGCGAATTCCATTTGTTCCAAATAATTTTGCCATATGCTTTGTGTTAACAATAGATAAATTTGTGTTTAAAGGCAGTGGTGATGCGGGAGTTGCCAAGCCTGGTCAAAGGCGCAGGGCTTAGGACCCTGTCTCTTAGGGGTTCGTGGGTTCAAATCCCACCTCCCGCATCTAAAATCTTTGAAAAATTTCTAAAGCATTAATAAAGTATATTCCATCAAAAACGTTCGTGAAAAAGACCATTGTTGGCATAACAATTGTTGGTAAAGACAGAGAAGGTATTGTTGCTGCATTTACAAATTTTGTATTTCAAAAAGGAGGAAACATCGAAAAAGTAAATCAGAATGTCATCAAGGGACTGTTTGGAATGTATCTAGAAGCATCGTTTGTGAAAAAATTAGATCTAAAAAAATTTGATTTGGAATTACAACGTGAAGCAAAAAAACAAAAGATGGAAGTGGACACACATCATGAAACAAATTCTCAAAAAAATATTGCAGTATTTGTAACTAAAGAGCCTCATTGCTTGCAAAAAATTCTTGCAGAAAAAAGTAAGATCAAAGGAAAGATCTCAGTTATTGTAGGTACTGAAAAGACATTAGCATCAATTGCAAAAAAAGCAAAAATTCCATTTGTAGCAGTTGAAGAACGTAATCAAGAAGAGGCAGAAGCGCACCTGATAAGCATCTGTAAAAAATATGATGTGGATGTAATTGCACTTGCACGATACATGAGGATCCTTACACCAAACTTTGTGTGGAGATATCCAAATAGGATAATCAATATTCATCCATCGCTATTGCCTGCATTTCCTGGCGCACTTGCATATGCTCAAGCCTTTGAGAGGGGAACAAAGATTATCGGAGTTACATCGCACTATGTTACTGAAAACCTAGACCAAGGTCCAATTATTTTCCAAGACTCCTTTACAGTAGATCCAAACGATAGCCTTGAGAAGATTAAGGAAAAAGGACAAAAACTCGAGGCAAGCACACTGCTCAAGGCTCTAAAATTACACCTTGAGAACAAGCTAGAGGTCCGCTGGAGAAAAGTTCACATAAAATCCAAGTGAATTTAATGAGAATCAAAGATCAATTTGATCCAGTAATAAGAAAAAAAATAAGAACAACAAAAATTGCTGCTGTCATTCCCGTCGGTTCACTTGAACAGCACGGGCCGCATTTACCAGTATCTACTGATTCTGATATTGTAACTAAAGTGTGTGAGAGAATTTCAGAAAAAAACAATTTTCTATTACTGCCCACAGTAAATTACGGAGTTTCATATGAGCACGCCCCCTACTTTAATGTCAGTGTAACCAAGTCTACGCTTTCAAAGATTCTAGCAGACATGATACTCTCACTTGAGCAAAACAAAATTTCAAACGTTTTTGTGATAAATGGTCATCATGGAAATATTGATGCCTTGAGGACTTTGGAAAAATCAAAGGCTTTCTCAAAAAAGACCAAAGTCTTTACTTTTTCATACTGGCACTTTATGAGTCAAGAGTTTGATCATGCTGGATTTGTTGAGACATCGTTAATGCTAGCAATTTCAAAAAATGTCAATATGAAAAAAGCTGTAAAGGGATTTTCTCCAGGAAATATTTCTGCAAAACAAAGACAGGCAATCAACAAAAAAGCATCAAAATCATTCATTTCTGTTACAAAAAATGGAGTCTGGGGTGATCCCCGAGATGCTAATTCAAGAGATGGAAAGAAGATCTTAGCTGAAATAGTCACAAATCTTGGAAAAAAGTGTCAAACTTGCCTCACCGGCAAAAGTCCAAAGTTACACCAATGAAATTTTAATATAATCCCTAGTTACTCACGCCAATAAGTGAAATAAATGTCCGTAGATATGGCAGTAAAAGTACTGGAAGAAAGTATCAACAAGGTAGTCTTGATCAAGCTCAAAGGCGGCAAGACAATACGAGGTAGTCTTCAAGGATTTGACCAACACATGAACCTGCTACTCGACTCGTCAGAAGAGATCCCTTCTGAAGGCGATTCAAAGAGTCTGGGAACCATAGTCGTTCGTGGAGATAATGTAGTTATGATCTCTCCACCACCGTCATCATAGTGAGGGTATAGGAATGACTAAAGGCACAACTTCAATGGGTGGTTTTACCAAAAAGAAAGTACACATCAGATGTAGAAGATGTGGAAAGAACTCTTTTCATAAAAGACACCACACCTGTGCAAGTTGCGGTTTTCCTGCAGCAAAGATTCGAAAGTACTCTTGGATCAAATGGTATACCTAAATGCAAGAAATTGCGCTTTTTTTAACATCAATTGCTGGTGTAGCCACAGCTGCTGCTGTTAAAAAATTCCCAAAGTCAAAACAAGAACTTGTATCACTTGGGGCAAGCCCACAGATTCAAAATCAAATTAATTCACTTAGAATGGAAAAGGAGATTCTCACAAAGACAATCTCAAGATTATATCAATCCGATGCTGGACTAACAAAGATTCAGCGGGACAAATTACTATTAAAGTATCAACACCAACTTGGAATAATTCTTGCAAGAATTGAAAAGCTTGAAGCTGCAAGTAAGCATCCAGACATGGGACCTGTTGGAGATGGCCTCATTACTCTGATGGATCAAAAGCTATCACAACTAGACCAAAGACTCTATGAGCTATCCTCAAAGATTGCAGTTGCAAATGTTTCAGTTCCTCAAATAAAGAAACCACAGGAAGAAGAATTAGAGATAAAACAAAAACAGGAAACAAAACAAAAAGAGCCAACAGTTACAATACCACCAAAACCAGAACCAATAATCATCCCACAGATAGAATTACCATCTTATGCTCCAAGAAGGAGAGTAGAATTTACAACACTTACAGAGATTCCAAACAGACCAATAGAGTTCCCATTATTTGAGAAAAAGCAAATCGAGCCAAAGCCTGAGGTAGTAAAAGAGATTCCAAAGCCTCAAGAACAAAAACCAGAACCTGTGCAAACTACACTGCAAGAGATTACACCAACAATTACTCCGCAAACTACACCGTCATTACCACAACCAAAGCCTGAGATTGAATCTCCAAAGGCAGAAGAGCTTCCAGAGCCAAAACCCAAACCAAAATTAAACTTACCAGCAGAAGATGAATCAGAAGAAGATGACACTGATGATCTTGAGAAAATTAAAGGAGAGATTATGAAGACACTCTCCAAACTTGAACAAGCAGAGGTAGAATAGTTGTCATTTGATGGTGCCATCAAGGCATTATCAACAGATGCTCTGAAATATGTCAAAGATGGAAATGTTATAGGGTTAGGCAGTGGGAGAGCAGCGACTGCATTTGTAAAATCATTATCAGCATATACAAAAGCAAAAAACATTTCAGTACAGGGAGTTCCAACCTCGCTTCAAATCAAATTGATTGCAGAAGAAGGAGGAATTCCATTACTTGAAGCAGACCAAGTGGACAAAATTGATGTAGTATTTGATGGTGCAGACCAGATTGATTCACAAAAATATTTGATTAAAGGCGGAGGCGGCGCACTGTTAAGAGAGAACATTTTGATCAGTGCTGCAAGAAAAGTTGTAATCATGGCAGACAGTTCAAAGTTTGTGAAAAATTTTAACAGAAAAATTCCAATAGAGGTTCATCCACTTGCAAGAAATATTGTTACAAGTACTTTAAAAAAAATTGGAGGCAAGCCTGAGATTCGTTCATTAGACAGAGATTATCCGTTTATCACAGAAAATGGAAACATCATAATTGATTGTGATTTTGGAACCATAAAAAACCCAAAGAGTCTTGCACAAAAAATTATTGGAATTGCAGGAGTCATGGAAGTTGGCATCTTTACAAGAAAGCCAGATGTAATTTACAAAGCAAAGTCTGGTGGAAAATTTGAAGAGATTACTTAAGGATACTATTGTGAGATATCAAGTGGTCTTGAAATAAGCCACATTCTTTTGCACAAATCATACATGGTCTTTATCATTCCAGTAGAATTTGTATATAGTAAAGTGTCACCCGAGTCATCCAAATCAAGGGATTGACTTAGCTCACCGGAAATAGCAAGTTGTGATGACTTTTCTACAATTATTCTTCCTGAAGAAGGCAGAGGGCCAGTTCTAGTCTCAGTTGCTTGCAGCCTTCTTGTTAAGGAGAGAAAATGATTGCTTTTTGAATCGGTGAGAAGTTTAACAGGAATCCCCCTTTCCTTGCATTGAGATATCTTCTCAGGAATGGGTGTATAGTACATTCGCAAAACATCCTCGATCGTCGTTACCATAAAGATCGGATTTTTTGAACTATCAAGCAGATCTCCTATTTTTGAATAAGAGTTTGTTCTTCCTTGAATCATAGAATATGATGATTCAGGATCATCCGATAGTTTGTAATCAAATGATTTATCAATATTATCTTCTGTCCAATGCCCCAATGCATTGTAATATCAAAAAATTGCATTAAGTAGAGAGGAATTTTTCATACATTATGAAGCCCGTAATGGCATAAAACAGGAAAAATTAACCCCATTTTGGACAGTTATTTATCAAATTGGATTATTTCAAAAATCTTTTGCATTATGGTTGCTTCATCTGCATTTTTCTCAAAGGATACCAACAGTAAAAGACTAGAGTCAATTGGTATAGTTGCCCTTTTGACATTTTCATATGATGTGATGGAGTATTCGGGTTTTCCAAGATCTCCCTCTGCATCCATACGCGTGGCATGTCTAATTGATGATTTCATTACTGAAAACTGTAATCCAGAATCAGACAAGAGAGGGGAGACACCATCTGCATATTTTGCATCCAATAGTTGTCCATGAGTTGTACATATTCCAACAAATCTAATTGAATCAGAGCACTCAAAGATCAAATCAAAATCTAAATCATGAATCACTTGTTTTTTTGTCTCCTGCGTCATAACTCATTATAGTTAGTTTGCTAATTTAAGGAATTGCTTCAAAAATTGGAAAACATTACCACTAGAAAAAATATATTTAAAAAAAATTTTCTATATATTGGTACAACATTCGAAGTATTATTATAAAAAAATAAAATGAAAAAAAATTAGTTGCTTCCGATAATGAATACAACAGTTGCAGTTGTAGATACATCTTGATCGGAAGAGAACACAGGTGTTGGTGCAGACTTCATTGCCATTCCTTCAGCCATGTCAAATGCTGCATACATTGGCATTGGTGCAGGGATACCAAATTCAGAGAGACTAACAAACTTTACACCAATGATGTGGTGCTCAAGTGGTGAAAGTGCTTTTTCTGCCTTTGATTTTGCATTTAGAACTGCTTTTGCCAAAAGATCATCTTTTACTTGTAGATGTTTTGCAGGAGACAAAGTAAAGTATACGCTATCAACTCTGTTGACACCGGATGAGACAGCACTATCAATGATATCTGCTGCTAATCCAAGTTTGTTTGTATCAACATTTAGTATGTTTGATACTTTGTAGCCTACCAACTCTTGCTTGTAATGACCTGTAAGCTTTTCTTGATAGCTTTCATAGACAGGATAAATGTTCAAAGATGATGTACTAATTTCATCTTCTGAGATTCCTGCAGATTTGATTGCAGAAACAACAGTATTCATCAATGAAGAATTTGCTTCAAGGGCTTCTTTGGCAGTTTTTTCTTGAGTCTCTACTCCAAATGATAGGTGAAGTAGATCAGGCTCTACCTGTGTTGCTGCAGTACCAGTAACTGAGATTGTCTTTTCACGTGAAGGAAAAGGAGTAACCTCCTGTGCACTAGCTTCTGTTGGATATACAACGCTTAGTGTAACAGCTATTACAAGTACCGCAGTTATTGTTGCGATGAGTTGTTTGCTTTTCATCGAATAAGAATAGTTAGTTTTGAAGATAAGGTTTGATTAAAGTTCGATTTAATCAAAATCCTTAATAAGACATCGGGGTTTTCCACTGGTTTAATGGCCTCAGAAGTAAAAGACGAAACAATGTCTATTTCAGACAAAGTAGAGATTCTCACAACAGAGGATGAAAAGATAAAGGCCATAGGCGAGATACTAAGTTCTGATCCCAGCAGACAAATTCTCAAACTTCTCTTCAATGATTCGTTAACTGCAAATCAGCTAGCACAGAAGACAGGCTCCTCCTTACCGCTAACAATCTATCACCTTAAAAAAATGCAAGAGGCAGGTGTTGTAAAGATTACAAATGTTGGTAAAAACACAAAGTCCCATGACATGAAATTTTACACAATTGACAAGCTTGCAATAGTGATTTTGCCAACAGAAATGAAGGATCCCGCAAAGAAGAGCAAGTCATTGTTTAACTCATTTAATAGAATTCATAGGTTAGCTACTTTGGGTGCTGCCTGTGTTGCAGCATGGTTCTCATCGCAGTTCATTCAGACCACAAAGACTGTTTCTGTAGATACAATTTCAGATGAAACCATGCAGTTTTCTGCACCTGAGATGGCTCAAAGAGGCATGGAAGAGACTGCAATTGCAGGATCTGAGATGGCAATTGAGAGCACCGAGATGGCAAGTGCTAAAATGGCACCAGCAGCTCCTGCACCACCAACAACAGGCGAGCCGGTAATCGATATCTTCTGGTCCGTAATTGTTGTGTTATCCATTGTAATTATCGGATTGACAATTGAGATCGGAATAAAAAGTAGAAAATAATGTTTCCAGTTTTTGGTATCTGTTGTGAAATTTAGTTAATTCATCTCTGTTTTATCCCAGTAATTTGCTTACGGAAAGAATGGCAGCAAAGAAAAAAGCAGCAGCAACTAAGAAAAAGGCAGCAGCAAAGAAAAAATAAACGAGATCATAAAACTTAGATCTCAGTTTTCCTTTTTTCAATAATTATTTTTCAATTTACAATCCAAATAATTTTCCACATAATCCGGTAATCTCAGAAACACTGCTATCAGGCTCTGCTGAGATGATTATGAGGTGCTCACCCATTGGGATGCTGATCATGAGAACCTTTTCTCTTTTTGAGGCAATAAAGGAAATCGAACCGAGAATGTCATCATCCTCTTTTCTCATGGAATGCTCTAAAACCAATTCGTTAAATCGCATCTTTCTTCTGGCATCAGTATCATACAGCTTTATTCCAGTCTTGATATCACCTGCCACCATATTTCCACGATCATTTATGACTCCTGCAAATCTTACTTTTGGATGCTCAACAAGCTTATCACACGCATCATCTAATTTTTTTACTTCTTCGGCAGACAGCACAATATTAGAAAATTCGTTTTAAGATTAAAGTATTTTTCAAAATATCAGAAAAAAGAATTAGTTAATTTATTCTGATGCGTCTTCCATGCAATCTGATGAGCAATAATTTTCATCGTAACCCAAGTCATACTTTTGTCCACAAAACTGGCATGTTTTTTGCATTTTATTTTTAAAAAAATTTTCAAATAATTAAGCAAAATCTTCCAAAAATGGAAATTGCTTCCTAGAAAAATGAATTATCCAGAAGATACTTAACCAGAAAGAAAAAACCTCCATCATGGCACAATTAAAGCTCAAAGGTTCTGGCGGTTATGTCATAGCTGATGTAACTGAGATTCAGGCAAAGAAGGCAGATCTAGGCGTGGGTGAGCTATTTTTGGCACCACTTGGAAGAATAGAAGAGAGTAAAATTTCAAAATATTTTTGCAAGAACTGTGATGCAGAATTTGATAATGCACCAAAAATAGAATTTGAGAATCCTAATGAGACCGTTGCAGAAGGAATGATTCTAAAAGAAAGAGGTCACTATGCATGTGAAAAATGCAATGGTGTTATTGGCGAGTATAGAGAGTTTTCAAAGACGCAATGAAAAGCTAGTGGAAAATTTGATTTTGTATTAAAAATTCCAAAGACTGTGTAAACTCTTCATCAGTGATCAATCCTTGCGACCACCAACCTGCAGAATTTTTAAACCATTTTGGAATTTTAAGTTCATTATCAGATTCTGTGTTAATGAAATCCTCTTCAATTAAAAAGTCGACACCATTGATGAAACTTTTTTCATCAATCATTCCAGATGACCATGCAGCAGCTCTATCTTTTACCCACAGTGGGATTACTGTGTTGTCAAACTCATAGTTTTCACTGAACCCATTTATTTTTAAAACTCCGTTTGAGTATGGCTTAACAGTATATGCCACATGCCAGTTTCCCATCTCATCAATACTTTGCAGAAAATCAACTTGCTCACCATTTAATGTAACATCGAATTTTTCATCCAAAGATGAGACTGGAAATTCAAAATTTGCATATGTTTCAATTGGATAGCTATTCTGCATTCGCATGGATAATTCTGTTCCTTTATCGTTAAACTCTGCATAAGCATACCAAGCACCAGAATCATATCGGAAAAAGAATCTCTCATCATTACGAGTAGTTGATACAGGAATAATTGTATCATCAGCTGGAGCAAAGCAACTATAGTACAAAACTTGAGACGATACAGATGAATCAGGATACATGGCAAATTCAGCAATTTCACCCGGCCCAAGATTTGTTATAGGTACAGCATTTTGTCCTACATCTAGAACCACGTTTCCTTTTCCGTGAATTACAGCAAGCAGTTTTACATCAGAAATTGTTTTTTCACTAGTGTTAATCACTCTCCCTGTTACGTGACCATCATCATGCACGACAAGGGTATTATCATAAATTACTTCTAGCCCAGTGGCTTCATTGATACCTACAATGAAATCAATTTCAGCCTCGTTTAGGATAGGATTATCTGTTTTTACCTCAGGGAATTTGAATTTAAAAGGCAAGTCTTTTGATGGCATGATATTGACATATGGAAAATCCCTTTTGATAATTTCATCTCCATCAAGAATTGTAATAGATATTGTTGGAATTACGGGATAGGGTTCCCAATTTCTAATAGCTCCGACAACAGTGTAGACTCCATCACTATCAAAATAGCCAACATATTCTTTTTCAGGAATGAATACCTCTGCATACGCAAATTGCGAAAAAAAGAATATGCCAAATACAAAAACTACAATGATTGAAAGTGTTATCACAGTGTTATTTGTTATAACGCGTTAATAATATCTTCCAGTCCGGTTGCAGGCTTATCTAATAATCCAGGCTGATAATCTTCAATTAGTTTATCTACAGAATCTCTATCCTTGACTAGAAATATTTTCTTTCTATCCTGTAGTGATAGTGATAAAATACCTTCATCAACTAGTTGTGATACATAAAATGATACAGTAGATGGTGCCTTGTTTACTTTATCTACAATTTCATTAAATGACAAGCCTTCTTTGTTAATCATTAAGCTGTGAATGATTTTTCTTGTAGTGGTACGTCGGAGATTTTTAATAATCTTTGAATCTGTTTCGGAAACTTCTAATGGATAGAATCTAGTCTGTCTTGGTTCACGGACAACTTGGACTAATCCAGATTTTACAAGCTTATCCAAATAGTGACTTAGTACACCGTTTTTTAGTCCCGTAAAACGCATAATCTCTCTATACTTTATTCCAGGATTTTTTTCAATTACCTGAATCAAATGTGTGGTTCTTTCATTAGTCATTTCGAAATACACCCATAGCCAACAAACCCAAGCTCATTATCATCAAAAGGTGGCCAACCTCTAATAAAGCTAGATCACCCAAGTTATACAAGCTTGGCCATGTTGCATCAAGCAAAGTAACTATTTCTGCCATAACAAAGGTGGAGAATGCAAAAATTGTTATCAAAAGTCTCTTTGAATGAACTCTGACGTATGCCATGACACTTAGAATTGTAAGAAAAGTAGCCAAAGTTATTCCGCCTACATGCAAGAGAATGTGGGCAATATGGAAACCATGAAAGATATGAGGTAAGATTACAGGTGCAGCTAGTATTCCTACCACTCCTGCAACCACTATACTAAACAGGGTTGATTTTCTCTCTAAGATCTGACTGGGCCTAAACAAGTAACTACAATGACTCTTCTAGGAATTTAAAAAAACTGGTTCAAATATCGAAAAATTGGCTTATTGACTAGCTTCCTACCCTTATGATCCCGTTTGTTATCATCCATTCTACCCCTTGCAAAAATTCAGAATTTGACAAAGTTCCATCAGACCACCACTTTGCATTTGTTCGAAGCCAATTGGGAATTGTAGTTTCAGTGCTTTCCTGTGTGGTAGTTGATGCTGGAACGTTGATGATTTTTTCATTTATCAAATATTCTAATCCAGCTGCAAAGTCTTTGTCTGAGATTTGTTCATCAGACCACCATTTAGCATTATTCTTAACCCATTGTGGGATATCATCGGATGCATTCTTTACAGAAACACTTCCAATCATCCAAGGATGCAATGTACAGAAATAATCAAAGTCACCTGCAGATGAAAACTTGTATGAAAAACTTTGTTTGGTTGCAATGATTCCGCTATCAAAAACACCCGAAGGCCCAGATGACGGAATTCCAGATGTTACAGTATGAGCAGCATTATCATTATTTTTCCAAACTACAACTTCATTTTGTTGAACTGATATTGACTTTGGTTCATAACACGAATCATTTCTTTCGCATCCCGGAGATGATGATCCAGATCTAATTGAGACTTCATGATCTCCTTTTGTAGTAACTTCTTTTGCTTCGGATACTCTGAATGAAAATTCTCCAGAGGTATCAAAATTATTCACATTAGAAATTTTTACTATTGCTGCACCTGTAGTGTCAAATTTTACCCTGATAGAGTCCTTTCCATCTGGTGTCTCTCTTTGTGTTTGAGACTTTACAGTTTTACCATTTAGTAACACATCTAGATCGTATGATATCTGTGGTATCAATGCATTAGATACAGGATCATGAAATTCAATGTTCAATGTAACATCATTATTTGGATTGATTTTGCCCTTTGGGCTCAACCACAAATGAAACTTCCAATCTTCTTGAGTTGATAGTTTGATTGATTTTTCTCCTTCTTCTAGAATTGCATCACTCTTTTCTACTTCTCGTTGATTCCCAGATTCAATTCCAAAAACTATTCTGTCACGCTGATTAGCAGGGATTTGGTCATAGAGTTTGAGCAGTTTCTGAGTAGGAATCAAAAAATGAACTACTATTTCTTCATCACCTGAACGATCTATTGTTCCTAGAATCGAGATATCATTTACAGTCATCAAAATATCGTGATTGTTAAATTCAGTAATTGATTTTGGGAGATAATACTCTGCATGAACAAAGGGTATTTTTTCAATGAATTTTTTGTCCCAGTTAAATGGCATGAGTGCAGTTAATTTTTTATTTTTCTCATCAAATGAAAATTCTTCTATCTTGTCAAAATATGTGGCAAACATAAGGTGATATTTTTTATTTTTAATGTCAATCTCGAATGGAATATACTCACCAATTGTAAGTAAAGTTTCAAAGGTTCTATCATTACCAGAGATAGTTTTTCCATTGATTGAGAGAATTGTGACTTTGACGTTTACTAGTCCGCCTTCTAAAAATAATGGGCCCTTAATCACAAGCGGACTTGTAATAGTTCCAATCCATTTTCCGTTAGGAGTTTTTTCTCCAGAATAATTTAGCTTTGAATCTGGAATGATCTTTATTGATAATTGCTGTTCTGGTGAGAATGCATCAAATGATGCAATCAAATCATTTGTTTGCCCATCATGGATTTCTATGTTATACTCTATGGATGAGACAGAATTCATAGAGTCTACGTCGATAGTAGTGACAGAGAAATCGATCTCATTCTCATCGCCCTTTAGTACATCGGGATTTGTTTCAACTTTGACTTTGAGATAATCATTTCCTATCTTGATTGATTCACTCTCAACACTTCCTAACCCATGTCCGTATACCTCACTAGTTCCAGCTATCAGAATTAATGAGATAATTCCAAAGAGAAAATAATTATTCAAAGTTATCAATTTAGAAAAATTTCAAGGTCACAAAAAGGTTTAGACTTTGATTAAACCAGATGAGATCAGAAACTGGATTCCATTTGTAAACTCAATGTCAGAGATGTGACCTTCTGACCACCATACTGCGTTGTTTCTTACCCAATCAGGAATCGATGTTTCACTGATTACTTCTTCATCTGTTGTTTCTTCTGATGTTGGAATTTCGATTATTCGTTGTTGAATTAGATACTCTATTCCACTTGCAAACTCTTTATCATCAATTTTAACATCGCCCCACCAGGCTGCATTTTTCTTTACCCAATCAGGTATGACTATATCGGTAGCAACTGGAGTAATGAGAACTTTGTTTGGTTTGGTTTCTTGAGTTGGTGTTATTACAGAAGGCTCTTCAGATGGAGATGTAATGTCTGTATTTCCATTCATTATTCCTTTGCTGTAGGGTAAATCATAGATTATTGCCTTGGAAGTTATATCCACTTGATCTTGACGTGAGAATGGTTTTGGTAGTGTCAAATCAGTATATTCAATGTAGATAGTATCTTGATCAGATACACGTAGTCTGTCTAATTTGTCTGAGGAATCATCAGTGGTAACACGGAATTCTCCTTTAAGGACATCAATAAAGTGTGCATGTGTACGACCTTCAAACTCTGGTGTTTGACCAGCCTTTTTGAAAGCACTGTGTTTGCCAACAATTTGTTGTAAAACAGCTTCAGGTGCGACTTGGAAAGAAAAGTCTTCACCTAATCCAGAATTAAACACATTCTTGACTACAACTTTGACAGAACCACGTTCATCAAATCTGATTGGCTCAATGCCGTGTCCATCATCAAAGTAGCGGTTGTTTCTAGTTTCAACTAGCTCACCATTAAAGTAAATTTCCATATCATAGCTAAGCTTCTTTTGGTGAATGTCAGTCTTTCCAGTATGTACCATTAGATTAAGATGGTAATCTTGATCAACTCCAATTACACCTCCTGGTTCCCACCAAAAGTATATCTTCCATTTTCCATCAGGAGTGTATTTTGTAAGTGATGATGCTGCAGGTTCTGATAATGGTTCACTTATTCCTTCATATTCAACGGCTGAACCATGATCATGGTTTGGGATGAACTGTACAGGGACATAAATTCCAGATTCATCAGATTCAGACCAAGCACGAATCCAATATGTGAAGAATTCTGCATGATGTACCCATAAATCTGCATCATGCAAGGTAAATGTGACTAGTTCATCAGTGGTAAAAGTTTCCTTATCAAAGGATATCTCACCCATTCTCCATGTCCATGTTGCAGTCTTTGAAACTACAACATTGTCATTTGCTTCCCATGATACTGTTACAGCACCGTTTTGGAAGTTTGTTGTTAATCTTGCAGCTACATCATAAGCACTACCAAGTATGGCATCAGAACATGCTGGCTTATGATGCATCATTTGGGCATGTGCTTCAGGGAGGAATGTGTTAAGCATTCCTGAAAATAAGAAAGAGTGTAATTTGATTAATGGGAATATGAACCCGTGGCCGTGTCCACCACTACTCGATGGTCTACAATTGGGGGTAATATTTTCACCATAATTAGATGAGGTGTGACCGTGTGCCTTTACTGTTTGACCATTTTCATTATGAACAATATAGTGTTGACCATTTAGTTTCACAACACCAAAGAAAAGTCCTGTATCGGGTCCAGTTTCTGAAAAGACTGCTGTTGTAACCTTGTAATCTCTAGTTGCAATTGTAATCTTGCTTCCATATGCCTCACCAATGTGATCAATTAAGAGTTCATCCTCATTCCATCCTGGAGCATAAATTAAGACATTAACTCTGTCTGTCCATGTGTAGCCTTCATATTTTTCATCACATTCTTGCATCGTCATTGCCTGATTTGAACAAAATTTCATAATTACACCTGTTGCCTTTTTTGTATTTGAGAATCCAGATTCAGAAGATGCACTTTGCACTGGGATAGACATCACCAAAGTTGCTAATAGAACAAATATCATTAGTTGTGATGCCTTTACCATTGTACAATGTTTTTAGATAAAATTTTTATTAAAAGTAGAATGGTTCATTCTAAGAATGTACCAATTATCTATTAATTTTTTTTCAAAATAAAAAATTATGACATATGAAGAATTATTTTTAATTATTTTCAGCATACTGATTGTTTTTCCATCTGCATCATCTGTATTTGGTGAAGAGGAATCAATTCTTCCAAATTGGATTAAACAAGTAATAGAATTGTGGGTAAATGAAAAAATTTCTGACCAAGAATTTATCGACTTGATTGAGAATGTTCTAAATAGTCAGATTATTCCTTCCGAAGTTACTTTAGATGAATCATCGGTTTTGCTTGTTCCAAAAAATGAAATCAATGAAAAGACTGGCGTATTTGTAGGAAAAGACAATCAAAGTATACCGCTATGGGCTAAAGAGCGAGCTGCATGGTGGGTTGAAGGAAAGATTACTGATGAACAGTTTCTTCGAACACTTCATTATTTGAGAAACATGGGAATTATGGAGTATAATCCTGAAATCAGTATATTTTCAGAAGAGGATACGCACGACTCTAGTCTAGAAAAATATCTCTTGACCCAAGAGGAAATATCTAGATTTACTCAAGGAACGATTTGGAGGTTTGTTTCAACCGAATATGAATTTGAAGAAAAAGAAGGAGTTGTTGATTCTGTGAAAATTATTCTAAAAGACATCAAGCGTATGCATGATCCGATATTCAACAAATACAAAGTTCCATCAATGATGATGCAGATAACAGAATTTAACAACAAAAAAGATTTAGAAAATTATTGGAATTCTTTTGAAAAAGATAGTGAAGGAAGTATTTTTTCAAGAGCATATATGGTAGGATCACCAAGTGACAACTCGGATTGCTTTTTTAGTTATACATATGAGGGTGCAGTAACCTCATGCAATTATGATAACATGATAATTCAAGTTGTGATTTATGATGAGTATAATGAACATTATGAGTATGGCAAAAAAAATCTTCTGATTGACCGAAGTGAGCCATCAACAAGATTCATGAGCGAAATTTTACAAAAGATTGCCAAATACAAAAATCAAAAAGTAAATGAAAGACTGGATTATGTTTTACAAAAAAATTCATCAGATGAAGATGAAAAAATAATTAATAGAGAGCCAGAAAAATCTAAAATTTTTGGAATAAAGAATTTTTCATGCCAACGAGATGATTTTGGACTAGTAAAGATTTCAGGACAATACAACAATGATGAAAGGCAAAAACAAAACGTTGATTTGCAGATCACATTTTTTGATAGTAATAATTTACCGGTAGGAAAAAACACTGTCAGTCTTTATGATGTAAAAGAATTTGAAAGTAGGAAATTCATTGGATACACAAAGTGGACTGGTCAATTTTTATCCTGTGATGCATCTGTATTGGACTCAAAGAGTCCTACTTAATCAAATGGGCAAAGTTTGACGTAATATCGTTAAATCTAGTCATACTAGGCTCTAATTTTGCAAATTCCACACTAGCACAGTGCATTAACCATTGTTGTACAGCGTCAGATTCTGCAATGTTGGATTTTCGAATAATTGAGATTAGCTCAATACTAGTCATTTCATAAGTAATGCCAAATCTGTTGCAGTAGTAGTATCTTATTGCCTGACTGAGTTTTTCATATGCATCCTTTCTTTGTCCGCCATTGAATAGAGAAATTGATTCATCAAGCATTACTGCTGTTTGTTTTTTGAAATCAACTTGGGTTGAAACAGTTTGCAATAACGGTGCCTCTAATTTTCTTTCCCAAGGCTTTTTGTGCATCAAATATCCCAAAACAATCAATGCAACAACTACGGGTATCATAATCAGTATCACATAGTTGTCAATTGATGTTGTTGGTTGTAGTTCAAAGATTGGTCTTTCATTGAGTGCATCTCTGATATGCTTTGTATTTTCAAATTGCGGTCTTTCTAATTTTAGATTATCAAATATCCTGCTCCTAGTGTCTTGAGGTGTTGAAACCATTACCTCTAATTCTTTTAGTGATCCATCAGGTTGAAGTTTCTTACCAGTAAGTAGTTCTTCAAATATTTGCTGACTTTGAGCAGTTAGATCCTCTATCATGCGTTCACGCATTTGGGTTTGATCTAATCTCAAGTAGTTAGGTGACAGTTCATTTAGATCAAACTCTCCACCGTATTTTTGACTGTTAGCAATAATCTCTCTTGCCTTATCTAATGCAGCTGGTGAGAAGACACCGTTTGGAATTGCTTCCAAATCATCAAGATCATAACCACGTTCAAGTAGAAATAATTCCAAATTAGAGTTTGGATAATAATCAAATGCAACACCACGAATAATGTATCGTTGTTCTCCTACTGGATCTAAAAGTGCTTCAGCGACTTCAACATAGCCATCTGAATATCTATCATGATATTTTATTTTGTGTAACCAGTTTTCCTCACTCAGATCTCTTTGATCAATTAAGACTTTGTTTAGTATTTGACCTTCTTCGGATTCTATGGTTATTGCATGATCACCAATGCTGTAACCATTACCTGTAACAAATTTATCATAGTACACTTTTTCAGATTCTTTTTTTTGCTCCTCTATGATGTTTTCATAATTTGAGATGATTTGATTTGAAGATGTTTGTAATCCAGAATTCAGCTGTCCCTCTATCATCCAATCAATTTGGATATCAGGATGTGCTGCATAGATTGGATTTGTATAAAGTATCAGTGGTAACAAAAGCAGACAAAGTAGAAATTTTTTGAATCGAATAATTTGTTGCATGATAAATCTCCAAAATCAAGTACACGTGTGTGAATCATGAAAAATGGACAGAAATGATTCCCGTATAGTCAATTTCAAGAATTCAAAGGCAAAAAACAACTATAATGAAAATTGGTACATTCTTAGAATGAACCACTTTGCTATTAATGCAAAAACTCAGAAAATACAATATTGGCACTGAGAGAGTATGAACCCGATTTTCAAATATCAAATAAGGACATAGAAGATCTAAATCAGAAATCACAAGAGTATGCTCAAAAATTATCCAGTGTATTAGAAGAGTCCCAGAAGGTAATAGTTGGACAACAGAATGTAATTAGAAAAATTCTCATTTCAGTTATTGCAAATGGTCATGTTCTACTTGAAAGTGTACCAGGTTTGGCAAAAACACTCATGGTAAAGACAATGGCAAATATTTTCAATGTAGAGGATGTTAGAATTCAGTTTACTCCAGACCTATTACCTGCAGACATTCTTGGAACAAAAATTTACAAAAATGTTTCAGGAAATTTTGTAACCCAGAAAGGACCAATCTTTCACAACTTTGTTCTAGCTGATGAGATTAATCGTGCACCACCAAAGGTTCAATCAGCATTATTAGAAGCCATGCAGGAAAGACAAGTAAGCATTCATGGTGACACATTCAAGCTACCAAAACCGTTTCTAGTTCTTGCAACACAAAATCCAATAGAAAATGAAGGAACATACAAGCTACCTGAAGCACAAGTAGACAGATTTGCACTAAAGATTTTGATTGGTTATCCTTCAAAAGATGAAGAAGTATCAATTATTGAGCGCAATTCAAACGGTTATGAAGAATCAGTAAAGTCATTGATTAAACCAGAAGAGATCATTGAGATTCAGAAATTTAATGAAAACATCTATGCAGACAAAGTAATTACAGAATACATTGCAGACATTGTAAACGCAACAAGAAATCCAAAAGAGTACGAACTTGATCTAGCTAGCATGATAGAGTTTGGAGCATCGCCAAGAGCCTCAATTTGGTTGATGAGAGCAGCAAAGGCAAATGCATTACTCAATGGAAGGGGATTCGTAATTCCTGAAGATGTAAAGGAAGTTGCACATGAAGTTCTCAGACACAGAGTTATTCTGACATTTGAGGCAGAAGCAAACGGAATTAACACAGATAAGATAATCGACTTTGTTTTAGAAAAGATCACTACACCGTAGCAATGACTAATTTATCTGAGCTCCTAAAGAAGATAAAAAATCTTGAAATCAATACAAAGACCCTAGTTGAAGGAATGGAATCAGGAGGATACCGCTCTCGATTTCGAGGTGGCGGAATAGAGTTCTCAGAAGTGCGTGGTTACATGCCTGGAGATGATGCCAGAAGAATTGACTGGAATGTTTCTGCTCGATACGATAACCTGTTTGTCAAGGAATTTGTTGAGGAAAAGGAGCTAAACGTCTATGTGGTAGTGGATTTGTCAGCCAGTAACGATTTTGGCTTTGAGAAGAGCAAAAAAGAGCTTGCCTTTGAAATTACTGCATCACTGATATTTTCTGCATTAAAAAATAATGATAGAGTTGGAATGGGAGTTTTTACAAATACCCTGGAAAAGTTTGTTCCAGCCAAGAAGGGAAAAAGGCATATGCTACAGATTCTTCAGCAGCTTTTAGATCATAATCCTTCAAGCAAGGAGACAAACATCTTTCAGTCAATCTCAGATCTTTACAAAAAATTAAGAAGGCGCAGTGTAGTCATAATTATTTCGGATTTCTTGTCAGATTCATTTTCTAAACCATTGCAGCTCTTAAAATTACAACATCAGGTAATCTTGGTAAATATTTCAGATATTCGTGAAAGAGTAATTCCAGATATTGGACATGCATACTTGGAAGATGCTGAATCTGGAGAACAAATTTTAGTAAATACTTCGGATAAGAGATTCCAAGAGCAATACACAAAACTAATCGATGATGCATCAAAAAAAATTCATTATGATGCACGAAAGTTAGGCATTGATATGTTGAATTTAAGTAATGAAGAACCATTTGACATTACATTCAATCAATATTTTAGAAACAAGATGAGGTCACACTTACAATGAATATTCAGTTTGAGTTCTTGCCAGCATTATTGTTACTTGCAATAATTCCAGGATTGTTTTTCTTGTATTCAAAATACAACTCTAGTAAAAAAGAATCACTTTTGAAATTTAGCTCATTGAGCATAATAAAAAAAGCAATTTCTGGAAAAAGTTTTCTTAGAAAACATCTTCCATTTGTGTTATTACTGATAGTTGTATCTCTAATAATCATTGCACTGGCAAATCCACAGATACCATCATTTTCAGTCGAAAAGGGAATTAATCTAAGTATAGTAATTGATGGTTCGGAAAGCATGTCAGCAAAAGATTATCAGCCAACGAGAATGGAGGCGGCTAAAAGAGCAGTCAGTAGTTTGGTAGGAAAATTAAATCAAAATGACAATGTTGGAATAGTTCTTTTTGAATCAGGAGCAACTACAATCTCATACATGACACCAGTCAAGGAGAAAACCATTGATGCCATTTCATCAATACAACAGAGTCAGGGAGCAACTGCCCTTGGAGACGGAGTGTCTTTGGGAATTGATATGGTATCATCAATCCCAGACAAGAAGAATATTCTCATTCTTCTTAGTGATGGTGTTCATAATTCTGGCTTAATCACGCCTGATGAGGCCATAGATTATGCTAAGATGAACAATGTTCAGATTCACACAATTGGTCTAGGTTCTGAAGAGCCAGTATTTCTAAGAAATGACGTGTATGGGGAACCACAATATGTTGAGCTAGACGAACAGACTCTGAAGAAAATTGCAGATGAGACAAATGGAAAATATTTCAAATCTGTAGATGAAAAAACTCTAAACGAAATATTCACACTTCTTAGCTCAAACATGGAATACCAAATAGAGTGGGCATCAATTAGTCAGTGGTTTATTGGTGCTGCAATGGCTTTGCTTTTAGCTAATGTCTATATCATTTATGGTAGATATAGAATTGCAGCTTAACCATACTTAGAATAAAAAATAAAAAGAAAAGAAAAGTGAAAAAGACTTTGCTGTCTTAATCCTTCATTTTGTGTTTTTTACCTGGAAATTTAGTATCTTTGATGTCACCAATGCAACCATATCCGCCAGAGAATCCTGGAGAGTTGAATTTGGATGCATCACTACAGAATCCTGTAAAGTCTACAGGAACGTTTGTACCATCAAAGTATGTTACAGTACCATATACACGGTATCCGTAAATTCCATCAATTACCATTTGTCTTGCAAGGAACTTTCCTGGTTGACCAAATACAGCACCAGCTGTAACGCCCAAATCTTTAGCATCAGCATCTGTTGGATTAAATGGAACAGAAGCTTTGTCTACTTTCTTTTGATTTTTGAAAAAGTATTTGTCTACTTTGAGGTTGGCTGTCTTGATTGGTAACTTGGTGTCAGCATCCCTAACTGTGATGTCAACACCGTGAATACCATCCCATGTACCTGGTTCATTTCCATAAGATGGTTCATTAGTATGTCCCAAAACGACTTGAACGGTTCTTTGCTCTCCGTTTGCAATAGTCAATGGTATTTTGATATTACCATGTGCATATGCCTCTTGAGAAGCAATGACAGAGATCAGTGTGACTGCTGCCATTACACCAAGGAGACTAAGAGTAGTATGTTTCATTTTCATATTTCTCCTATGAATGTCCTAGACCATCATTATGAGGGTCTTCATCGTTGAGGTCATATACTGGGTTGTGGTCACCTGGACCAAATCCTAATACTGGACCGTCATGGTATTGATCAGTTCCAATGCTTCCTAGTACTTGTTGTATGTTAATATCAACAACATCAACATCACCAAATGAGATTGCCTCATCGGAGAGGTTAATCAAATCAATATCAGTCACTCTTGGTGCACCACCGTTTAATGGGTCTGGGATGTGTGCATGGTAAATGCAACTACTTGGTTCAGTAGTTTTTGATATTGCGTTGATATAATACAATGGAACTAGCTGCATGTTTGCGTGCTCAAGGTTCTCATCCACATGGCCAGCAATTAGTGCAATTGTTGGTTGGTAGGTATCTTCACCTTCAGCTACTGGCTCGCATGGTGCTTTAAGCAAGACGTGTCCTGAGACATAGTTTGGGCTAGAATCATACAATGGGAAGATATCCCCTGGTTGCATTGTGATATCATTTAGTCTGATGTGTGTGTTATCAGGAATGGTACCTGCTGCAGCTCCTAGTTCAAAGCTATGACTTGCAAAGACTGTTCCGCCATAAGCAATTGTGATTGCCAAGAATGCTGTTCCAAGTAACAATGGAAGTTTGTTCTTGTTTAGATTAGTCATTAGACAGGAATTATGTCATGGATTAAAAATCAAATTGGTACATTCAAAAATTATACCGGTACAATTCTAGAACAGATATGATGAGTATCAGAGTCAGTATTTATTTTGAGAAATATTCGTTTAGTAAAAAATTAACAGTGTCTGAAAAACTATACCAGTATTGTTCTTCTTGAACTTTTTTGGCTTGAATCTGGCGAATCTTTTCTTCCAAGGAACTATCTATTGAAAATGTAACTCTTTTTCTCATGTGGCATCATCTAATACGGGATTTAATGGATGAGAAACAAATGACAACAATGAATAAGCGTGTTAGTAGTTTCTCATCCACTATGATCTGAACAAATAGTATTACACGGTTCTGGATAAAAGACAAATTGGTACATTCGAGAGTTGTACCATGATTTTGGATAATCTTAATAGTTTGAAAACAAAAAGATCCTCATGGAAATTTTCTACTTAATCGCACAGCTTGTTGTGTTGTGTGGTGGAATGCATGTTCCATAGTATTTTTTGCTAAAATAGTTTTATTGGAATAGTACAAGGAAAAATTATGTTCAAGGTAGCAATGATAGTTGGCTCAGTTAGACGTGATAGAAATGGGATAAAGGTTGCCAAATGGATGGAGCAAAAACTAAAGGAGCGAGGCCATCAAGTCTTTTTCATAGATCCAATGGAATTGAATTTACCATTACTGGATAGAATGTACAAGGAAATGGAGAATCCTCCTGAAAATCTAAAAAAATTAAGACAGATGATTGTAGATGCTGATGGTTATCTTCCAATTACTCCAGAGTATAATCACAGCACTTCATCAGCTATGAAGAATACGCTGGATTATTTTTTAGAAGAGTACTTTTTCAAGCCTTCTGCAATTGTGTCATATTCTGTTGGTGGTTTTGGAGGAGTAAATGCTGCAGCACATTTGAGGCAGATTTTATCAGAGATGGGAACGCCTGCAATTTCTTCTACATATCCCATTTCCAAGGTTCAAACAGTCTTTGATGAAAATGGAAATCTTCTTGATGAAAAGCATGAAAAACGAGTAAAGCGATTCCTAGATGAATTTGAATGGTATATGGAAGCTATGAAGCAGCAAAGACAGAAAGGCACTCCATACTAAACAAATTATAAAAATTTAAGAAATTTTCTTGTGCATTTTTATTTTATTATATGTTTGAATCTTTTTAAGACGAGAATACATAGCTTCAATGTGGAATTAAAATCAGAAGAATCGGTTATAGCTTATCTAAAGACACTGCCTGATGATACAATAATCAGATATTATCTTGATGTAGAGTATTCTCCATTTCCAGTATTACTTCTCAGGGAATACCAAAGAAGATTCAAAGAAAAATCCAAAAATGAGATCTTGCAGAAATTAAAAGTCCAAGCAAACTTGGCAAAAAAGAAGACAAAAGAATTAGGAATTTTAGCAAAAAAGAGAACACGAATCGATGAAATTTCAAAACAAAAATCCCAAGAGATGTTCAAACAGGCTACCAGCAAAGGACATAAGGTAAGTGATTCCCTACTCAAAAAAGGAGCAAAATTTAGTGTCAAGATAAAAAAGGATGTCTCAAAAGGAGTCAAAAAGACAAAGTCGATGAAATCATCTGCAAAGGATCAGTTAATTCTACTAGAGAAGCTTGGAAAGCTGAGAAAAGAAGGAGTCATTACGGAAAAAGAATTTCGTGAAAAGAAGAAAAAGATACTAAGTAAAATTTAGTTTTTTAAAATTAAGGGAGTTCTTCTTCTAAATCACAGCATGCTTTATGAACCCAATTACCTTTAGAATTTTTTAAAATTTCCTTTCCAACTTTGATTGCTTCGCCGCATTCAACACATTTTCCATTAAATCTTGCCTTCATTTTGTTCTGAGGCTAATGAATCACTCATCAAATTAACGTGTTGCTATGTGAAAAGGAGGGAGAATTATAGAAATTGTGGGTGCACGAATTTCACATAGACATTTCCATTTCTATGAATCCAGATAGATTTTTTGCTTCTACGCATTCTAATCACTCCAATCATCTAGCATTATCCAGGACAATCCTCGAAGGTCTTGCCAGGTAACGTTTGAGGGAAGAGAAAGTTTTGTGCCTTCTTGAGCTGGTGTTCTTTCAACCAGTGTTTTTGTTGGCTCAGGTTGCCAATTTTTGTGAATCTGTACTAATGACATAAAGTACCTTATTCAAAATATTATATGGAAATAGCTCTGCTGTTGTGGTATGCCTCAAATCTGATCGCTATACCCTAGGCTTTAATTTACAGCAAATTCTCTGTTTGCTAAACTAAATTGGATGATAAAAACAACCTACCAAGTTGGGATGCATACTACAAAGAAAATGAGATAAAAAAGATGCCATGGTATGAGGAAGAGCTTGACGCAGACTTGGCAGAAGAGATAAAAAATCAAAGGCTGAGTAGAGGAAGATTTTTGGATCTAGGAACTGGACCAGGCACTCAAGCAGCACAGCTAGCAAAGTTAGGCTTTGAGGTAGTTGGTACAGACATTTCAGATAATGCCATTAACAAAGCAAAAGAGACATCAAAAGAAGCAAAATTTTTTGTAGATGATTTTTTGCATTCTAGGCTGCCAGACCATTCGTTTGATTATGTACTAGACAGAGGATGCTATCACATCTTTGATCAATTCCAAAGACGCGATTACATGAGAGAGATTAGGAGAATTATGCGTGATGGTTCCATCTTATTTCTTAAAGTAATGAGCAAAGACGAAAAAGATCTTCCACAAGATGAAGGACCGTATAGATTTTCAAAAAATGACATCATCAATGCGTTTGAAAACGGATTTGAGATAAACAGCATAAAACCAACAGTGTATTATGGGACGCTTGATCCTCTACCAAAAGCATTATTTGCAGTAATGACAAAGAGGGCCACCTTTCTTTAGGATTATTTTTTGAATAATATCCACAAACGTGTTCCAATAAAGATTCCAACAGCTGATGCTATAACTATTGGAACAATATATTGACCAAGATTATCAATCATGAAATCACCTTGTTTTTCTTTGAGATTCGCCACATCTTGGGCATGACAATCCATTTGTAGGATATCCACAACGTCGACATCCTGCGTTAATGCTAAATCGCTCATATTTTCCCGATTTGAAAATTTTACGTAATAGTACAATTCCTATTAGAATTCCCACTGCAATTCCAATCCATATCAATACCATACTGTACTATAGGTCATCATAGGTAAAAAACTAATCAATTATCAGATGCTTCTTTGTACCAGTTTACCATAGCCTGGTTTACCAACAACTTGGAAATCTTCTGCAATTATCTCTCCACGAACAATTGTTTTCACAGGCCATCCCTTTAGATTCCATCCATCATAAACCAAATAATCAGAGAATCCACCAAATAGTTCAGTTGTAACTTTTTTTTCTTTTTTGAGATCTATTATGGTAATGTCTGCATCAGTGTTTTTCTCAAGGGAGCCTTTTTGTGGATACATTCCAAAAATTTTTGCAGCGTTGGTACTAGTCAGCTTTACTAGTTGCTGCAGATTAATTCTATCTTTGTTGACTCCTTCACTAAGCAGAATAGGCAATACAGTTCCAATTCCTGGGAATCCTGCAAGTGCACCCCAGACATCAGAACCACCAAGTTTTAGTTTTAGTTGATTAGCTACATGATCAGTTCCTACAGTATCTATTTCGTTTTGTTTTATGCCATTCCAGATGTGTTCTACATCTGCTGATGATCTAATTGGTGGCATTACTTTTGCAAGGTAGCCCTTTTGTTTGTCATGTGACAGAGTAAGATAGTGAGGACATGTCTCGACAAAAATTTTAGTTCCGTTTTTTCGCTCTATGCGAATCTGCTCAAGGGCTTTTGAGGAGCCAATATGAACAAAGTAAATGGTACAGTTGTACTGTCTTGCAAATTCTGAAACAGTTTTGATTGCTTTTGCTTCATAGTCAGGTGAGCGGCTCTCTGACCATGCACCTAAACCATCTTGCTTCTTTTCTTTTGCAGTTTTGATTCCACATGCACATGATTCATAGTCTTCTGCATGAACCAAAACTGGGCATTTTAGCTGAGCAGCCTTTTGGACAACTTTTCGTACAATTTCAGAGTTTACCTCAACTCTTGCATCATGCAGTTTTGTAGAGCCTGGAGCCATGTCCATGTAGACATGTCCCACATCACCTCCAAGATTCATGTAAAGCTTGAATGATGTGACTCCCTTTTGGGTGCAAAATTCCATCTCATTGATTTGCGAATCATTGAAAATTGAGGCATGAATTGTATAATCAACATAGTGCACTTGAGAGCTTGCATCAAGTTGTACTGGTAGGGACTTTTTGTAAGAGTCTCCCAGTCTTAGCATTCTCATCATAGTTGTAATGCCACCTATCGCTGCTGCATGAGATTCTGTAATGCCTGCCTCATCTATTGGGGAGTAAACTCCATAGTGAACATGTGTGTCAATTGGTCCTGGAATTGAGACTAGACCGTTTCCGTTAATTTTATGATCAGAGCTTGGTGTGTCATTTGTAATTTGTACAATTTTGCCCTCATCAATTACAATGTTTTTTTGAACCATTCCTTGCGGTAATATCACATGTGAATCAGTAATTACCAGATCATATGTCATGTCTGTTAGTCTCTCTTAGGATATTTTAGTTTGAGTAAATGAATAAAAGCAGATCAAAAATCTGTATTTAGAGGGCCGGTGGTTTAGGGGTATAATGCCGCGTTCGCAACGCGGATGTCGAGGGTTCAATTCCCTCCCGGTCCACCAAACTAGAAACTATTATACATAATTCATTATTACTGCTCTCCATGAAGGTTCTAAACGGAAAGCAGGCTGCAGAAGATTACATGTCAAGTCACACTCTAGCATTTTCCACACCAGAGTTAACACTGATGAGATTTGCATTTTGGTTGGGAGATACCATTCCAGATCCAGAAAATAAAGAAAAGACTATCCCCAGAGTATACACATACGTTGAAGAAAAAGACTTTGAGCCTGTCAACATAATTGATGAAGAGCATTACGAGCCAACAGGTGCTGTAAGAACTTCTGGCATGTATGGAAATCCAAACAAAGAATCTAGTGGTAGTGGAAAGTTTTGTTCAGATTGTGGTGCAAAAATTTCTGCTTCAGCAAAGTTTTGTCCCGAGTGCGGTAGTACTCAGGATTAGTTATTGAGCTTTAGTACCACATTTGGTACAGAATTTAGCATTTGGTCTTAGTTGTGCTCCACATGCAGAACATGCAGGGCCTTTAGGTCTTGAGACTAGTGATGGATCAGGTGATGGTAGTGTTCCAATGTCTCCAAATCCTTGTTTTGCAGAGACAATGCTTGGTGGTGCGCCTGCTGGATTTCCTGCAGTTCCAACTCTAGCTTGGTTTGCTGCTGCCATTCCGCCAGCCATTCCTCCACCCATCATTCCAGAGCCCATTCCGGGCATCAGTCCTGGAGATTGAGTTCCGCCAGGTGCCTTGCCTCCAGCGATTCTGTCAATTGACTTTTTTAATTCCAAGATAACTTTGATTGATAAAAATTCCAAAGCAGAATATGCTACTACGTAATCACCAAGTTTTTGAAAGAATTCAGAATCAGATAGTTTTCCATTCTTGTAGAGATTGTTTGCATCAAGAAAACTTTCATAGTAACCTTGAGAATCATTGAACAAATTTTCAAGCTTCTCAGTTAACAGGTTAAGTGTATCAACTTCACCAAGCGACATGATACAATTCTATGAATTGTATTATTAATTACTTTAGATTAAAAAGAATGAAATAAGAAAAAAGGTTCTATGCTTTCTCTAGTGCTCTGTCAATCATATTTTTGTATGATTCCTTTGAAGCAGCACCCACTTGTTGACTGACTACTTGACCTTTGCTAAATATGGCCAAAGTTGGAATGCTAAAAACATTGTATTTTGATGCCAATTCGTTGGCCTCATCTACATTTACTTTAACAAAATTTACTTTGCCTTCGTATTCAGCTGCAAGTTCCTCTACAACTGGACTAACCATTCTACAAGGACCACACCATTCGGCCCAAAAGTCAACAAAGACCGGTAATGAAGAATTCATGACGTCGGTTTCCCATGTTTTGGTATCAGAAATTTGAGTAATTCCCATAGCAGTTATGCCTTAATCGAACACACCTAAATATGTTCACCAGAATTTGTGCGCTTGGAATTGATAACTTTCTAAATATTACTTTGTGAAATATACTTAAATTCCCTTTGAATGAAACTGAATTATGAGTTCTGATCTCCGAATAAAGAAGTTGAGAGGATCAGGAGGCTACATCATGGCAAGCGTCAATGATGACCAACAAAGAAAAGGGAATCTTGGAGGCCCTGATTTGTTTTTGGCACCAATTGGGAGATTAGATTCAGATACAATTTCAAAATATTTTTGCAATACATGTGAGAAAGACTATGAAGGTAGCCCTAGAATCGAATATGAAAATCCAAACGAAGAAGTTGCTGAAAATTTAATTTTACTTGAAAAAGGACAATACATCTGTGCTACTTGTGGCTCAACACTAGCAGAGTACAGGGAGTTTAGAAAACCAGATGAGATGACAGATGTTGGTAATGCAAGACCAATGGAGCAATCAAATCCATTTGAATCACCAGAGCAAACATTTACACCACCACAAACTACAACAGAGCCTCCCTCATTTACAGAGCCAGAACCAGAACCACAAAGCATTCCAGAGCCTCCAATGTCACCACCAACTCCAAGCTTTTCCACACAACAGAGTTCACCACCAGCTGCTGAATCTCAACCTGTTGGTTCTGTTAGCTCAATAGTTGGAATGGCAGTATACAATGAAGAAGCAAAGAGAATTGGTACTGCAAAACAAATTGGCATTGATTCATCTCAATCACTAGTTTTGGTAATTAGTAATAACAACGGTTCTGATCAAACCATTCCTTGGAGTAATATCAAAAAAGTTGGAGAAATTGTTTTGGTTGGAACATCCTCTGCTGCATCTCAAGCACCACCCACAGTTGCTCCACCAGTACAGACGCCAACTGATTCAGGAAAATGTCCTAGTTGCAATTTTGTTAACAAAGCAGGTTCAAAATTCTGTGAAGAATGTGGAACAAAGATCTAGTCTATCTTAAGATTTATCTAATGAAAGAATAGGCTGGAATCTAGTTGACTGCAATCTCAATTTCAAAGGGTGTCATCAAAGACATTATCATAGTAGTAGTTGGTGTAATTATAATTTGGATTGGATTGCAGCTAGTATTTGGAACTCAGAATCCATTCTATGTTGTATCTAGTGGCAGTATGATTCCAGTTTTGCAGGTGTATGATGTTTTAGTGGTTCAAGGAAACGAGCCGTTTGAAGAAGTTGAGGTTGGGGACATTATTGTCTTTAATCGTCCATCAGATCATGACAGAGTGATTGTTCACAGGGTAGCTTCAATTATCAATGAGGATCCTCTCACAATTAGAACCAAAGGAGATGCAAATCCTGCCTCAATACCTGGCACTGACTTTCCAATAACAGAAGAAGAGTATATCGGACAAGTTGCATACGTAATTCCACAAGTTGGATACATTACAAGAATACTACAGCCTCCAATCAACTACATCATCATTGTTATAATCATTGGAGTCATGGTAGCAAAACAGTTCTCAAAAAAGAAGAATGAAAAGACAAAAGATGCATCAAAAGATATTGATTCTAAATTTACTGATTTGACCCAGCCAAAGCAAGATGTACAGAACTTGACTGATCTTGATAACATTCCAAAAGATTCTGAATACTCTAAAGAATCAGGGTTAAATTCAAATGAAAAATCCGGTGAGTCTTTAGATACTAAAGATACAAAATCAGATAAGAAAGACTAGATTATTTTTCAGATGGTAGTTTGAATACTCGCTTAAAGTATTCAGATTGTTCTTTTGGTTCCTCAAAGTCATCTTTTACTTTTGCAAGATGTTTTGCCAAGTTTTTCTTGTATCCTAGCTGCATCTGTCTTGCAATCTGAATTCTCTGAGCTTGTGGTGAACCTGCACCATGCATTGATTCAGTAAGATAGCCAACTGCGTTTCTACCCATGGTCATGTTTTCAATTAATCGCAATACTCTCATTCTGTTTTCAACATCCACGCCCTTTCTTCCCGCTAGATATTTGCGGAGTATTGGTCCAGCCTCTGGATGTCTAAAGTCCTTCTCTGATGGTAGAGTTACAACAAGACCGCCTGCAATGTCTTGCGCTAGTCTGCCAATCTCATATGGAAATCTAGTAACGTTGTGTTTGCAAACTTGAGCAAGCATGTCATCATTTAGGTAAACTCCTGACTTCATTTTTTGTCCCTGATAAGAAGATGCAATTCCCGCAGCAAAGATTGATTCGTTAAGATGTGTCATCTCAATTAGTTTATCTTTGATATGAGATACCTTTGGAATTCCATTATAATCTGCGATGGTAGCAGCTGCACCAATTAAGACGTCACCTAATCCAGTTTTGCATACATAGCTTCTTCTATGATAGCAAGTGAATCTCTCTACCAACATTGAGGCAAATTCGTATTCGCCGTGCATGAATACCTTATCCCATGGAATAAACACATTATCTAAAATTATCATGGCCTCCTGACCAGCATACATAGAGTTGCCTGCATCAAGATCTCCTTCCTCCATGCTTCGTGTATCACAGGATTGTCTGCCATAGATGTATGTGACACCTTCTGCATCTGCTGGAATTGCACCTACAATAGCATAATCCTTGTCGTTTTCCGTTAGTCTAATTGTTGGCATCAAGATAATCCAGTGTGAATTAATGCATCCAGTTTGGTGTGCCTTTGCTCCTGTAACGTAAACTCCTTTGTCATCTTCTTTTACAATATGAACAAACATGTCAGGATCAACTTGCTCTGATGGTCCAAGACTTCTATCACCCTTAGGATCAGTCATTGCTCCACCGATTACAAAATTTTCTTCTTGCATCATTTTGATAAAATCTAACAGTCGTTTGTGATAGTTTGTTCCATGCTTTTCATCAATTTCATATGTTGTAGAATGTAGAGAGTTGATTGCATCCATTCCTACACATCTTTGAAAACATGTTCCAGTGTTTTGTCCAAGCTTTCTTTGCATTTTATTTTGCATTACCAAGTCTTGTGCGCTTTCTGCAATGTGCAAAAATCGGTTTACACGTTTTCCAGAGATTGATGATTGAGCAGATGCAAGCTCTTCTTCACGAACAGCTAAATCATATGTTTCAGCAAGTGCATTAATTGATGGTCTAATCATTGGATGATCTACATAATTCTCAATTAATTCGCCAAACAGGAAAATTTTCAGCTTTCTGCCCCTAAGACTCTGAATGTACTCTTCGCCAGTCCTAATGCCCATCAGAAATACCTCACTCTAAGTTGTATAAATATTCTAAAGATCCAGGCAGGAATGATACTTCTATCATCTAAAGTCCTATTCGGACATCAAGGATCTTGCATCCTTTGCCTTTTTCCATTACCAAGACTGGATTCATGTCTAGTTCTTTTATTTCCTTGAAATCAGTTACAAGCTGGGAGAGTCGTTGAATGCATTCAGACAGTTTAGCTTTATCAGATGGCTTTTCTCCCCTTACGCCTTCTAGAATCTTTTTCATCTTAATTGAAGAGATCATGTCGTCTGCTTCTTTGTTTGTTACAGGTGCTAGCTTGAATGTCACATCTTTTAGTACCTCAACATAGATTCCACCCATTCCAAGCATGATAACTGGTCCCATTCCTGGTTCTAGTTTAGAACCGATAATCATCTCCTTTCCTCCTTTGACCATTTCGACAATCAAAACGCCTTTGATTTCGGCTTTTTTGTTGTATTTTTTAGCATTGGATACGATTTCCTTAAAGGCAGACTTTACTTCTTGTTCATTTTTGAGATTAACTTTGACTCCCCCTGCATCTGATTTGTGAATAATTTGTGGGGATGCAATCTTCATTACAACAGGATACCCAATCTTTTTTGCATTCTTTACAGCATCTGCTTCATTTTTTGCAAGAATACTCTTTGGTAAAGGAAAGCCATATGCACGTAAAACCTCTTGTCCTTCTTCTTCTAGAAGATTTGGTCGTCCCTCCTTCTTTACATTATCAAAAATTTTCTTTACCTTTGCCTTGTCAGCTTTGAATTTTGTAACAGTTCCCAATGGAGAGTTTACAGATTTTGAAAAGGTCAACATTGCGTTTAGTGCACGAATTGCGCCCTCTGCATAGGTAAAGTATGGAACTCCACCATTTGATAAGACTTCACGATTTGTAACTCCTTCATCTAATCCCATCAAGCTGGCAAGCATTGTCTTTTTGTATTTTTTTGACATTGCAACAATTACTTCCGCTAGTTGATCATAATCTAGAGTACCAGATGGTGTACACATTGAAATTACAGAGCCAACTTTTGGATGAGCTAAAACAAGATCCAACACATGATGGAATCTATTAAAATCAGCATCCCCAACGATATCAACGGGATTTCGTGAGCTGCCCCAAGGTGGAATTACTGCATCAATCTTTGGCCTAATGTTTTCAATCTTTGCCATCTTGATTCCCATCTTTGAGCATGCATCAGTTGAGATAATTGCAGGACCGCCTGCGTTTGAGACAATAACTAAATCACCTTTTGCTGGAAGTGGTTGCTTTGAGAATGCCACAGCGTAATCAAAGAGCTCCTCCATTGTATCAACTCTGAGTGCACCAGATTGTTTTAGTAATGCATCGTAGATTTCATCAGAGCCCATCAGTGCACCAGTGTGTGACATTGCAGCTTTTGCACCTTCAGGACTACGACCAGATTTTAAAATTATAATTGGTTTTTTGAGTTTTCTTGTGATATTTCTGCAAACCTTGAGAAATTGTTGACCATTTCCCATGTCCTCAAGATACATCACAATAACTTTGGTTTGTTTGTGGTTTGCCAGCATGTTTAAGACATCAATTTCGCTCATTGCTGCCTTGTTACCCATGCTGACTACTGCTGAAAATCCAATGTCTTGTGCACTTGCGTCTTCAACTAGTGCTGCGCAGATTGCACCACTTTGAGAAACAAGAGCAATACTACCTGATTTTGGAGTAACTTTGAGAAATGTAGAGTTCATCATCGTCTTTGGATCTAAATTCATTACGCCAAGACAGTTTGGACCAATAATTTTGATATTGTATTGTTTTGCAATGTCTTTTAGTCGTTGTTCTAATTTTGCGCCTTCTTCATCTACTTCTTTGAATCCAGCTGTGATTACAATTGCACCCTTGATCTTTTTCTTACCGCATTCTTCTAGTACAGTTGGAACGATTGTATTTTTTGTAACAATGACTGCAAGATCAATTGGTTTTGGCACATCTAAAACTGTCTTGTATGCTTTTTTGTAAAATACAGTTGGTCTAGTTGGGCTAATTGGAAAAACAGTTCCTTTGAATCCATTCATAATATTAGAAGTAATGGTTCGTCCGACGCTTCCTCGTTTATCTGATGCACCAATTATTGCAATTGATTTTGGTGATAGAAAAACGGATTCAGACATTAACGAAAATGGATCAAAACAATTTCCATAATAAAGTTATTCATCAAAGGCCGATCTAGCTTCCAAGCATTTTGCCAGCGAGATTTTCTTTCCTTGGAACCCAAGTAATTTTCAGATTAGGGAATCTTCCAATTAGCGACCATGCCTCACGGGCCAGCTCCCTAAGCTGCTCATTGTTTATTGCAAATTCATGATTAAGTTGCGATACAGTATTTTTTGAATCACTGAAAATTTCAAGAGGTTCCTTAGTATCTACAAATTTTTTTAGAGCAGAAATTATTGCCAAATATTCTGCTTGGTTATTTGTAATGTCTGGTTTTTTTTCATAAAATGATTCCCCAGTCTCTTTTACAAAGAAGCCATACCCCGAATCAGAGCCTCCGGAACCATCAACATAAACGCTAATTGTCATCCTTATACAACCTAGTCAACTTGACACTCAAATTTATTACGATCATATAGACAATTGTAGAAATTCCCTGTGAAACTATGGATGCAATGTATGGATCATATTCAATTGTTAACAGATAATATTGTAAAATCCATCGAACTATGGTGTAAACGACTTCTCCAATTCCTAATGATGAGACAATTTTGATTAGGTCAGATTTTAAGCGTGCTTTATCAGTCTCTCCTGATTTTAGCTTGTATTTTTTTCTATTATCTAAGTAAAACAATCCACCAAAAACGGAAAAAAACACAGTATAGTCGACAATCAATGTATACGTGGTGTTAAGATAATCCTCTTGGCCAGCAAGTAATTGGGCCACAACTGCAGAAATTGTAATAGATGCTGCAAATGCAATGAGAATGTTTTTGTTTAATCCAAAGTATTCCTTGTATTTTTGTTTCATAGAATTTTGTTATTAATCCAGCAAATAAACCAAGGCTAGTCCAACGTAATTTTGAGGAATATTAACAAGCCAATAAGTTCTGCAATGCCAACACCTAACATGTATGGAAATATTTCATGCGAAAATATTTCATGCATAGAAAAGTATGCCATAGAACCAATGATGTTGTGCAAAAATAACATGCCTGCAACAACAATCAGACCCAGCGGTAGCTGTGCCTTTGTTTTAACATACATCTTTCCAAATATTCCAATCAGAATACCAAGAATGACCATATTTGCAATGGACACAATAGAAAGAATAGCTGAGGTAGGTTCCATTAGAAAACTTTCGACCTCGTAGATTTATGTACTTTTATCCAATTTCCTTGCAATTTCCTCAAACGTCTCCAGGTTCACTTCTAAAAAAGGAGATACAAAATATGTGATTGCATATTTTTCACCCTCTTTGATTATCATGTTATTTTTTTCTAAAACTTTGATGTGATGCTGAATTGCTTTGTAATCTAATCCAAATTCTTTTGCCAATTGGTTCGTATTTGATGGTTGATTTTTCAATGATTGAATAATTTTTAATCGATTAATTCCGCCTCGAGAGCCTGCAAAGACAAACCACAAAAGACGTTTGGCATGAGGATCATTGGCCATAAATAATTCAAGATTTCTTAAGTGACTCTACTAAAAGGTATTTTGGGCTTAATTGATCAAAAAAATTCATAGTAAGAATAAATTAATGTAATTACTAATGTAGTATTATGATGCTAAATTATGACTATCCATTATACAGACCACCATCTGAAGCAAGATCATTAATCTTTCAAGTAACACTAGGATGTTCTTTTAACGAATGTTCTTTCTGTGACATGTACAGATCAAAAGAGTACAGCGAGCGCCCTTGGGACGAAGTAAAATTAGAAATCGACATGATGGCAAAACAGCTTCCAGATACTCAAAGAATCTTTCTTGCTGATGGGGATGCATTAAATCTAGATACGGAATACATGGTCAAAGTTGTAAAATATATCAAAGAAAAATTTCAAAATCTTGAAAGAATATCATGCTATGCAATGCCAATGAACATCTTAAAAAAAACTCCTGAAGAGCTAAAAAGAATGCATGATGCTGGATTAACAATGTTTTATCTTGGAATTGAGAGCGGCTCTGATGTAATTCTAAAAAAAGTAACAAAAGGTGCAATAGCTAAAACAATAATCAAGGCAGTCAACAAAGCAAAAGATGTAGGATATACAATGTCGTGCATGGTGATATTGGGACTAGGCGGTTCCAAGTACTCAAAAGAACACATTCGAGGAACTGCAGAAGTAATCAGTGCATGCTCTCCAAATTATGTTGGGGCATTAACATTATACTTGGAAAATGGAATCAAGGATGAATTCCTAACAAAGTTTGGTGAGGAGTTTGTTCCAGTATCAGATGAACAAGCACTAGATGAGCTTGAGGATCTAATTTCTCAGATTGATGTTAAAGATGAGGTTGTCTTTAGGGCAAATCACGGTTCTAATGCTTATACAATAAAGGGCACATTTCCACAAGATAAGCAGGATATGCTGGATAAAATTTCATGGATGAAAAAACATCCTGAGGTAATCAGACCAAAAGGACTGCGAGGATTTTAGGCAGTATCCAAGTTTGGATGCAGATATACTACTTTGTAAATCACAACAGTATAGTCGCCTGTAAATGAGCGAGTAACCTGTCCATCATCCACACTTCTTACTCGAAATTTGTATTCATACGTTCCATCTTCATTTACTACAGCTTGAGCAAAGCGTGCAGGTTCACCATTCTGGTACATTTGGATAATTACAGGGTAGTCCTTTACATGATTTGCAATTTTTCCCTCAACAAATGCCCATGGAAGAACGTTGTCTGCAGGTGCGTGAAAGAAAACAGTTGACTTTTCAACTCCCATAGTAGCATCTATTGGAAAGATTTCAGTTTGGGGAGTATGTGTATGACCATTAACTCCAATCATTCCGGAGTGTGGGTGCGCAAAGGATACCGACGATAAAGGTAAAATCAGAAAAGCAATCAAAATGCTTGATAGTACGAGAGTTTTTTGCATGGCTGTTCTAAAGGGATTCAATATTAAAAATTTTCACTAGTTTATAATCCATCAATAATTGGTTTTAGTTTTTCAGGAAGTTCAGGCAGTTCGGTATGGCTTTCGTTGTTTTGAATTATTTCAGGTCCAATTCGTCTGACTCTTTGAGTTCCAATCAAAGTATCGATGTTTCTTTGGACGTCCTTTTCTGGCAAGATTGTTTTCAGCTTTGAAAGTACCTCTTCCTCATTTTCGTATTTTTTTATTGCATACTGGATTAGAATTATTTTTTCATCAGCGGTAAAGTCTGCCATATTTTGAGTATCAGGTTTGTGGCTAAATATCTTTACAGAGCAAAAACGGTTAAAATAGCAGATTTGGTAATTTAGTGTACTTGGCAACAAAACTACAATTAATTTCAAGCGTATTGAAGATGAAAAAATATTCAATGATTGCTATAGTAAGTGGTCTTGGATTGGGAATAATTTACTTTTTCCTGACAATGTCAATGCTGCCAATTCATTTTAATGCTGAATTAGAACTTGCACCATCTTATGTTATTACATCTGTTGCGCTTACTGTAGTCATCTCTGCATTAGCTGGAATAAATTTTGCAATGATTGCATACAAGATGAAGAGAATGAAGATGATGAATTCAGTAAAATCAAACTCTTCTGCAGTCTTAGGTGGAGCATTTGCTGCATTTACACCTGGCTGTCCCGCATGTACTGCTCCATTGGCAGTAATCCTTGGCGCAATAGGAGGACTATCATTGTTTCCCATGCAAGGTTTGGAATTAAAATTCATTTCAGTAGGAGTTTTAATTTTTTCAGTATATTGGGTGGCACGTGGCCTTCAAAACAATAGCTGCTGCAGTATTAAGAAGAATTAAGAATTATACTTCTTTTAGTCCCTTGTAACGATTTCGGATAGTAACTTCAGTAACATTTGCTGCTTCTGCTACATCCTTCTGAGTCTTGTCTTCGCCATTTTTAACACAAGACAGGTATAATGCTGCAGCAGCTAACCCCATTGGATCTTTTCCTGCAGATTCTTCATTTTGTTGGGCAGTTTTTAAAACCTTGATTGCATAACGTTTTGTTTTTTCGGATATGTTAATTGTACTTGCAATTCGTGCAACACATTGAATTGAATCAGTAACTGGCATTTTTAGGTCCAATTCTTTTACAAGTAGACGATAACATCTTGCGATGTCTTTTTTCTTAATGTTAGATGCTGCTGCAACATCTTTGATAGTTCTTGGTACTGCTGTATCACGACATGCAGCATATAGTGCAGAGCCAATCATTCCGGAAATAGAACGGCCTCTTACGAGTTTTTTATCAATAGCTTTTCTGTAAATGTATGCTGCTTTTTCTACAACTGAATCAGAAAGAGAAAGTTTGTCTTTTAGTCTGTTGAGTTCACCAAACGCTATTCGAAGATTCCTATCTGATGCATCATGTGTCTGGCTGCGGCTATCCCATGTTCGCAGTCTTTCAATTGTTGTACGCATAGAGGATGTAAGGGGCTTGCCTGTTGCATCACGGTTAACAGGATTAATCACGGTTGCAAGTCCCATGTCGTGCATTGTCAATGATGTTGGAGAACCTGCACGGGCTCTATCTCCGGTGTCATCAGAAAACGAACGCCACTCTTGACTTGAATCTACTATCACACCAGAATCAACATATCCACAACTTCCACAAAATTTTTCTCCAGTTACATTATCTGTAACCATTGAATTTTTTCTACAACGTCCACAAATGCTATCTGCTTGATAATTTTTCAAAACCATAGATAATATTCACTATATCATAGATTTTCAGATTATAAGTACTAGTGCATTATGCGTGTTTTCTTGGTTTTAGCATGTTTTTGGATACTCACGCCTAGTTGCAAATAGGCATAGATTACTCTATAATAAAAAATAGAAAAAAATGTAGTAAATTTCTGATAAGATAATTAAATTTAAAATTAATTTAAACTAGAATTTCTTAAAATCTTTTACTTCTATGTTTTGGTAAACATTCTCGGCAATAAACCGGTCGTCCTTCTTTTGGTTGGAAAGGAACTTCTGATTCTTTGCCGCAGTCTGAACATGTACAAGGGTACATTTTTCTGTCTTCTGACATGCCCTGAATGAATTACTCTGTTATAAGAACTAATCACAGTAAATGGGCCTGAATTTGATTTAGATTTACAAACTTTAATGTATCCTGTTTTCACTCGATGTTTATGATATTTTCAAAGATGTTAACGGGGATAATTTGAAAGGAAGGCAGAGTCATGAATCATTACTCAGGGAGTTGATTGAGTATTTTGAGTCAAAAAAGATCAAAGTTCATTATGCAAATTATCCAGGCTACAAAAAACCAATGGAGCTAAAAAGGCATGCTCCAGACATCATAGGAATTCATTCAGAAACTGGTCAGGTATACATTGGTGAGGCAAAGATGTGCAGTGAGTTAACTGATCAAATTACAAAGGAAGAGTTTCAAGATTTTCCAAAAACAGTCATTACTAGTGGAAAATCTGCTGGAAAATTAATGCAGTTTTACATTGCTGTTCCTTCTGATTGCGCTTCAAAAATAAAAGAAGTCTTCAACAAGGCAGACATTGCTTGGAGTGACAACATACAGGTTCTGGGATTCTAGCATGAATGTAAAGTGTAAAAATTGCCAGAAGGAGTTTGATCTTTTCACAAGTGAGTTTTGCTCCCAAGAGTGCGCTGCAAAGTACTATATGTCAAACTGACTTTGATCGAAGTAAATTTTACCTTACAAGGCAGAATTAACTCACCAACTTCTTCTAATCATCGAGTGATTATTTTTGGTAATATGGCTTGCAAAACAGGATACATACACAATTATACATTTTTCCCATTACAAGGAAAGCATCTTTGCATAAATTGCCTACAAGAGCAGAATTCGGAAGATAATTAGCATCTAGAATAGACATAGAAGGAAGATGGAAATTCTAGGAGAAAAAGTGCAATTGTGGTTGGATAGTGCAAGGTTTGTAAAACCAAAACCAGCAGTTTATGTCCTTTATGATAAAAAATTAAACGTATTATTCATTGGAGATAGTGAGAACTTACAAAATCAATTTACAAAATATCTTGATACAAATTTTGAGAATAATGAATGCAAACAAAAAACCCATACGTATCAGAAGCTTTTCGTTGAAAATCCAGTTGAGAAAAAGGAACAGCTCTTAAACAGCTACAAAAGTGAGTATGGGAAACTTCCTGACTGTAACGAGGTTTAGTCAGGTCTTATTTTGAAGAATATTTGTCAGATAATATCACGCATACGAATATTCCTTTTCCTGATATAGCCTGGGCACTGTGCCTAAGTCCTTTTGGGATAAAGATTGTCGATGGGGAAGTTACTGTGTAAGATTCATCCTCAATTTGTATTTGATATTTTAATTTTGAACTCTCAGAGAGTATGAGATTAATTTCATCATGGTTATGCTTATGCAATTGACTATACTCTGGAAGTTTTTTTGAGGCATCAACAAAGTGTACTGCAATATGAGTATCAGATTCTGGAATTATTGATTTACTAAGCATAGACAGACGTTTTATTGGAGCTTTTTTATGAAATGGGATTTTTTCTAGTGATTCATTGATTCCTTTTTTAATTAAGTTCTGATATTTTTTCAACAAAAATAATTGTTTTTTCTATTAAATAACATGACTCTTTTGAAGCATCTTATCATATAAGCAATGAATCCCTATTGATATCCATTGCAAGTAGACAGAACATCAGAGTGGTTTGTTCCAAAATTTGGATCAAATAGATTTCGTAAAAGTATAGGAATTTTATTTTTGCCTTACACTGCAATTGTTACTTGTTTTGCAGCACTTGGTGCAATTTCTGGACCAATGGATATAGAAAGAATTGTTGCAATATGCATAATCTATTTTTTGGCACTTGGAATAAGCGCTCATTTACTTGATGCAGTAGGAGGAAAGACAAAACCATGGGGAAACTTGCCAAAGAGAAAAGTATGGAGCATTGCTCTAGGGGCTCTAGGAATTTCATTTGCAATTGGAATCTATTATGCATTCTTAGATTCGCCGTTACTATTTCCCATTGGAATTTTAGAAGGATTTTTCCTATTTGCATATAATCTAGAGTGGTTTGGTGGAAAATTTCACAACAAAACTTCTACAATTATTTCATGGGGAGTATTACCGGTATTTGCAGGATCTGCTATTCAGACAAATTCAATATCCTATGAAACCATAATCATAGCGGCAATAACAGCTCTGATTACATATGCTTTGATATCTACATCAAGGCCCTACAAATTACTAAAACTCAACGATGGTGATATCAATCTCATTAAACGAAAGGAATTAGTCTTGAAAATGCTATCTCTGGGGGTGGTTTTAGGAACGATTTCGTACTTTGTTTTAAAATTCTATTTTATTTCGTAGATTGAGGCTTTTCTGCATACAAAATAACTGATGAGTCCCATGTCAGATATTGGACTTTTACTTGAAAGTCATTTTTTTCAAGTTCTTGCTTGTAGGAAAAAACCCAATTACTTGACCTGATAAGCTTTGGAAGCTCTGCAAAAGCATACTTCCAAGCAGGTAGGAAAATTCCAAGCAAGTTCAATAAAACAAAATACGAATTCCAAAGTTTTTTTATTAGATTATTTTTTGGATAAGAAAAATCATGGAAGATGATTTGACCGTTAGAATTAAGATGAGCAATGCAATTTTTTACAAGCTTTTCAGGATTACAATACTTTGGAATATATGATGAACATATACAATCAAATTTTAAATCAAGATTAAGATTTTCAGCATCTTGATGTAAAAATGAAATATTTGAAAATGTTGAAGAGTTCTTTTCTGCCATTTTGAGATAATCTTGTGATATATCAATCCCAATGATTTCTGATTTTGGGAACTTTTTTGCTAATTTTCCAGTTAAGATTCCTGTTCCACAGGCTAGATCTAAAATTGATTCTGGGGATTTTATTTTGTTTATTATTTCGTTTTTCCAATAGTTATCCTTTCCAAAGGTTGTAAAAAGTACAACTTTATCATAGGTACTAGCAGTTTGACCAAAGAAATGCGGTACTAAATCCTTTGGGGATTGATTTGTCATTGAACATTAATCGTAAGAAATGATTTAAACAAATACTAGGAAAATTCAAACATTTCAAGCATTACAGAAAATACTAGATAATATGCCAGATAAAATGCCAAAAGACATATTCCAATCCATAATGAGTTTTTTGCCTTTGTAGGATCATCTTTTCTTAAAATATAGTACGCAATGATGGCGCCAACTATACTAAAGACAAGTGGTAATGCATACCATAATGGGCTTCGCTCTTTTTGTGTCACATAATTCTTTGATCTATTTGATACTAAAATTAGACTGTCCGAAAGTTTTCATTTTTTAGCACTAGGCATAACTCTTAGCACTAGTTAAATATCATTACGATGTATCTATAATTACAAGGGCTTCAGTTGTCGCCTTCTTCAAACAGAGAAGGCCTTAAACTGCTGCTGTCACCGGCAAACTCCTATCTCGTTGCTGGTCTTAAGCAGGTCCTCTCGTCGGCTTACTGCCCGGTTGCTGACCTTAAGGACAAAGCCTTGTAACAGATTTTTTAAAAATTTTTCCTCTTGAAATGCCAAAAATGGGCCCACAGGGACTCTACCACCATAATGGGCAATATTTTGGGCGCATTTAGGCGTGAAAAGTGTTAATTCCTAAAATGGTTCAAATCTTTTTGGTCCCAAAAATCTAAAATTTTTTCAAAAAGAAATTAATTTTCTCTACAGATTCTAAAATCCGCCGCCAGCAGAACCGGCAGTGACAAGGAATGGTAAATGTGCAAATCGTTCAGGTTGTGCGCCACTGCCAGACACATGAACATAATATTGCAAATCAGCTGGCAATCCAAAAGGCACATTTCCTGTCAAAGTTGTTCCATCAGCAGATACTGAAACATTGTCTGCTACAGCTCCATCGGATGGATCAGTTCCCTCAAGGAAAAATACTGCAGTATCTCCTGATTGAATACGTCCTTCAGGATCAATTATTGTAAATGCTGTTCCAACAGGACCGCTTGTTGGATCTATAGTTACAGTTTCACAGTGCGGATTTTTCTCTTTTGCTTTACTATTCTCATTTGCATTCTCACATCCTTTTGCCTTGCCACTATTGTCATCTTTTGTAGCAAATGCATCATTTTGAATTGGCATTATCAAGAATCCGGCAATTGCAAAGACAAGAACTGAGAATGATAGTAGACTGTTCATTATCAAAAAACAGAACATATACTATAAAAGAATGATCTAAAGAAATTTTTGGAATCTAAGAATCATCTAAGATTTTCCTTAGTTTTTGCTTAGTTTGTAAATCTATTTCAAGTTAGATGGACTCGAATGCTTTTTTTAAAAAATTAAGATAGATGAAATGATTAAGCCAATCCAATCTGTTTCATGAATTCCAGGTTATCCCAAAACAAGTATTCTTCAGTCATCACGCCATTTTCCCAATAGCCAACGGTATTCATTGTAAGCTTGAAAGATTTTCCAGTTGGAGGAATTGAGCTTCCATCTGGCAAAGGCATCGGTTCTGTAAATGTACCCTCAATAATTCCAATCACACTTGTCCATTGCCCAGATGCTATCTTGATTGGATGTTGTTGAATCCGCGTGTCTGGAGCATAAACAAACATGGCTTTTAGATCCTCAATATGTGGTTCAATGCCCTCTGTTGTACGCCCGTCTGGCCAGTGAACAACAATATCCTGCGAGTGACTCTCATGGAGTCTCTGCCATTGTTGATTAGTAAAGACATCAAAATCTAATTCATCAAATGTTTCAAGATGCTGATTTGCAAGTTGTTCAGCAATCTTGTATTTTTCCAATTCATTGGATGATGAGACCGTAGATAGATCTGGGGTTTGAAAAACTGCAAATCCTACTGCAAGTCCTACAAAAAATACCCCAATAGTAATTCCTACCCAAATTGATTGTTTCACCACGATTTTAGAAGTTATTTTCCATATTAAAGGAGTTGAACCTAAATGGTTAAAGTCCAAATGGGCCCACAGGGATTTGAACCCTGGATTTTCGCCGTGTAAGGGCGACGTCATAACCGATCTGGACCATGGGCCCAGCAAACTTCCTTGTTAAAATCCATTTAAACTTTGAGAATGAAAAAGCTAGAAATGTAATTAACGTAATTTTCTGTCATGACGATTTCATTTTTTTCTAGTCCCATTGGATTAGGACATGCATCAAGAGATATTGCAATTGCAAAATATCTCAATGAATTTACAATCAAATTCACATCAGGGACTAGCGCTGCAAAATTAATCAAAAAATATGGATTTGGTGTAAATGATGCATATGTACCACCAAACTTTGATGTCCAAAGTGGTTCATTGCAAGGCTCTGCAAAGTGGCTTTGGCAATACTACAAGTACTACAAAGAATGCAAAAACATTTCATCAGAAATAATTCAAGATGAAAATCCAAGAGTTGTTGTTAGCGATGAAGATTTTGCATCATTAACTGTAGCTCAAGAAAGAAAGATTCCAACTGTTCTAATTACGGATATTTTAGAGACAAAATTCACAAATGGAATTGTTGGAATAATAGAAAAAAAGATGAACAAATCCATGAAAGAGATTATAAAAAAATCTGACATAGTTATACTTCCTGAAAATGGTGCAAACGAAGGAAACATCTACAGAGTAGGACCAATTGTTAGAGAAACTAACCACTCAAGAGAAGAATTAAGAGAAAAGTTTTCTTTTTCAAAAAAAACCATTCTGTTAAGTATTGGAGGAACAGATGCAGGACTATATTTGATTAAAAAAACTATAGAGGCAACATCCAAGCTTGGTGACTTTGAGCTGGTACTAGTTTCTGGACCATCAATTAAAGAAGAATTCAAAGAGATAAGAAATTTAGGATTTTTAGAAAATTTGCATGAGGCAATTTATGCAGCAGATGTTGTTGTGTCACTTGCAGGTAAGTCTACAATAGATGAGGCAAACGCGTATGGCACTCCAGGAATTTTTATTCCAATAAGGAATCACTTTGAGCAAGAAGACAATGCAAAGGAAGCAGGATTTTCCTATGATGACATATTCAAGCTAGATGAGCTGATTCCAAAGTATGCAAAAAGAAACAGAACCCCAATTCAAGCAAAGGGGGCTAAAAATGCCGCAAAATTGATTGCAGAAATTACAAAGTGAACCAATGATTAATAGATGGAGTGCTTGCACTTTACTCTTAAAATGGAAAATCTAGTTGTTGCAAAGTTCGGCGGTAGTGCAATAGGTCCTGATGGTCTATCAATACCAATTATTATTCAAAGGATTACAGAACTAAAGAAAAATTCCAAGATTATCGCTGTATTTTCAGCACCACTTACAATTGATGATGGAAAGACAAGGTCCATCACCGATGTAATACTAGAGATTGGCCAAAAGGCCGAAAACGGAGAGAGTTTTACTCTGGAGAAGGTCTCAAATGCATATTCAAAGATTCTAGACTTGGTCAGTACGGAATATCAAGAGGCTTGCAAAAAGACAATTGAAGAGTATCTGCAAAAGGCAAAAGACGCCTTGGTCCTAGCCCAAGAAAAGAAAGATTTTGCAAATGAGGATCGCTCAAATGCACTTGCATTCTCAGGTGAGATTTTAATGTCACAGGTAATGAATTACATTCTAAAAGGAAAGGGGATAAAATCAGCAGCAGTTGATTTTGAGTCATGGCCAATCATTACAGATAGCAACATAGAGTCTACAAATTTTCTTTATTCAAAATCAGCTGAACGAATTGCTCCTATTGAATCACTGTTAAAACAAAATGACATAGTATCAATTGGCGGATTTATTGGAAAAACCGCTGATGGAATAACAACAACATATGAAAGAGGCGGATCAGATAGGACAGCAGCTGATCTTGGAATTTTATTTCACAAAAAATTCAACACACAGATTGACTTTGAAAAGGATAGCTCTGTAGTTTCTGCCGATCCAAAAATAGTATCAGATGGCTTAGATGAGGTGTCACAGCTTTCATTTAATGAAGCGCGTCTGGCAGGAATGTTTGGAATGAAAATTCTTGATCCAATAGCTATCAAGGAGATCCTTGAAAACGGAGCAGACATGCCAATCATAGTCACTAACATGAAAAATCCTGCAAAGACAACTGTAATCAAAAGAACTCCTGATAAACAAAACGGTCATCCACTCAAAATTGTAACAGGAAAGAAAAATTGCGCAATATTTAGAATTGAAAGTGAGTCTGCAGTAAGGTTGCTAGAATCTCTAGAAAAGTTAAAGCGATACAGCGAGTTTATTGTATTATCTCCGTACACAAAGGATGGGATAGAATTTACCAGAATTTTATTTTTGGATGGGGATTATGTTAAAAGAAACGAAAAGTATCTGTTAGGTTTTGATTCACTTGCAACCATAACATACAACAGGGGAGTAATCACATTAATCGGCGATGAGATGTGGAGAGTACAACAGATTGCATCAAAGGCAAGTGCAAAGATTGGTGAAGCTGGATTAAACATACTAAACATGGATGCACAAGAAGAGACATCAAGAATAATTATTGTAGTTGAGGATTCCGGGGACAACATAAAAAATGCAATCCGTGCAATCCATGATGAAAAATCTAAGATAAAGTTTGTTTGATAATTCTAAATTGGCCCTAATGGTGAAATCACCAAAAGTGCCAAGGTGGGTTTTTTCTCGGGCCTAAATCTAGAATCCGCCCTGGCGTTACCCAAAACACGCTCTATCTTGTATACACAATTCAGCTATTTAGAGCTGATCTATATAGATCATGTTTAGGTATAATGAAATGAAAAACTCTAAACCTGTTTTTTTATTCCAATCACACTTTTCCATATTAATTCACTATTCCCAGAATTGTAAATGCGTGGAATCTACATCCCCACTAGACCCACAAAGAAGACACTAGAGGATTCTGAGGAAGATTCTGAAGATTCAAGATAATTCTTTAAATTACTATTGTTATTCCAATTTTCTATGAAAGAGATCGGAAAGATTTGGATGAATGGAAAATTTGTTCCATTCAAGGATGCAAAAGTACATGTTTTGACACATGCATTACATTATTCTACATCAGTGTTTGAAGGAATAAGATGTTATGATACACCAAAGGGTTCTGCTATTTTCCGATTACCTGAGCACATTGACAGATTATTCAAATCTGCAAAGCTCTATTCAATGAAGATGAATTTTTCCAAGAAACAAATCTCTGATGCTATAATTAAAACAGTTAAGGAGAGCAAGCTAAAAGAATGCTACATTCGTCCAATTGCATATTACGGCTATGGAACAATGGGCCTAACACCAACTCAAAACAACGTTGATGTTGCAATTGCATGCTGGGAGTGGAAGATGGGTGAATCAAAGGCAGGAAAGTTTTCAGGTGCAAAGTGTAAAATTTCAAGCTGGATAAAGATAGATTCAAGAGCTCAGCCAATGAAGGCAAAGGCTGCATCAAACTATGCAAATGCCGCACTTGCAAGAATGGAAGCTTTGGATAACGGATACGATGAGGCAATCATGTTAAATTATCACGGCAAAGTCTCAGAAGGTAGTGCAGAAAACATTTTCATTGTAAAAGATGATCAAATAATGACTCCCCCAATGTCTGCAGGAATTTTAGAGGGAATCACACGGGACAGTGTAATTCAGATAATTGAAGAAAATGGCGGTTATGTTATTGAAACAGATCTTGATAGGGAGGATCTATATGCTGCAGACGAAGTGTTCATGACAGGAACAGCTGCCGAAGTAAAATCAGTTACACAGATAGACAAGATAAAGATTGGAGATGCAAAGCCTGGAAAGATCACAAAAGCATTACAAAAAACTTTCATGGATGTTGCAATGGGAAAAGACGAGAGATTTCTTCCTTGGTTAAAATACATTTAATGTTAGTATATCTTGTTAGGATAGAAAATGGATAGTTGTTCCCCTGGAAATACAAGTAAAATTTGCTGGTTTTGCCAAAAGGGCAGACATGATGACTGTATGAAGGAGATTCCTGTTGATGGTAAATCTGATGGACCCCATGATTGTACCTTTGATACAAAAATGATTCCATGTATGTGTAAGCATAATGAATAGGGAGTTTTGGGAAAAATATGCAGAGGATGCAGATTTACATTATAACGAAGAGTTTGCCAAGTTTATCAGGGATCTAGTAGTTTCTCTGCGCTGTTCAAGCGTTATGGAGGTTGGCTGCAATGCAGGAAATGATTTGAAGCTTTTTACAGAAAATATTGATTCACATGGAATTGATTCAAATGAAAAAATCATAGAGATTGCAAAAAAGAGAAATCCAACTGTGAATTTCAAAGTAGGAAAAGTGACAAAGCTGCCCTATGAGGATTCATCAATTGATCTTGTATTTACTCATGGTTTTTTCAATTATTTGGATGATGAGGAAATTGATGAGGGAATAAAGGAGATTTTTCGGGTATCAAAAAGATATGTAGTAAATTGTGAGATCTATGGTGCAAATAACATCATAGATGAGCAAAATAATCGAAAAGGAAGAAACATGCTGGAAAGATGGATGAATTACAAAGTAAAGATAATCAGCAATGTAGAGATGCACGAAGAGATTGATCCTGAAAAATCAAGATTTGTTCTAGTTAGAAAGCTAGCGTGATGTTACTTTTTCAAGAAAAGAATCATGGTTTTCATGATAGAATAGTGTAATTGGATTTGATTTTGATTTTAGGGTATAGTGTATAATGCCATCAGAATCTTGAGAAATTTTGGCAATTTTGTAAATGATGCTGGGACCTTTTCCAGAATCAATTATCTGGACTAGTTCTCCAGGATGAAATTTGAATGAATGGTGTTCTTTTGCAAATCTATGAGAAGAGCCACAGTCTTTGCATGTGATGTGTTTTTCATTAATTGAAATTGTTGTACTTCCACAGTCGACACATATCTTAATCTCCTTGTTTACTGCTTCGCCCCTAATTTTGTTTAGAAGCTTGTGGTGTATCTTTTTTGGTTTCATCTTTGAGCTCATCCTAGGACGGGTCCATAAATACTATTTGTGTATAAAATCTAGACAAATGCTCGATGTTTTTCAAATATCTAGGCATGAATCAGGCATAATAAAAGAAATAGTAAATCTCATCTTTATATAATCAGTTTTTTTGCTCGAATTTTTGAATCTTGTTTGTTTGACAGTCTTTGCAGTTTTCATCTCCAAGCTTAATTATTCTCCCACACATTGGACAGTGTTTTTCAATTGACAGTTGTTGTTTCCCCCAGTAAAACTTTGATCGATATCATTTAACTGAAGGGCAGAAAAGATCAGTTCCATTTTGTAGCAATTGTTATATGTAAAGATCGATGCGGTTGGTTTTTTGACCGCAAGATCTATAAACCAATTCTCTCTCGTTTGATTGAAATGGCAGAAAGTAAAGTATGGTGGAAAGATCTTCCAAAAGAATTTGAAAATGATATTGAGATTTCATTAGAATAAATTTTTCTTGTCAAATAGCTCCCCATATTTAGTTAGAAATAAAATCAAAATATAGTTTTAATACCCATCAACTAAACTCAAAGCCTGAGTCTTTTACAACAGTTTCCAAAGGAGTTCACTCCAAGGAATATTCAAAAAGAAATACTATCTGAGATCGAGGAGAAGATAAAGTCAGGATACAAAAAGATCATCCTCTGTGCGCCTACTGGTGTGGGAAAGTCCTTGATCGGGGCCACTTTGGCTCGATATTTTGATAGCTCATTTGTGGTAACTGCATCAAAACATCTCCAGGACCAGTATACCAAGGATTTCTCATTTTTAATGGCAGTCAAAGGAAAGCAAAATTTTCCGTGCCTGAAACTGATGGATTCTGAAAAAGTAACCATCCCAAGACGAGCTATGAGATGGGGACTTACATGCGACAAGGGTCAGTGCGAGGAAAAGACTACAAAAAATGGAAAAGAGATTACGGAAATTTGCAAGTACAAGCCAAAGATATCAAGCATTGAGGAGAATGAAGATTGCTCAGATGCATGTCTGTATTATTTGCAAAAGTATCAGGCTCTAGTATCAGCACATTCCCTGTGGAATTATCATTCATACTTTCAAATTATGAAGTATAATCGAAAGTTATTTGCAAAGTATCTAGAAAGAAAGGTTTCAATTTTTGATGAGGCTCATAAGATAGAGGATCAGGTAATCCAGTTTGTAGGAATTGATGTCTTTAAAGGCCAGCTAGAAGAGTGTGGTCTAAAATTCAATGATTATGATTCCAGTGATATTGACTCTATGATTACTATGATTGATACCATGGCAGATTATTATTCTGCAAGAATCAGAGATATCAAAGAGAGTAGGGAATTTCAGAGAAATCCAGATTATGAGCAGATATCAAAGCTTGAAAGAAAGTATGAGAGAGTTGCAAATGCACGAGTAGATATTGTAACTGATAAGGAAAATTTTGTAATAAATAATCCAGAAAATGACGTTTATGGTGACTTTAGATCAATTTCAATAAAACCAATTGATATCTCAAGTTTTGTAAAATCATTTTTTACATCAGAATATCAGATATTCATGTCAGCCACTCTAGATAAGAAAAGCTTTTGTGAGAATACCGGAATGAGTCAAGACGAGATTGCTTTTGTTGACACACCAAAATCACCATTTCCCATTGAAAGTAGAAGAATAAATTTTCTAAATGTCAGAAGATTAAGCTACGGTGCAACACAGGAAGATGAATTAGAAGTTATAAAAAAAATTGATGAGTTGCTAACAGAGCATTCAGATGAGCGGGGCCTAGTTCTTACATCATCAATTTCAAGATGCTATAATATTCTAAAACATCTATCGCAACAAAACAAAGAACGAATAAAAATTTGTCATAGTGTAAACGCAGATGGAAAGACACAAGAGCAGGTGTTAGCAGAACATAAAGAGAATAATTCCAGCGTATTGCTTTCATCTTCTTTATGGGAGGGAGTAGATCTAAAAGATGATTTATCGCGATTTCAAATTATTGCAAAAGTCCCATACCCAAATTACATGGAAAAGCGCGTTAATGTGAAGATGAAAAAATTTCCTTTATGGTACACATCACAAACGCTGATGAAGTTATTACAAGGATTTGGGCGTTCTATTAGAAGCGAGGATGATTGGGCAGTGACATATGTGCTAGATACTGCAGTGAATAATGTGCTGTTCAAAGCACAAGATATGATTCCAAAATCATACTATGATGTTTTAAATCTGAATTAGTTATCCCTTATCAAGCTCATCTACACTACCACCCTGTCCGTAGATTACATGCATGGTGTCACTAGCTGTAATCTGTTTGATGGAGCGAATCTTTTCAATAGTTTTTTCAATCCCGAGTAATTCCATGGATGAGATTTTTACAAAAATATCATATTTTCCCCATATCCCATTTACTTCAACTACTGTAGATATTGACTTTAGTTCACTAATGATTTCTTTTTCATAACCACTTACACATGATAACAAAACATAGGCCTGCATGATTATCATTATTGTTTCAGGTATTTAGAGTTGGCAGAAAAGTAATGAAACATTTGTTTGAAAATTTGATTAAATTTTACAATTTATGGGTATACGATTAATGCTTAAGATGACTCTTTATTGCAGTTACAGAGTATTGAAATTTGTCTTCTGCGCTTGGAATAGGATTTGAGCATTGTCCACACTTTGGACGAATGATCTCTGCGTCATAGTCAACTTCACCAATATTTTTTCCACACTCTATACAACGAACAGTCTTTGTGTCGTATATGTTCATCAAATGTACCTAGTCATCATTGTCAATAAACCACACTTGGCAAAAAATGAAAATTTGTTATCAATAAGATACCAAATTAAACGAGTTTAAAGTATGAAGAAATTCTAGTTTTTGCCATAACGGAGCGGGTCTAGAGGGATTCGAACCCTCGACAGCCGGATTAAGAGTCCGGTGCTCTACCTGGCTGAGCCATAGACCCACCTACAAGTAGACAAAATGGATTTGTTATTAACGTTAAGATAAGTTAGTTTGAAATTTTTGCTTCGACTTCGTTGTATTTTTCTAAAATTGCAGTCAAAACAGTTGAAACTGGAACGTCGTTCATCTTTTTCTTTTCTGCCAATAGTTTTTGGTATGCATCAAGTGTGATGTATACAGGAATTGAGCCGTTTCCTTCTAAGAGTCCACGCACTTTGAAGAGTGCAGTCTCCATTCCTTTTTCAGCAGATTTTGCAAATTTTGCTTTATCCATAATGGTTCCTAATGGACCAAATGGCATCTCATAATCAACAGTCATTGTGACTCGGGTCAAGTTTTCACCAAGTGCCTTGAACTCGTTTCGAATCTCCCATCTTTTGAATGGTCCTTCGATTTGTTTTGCTGTGATCAATTCTTCTCTGATAAATTCTGTTGTCTCACAGTCCCACTCTAGTCTTTTACCTCCAAAATCACCAATGATTCTAAAGGTAGTTCCAACACCCATTCCTTCTTTGATATCCATTGGAATAACTGTCATTCCAACACCTTTGTCAGACATTTGATCGGATACGTGTTCTGGTCTTGCAAAGTATGTAAAGACCGAATCAACAGGAACTTTGATGTCGATTGATTTGCTTACGACTGTCAACGATTCAAGTTCTTGTAGGTCTGGATTTAAAGGTTTTGACAATTTCCCGTTGAAAAATTCCTTTACAATATATTCGCCAAACAGCGTAGATCTGTCATGTCCAAGCACTTTTTGGTTTTGATTTTAGTGGTTTTCTCAATTTTTGCGATCTCAGAAATTTCTAGTGTCAATGCTCATTCTCTGTTTAATTCAGCAGAGCAGACAATTGGAAACAACAGGGTACAGATTGCCACACTGCCAGAATTTCCACAGATCGATGAAGAGTCTACTATTTTATTTAGAATTACTGATCGCGACTATAACGAGGTAGACCGCTTTACTATGGGGGTCAGGATATTTTTCAATGATGAGCAGATTACTGCCTTTAGACCAGAAGTTCATGAAGGAAGTCATTGGGAGACAAAATTTGTCTTTGAGCATCCGGGCAATCATATCGTAAAGGTAGATCTCTATGATGTAGAAGGAGAGGATGGAGTAATCACCTATACTTTTAACATGAGTACCCAAAGTCCATTTGGTTACATTTTCATCGTAAGTATTACTATTGGAGCAGCTATTTTTGCAGTAGTAATTGGATACATCTATCTACCAAAAATGATTCGCTCAAAGTTTAAGCCTTAGTTTCAATTGACTTTTGCTTGCCCATTCTAAAGGCAAATAGAGTCGTGAGTAGAACCATGGCAAACAATAGCACTCCAATACCCAAATGTATTGCTACTAAAACTGCATGAAGTTTCATGTCAATTACAAGTGCACCTAGTGTAATTTGTGTAATAACAAATGCAGTTGCCAAAGCACTTGTGATTTTAATTTTAGTATAAGATTCCTTTGAGACCCATGCACCAACGGTTGTTGCAATTATCAAGGCACCAGTCGTAGCTGCAATTAGTCTATGCATCCACTCAGTAAAATATTCATCATCTGGAAGCAATCCGTTTGGGCAAAGTGGCCAGTCAGGACATGTTAATCCTAATCCAGCTGCAGATACATAACCACCTACAAACATCAGTGAGTAAAGTACAATGAGACTAGCTAAAGAGAGATATTTTAAAATCAATATTATTCAACTGTGAAAGTGCCTTGCATGCCTTGTAATGCATGACCTGGAACTGTACAGATGTAATAGTATGTTCCCGGTGCTCCTGCAGTAAATGTTACTTCACCGGATTCTCCAGGCTTTAATGGGTTATTTGGAGATGCAATTTCTGAACTCCATAAAGTATTTCCAAAGTCTTCTGGATCAGACACTATACCAAATGAATGAAATGATTTTCCGTTGTTTACTGCAGTAAATGTTACTTGATCACCAGAGTTTACTGTAAATGAGGGATTGTGTCCTTCTTCTCCTGGTAACGCATTAAATGCTAATGTTAGAAAATCAGAAGATTCTACAAAGTCAACTGTAAAGTCATGACTGACTCCTGTTGGTGCTGCTGCCTCTGCTGGTCCTTCTGATGGGCCAACTACAATCTTTCCTACCATTCCTTGTTCTCTGTGTCCTGGAACAGTGCAGATATAGTAATAGGTGCCTTCAGCTGTTGGAACAAATTCAGCACTACCTGACTCTCCTGGTTTTAGTGGATTATTTGGAGATGCTACTTCACTGCCAGAGACTATGCCAGCAAATCCCTCCTCATCAGCGGTAACGCCAAATGCATGGAATGATTTACCTGCGTTAATTACCTCAAAGATGATTTTATCACCTACATTTGCTTCAATGGTTGGGTTATTTCCTTCTTCACCGGGTAATGCATTAAATGCCAAAGTACGAAAATCAGAAGATTCTACAAATTCCAAAGTAATTGGAATATCTTTTCCTGTTGCTTGTGCAGGAGCTTCTTTTTCTGTTTGACCCATTAGAGCTACTGGTGGTGGGGCAGATATCCAATAGTCCCACATACCAAAGAAGATGGCACCACCTGCAATACAGATGCCTAGCATGATGACCATCATCTTTCCAGTTCTTGCTGGTGATGTTCTGTAAATTGGATCTTGGTGTGTTTGACTCATTTTAATCTCCTAATCATGATGTGGGTTCTTGTTTTGGTAAGGGTAATAGTATTTGCCTCCAAGCTTCCATGGATCATCCATGTCTGCTGGCTTTCCTTTGGCTGCGCTGTAAATCATGTTACCTAAGAATATTGCCATGCTAACTCCAATCAACATTGCACCAACTGTTGCAATTTGATTCATTGCAATCCATTCGGGGATTGGTGGATAATCGTAAATTCTTCTTGGCATTCCAAACAATCCAAGTACATGTTGTGTAAAGAAGACCATTACTGCTCCGATAAATGACATGATAAAGTGAACATTTCCTAATTTTTCATTATACATTCTTCCTGTAACATATGGGAACATGTAGTAGAGATAACCAATGGAACCAAATGCAATTGTTCCCATTACAAACAAGTGGAAGTGTCCAACGACCCAGTAAGAGTCATGAGTTGTAAAGTCCAAAGGCATTGCACTGTTAACTACACCACCAGCACCTGCTGAGAAGAATAATGCAATTCCACCTACGGCCCACATCATAGGAGTTGAAAATTTGATTCTGCCACCCCACATTGTTGCCAAAAAGTTAAAGACGTGCATTGCGGATGCGGGTACTGCAGCAAGTGTTCCTATCATGAATACTGTCTTTTCAGTAAAGGACATTCCTGTGGCATACATGTGATGAGCCCATGATGAGAAACCAACAATTGCTAAAAGAACAAATGCAAAGATTCCAGAGCTGTGACTAAATATTGGCTTTCTAGAGAATCGCGGAATAATTTCATACATCATACCAATTGCTGGAATTACCAATACGTAGACTTCGGGATGGAATGTAAACCAGAAGAGATGAGCATATGCAATTGGGTCACCACCCATTGCAGGATTGAAGAATCCAGATACTCCTAATCTATCAGTTAATAGCATCAGTAAGGCTGCTGCAAATGTTGGTAGAGCGACTAGAATAATTAATGATGAGGATAGAAAAGACCAAGCCAAAAGTGGCACTTGACCAAGTGACATGTCAGGGTGTTTGCATTTCATTATAGTTACAACAAAATTAATTGCACCAAGTATTGATGAAACACCCAAAATCTTTAGTCCAAAGATCCACATGTCGGCAGCTGGACCAGGAGCGCTGATAATAGAGTATGGTGGAGTTGCATACCAAGTAAAGTCAGCAAATCCCAACCAGATTAGAGCTCCTGCTGGTGGAATCATCCAAAATGCTATAGCATTTAGTTTTGGATATGCCATGTCTTTGTATCTAACCATGATTGGGACAAAGTAGTTACCAACTGCAGATGCAAATGGTAAGATGAACAAAAAGATCAGTGTAGTACCATGAACAGTGAAAATTCTATTAAATGTCATAGAGTCTGCAATGAATTGAGATCCTGGCAAGAATAGTTCTAGTCTAATTGCAAGTGCAAGTGCACCACCCATAAAGAGAAATGCCAATGACGTAATAAGATAAAGTAATCCAACATCAGTGTGATGAGTGGAGAACATTATTTGCCAAATTGGTCGTGGCTTTTGTAATTCTAGAACCATTAGAATGACCTCACATTGATTGTAATATCAGTATAACTCAAGATGATGGCTCCTCGACGATTAGCTTTCCTCGCATGTTATAGTGAATTAATCCACAGAATTCTTTGCATTGAATGTCGTGTTCTCCTGCCTCCATTGGTGCAAACCAAACTGTGTTTACTCTACCGGGAACAGCGTCCATTAAAACAACATAATCATGAATGTTAAAGGAATGATTCACATCCTTTGATGTAATTTCAAACTTGTAGGCTTTGCCCTTTTCAACATGTAGTTCACCTATTTCTTTTGTTCCGTCTTCGTGTTCAAATGTCCAGAACCACTGTTGACCGGTTACTTTGATAATTTTTGCATCTTCTGGAACATGTTCAATTAATCGTTCTACATTCCATGCTTCTGCACCTACCCAACAAAGTAATGCAATAACTACGCCAATGTAAATCCATTCAGGCCAGTTAGAGTGATGTCCCATTTTCTACCATTCTCCCTTTGCTTCATATTCTGTTGGAGATGCTTTTGGATGAGATTCTCTAAATCGCCAACAAAGCCATACTATAGTACCAGATACTATGGCGCCAATTGTAAATGCTACAGTCATCATTCTAAAGAAAAGATTCCAAATTTCTACACGTCTATCCAGATATTCTCCAGGCTCATCTCCAGCCGCAAATGCATATTGAACTGTTGGAATTACTACTAGAATCGTCAAAACTAAGAATACTGCTGTTATACTCCTCATATCCCGGTTGATTTCACGTGGCCCAAACTTTCTATTTAAGGGTTTTGAAGATTTGCAGTTACCAATCCTGATCGAATCTTGATGGATTCATTACATTAATCGCTTTAAGTGATAATTTTCCATCATATTCCTTGAATACATTAATTGATGCATTTGCAACAATTAGTTCAAACATTCTTTCAGGAGATAATCCAAGGACTGAAGAGATCATTGCCTTGATTGGATCCATATGCGTTACTAAGACAATATTTTTTCCTGAATGTTGTGAAATCACATGATCTACAATACTTTGAACCCGAGATTTGACTTGGGCAAATGTCTCAACTCCTTGATGTGCAATTTCAACATCACCTTGATAAAATTTCAAAAAAACATTTCCATGACTAGAGAAAATGTCATCATATTTCATTCCGGTAAATTTTCCCATATCTAGCTCAATTAATCGTTCATCTACAATTGGATCAATGGAATTATGATTTCCAACTATTTCGGCAGTGTGCTTTGCACGTTGAATTGGACTAGTATAGATGTGATCAACTTTCATCTCCTTGATGAATCCTGCAATGGATTCTGCTTGTTTAATACCAGTGTCTGTTAGAGGAACGCCTTCTGTTCTTCCTGCCAATAGACGTTCAGTATTATTTTTGGCCTGACCATGTCTGAGAAAAATGATCGAAGTCAAGATTTTACTCGAATGTCAAATAGAGATAATAATAACATTGCCAGAGTAGTTTTGTGAAGATAGGCATTATTGGTGGAACAGGGGGAATGGGAAAAGGATTTGCACTCAGATGGTGTATTAATCATGATGTTTTAATTGGCTCAAGAGATGCAGAAAGAGCCTCTGCTTCTGCAAATGAATATTCACAGACAGCAAAAGAAGAATTCGGGAACATCAAAGGAAGTATTACAGGTAATGACAATGTTGCAATTTCAAAGGAAAGTGATGTCTTGATTTTATCAATTCCATATGAGAATATTGATTCTGTATGTTCCCAAGTATTACCCGTAGTCAAAGATACATGTACGGTTATTTCCCCTATTGTACCAATGACAAAGACTGATGTAGGCTTTGAGTTTATTCCACTAAAAGACAACAAACCATTTTCATATCAATTAGTATCAAAACATATGAAAGACAAATCAAAACTAGTTTCTGCCTTTCATGTAATATCAGAAAAAAAACTCATCAATCCTAAACTAGCTTTAGATTATGATATTTTTGTATGTGGAGACGATAAGGGTTCTGTAGATATCGTTAATGGTTTAATTAATGAGATTAAAGGGCTTAGACCAATCTATCTTGGACCTGGCTCACTGTCATATCTTGCAGAGATTGCAACTCCATTATTGCTTAATGCAATGATCAAAAACAAACTAAAGAATCCTGGAATTAAAATCATCTAAATGAGTCACGAATATTATCGTCGTGGCAGAAATTGGTATACTGCTATTGGTGTTTTATTCATTATTTCAGCAGTTATAGTCTTAGTGCGGCAGTTAATTTTATGGGGACCTGAATTTGTATCTGACTTTATTATCAATGGGGAATTTACAAATGAAAAAGTATCTGTTGCAATGATTTCGTTTGGAATATTTATGGTAGGAATGGGATTTAGAAAAAATGTCCAAGCAAGATGAATTTTTAAAATCACAGAAAATTCTAAGACTAGTTACAATCTCAGAAAAGGGAATTCCCCATGTAGTTCCTGTATGGTATATTTATTCTGAAAAAAAATTTTACATCGGAACAAACACTAGAACAAAAAAAGCAAAAAATCTTCTGAGAAACAAAAAAGTTAGTTTTTGCATAGATACTGGCATAAAGTCTCCTGACATCTATGGCATTATGGGAAATGCAAATGCAAAATTAATTCAAGAAGAAAATACTGTAAATAAAATTGCAAAAAAAATCCTATTAAGATATTTCAAGTCATTAGAGAATAAATCTGCAAAAGAATTGCTAGATGATACTGATTGTATTATTGAGATAAATCCAAGAAAAATAGTCACATGGAGTTATTGAGACATAAACTCTTCAATTTTATTTAATGCAGAATCCAGAGTTTCAAGATTTGGCAAATATACTAATCTAAAATGACCGCTACCATACTGTTTTCCAAATCCTGAACCATGAACGGTAAGCACACCTTTTGATTCAAGTAGTTGCAAGACAAATTCTTCATCAGTGGAAAAGGGATTGTTTTCAATTTTAGGAAATGCGTAAAATGCCCCCTTTGGATTAGGGCAAGAGAGTCCCGGAATTGAGTTTAGTCTCTTTATTACCAAGTCTCTTCTCTTTTTTAGTTCATTTACAAATTCAGAAATGTATCCTTGTGGTCCACGTAATGATTCCAGTGCAGCATACTGTACTGGAAGACTGGTAGAAATTCTAACACGAGCTAATTTCGGCAAGTTTTCTTGAATGGATGCTAACTGTGGTGAGTTGTTAAATGCAATATATCCAATTCGCCATCCAGACATTAGATGGACTTTGGAGAATCCATTTAGTAATATAACAGGCGAGTCTCCTGCGACTTTGCCAATACCAGTGAATTGTTCATCAAATACTATTTGATCATATATCTCATCACAAATAATGTAAAGATTATTTTCATTTGCTACATCAACTAATTCTTTTAATGACTTTTGATTAAACACGAGACCAGTAGGGTTATTTGGACTGATAAGACAAATTGCAACTGTTTTTTTTGTAATTTTAGATCTAATATCATCAATGTTTGGTTTTGAATTTTGCATATCAACTGCAAATTCTACTGGAATACCGCCATGCAATCTAACGTAAGAGGCATAAGGTGGATAGTATGGACCTGGAAGTAAAACTTCATCACCTTCTTCAACGATTGATGATATTACCATATCAAGTCCTTCTGATACGCCATTTGTTACAAGAATATTTTCTGCACTAACATTCAATCCTTTTACTTTTTCCTTCTTTGTGATTTCCTCTCGTAATTCAGGAATTCCTTCTGATGCAGAATAGTAATTTTCGCCATCTCGAATAGCTTTGATTAAAGCTTCTTTGACATTATCAGGTGGTTGAAATCCAAACTGCACTGGATCACCAATGTTAAGATAATCTACTTGTCTTCCTTGTAATTCTAATTTTCTTGCAGCTGTAACAATATCTCTAATTGCATATTCAACACCTGAAACTTTTTTTGAAACTTTCAAAGTCATCTAGACAGGTATTTAGGCCTGTTAAATGCTTATTTTTTTGGACTCGTAGCACAGTCTGGATAGTGCGGGCGGCTTCGGACCGCCAGGTCGAGGGATCGAAGCCCTCCGAGCCCTTCTTATCAAAATTTATTCATTGGAGCTAATTTATGTAGGAATTTTCTCACCTGTAGTGTATTTGAGGCTAAATTTATTAAAAATTGGAGTCATTCTGACGGTTTTAGGAATAGTTTGGATTGGATTTGTGTATTCAGAAAGTACAAAAATTTCTCAGATCATGGAACTGGAAGTATTAGAAGCAAATTCCATAATGCTAGATTTTGAAGGAGAGGGAAAAGGATTCTACAAGATTGAATTACCAAAACTAGGTGATTCTGTATTTGTGCAGATATTGGATTCAAATGGGATTATCTCAGATAAAAAAATTGAAACAAAACTTGCAATAAACTATTTTGAATTTTCTTCCAGTCAAAGATATACAATGAAGATTACAAATCTAAGTCAAGATAAAATATTGATTAATTCAGAATTTGGAGATACAAACTCTGATGAGATGATGATTCCCGGTGTTATGGTACTGGTTGGTATGATGCTTATTGTGTTTAAGTTTTATAGAAAATTAAATAATTATAAAATTGCACATCCAGATGAGAATATCTCATAAACAGGAATACAAAGTACTACACCGCCGACCAAGAGCGTAAGATTAAACCCTAACCAGAGAATTGATAAAAGTAAAATCACAGTTGAAATAGGCAATAATTTTCTAATGTTTGTACTAGAGTGATGTTTTATAATTAAAAATCCTCCTAGTGCGGTTAAAATCAATCCAAGTTCTAAAGGCTGATGAGATAACGAAATCAATCCATCTATTCCAAAAATGTCATGTGATATAGAATCACCATATCCTGATATAATTTGCAAGATAGAACCTACAGTAATTAGTTGAATTCCACGTCTGATAAATTTATCAAGATTATATTTTTTTAATAGAATTAATCCCAGGATAGCTGATATTGCAATCATTGATACTCCAGCATAAACTGCAACGTGTTGTATTGACCAAAAGCTTTCTGGTTCACGTAATGCATGAGATGCTGCATCCCATACACCACCGGACAACATTTGACCCGTTCCAAATGTAGAAAGAATACCAATAATGGATAAAATTGAGTAACGTCTTGAGAATATAGAATTTAAACGTGGAATTGCTTTCATTTTTCTACTTTCTAATTAATGATATATAGATCTTCAATATTTTTAATTATTAAAATCATATTCATTATAATCAAGTAACTATATTTAGATGAAAAACCATGACTAGTCATGAGTCCAGGTATTGGATTAATGAAGCGTCGTCTTGAAAAAGAACAAGATGCCATATCTCTAGCAGTTTCAGGAATATCAAAAAAATACAACATTCAACCTAGTCAGATAAAGACTCTAGAAACAAAATACCATAATGATGCAGGGGATTGGTATGTTGCCTTGGGTTGGGATGAAAAAAAGGCAATTATTAGAATGGATTCGGTACAAGGAACAATAACAGAAATAAAAGAAATCTGATCAAGTAAATCATGTCTAAAGCAATTGTTTTTGGTGGTTCAAGAGGAATTGGAAAAGCGATTGCTAATTCGCTAAATGAATTAGGTTTTGATGTGATTGCAACATCAAAAAAACATGTTGATACATCTGATATTTCGAGTATCAAAAATTTTATTACATCAAATAATGAAACGGATATTCTTGTTTTGAATACAGGAGGCCCTCCAGCAAAAGAATTCTACTCAATTACTCAAGAAGAATGGGAAAAATTTCACAGGCAGTTATTTCTAGGATTCTGTATAATACTACAAGATATTAAAGTGAATAATGGAGGATACATTTTTCTAATTAGTTCCAATGTGATCAAAGAGCCTAATTCAAAATTAATTATGTCGAGTGCTTATAGAACAGCATTTACTAGTGTATTTAAAATTCTAAGTAAAGAATTTGCTGCAAGAGGCATCAGTTGCATCAATATTGCCCCAGGTCCAATCAATACTGACAGAACTAGAGAGTTAATTGATGATGTAGAAAAATATTCAGAGTCACTACCAATGAAAAGACTTGGAGATCCAAAAGAGATAGGAAATTTTGTAAAATCTATTGTTGAAAAGAAAATAAAATATCTGTCAGGAACTACGATTAACTTTGATGGAGCAAATTCAAACTATATTTTCTAGTTTTTCTTAAATTCTACATTTGGCCCATCTGATCCACTTGGAATCACCAATAGACCCCCATCATTAAGTTGTTTTACCAGTTGCATTACTTCTTTTTCTACTTGGTTTCGTTGTAAACCGGTCTGTTGTGCAAATAGCTCAACTAGTTCAGTAATTTTGCGTTGTCCGTTACAAGATTTCCAAAAGTCAACAATTGCCTGATTAACCATGAATCCTTGTTCATGTTCATTTGCAAGAACGAGTGAACCATCATCCTGTTTTACTAGTTTTCCTACACCTTGTGGCATTGCAGTTTCATAGTTTATTGGAGCAGGGGTGGTTAATCCAGCACCCATGTTCTTTAGAATAGCTTTTGCATCATCAGACATTTTATCCATGGACCATGGCGGGTCCCAAACAATGTCAACTTTGACATTATTTACGCCTGGGACTTTTTTTGCATATCTAGTAACATCTTGGACCAAAGTTTCATGTAGAGGACATCCTTGTGTAGTCATAGTCATTTTGATATTAACATCATTATTTTCGACAACATCGATTCCATAGATTAAACCCATATCAACAATGTTTAATGGAACTTCAGGATCCATACATTGTTTTAAAGAATTTCTAACAGCTTCAGATGTTACAGTACTCATATTTTTGTAAAAGATTAGAAAAACAATAAAAACTTTCTATTAATTAGCTTCAAATAACTTTTTGATAGATTCTTCATAGGGGGGCTTTGCTACTCCTTTTTCAGTAATAATGCCAGTAATTAGCTCAGGAGGAGTCATATCAAATGCAGGATTAATAACTTTAATGCCATCTGGAGCAGTTTTCTTATCTCCAATTCCAGTAACTTCTTCAGGATTTCTTTGTTCAATTATAACATTCTCAGGAGAATTCTCAAGATCAAATGTAGATAATGGAGCTGCCACATAAAATGGAATATTATGTTGCTTTGCGAGGGTTGCGACCTGAAATGTACCAATTTTGTTATAAACATGTCCAGTACGTAAAATTCTATCAGCTCCCACCACAACTTTGTTTACAAGTTTGTTCGCCATTGCATATCCAACTGCAGTATCTGGAATAAGACTTACATCAATACCATCATGTTTTAATTCAAAAGCGGTAAGACGAGATCCTTGTTGAACAGGTCTCGTTTCTGTTGCAATTACTTTGATATTTTTTCCACTATCTTTTGTGGCCCGAATAACACCTAATGCGGTACCATATGCAACAGTAGCTAGTGCACCAGCATTACAATGTGTCATTATTGTGTCTTTATCATCAAACATTTCTGAACCAAATTTTCCCATAATCATATTGGTAGTAATGTCATCATCAGCAATTTTTTTTGCAGATTCAATGATTTGATGTTTGATTTCACTTACATTATTTCCTTGTCGTGCAATTTCCATAATTTTATCTAATCCCCACTTGAGATTTATCGCAGTGGGTCTTGTTGCTTGTAAAATCGAGCGGGCTTCTTCTAGATCTTTTAGAATCTCTTCTTTTGTAGAAGCTTTGCTTTGTAATGCTGCTAATCCTAAACCAAAAGCACCTGAGACACCAATAGCAGGAGCTCCTCTTACCACTAATGTTTTAATTGCATCTGCAACTTGATGAAAGTTATCATATTCGACAAAAACTAATGCTGTAGGTAATTTAGTCTGATCAATCATTATTACTTTATTGTTTTTCCACTCAACCGTTTTTAATTGGGAATCACTTTTTTTTTGATTTTCCATTTATTGCAAAAAAAATTTGCAATATTTAAAATATGATAATTTTCGTTGTAAATAATTAATTTTTGAAACGTTATAAAGTGGTGACCGTAAAAGTTAGGAATTGCTGGAAATTGATGATCTTAATAGATATGATTCTAAAGGAATGTACAAAATTTATGATCAATGGGCTAGAATCGCTGAAGAATCCTTCAACAATCAATTTGAGCAGACAGACTTTGATGAAATAGATCATTTTGTTTTTGTAGGAATGGGGGGTTCAGGAGCTATTGGAGATATTTTTAGTTCGATCTTATCTAAAACTGATGCACATGTATCAATAGTAAAAGGCTATTTGCTACCTAAAACTGTTAGTAAAAACTCTCTTGTAATTGCAACAAGTGTTTCGGGCAATACTGTAGAAACTCTAAATGTTCTTGATTACGCTGTAAAAAATAATGTAAATGCAATTGGTTTTTCATCAGGAGGAAAGTTAGAAGATTTTTGTAAAAAAAATAACATCCATCATAGACACATAGATCAAATACATTCCCCAAGAGCTTCGTTTACTGCATTTTTATATTCTATGTTAAAAATTTTAAAACCTCAAATTCCAATTGATACTAATGATATTACAGAGTCTATTGAACAGCTAAAAAAAACCAACAAAGAAATTTCGTCATCAAATCTAAATGAAGATAATCCTTCATTAACACTTGCTGAATGGATTACTGAACTGCCACTAATCTATTATCCTAATGGATTGCAAGCAGCAGCGATTAGATTTAAGAGCTCATTACAAGAAAATGCAAAAATTCATGTTATTGCTGAAGATGTTTTAGAGGCGTGTCATAATGGAATTGTAGCTTGGGAAAATCAAACATTTCCTAAACCAATTTTAATACAAGGTAAAAATGATTATGTGAAAACCAAAGAAAGATGGAAGATTATAAAGGAATATTTTGAGAAAAATAACATACAGTACAGAAATGTTTTTGCTGAAGGGAATAGTATTCTTTCAAAAATTATTCATTTAGTATACCTGCTAGATTATGCCTCAATTTATAGAGGAGTTTTATCAAAAATTGATCCTTCACCAGTAAAATCAATTGATTTTGTTAAAAAGCGACTATAATTGTAGTTAATTTTTTCATCTAGTAATTTAAATAGTTAGTAAAAAAGTTGACAGTTACTTGAATTTAGCAATTGGAATTCCTGCATTCAATGAGGAAAAAAACATAGCTGCAATTATTCTAAAATTAAAAAAAATATCAAACACAATTATCGTTTGTGATGATGGCTCAAAAGATCTTACATCATTAATTTCAAAAGAGTTAGGAGCAATTGTAATTAGTCATGAAAAGAATTTAGGTTACGGTGCAGCAATTAAATCCATTTTTTTCAAGGCAAAAGAAATGAATATTGATATTTTAGTCACATTTGATGCAGATGGTCAACATAAAGTAGACGATATAAACAAAGTTACCGAGCCAATAAAAAATAATGAGGCAGACATCGTTATTGGTTCACGATTTTTGGGTAAGAATGATAATGTTCCAAAATATAGAAAATTAGGAATTAAAGTTATTACGGGATTAACAAATGCTACTGTAGGTTCAAAAATTTCTGATGCCCAAAGTGGGTTTAGGGCTTATAGTAATAATGTATTAAAAAATTTAAATCCATCTGAACAGGGAATGGGTATTTCAACAGAGATCTTGATTAAAGCATCTAAACAGAATTTTCGAATAGCAGAGGTTCCAATAGAAATTTTGTATGGTGAGGATACGTCAACTCATCATCCAGTTTCTCATGGAGCTTCAGTAATTTTGAGTACAATGAAATTTGTTTCAATAGATAGACCATTAACATTTTATGGAATTCCAGGAGTAGTTTTATTTGGAATCGGATTATTTTTTGTTGTATGGACGTTACAGATTTTTACTGAAACGAACAAAGTTATCACAAATATTGCGTTATTAGGGGTTGGAGGAGTAGTTTTAGGCGCACTTTTGATGGTGGCTGCAATAATACTATATTCGTTAGTTAGTGTAGTACGAGAAGGAAAACATTAGTCTATTTAACAAAGACATTTTTTTTCATTTTTAAATATTTGATAACTTCAGGACGCATATAGATCTCTGAAAGTTTAGATTTGTTCAAAATAGAATTTCTAATGATAGTTCCACTAATCTCAACATAATACTTTGAACCATGAGGACAAGTTTTAGAGGTTGTGATTTGTGAGCACTTTTTACAATAATATGGTTCATCATAAGTTAAAATTTCAAGTGAAATATCAGGAAGTTTCTTAAAGATTTTTTGTGAATCATATTTTCCGTAAAAATTTTTGACTCCTGTATGATCTCTGCCTACGATAAAATGTGTACATCCATAATTTTTTCTAATTAATGCAGTAAAAACGGCTTCTTTAGGACCAGCATATCTTGAATAAGTTAACAATGGATTAAGAATAACGTTTGATTTCGGCAAATAATGAGTGATATATTTTTTGTAACTATGCATGATTGCTGAGCTAGAGAAGTCTCCACTTTTTTTACTGCCAATTACAGGATGAATGAATAATCCATCTGAATTTTCTAACGAGCACTTATGTAAAAATTCATGGGCTCTATGGGGAGGATTTCGAGTATGAAATCCAACAATTTTTTTCCAATTTCGTTTTTTAATGATTTTTTTAGAATCTGTAGGGGAATATGATTCAACATTAAGTATTGAGGACAGTTTTTTTAATTTTTTTAATTTTCCGGTAATAAATTCAGTAGATGAATTTTTTAGTTTACTGACTCCAGGATGATCTGTATTGGTTGTTCCAAAAAAGAACTTTGATATTTTTAAAAGATCATAACTAAAAGAGTCAGTTATAGTTAATTTTGCAAATATTTGATTTTTAAATTTTAATGTTAATTCATCTCCACGATGAACTTCTTTTGCGGGTTTTGGGAAAAGAATCGGAATTGGCCAAATTTCTCCATTTTTTAATCGCATTGTTTTTAGAACACTATCAAGATTTTCATAATCCAAAAAAGATGTTAGTGGTAAAAAACCATCAGAGGATAATTGTTCAATATCCATTGCAACATTTTCATCAATATTTATCGAATATGCACTAGTCAACTAATAATCCACTTTCATTTAATATATTGTGAAATACGTTTTTCATCATCGCTGAAGATTACTCCAACAGTACGTAAAAGAATGATATTATTTTCATTACAAAAATCAATTAGGGTTTTGACATATTCTTTGAATTTAGATTCAGGTTCTTTTCTACGTAAAATTGCGGAGAATAGATCATCATGATCTAGCATGATAATTCGTTTTGAGTAATTTAAAAAATCTGTTATTTCCTTTATGTTATCAACTGCAGTGGGACTTTCGATTTTTGGAATTATAGTAACGCCTTTAGGTAATAATTGGACATACTCTTCAAGGTTGGATTTTGATTCAACATTTGAAATTGCAAAATATTTGATTTGTTCAAATGATCTAATTATAGGAATTAGATCTTCCATGGAATATTTGTTATTTGGAGGTTTTAAGCGACCTACAGGAAGATCAAGAAAAATAGGAGTAGTTTTATGTTTTTTCAAGATTTCTTCTAATTCAGATAGGCTATTACACCAAGCTAAATTAATACGAAAAATTACGTCTTCTGGCATTGGAAAACCATAATTTGCGAGATTCTGAGAGATGATTTTCATATTTAATGGCGGATAAGAGATTATATTAAATTTTTATTCGTTTTGGATTTGTTCTAATTTTTTTTGTAGTTCTTTTACTGTTTTTGAATTCTCGTCATAGATGTTATTATTTTCTCCAGGATCATTTTCTAAATTATAAAATTCCCATGTGTTAGGAGTAGTATTATGTATTAATTTCCATTTGTTTGTTCTGATACATTTTACATTAGGTTCATTTGGAGAAGGCCATGGTCCATAAAGGCCTCCTGTTTCGGAAAATGCGAATCTCTCTTGGGATGATTTTTTTGAAAAAAAAGATTTTTTTATTTTCCCATCTAGTAAGGGTAAAAGTGTCATACCCTGCATTTGTTGGTAGTTTTGGTCATGTGAAATTTCTAAGATATCCAAAATTGTGGGCATAACATCTATTGTGCGAGTTAAGTCAGAAATTTTTTTTCCTTTTGGGAAGATAGCAGGTTGTAAAAATATTGAGAAACTTTTGATAGAATAATCATATGTATATACTCCATATGCTCGTTCTCCTTTTTTTTCGCCAACTCCCATCCCATGATCAGCCATAACAATAATGATGCTGTCTTTTTCTAAATTAAGGGAACGGATTTTTTCAAAAATTGTTTCTAAATAATGCCCTGCGGTAGACAGATATGAATCATAATCATTTAGGTTTTGATTTTTTTTAGCAAAATATTCATCCGAAAAATCATCATATTTAGAAAACACAGCCTCCACAATAGATGTGTGAATTTTTGGATAATGTAAATAAGCAAAAAATGGGTTTCCGTTTGATTTTTCTACAATTTCATCTAACATATCACAGTGCACCACCTCATAGTTGGTTGTTTTTTCATCATGTTCTGTAATTTTATCAAAGCCTCTATCGGATACCAAACTCAAACGCATTGCATCACCCTGTGTATACCACCCATTTTCAGAGAGATATTCTGCTATTGTTTTAGAACTTTCATTTAGTTTAAACATCTTGTAGTATGCATCAACCCCATTTTTTGTACCATACATTCCTGTAAAGATCGAATTCATTGAAGCAAGTGTGTAGGGAGCATATGATATCATTTGTGAAAAAAATGTCCCTTGACTTTGAAGTTGCTCAAAAATAGGAGTCTTATGAATACGATCTACTCTACAACCATCAACTAGTATGAAAATTACGTTGTATTTTTTCATCAAAGCGGTTAATAATAATTAGTAAAAATATCTTACTAGTTAAGAAAAAAATCAATGATTTTTTCAAAATATTAAATTTATCGTACGTTTTATTTTTAATCAGACACTCAAATATCTTAACAGTTATTTTTTAATCTCGAGGAAATTATTAAAAAAAATGCCTAAAACAATTAAAATTGGAAAAAGAAAGATTGGTCAAGATAACCCCCCATTTATAATAGCTGAAATTGGAATTAATCATGAAGGTAGTTTTACTAAAGCAAAAAAAATGATAAAAGATGCACATTTGAGCGGTGCAGAATGTGTAAAATTTCAATGTCATATAATCGAAGATGAAATGATTGAAAATGATGTTGTACCTGCTAATGCAAATGAATCAATTTGGAATATTATGAGACGATGTTCTTTTTCTGAAGAAGAAGAAATCGAATTAAAAAACTATGTAGAAGAATTAGATATGATATATCTTAATACACCTTTTTCCCGTGCTGCTGCAAATAGGTTAAAAAAAATGAAAGTTTCTGCATATAAAATTGGTTCAGGTGAGTGTAATAATTTTCCGTTAATAAAACATATTGCGTCATTTGGAAAACCAATTATTTTAAGCACTGGAATGAACGATATATCCACAATTACTAATAGTGTTAAGATTTTAAAAAAAGCAAAAATTGATTTTGCGTTAATGCATGTAACTTCAATGTATCCTACACCATATGAGGATGTTCGATTACGATTTATTTCTAAATTAAAAACTAAATTTCCAAACACAGTTGTAGGTCTAAGTGATCATAGTTATGGAAATTATACATGTTTTGGTGCAGTGGCACTTGGAGCATCAATAATTGAAAAACATTTTACTTCAAATAAAAATTGGAAAGGACCAGATATTCCAATATCCATTAGTCCTGCAGAGTTAAGAGATCTTATTTTTGGAAGTAATGCAATCTTTAAAGCATTAGGAAATAAAAAGAATATTCTCCCAGATGAAAAAATAACTGCAAAATTTGCCTATGCTTCAGTTGTATCAATTAAAGATATTAAAAAAGGAGAATCTTTTTCAAAAGAAAATATTTGGGTTAAGAGACCAGGAACAGGAGAGATACGAGCAAAGTATTTTGAAAAATTAACTAGTAAAAAATCTAAACAAGATATCAAAAAGAATACACAACTTAAATGGAGTATGATTAATGACTAAAAAAATTGTTTTTCTTACAGGAACAAGAGCTGATTTTGGAAAGCTCAGTTCATTAATGGATGCAATTGACAGAGAGAAAGATTTTGAGTGTCATATTTTTGTTACTGGAATGCATACTTTGGAAAAATATGGAAATACATTTGAAGAAGTTCAAAAAAATGGTTATAAAAATATCACCATATTTCATAATCAATTAGATACTAACAAACAAGATATTATCTTGGCAAATACAATTGTAGGCTTTTCAAAATATATTAATGAAATTCATCCTAACATGATAATTGTTCATGGTGATAGAATAGAAGCATTAGCGGGTGCAATTGTAGGTTCTTTTAACAATATTTTGGTTGCTCATATAGAAGGTGGAGAAATTTCAGGAACTGTGGATGAGTTAATTCGTCATGCGATAACAAAATTATCTCATGTTCATTTTGCAGCAAATGATGATGCAAAAAAAAGATTAATACAATTAGGAGAATCAAAAGATAGTATTTTTGTAATTGGATCTCCCGATATTGAAGTCATGACTAGTGTGAAATTGCCCTCAATAGAAACAGTAAAAAAACATTATAAAATTCCATTTAATAATTTCGCGGTGTTTATCTTTCATCCTGTTACCACTGAATTGAATTCGTTACATAGTCAAATTAGTGAAGTGATTTCTGCGTTAATAGACTCTAAAAAAAATTATGTAGTGATATACCCAAATAACGATACTGGGACAGAGATTATTCTAGATGAAATAAAAAGGATCGAAGGAGGAGAAAAGTTTTCCGTGTTTCCATCAATTAGATTTCTTTATTTTTTAACAATTTTAAAAAATGCTCAATTCATAATAGGTAATTCTAGTGCGGCTATAAGAGAAGCAGAAGTTTTTGGTACACCAGCAATCAATATCGGGACTAGACAGTTGAACAGAAGTAAAAATAAAGATATAGTTAATGTCAAACCAAATAAGAAAAGTATTCTTGAAGCGATTAGACAAGTTGAGAATAAAAGACTTAAGGAAATGAGTTTTTTTGGTTATATAGAAAATACTACTGAAAAATTTGTAGACACTTTGCATAGTTCATCAGTATGGAGTATTCCAATTCAAAAACAGTTCATTGATATACATCAAAACTAAAAAAATAGATGAAAATGACAAAACCAATTTGCTTTATAGGAGCTAGGGGCGGTTCCAAAGGCGTACCAAAAAAAAATATTCGGATTATTAAAAAAAAACCACTGATAGCTTATACAATTGAAAAGGCAATTAATTCAAAATTTTTTAGTCATGTTATTGTATCAACTGAAGATCCAGAGATAGCGAAAATATCAAAAAAATTTGGTGCTGAAATTCCATTTATAAGACCAAAAAAATTGGCAACGAATAAAGCATCAATGGAAGATGCACTAATTGATGGAATAAAAAAACTTTATTCTATGGACTTCGATTTTGAAATTGTAGTACTTTTAGATTGCACTGTACCATTTTTACGTATTACAGATATTAAAAAAGCAGTTACTACTCTACAAAAGAAAAATGCAGATGTAGTATGCGGAGTATATAGACAACATCTAAATCCATATTTTAATATCGCAGAGATAAATAAAAAAGGTCATTTACAATTATGTAAAAAATTAAAAAAAATTCCTGAGAATAGACAAGATGCGCCAATAGTTTATCAAATGAATGGTTTGTATGTTTTTAACGCAAAGAATTTTCTCAAAAAAGGAAAAAAAATTATGCAGAAAATGATTCCATGTGAGATTCCCTTAGAAACAGGACTGATGATCGATACTGAATTTGAATTTAATTTAGCAAAACTAATTTTAGAAAATAAAAAGAACTAAAAACTACCAAGCAGTCCATCCACCATCAATAATTAAATTTGAGCCAGTCATATATGATGATGCATCAGACATCAAAAATAATATTGCTCCCTTATAGTCTTCCTTCTTTGCCATTCTACCTAGAATGGTTTTCTCTGAATATTTGTTGATGAATTCTTTTGTCTGATAGCTATTATCTTGAACTCCTCCTAGTGTTAACGTGTTTACACGAATGTTTTTTTTATTCCAATATGCAGCAAGATATCGAGTAAGGTTTACTATTCCTCCCTTTGATGCTGCGTAAGAAACAGGGGAGTTTAAGTTACTCTTTCCATAAATTCTTTGGTCTGCACCAGAAATCCCATATATTGAAGAAATATTTACAATTACACCGTTTTTTTGTTTCACCATTACTTTTCCGACTTCCTGACAGCAGATAAAAACCGCAGTAAGATTAAGATCTAAGGATTTATTCCAAATTTCAATTGGGAATGATTCAAATGAATTCTTTCCATTTTGTGATTGATTTTTTGCATGATTCAAAAAAGCGTTATTTATTAAACCGTCAATTTTCCCGTATTTACTAACTACATCAAGTACCATTTTTTGTACATCATTTTTTGATGTAATATCTACATTCATAGCAATTGAATTGGATTTGTATTGTTTATTGATTTTATTTTTTAATTCTATATTTTTTGTAGTGTTGGTGTCAACGAGAATTAAAGTAGCGCCAGCATCACTTAAAATATTTGCATATTCGGTTCCTAAAAGACCAGCACTTCCAGTTAAAATTATCACTTTATTTTGTAAATTAAAGATCTTGTTAACAGATTTAAAATGCAAGACGTATTACTCTCCCATATTTTGCAGAGTTTTTCATAGCTAAAGCAATTTTCAATGTATCAATGCCCTCGCTTAAGCTATTTATCGTCTTCTTTTTTGATTTAACACATTTTAGAAAATGGTTCATCTCATCCACATACATTTGATTTCTATCGAATTTTTTTAATTTTAATACACTAATCCATTTATTATTTTGATTACTAAATAATTTTATTTCATTTGTTTCAGAATCCCAATATATTATTCCTTTAGTACCTTTAATCTTAATGCTACGAAATTCAGGTCGTTGAAAGAAATCTAAATGAAGCTCTGCAGTAATATTTTTTTTAAATTTTATAATGCTAGCTGAATAATCTTCAACAGATATTTTCAAGTCACTAAATTTTCCTGAGGTAGAAAAAACTTGGATAGGTTTCCCAAAGAACCAATACAAATAATCTATATCATGTATCATTGTAAGGATCACACCTCCTCCTAATTCTTTTTTAGCTGCATATCCATTCCTATAATCTTCATATGGATGCCAATCTGGTAAAAAGGATCCAGTTTCACATTGTACAGAAACTATTTTCCCAATTTTTTTTTGTGTGATTAATTTCTTAATTCTCTTAATACATTTATGAAATCGTAAATTACATCCAATTTGAGTGATTAATTTTTTTTGTTTCGTAATTTTCTGTAATTTTTTTATTCCGTCTAATGAATTTGATAATGGTTTTTCAATAAACAGATCAAGTCCATTTTTTGTCAATAAAGTAGCTAAGGAAATATGATATGCAGTTTCATTAGTAATAAAAGCAACTGTTGGTTTCTCTTGTAAACATTTTTCTAATGAATCGGAAAGAGTTATTCTCTTATTTTCTTTGAATTCGGGGTATTTCCTTTTCGTAAAAATTACAATCTTATACGTTGTATTTGTTAGAAGGTTTCTAACATGACGCAATCCGATAGAACCTAATCCAATAATAAGTACTTTCACAAAAAATAATTTTTGGAGAGAGTTTTATCCTTATCTATGTATGTCTTCGTAAAAAAATAACCAATTTAATGAGCTTTTTTAAAAAATTTTACATTATACAATATTTGAATAATTTTTTGATAAAAAAACGAAATTTTATTTTAGTATTATCTAAGTAATATTTAAGTAAAAAACACAATTAATGACGTATAAATAATAATTTAGAAACAATGAAAGAATTCCAATATTTTTATTATTATGATTTAGTAATTGGAATTATTAGTTGAGGTTAGGATGTACAAACGATGAAAAAACCAAATTTTTTTATTGTTGGCATGGCACGTGCTGGGACAACAACTTTAGCTAATTATCTAAACCAACATCCTGATGTATACATACCTCCACAAAAAGAAATTCACTATTTTATTAAAGAGCCACAGGATGGAATACAAGGTCCAAAAAATCTTAGTGACTATTTAGAAATTTTTAGGGACGCAGGGCCTGCTATTGCAATAGGTGATGCTTCTGTCACATATTATTCAAGTCCATCGGCACCAAAACTAATTTATGATTTTAATTCTGAATCGAAAATCATCATCACAGTAAGGGATCCGGTTGACAGAGCTTATTCTGCATGGTTAGCTCGTTGGTCAATGGGTTATGAAAAACTTTCATTTCGTAATGCCATGAAACGAGATTATGAAAGTAATGAAATTTTTAATTATTATAATGATGGTTTGACTTCACATATAGAAACTTGGAAAAAACAATTTTCGGAAGAAAATCTTAGAGTGGTATTTTTTAAAGATTGGATAAAAACTCCCCAAAAAATAATTAATGAGTTATGGACATTTTTGAATATCAAGGAACATATAGAATTAAAGATTACACATGAAAATGAATTTGGGATGGCATCAAACCAAATCACAAGAACATTAATTCAGAACGATGCAAGCAGAAATGTTGTTAGAAAATTTATACCACTTTCTTTAAGACGTAAAGTTGGAAAAAAAATTCTTAATGATCATAAAAAACCAGAACTTTCCCAGGAAGATAAAGAATTTGTAAAGAAGTTATTTGAGAAAAACTTCAATTAACTATACTGATTATACAATTAATTTACTTATTTGAAGGAACACTTCATATATTAAAGAAACTTGCTAATATTATGAAGTATTGCCAAAAATGCTTAATGCCAGATACAAGACCAGGTATTAAATTTCAAAATGGGGTTTGTACAGGATGTATTAATTTTGAAAAACAAAAAACAACAGATTGGAATTTGCGAAAAAACCAGCTTGAAAAATTATGTAACAGATATAGGAACAAAAACAGTGATTATGATTGTGCAATAGCTATTTCTGGTGGAAAAGATTCACATTTTCAAGTATATTTTATAAAAGAGGTTATGAAGATGAATCCAGTATTATTAACTGTAGGTAATATTGATTCCACAGAAACTGGAAAATCAAACTTAGAGAACATTTCTGAAACTTTTGGATGTGATATTATTTCACACATTCCCAATAGAAATGTCTTGAAAAAAATTACAAAAATAACATTTGAGAGATATGGGTTTCCTACATGGTATGTTGATTCTTTAATCTATGCTTTCCCAATAAAAATGACCATTAACTTAAATCTTGAATTATTAATCTATGGAGAAGATGTGAATTATACATACGGTGGTAAGTATGATGAAGAAACTCCTTCAGCGTTATTGCAACCAAAAAATGATGTGGTTAAACCAATTCATGATGAGCTTATTGATGAAGGAGTTGTCTCCAAAAAAGAATTGAATTCAAGCCGAATTCCAACTTTAGAATTTTGTAAACAACATAACTTTAATCCGATTTACTTAAGTTATTTCACACCATGGAATTCACATAGAAATTTTGAAATTGCTAAGCGCTGGGGTTTTAGACATTTAGGACATGAGTATAAAAAAGAAAACACTATTGAAGATTATAATTCAATTGATTCTATTACATACTTACTAAGTGAGTTTCTTAAATACACAAAATACGGTCATGCGTCAGCTACACAAATGGCATCGAGATGGATTCGTTACGGAATGACAACTAGAGAAGAAATGATACCAATTGTAAAAAAACTTGATGGAGTACTTGATCAAGGTATTGTAGATGGTTTTTGCTCTTTTGCAGATATTTCAGTTAAGAAATTTTATGAAATTTTAGATAAATGGTACAATCCAGAATTATTTGAACAAGATCAGTATGGGTTATGGCATAAGAAATTTGAAGTAGGACAGAATTAATTAGCCAACAATTTTAAGATTTTAGCAAATTCTATTGATGACTTCCCAGGATTTGCTAAATATTCGAACACATGATTTTGTCCATTTTTAATAAGATTTTTTCTCAGTTTTTTATCAAAAAGAAAATTATGGATTTTTTCATCAACAATATCTATATCCTTTAATGATAAAATCGCATTTTTTTTAACACAATCAAATTGATATATTTCATTTTTTATTACAATATTCATAGTTGGGATATTTAGTATTAAGGATTCCAAGATGGATGTCGATAATCCAACTCCATGAGGTTCTATGTGAATAACTGAGTCAACGTTTTTTAAATGATCAAGGATAGAAGACATATGATAAATTTTGATATTTTTATTAATTTGAAGGAAAATATTTTTTATAAAATTATTTGACGAATCCTGAGTTGGATGAAGCTTTACTATAACATCAATATGATATTTGTTAAGTATGGACATTAAATTTTTAATAATTTTATCATATCTTAGATAAGTATCGGTGTCTGTTAACCCACTATAATTAACGATAGGAGAGGGAATTATCAAAACTCTATTTTTAATAGATAAATTACGTTTTGTCCTAAAAAATATGTCATGCCTAGGATTTCCAGTAAGAAGAATTCTATTTTCACTAATTTTTCTACAATCAGTAAGATAATCTTTTTCTATTTTTCCCCAGACTCCAATTTTATCCATAAATACATCATACATGTGTAAAACATCATATCTTGAAACTTCATCAACAAAATTAGCATAACCATGTTCTAATAATATATTAGAAATACGATTATTATTCAATTTTAATATTGCATTTTCAGTTTCGCCTGTAGCATATAACGATACAATACAATTGAAATGAAATTTATTTAGTAAACCATTGGAAATTATAATTAATTTTACATATTCCTCTAATCGTTTTTGATATACTCTTTTCAAAGTTTCCTCCAGAGTTTGCCAAAAATGACAGTCATCAATTGTAAACATTTCATCAAAAAATTCTGTATTTGTCCAAAATTTCTCTAATTTCATTTTTAAATTATTAACAGTTTCATTAAATAGTTTTTTTTGTGGAAGGAAATATGACTCGTTAATTAATTTACAATCATATTTTTTAATAATTGAAATTGCTTTTGAATTCCAAATTGCAGACTTCCTTCTATTCAATAAAACAGGAGTAATATTTAATTTATTTAATTCATTTAACAGATCTTCATATTTTATTGGATCAAATTCTAAAAATAAAATTTTTTTTTGATGCTCTTTATAATTAAACAAATTATAATTTACTGCGATGATTTTTTCATACCATGTTTTTAATTTCATTAATGTATTACGACTTAAATTGAAAGTTAGTGGTATGGGACCAATTTTATAATGTATTTGATACTTGTCAAAAAATAGTGAATTATAATTTGATTTTTGAAATAAATCTAAATGAATACTGCTAGAAAACGGAATAGAGCGTATAAATCTTCCAATAGTTTCAGATGCCAAAATTCTTGTGGGATTATTTTTTTTGATTATTTCTTTTATAGTCAACAATTTTGTTATTGTGTCAAGTAATAATTGTTGTAATTCATTAGAATCAAATATTTCAATTATGTTTAAATTTTGTAATGTTAATTCAGAAAGATGAGGATGATTCCTATACCATGTTTTTAATGAAATAGTTGTATCGAAGGCTTTTATCTTATCTTCTTTTGATAGTAATAATTCTCCAATTTCATGCTGAATGTTCATTTCATTAAGTTTATTATGAGATTGAAAATTCAAAGTAAAAATTTTATCTGCTTTGTAAAAATGGTTTTTTGAATTTAGCTGTTCTATATCTAAAAAATCTTCAACGATAATTAGCGTAGTCATCTCAGTAATACAGTTAATTTTAGTTTGTTCATTTTAAATTTAAAACATTGTTTTAGATATATCCTAATTTTCTTAGTTCAGATTCTATTTTTTCGGCTTCCTTTACGTTGATTGAATTATCACGTGTGAAAACATAATTTTTTGTAATATCTTGCAATATTTTTTCCAATTCAGAAACCTTTTCTAGATTAAATCGAGCAAGATTATTATTCTCATTTGGGTCGTCCCTTAAATCATAAAGATGAACTAATTTATTGGGATTAAATCGATCACGGAAATATTTGAAATCTGGCGTACGAATACCGATGACATTATTTGATTTGAGATCGAGTAACGGTTCACTTTCCATAAATGCTATCAGATCATCTGTTTTTTCACCGCTAATGAATGGAATTAAACTGCGACCATCGATTTCATCATCACGATTTGGTAGACCAAGAATATGAGAAATTGTAGGGCAAATATCGATACTTCGTACTTGTTGAGAAATAATTTTTCCTTCTTGAATACCTGGACCTACAAGTAGGAGTGGGATTCGGAATAAATCATCATAAACAAATCTATCAGTATCCCCTCGCTGATTTAATAAATTACGTTTTTCATGAGGAGATAGATTCAGCTTTTCAATTTTCTTAATTTTCCTTTTTTTTCTAATCTTTTCCAGAATAACAAAAATTTTTGTACGTAAGGGAATTAGGACTTTAGGTGTTCGACTTCCAAGAAACGTTGAATATTTTTGTATTCCGGAATTGGATCCAAAGTTTATCTCGTTATTATCAAAATAAAGTTCTTTATTATAAGATCCATGATCAGCGGTAATCACGACTAATGTGTTTTTTAAATCTATACACTTTATGATCTTCCCAATCCAGAAATCAATTGCAGATATTTGTCGATCGTATTTTGTCGTTCCAAACTTTTTATTATCAAATTCTGATGGAATTGAAATAGGAAAATGTAAATCCATACAATGTATGTAAAAGAACCAAGGATTATTCATATTTCCAGATTGTAGTTTTTCAATTATCCGTTTTCCTGCACCGTCAACCAATGTAGGATGACGAGCGTATGATTTATCAGAATTTTCAAAGTTAGGTAATAATCCAATGGCCATAGCAACTTGTGGAAAATATCCGTAAAATTTGTAATTCAGATCACCAAAAATTTGAAAGTATGTTTTTACATCTTTACGAATTTTGTTAAATTTATGTGAACGAACTCCGCTTTTAATTGGGAACAAACCAGTAAATGTACTAGCTTCAGAAACCAAAGTAGCATCAGATGAGGAAATAGCCTGTTTAAAATAAGTACCACTTTTTATTAAATAATCAAGATTTGGAGTTACTGATGTTTTGTTTATTCCAATAAATTTATCTGCTCTAAAGGAATCAATAACTAAAAATAAAATATTTGGGTTCATTGTTTATCGTATCGGATTGTAATAGAGAATTTGATTATAAATTATTTTAGATAAAGTTATTTCCATTTGTTAAAATCATAGTCTGTAAATTGTGTATTTATCATCTCATTATCATTTGGTCTCCATGCGACATCAGCAAGTGTTAAAACACGAGAGATATTTTTTGATAAATTTATGTGTGCAGATGCAAAGTTTTTAGGAACAAAGACCATTACAGGTTCATCCTCACTTGATTCAATTTCTAAATATGTATTATTTTTGTCTTTAATAATGAAAATTACTCTTCCGTGTATGCAAGTAAAAAAACTATTTCTTTGTGTGTGAATATGTGGGCCTTTTATTTCTCCAGGATTAACAGAACTAACATAAACCATTTTTGGATCATGTGAGATGATTTTATCCCAATCTCTCCATATTACAGTTAAAGAGCCGTTAACATGACTATCAGAAACATCTTTTGTCGAATATTTTTCTAATTTTTTTGAAAAGGGTTCAATCATTGTTATGATTAGATTTATTGCATCATAAAAAGTTTGGAGTATTTCTTAAGATTGAATTCTTAAGTACAAGATTTTATTAAGATGAAAAAATTTACAGGTGTATTGAAGATTTTAGTGACAGGAGGATTAGGATTTATTGGAAGTAATTTTATCAATAAAATATTAGAAGAGTTTTCTGAACATCAAGTAGTAAATGTAGATTCCGAATTTTATGGTTCAAACCAGAAAAATGTACAAAAAGTCGCCCATTCAAAAAAATATAGTTATTTCAAAGGAAATATTTGCAATCACGATCTGATGAAAAAATTGATTAACGGTTGTGACATTATTGTTAATTTTGCAGCAGAATCATTTGTTGATAGAAGTATTGCAAATGCTAAACCATTTTTTGATTCAAATACATATGGAGTATTTAACATATTAGAGATTATAAAGAATACAGAAAAGAGATTTATTCAAATATCAACTGATGAAGTGTTCGGTAGCTTACAAAGTGGCACAGCCAATGAGAATTCGGTGTTTAATCCATCAAGTCCGTATGCAGCAACAAAAGCATCTGCTGAATTATTGATTAAGTCATATGTCAAGACATACAATTGTGATTGCTTGATTACTAGATGTACAAATAACTATGGTCCACAACAATATCCAGAGAAACTAATTCCAAAGGTTATTCTATTAGCAAAGCAGGAAAAAAAAATTCCAATATATGGAAATGGTAGAAACGTTAGAGACTGGATTTATGTAAATGATCATTGTAATGCCATTATAGATGTCATGAAAAATGGAAATAGTGGTGAGACATATAATATATCTGCAAATAATGAAGTAGATAATTTAGCAATTATTAAAAATATTTTATCAATAATGAACAAATCAGAAGATTTGATTGAATTTGTTGAAGATAGGCCAGGGCATGATTTTCGATACAGTATGAATTCAGAAAAAATTAGAAAAAATCTAGGATGGAAGGAATTTACCTCATTAGAAAAAGGTTTAGCATTAACGGTTAATTGGTATCTAACAAATGTTGAATGGTGGAAGGAATTAGGACTTAATGTATTGACTTCTTCACCTTGGAAAACTTGAATGGAGTTAATGACCTAGAAATATGAAAGGCATAATATTACATGGGGGACATGGAACCAGACTTAGACCATTAACCCATACAGGACCTAAACAATTACTCCCGATTGCTAATAAGCCCATGTCTCAATATTGTTTAGAATCTCTTAGGGATGCAGGTATTATAGATGTAGCCATAATAATTGGAGGGAATGGTTCTGAAAAAGTTAAAGAGTATTACGGTAGTGGAGAAAAATTTGGTGTAAAAATTAGTTATATTGAGCAAGATTTGCCTAGGGGAATTGCTCATGCAGTAGGATTATGTGAAAGTTTTGTTAGCAAAGATAAATTCATAGTTTTTTTGGGAGATAATTTAATCCAGAAAAAAATTAACAGGCTTGTTGATGAGTTTTCAAAATCAGATAATGATGCTTCTATTTTATTATGTGAGGTAGACAATCCTACAAGATTCGGAATTGCAGATGTAAATGATGGGAGGATTAAAAAAATAATTGAAAAACCAAAGAATCCTCCATCAAATCTTGCTGTTACGGGGATTTATTTTTTAACTGAATCAATTTTTCAAGTAATTAAAAAATTAAAACCATCATGGAGAAATGAATTTGAGATAACAGATGCCCTGCAATTGTTGCTTGATGAGGGAAAAAAAATTTCGTACAATATTGTAACAGACTATTGGAAGGATACTGGAACTCCAGAAGATATTATTCATGCAAATAAGACTGTATTAAATAACTTAGAACCGTATTTTTATGGAATTAAAGAGGAAGGTGTAAAGTTATCTGGAAAAATTTTTGTTGGCAAAAATACCGTCATTAAAAAAGATACTCAAATTGAAGGTCCTGTTATAGTAGGTGATGATTGTGAGATATCTAATGCAAGGATTGGTCCAAATACAAGCATAGGTGATAAAACAAAAATTTCAAAGTGTAGTATTAGGGACACTATAGTAATGTCAAATTGCGATATAGATAGTGAATTGCAAATTAGGAATAGCATTATCGCAAAAAATTCTTCCATTAAAACAAAAACTGAGAAAGATGGAGAGAAACAGTTTCTTTTAGGAGAAGGAACAAAAATATTATTTTAATTGAACAATTTATTTTTGATCTATTAATAAATACTGATGTTAAAACTAGTAAGTTAAATGAATCCAAAAATAAGTATTATTATTTTAAATTATAATGCAGGGGACTTACTACTAAATTGTGTTGAATCTGTCTTTAAAACTAACTATGAAAATTATGAGGTGATAGTTGTTGACAATCTATCGATTGATAAAAGTCACATAAGATGTAAAGAAGAATTTCCCCAGATCTGCCTAATTGAAAATAAAAAAAATTACGGATATTGTGAAGGAAATAACATAGGCATAAGAAATGCAAAAGGAGATTTCATCGTCATATTAAATCCAGATACAATTGTGGATGAAAATTGGTTAAATGAGCTTATAACCGCATATGATAAATTTGGAAGTGGATTATATCAGCCAAAAATTCTATCACTATATGAAAAAGATATTCTTCAAAGCACAGGAAATTTGCTTCATATTTTTGGATTTGGTTTTGCAAGAGATAAAGGGATTAAGGATTTTGATAAAAGAAAGCAAGTAGAAAAAATAGGATATGCTTCAGGAACATGTCTATTTACATCTGCCAAAATTCTTGATGAATTAGATCTATTTGATGAATTCCTTTTCTTGTATCATGATGACTTAGATTTGGGGTGGAGAGCAGCACAGTTAGGAATACCCTCATTTTATGTTCCTAAATCAATGGTTTTTCATGCTGAAAGTTATTCATTAAAATGGAGTGCAAGAAAATTTTATTGGTTAGAAAGAAATAGAAAATATTGTCTTCTTACAAGATATTCTAAAGAAACATATAAGAAAATTAGACTGGCATTAATTTTAGTAGAAGTGTTAGTGTGGGCATATTATTGCTCTAAAGGATTTTTCATAACAAAATTGAAAGTAGAGATATTTATTTTTAAAAATAAAAAAATTATAGCAGAAAAATATTTTGAAATTGAAAAAAAGAAAATCATATCAGATAAAGAATTAATAAAAAACTTTCCCGATGAAATTTTTGTGCCTGAAAATGTTATGCCAGGATTATTAAATAAGGGATTCAATTCCATTATTTCAAAATTAAGTAGAATTGCAAAAAAATCAGTACTTGTAGATGATTAATTTATTTTTTCAGAAATTACTATGCCTAAAGCAATCCCGCTATCATGACTAATGGAGCATAATAATCTGTATTTTTTATGATACTTGTCTGTCAATCTTATACAGGGTTTAGAATTTTTATGATATGTCTCAATTTCTAGAAAAGTTATAGGTTCCTTGATTGATTTTTTGACTGCTTCCTTTAAGGCAAACTTTCCTGCAAATCTTTGGTATGGATCTTTAAATTTTAAACAATATTTTATTTCGGAGGGCGAGAATAGCTTACGATAAAATGATGATTTTTTTTCATAAGGTTGTTTTTGGAAACGTGAAACATTAATTATATCAATTCCGATTCCAAAATTTTCAATCATGATTAATGCATAGTTTGACCAGATCCTACAATTATGTTTTCGCCAGAAATATTATCAGAAAGTTTTGAGCTCAAAAAAAGAGCTACTGGTGCAATATCATTAGAATCAGCTAATTTACCAGAAGGATTTTGACTAGAAATAATTTTCTTTAATGCATTTGGTAAATTTTCAGTCAGAGGAGTGTCCATCATAGGAGGAGAAATCGAGTTAATTGTTATTCCAAACCGAATCAATTCACCAGCTAGTGTTTTTGTTAATCCTAAAAGCGAATATTTTCCAACAATATAATCAGACATATTATTAGGAGGTTTACCAATAACACCAGTTGTTAGAATAGTGATTACTTTACCATATTTTTGCTCCTTCATTGAAGGTAAAATTTCTAAAAGCAAGGTAAAGAATGAACGGCATTGTAGATCAAACTGCCTTTGAAAATCATTCCAAGTTAAGTCGGTAATATTTTTCATCGATAGGGGAAGGCTCACAGAATGTATGAATCCAGATATCGGAAAATCTTTTACTAATGTAGGAATTTTATCTTTGATTTCAGATTCATCCATTAAATCAATTTGAAGGGTATTTATTTTTGATTTTAAATTCTGATTTTTCGTTAAAAGTGTATCAATATTATTCCGATTTTTATTATAGAGTAAAACCAAATGTGCTCCATTTTGTAAAAGTAATTCAGATATAGCAATTCCAACAGAGCTGTTTCCACCAGAAATCAAAAATCTTTTTCCATCAAACATGGTTTCTCACTATTACTTTGGCATTTCCTTCTACAACTATTTCTCCCGAATCTTTTTTTATTATTGTTTTTAAAGTTAAAATTTTGCTAGCGTCACTTTTATCTAATATTTCCCCTTCTATTGTGATTTTATCATTTATGTAACAAGGATTTTTAAAATTAAGAGATTGAGAAAAATATAAAGCATGAATTCCTGGTAGATACATTCCAACCAATCTGGAAAAAAATGACGATAATAGCATTCCATGACATACTCTACCAGCAAAACCATTTTGTTTTGCATATTCGGATTTCATATGTAGTGGATTAAAATCCCCAGATATTTCAGCAAATTGATTAATCAGGGACTCGGTAATTAAAACATCAAATTGTTCTTTTTGGCCTATAGCTAATTCATTTAGTGTAAACTTTTTGTAAGTTTCATTCATCCAAGGAGACACCACGGTTTTTTAAATGTCGTTTTATGTCTGCTACTGAATGCGTATCTGTCATTTCTGCAACAGTAAACTTTAGATTAAATGCACTCTCTAATTCATCAATTAAGACAAGACTGTTAAATGAATCCCATTTTTCAATTGTATCAGGACTCGATTCGTCATTAATCTCTGAAATTGGTACTGAAAATACCTGTGATAAAATTTCGAATAATTTTTTAGACATTATTGTAAAGACATCTCCAAATGTTTTGGAATTTTTATCTCATTATCTAAAGAATAAATCCAAAAATCTTCTTCTTTAGTAAAACCATAATTTTTTAGAAAATCTTCTGCTGGTTTATTTTTTTTGGTTGGAATAAATTTACCTTTGATTTTTTTTACTCCTTGCGTTTTAGCTGTCATAAGAATATGGCTTAGTATTCCATCCTCAACACGTCGTCCCATAACTCTACAAGACAGCAAGAATGTATCCAGTACCCATTCGTCATTATTTTCTTTATTTACAATATAAACACCCGTAATTCCATTATCACCAAATTTATCAATAATTTGAGCACATCCTACAAGATAATTTTCTGATTTTGACATTTGCCCAATTTCTTCTTCTTGATATCGTTTTGTTGTTAGATTAAATTGATTTGTTTTCATAGTAAGCTGTGAAATTCTTGGTATGGTAAATTCATCTGGATGTAAAAATTTGATTTTAATGTCAAGTTGTTTTAAAAAATCATCAAGATTTGTAGTGGATTGGCGAAGTTCATTCCGAAGTCTTTGTTCAGAATACATTTTACCACGATTGAGATCATCTGACGTTATTTTAAGTAAATTGAAATCATTCATCATGGATAAAATTTTTGAAAATTGAGCTGCATCTGGGGGTAAATCTACAGTTAACACATCTGGAATCATTGATTTCATTAGTTCACGATTTGTGGGATCATCATCAAAGAACACAATGCTGTCTAAACCAATATTTAGCTCATTAGAAATTTCTTTCATATTACTGACTTTATCATTCCAATTGATTTTCATTGATGAAAAATTATTTTCTTTGAGTACCATGTATGGATGTTCTTTTATAACTTTAATAGCATCATCAAAATTATTTTTACTGTTAATTGCTAGGATTATTCCACGTTGATGAAATGATAATAAAATATTTTGAAATTCAACAAACATTCTACCTTTCTGATCAGGACCTAATTGTATTCCTTCAAATCCATCCTCGCCGATAATTCCTCCCCATAAGGTATTATCTAAATCTAGAACAATACATTTTTTATTCAAACCCATTACCGCTTTGATGAAGCCCATTAATTCATGTGCGAGATATGGAATGTGATCTAATGAAATCTTAATGTCGCCTACAAAAAATTGGTGATAATCAAAAACATTTTTTTCACCATAAAAATTAAAAAATCTATTCATATCAAACAAATATAGAAAATCATTTTCTTTTGCAAAATTTTTAAGTCTAGAATTTATATCAAAAATCATTTCTTGCAAACCATAATTCATTTTCATTTCAAAAATCCCATAGGGAGAAAATGTTGGAATCGTGAAATTTGATAAGAATAATTTAGAGTTTGAATTATGTTTGAAATTTTCTATTAGATTACAAAGTTCATCAAATTTATGATTTATAATTTCTTTTCTTTCATCCTCAGAAACAGTATACGGAAAATAAAAATAATTTCCTAACAAGTTTCTGACATCTAAAAGTAAAAATGTAATATTTGGAGAAAATTTGTACAAATTACTTGTATGATCTAAAATCTCCTGCTGATATTGGCCATAAGGTCCAACATAGGTAGAACAGCCAATTTTAACCTCTGAGCACTTAACGCGTAATGTTTCATCCAATCCATTAAGTGTAAAACTACCTAAAATTGCTATTCGTAATTTTTTCTCAAAAGAATTTGGAATAATGCTTTTTGATTTATTCATATAATATGACAATTTTTTTTCATTCATGTAATTTCGTCGGAGTTTTATCTAAATTAAAGATTTTTGAATAATTATTTGATGTGATTAATTTACTCAAAAATTTTATGCAAAAAGGTTATACCGATATGAAAATTGATTGATTTGATTAATGGAAAAAAAAGAATTCAATGATGCTTTATCAATGAATGAGGCAGAAATAATGGAATATTATGGTCTAAAAGGAGGTTTTGGAAGATTTCGCCTTAAATTAAAAATCCTAAGATCGTGGATTTTACATTCATTAGCTTATTCATCCCCAGTTTCCAGTTTTGTTGAAAAAATGCAACGTATGAGAGGCGTTCAAATTGGAGAAAATTGTCATTTTTGTCCATATGTACAACTAGATTTAATCTATCCAAGTTTAATTAAAATCTGTGATAATGTAACTCTGGGTTCAAATTGTATGATATTTGCACATTCCAACCCAACGGCAAATTTATTTTTAAAAAAGAATCACTATCCAAGAAAAGTTGAAAATGTGACAATTGAATCAGGAGTCGTTCTAAATCCAGGAGTGATTGTGCTTGCAGGAGTAAAAATAGGATGTAATTCAATAATTTCACCAGGTAGTGTAGTAACAGAAGATATTCCAGAATATTGTATTGCAGTAGGCAATCCTGCAAGAGTAATTAAAAAAATAAACCATTAATAAAAAAATGATAGTGTTATTTAGTTAATTTGTAAAATGAAAATATGAATATTTTAGGAATAGATTTTGAAGATTGGTATCATCCAGAATTAATACAACCTGTGATTAATTCTAGAAAAAAAGTTCCTAAAGTAATTAATGGAATTGATAAAATTCTGGAATTATTACGAAGGTGCAATACTTTTGCAACATTTTTTGTGGTAGGAGAGTTATTGGAGTATAAAATTGAGATTTTGGATAAAATTCTAGAAAACGGACATGAAATAGCCTTTCATACTATGCATCACACTAGAATTGATTCAGAAAATTTTAAGGAAAAATTTTATGATGAATTGAAAGTATTTTCTGATTTAACAAATAAAAAATCAAAAGGTTTTCGTGCGCCAACATTTTCTTTAAATGAAAAAAGCTCATGGGTTATTGATGCTTTGAATGAATTTAATTATGAATATGACAGTAGTATTGTTCCTGTTAAAACAAGTATGTACGGAATACCCGATGCAGATTACAAACCATATAAAATTTCAAGTTCGTCAATTGAAAAAAATGATCCAAATGGAAAAATAATGGAATTTCCTCTTTTAACTACCAAACTCTTAGGTAAAAAAATACCTGCTGCAGGTGGCTTCTATTTACGAATATTACCTAAAATCATTACAAAAAATGCTATCAAAAATGCTGAGAATGAAGAAATTCCAGCTACATTTTATATTCATTCATGGGAGCTTACACCAGAATACATGCCTAAAATTAAATTAAATATGAAGGACCATTTTGTAACATATCATAATTTAGAAAAAACTCCAAGAAGAATGGAAGAAATTCTTAAGACATTTAGTTTTACCTCATTTGAAAGATTTATCCAGAAAATGTAGTATTGTTTTTGAAGTATTCAATTGTTTTTTCTATACCATCTTTAACAGATATTTTTGGTTTCCATCCAAGAGATTTTAATTTTGAATTATCAACAATGAAATTTCCAACATCGGTTTTTTTGGTATATGGTGGAGGATCGATGTATTTTACATCAACATCAGTTAGTTGGTGAAGTAAATTTCCTAATTGATAAAACCAGGTTTTTGTATTTGATGAAATCCAGTATAGATTTCCAGACCTGCCTTTTTTTAATACAGTTTTGATTCCTGAGACAACATCATCAACATAGATTAAATCGCGAAAAAATTTACCACTAAAATAAATTTGTATTTTATTATTAAGATATGCTTGGTGAATCAAAAAATTAACTGCGTTTTTGTTAGCAGTTATCTGTTCTCTAGGTCCAAAAGAATTAGTAATTCTAAATATTTTTGTCTTTAAACCATACACATCGTGATATATTTTACAATAATGTTCACTCAAGAGTCTATTAGCACCGTAGATTGTAGTGGGTTGACAAGGAGATTCTTCATTAATAGGTAATTTCTTTGGCTTACCAACGACTACAAAAGTACTACCTAAAATAAATTCACAATTCAAATTTAGCTTCCTCATGGTTTCAAGCATAAACAAAGTGGATTTAGAATTAATATCTACATCATAAAGTGGATTTTCAAAAGATTGTGAATGAGATGTTTGGCCAGCCAAATGAATGATTACTTCTGGGGAATTTTTTTTTATGATTTTTTCAACAGTGGAAAAATTTGTGATATCAATTTTTTCAATATTGATTTTAGAAGGAGCTAAGATGTTTTGTATTTTTGAAGTTGATTTTGTAATAATCGTTAAATCATTATTTTTTATTAATTTATCACATAGATGACTTCCAATAAATCCCAATCCCCCAGTTATCAGAATCTTCAATTATCCATCACATCTAGCATGGTTATCACTTTTGAAGAATTCCTAAATAGGATTTAACAGTATTTTTTTGTTGCAAAATCTTTGGAGTTAATTTATTCTTCATGTAAAAATCATTGAATGCATTATTACTTAGAACATCATCCGATAACAAAAATCCATTTTTCTTAATGTGGGGCCAAGCTGTATTGTATTCAAAAATCATATTCTTGAATGTATGCAAACTATCATGAAAGAAAATATCAATTTTACCAAGTGATTTAAGTAATTTTGGAAGCTTAGATGCAGATGGTCCATAAACTAGTTCCCAATTATTTCGTAATTCATCTGGAATGGCAATTCCAATCATATTTTTAGACTCCCAAGGTCTGAAAACATAGTCAATTGAAAATAATTTACCTTTTTTGTTATCATGTAAGGCTTTAAGAATGAAAGAAGTACTAATCCCGTAAGCAACACCAGTTTCAACAACCAGTTCTGGTTTAATCAATCTGCATAAGGTATACATCAAAATACCTGACTGATCATCTAGTGAATAATTTAGTGGATATGGTTTGGTTTTTGATGGAAACGTTTCTGAATCCATTTTTTTAGTAAAATTTTCTAAATGAGAGTATAATTGAGTTAATTCTTCATCAATAACATTGTGAGTAAGTTCGTGGTGTGGAAAAAAATTGGATAGTATTTCATTAAATGTAGACGGTCTTATCTCAATTTCTTTTATTTGATGTTTTTCATCGTCTTTTGTTTGCATTACGGATTCATATAGCTGCAAACCACTTTTTGGGTGCAAGATTGAGTGTTTTATAATAGAGAAATAAAATTGAATTTTGTTCAATGTGGTTATGTCAAGCTAAACAAATGATAATTTAAGTAAATTGTATTAATTACGAAGGCTTTCATAATTTCTGATAAATTTCGGACATTTGAAGGGATATTTTTCCCCAATCATGGTTTTTGGCAAAAATTTGCGCATGTTTTCCATATGATTCTTTATTGGAGTAAATTTCATGAACTTGTTTTGCAATATCTTCAGACGAATTGGAAAAAATTAATCCAGCTTGGGATTGTTCAATTATTTCTTGATGTGGCTCAATGTCAAATAGTACTAAGGGTTTTCCGCAAGCCATTGCTTCTAAAGTTGGAACTGGACAAACCTCAAAGGCACTAGCAGAAATGTAAATATCACATGATGAATAATATAATTTTAATTCATCATTAGAAACTTTTCCTGTTAATTCGATATGATTTTCCATTTTTGTTTTACATATTAAATTATTTAGATGTGAAATTTCTTCACCATCACCAACAATCTGTAAATGTGCTTTTGGATAAATTTCTAAAATTTTTGGCATTGCAAGTATGAGTTTATCAGTATTTTTGTATTTACGAAGGGCACTTACAAAAAGAAGTTGTGGTTCACCTTTGTGATATGGTCTTGGCAAGTTTGTATTAAAAAATTTAGTATCAACTCCATTGTAAACTACATCGGCATTGATGTTGTTTACCATTTTTTTCATTTGAGAGATACCTGCTTTTGATACTGAAACTATTTTATTTATTCTATTTCTATATAATTTCATCATTAGTTGAAAGTTTTTTTCTTGAATTTTATTAGATGCCCCATGATAATGCTGAACAATTGGTTTGGTGGGTTTAACTAAAAGAAGATAATAGTTTACTCTAGATTGATGAGAGTGAATAATGTCAAAATCCAAGTAATTTACACCATAAAAGAGAAGTTTAGATTTATTGAGCTTGATTTTTTCTATATTTGAAGGTGGATTCTTTTCAAAAGAAAATGCTCCTATTCCTGTTTTATATCCAAGTTTTTGAAGATTAATGCAAAGGTTATTGATCACTGTTGTATGACCATGAGTTGCAGGATATTTTGCTACTACCATTAATACAGAATTATATTTCAAAGGTTTCAAAAAAATAGATTACATAGTTATTAATTAATAAAATGGTTTTTTGTGGATAATTCACACTTAATTAATAATCAAACTTTTATGATACCAAATTCGCAGTTCACAGATGAAATCATCAGATTTTGGTAAGGTAGTAATCACTGGAGGTGCTGGATTTATTGGAAGTCATTTAGCAGAAAAGATTCTTCATCATGATAATGAAGTGACGGTAATTGATAATTTTGCAACAGGTTCTAAAGACAATTTAGTGAACTGCCTAAATAATTCTAAATTTAGTTATTTGAATCAAGATTTAAAGAATATAGATAAGATTAATGAAATTATCAGTGATGCATTATCAGTATTTCATTTGGCTGCACATCCAGAAGTAAGAACCGGATTTGAGAATCCAAGTTTAGCATACAAAGAAAATATAGAAAATACTTATTTTTTACTTGAGAATATTCGAAAATCAAATGTTAAAAAATTAATTTTTGCATCCTCATCAGTTGTATATGGAGAACCCTCAATAATACCTACAAAGGAAAATTATGGTCCCTTACTTCCAATTTCAGCTTATGGTGGTTCAAAATTGGCCTGTGAAGGTCTAATATCATCATACTGTAATAATTATGGAATTAAAGCAGCAATTATTAGATTAGCAAATGTAATTGGATCAAGAAGCAGACATGGGGTAATTTGGGATTTCATAAATAAATTAAAAATAAACAAAGAAATACTTGACGTGTTAGGAGACGGATCCCAATCAAAATCATATGTTCATGTTTCTGATTGTGTAGATGGTTTTTTAACAGCGATTCAAAAATCAAATGAAAATGTAGGAATTTACAACATTGGAAATATAGACAAAACAGACGTAATGACTATTGCAAATATTGTATGCCAAAAAATGAATCTTGGTGATGTTAAGATCGTTCCAAATGGAGGTACAAAAGATGGAAGAGGTTGGATTGGAGATGTTAAAGAAATGCAGTTAGATGTATCAAAAATTCAAGAGTTGGGATGGAAGGCAAAATTTTCAAGTACAGAATCTGTCGAATTAGCAGTCAAGGAATTACTATCTGAGATCTGTTATACTCGTGATGAATGAATTGTTAGAAAATGATTGATTGAATATGTTTACAAGAGCGTCATTTACCTGCGATAATTTCAATTTTAGGAAATAGTATCATCGTAAAGATATGAATTTAAAAAAATTGTTGAATAGTAAGGCATTTCAGAATATTTCCTCGATAGGTTTTGCAAATATAGTTGGCAATACTATCTCAGCATTATTTTGGATATATCTAGCGCAGTTGATGAGTTCTGAATCTTATGGAGAACTAGGTTATCTAATTGCGATAGTTGGGATTGCCTCAAATATGAGTCTCCTTGGGGGATCGTATGCAATAACCGTTTATACTTCAAAAGGAGTAAATATTCAACCACCCATATTTTTGATTTCATTATTTTCTTCCATTATGGGTGCAGTTGTAATTTATTTCATGTTCAATAACATCGGAATGAGTTTTTATGTAATTGGTTTTGCTGTATACAGTCTTGTTTTTGCAGAATTAATAGGAATGAAAATGTACAAAAAATGGTCAAAGTATTTCTTATTACAAAAAACCTCGTTTGTAGTACTATCAATAATTTTATTTTATTCTATTGGCATAGATGGTGTAATTATAGGCTATGCTATATCATACATTATATTTTTGCCTAGAATACTAAAAACGTTCAAAATTTCAAAATTTGAGTTTAGAATTTTAAAAGAAAGAGCTGGATTTCTGATTAATAGTTACTTGTTAGATCTTTCTGTTGCGGGAAGAATACAAATTGATAAGATAATAATTGGTCCGTTTTTTGGTTTTGCATTACTTGGAAATTATTATTTAGGTTTACAGGTTGTGGCAATCTTCACAACTGTACCTACAATTATTTTCACGTATACTTTGCCTGCAGATTCAACAGGAGAGTCAACTAAGAAGATTAAGATACTAGCTGTTATTGCGTCATTTGGATTGGCACTGTTAGGGGTTTTTGTTGCTCCTGTTATCATACCGATTGTTTTCCCGGAATATCAAGAATTAGTTGATTTAATTCCAATTCTTAGTTTATCAATAATTCCTAGAACCATAGCAACAATGTATACATCAAGATTTCTAGGAAAAGAAAAAAGCAAGCATGTTGCAATTGGTCAAAGTATAGGAATAGTACTTTTAATATCTGGAATATTTGTCTTGGGACAAATATTGGAAGTGACTGGATTGGCTATAGCATTTGTTCTATCTGCATCAGGTCATGCAGTATATTTGATGTTGATTAATTATCGACAAAAAAGAAACGAAGTAAATAGCGTTACTGGAGAAAAGACGTGATATTCCAATGTTAAAGAATGGTGTAGAATCAGATTTTACAATTAAGAAATCAATTATTGGATTATCAATTATAGTAATCATAGCATTAGCAGTCAGATTGTTTTATTATAATCCCGAAATCCCTCCAACCTCTGATGCATTAGCCTATTTTTATTATGCAATAGACACTAGCATCAGTGGACATTTACCCACAGATTATTCACCTGCAAATAATGGTTGGCCAGCATTTTTAGGCATGGTTTTTTCTACAATACATTTTTCGAGCATTACATCATACATGCAGTTGCAATTTGTGTCTACAATTGTAATCTCTACATTAACTATAATTCCAACTTTTGTGTTATGTAATAAGTTAGTAGGAAGGAGGATTGCATTGGTTGGGGCTTCAATAATTGCCTTTGAGCCAAGATTAATCCAGAATTCATTACTTGGGATCTCAGACACACTATACATTTTTCTTGTAGCATCGATATTTGCTTTATTTCTTAACAATGATAAGCGAATCATATTTATCTCATTTGGAATTGCAGCTCTTGCATCCATAGTAAGAGCGGAAGGAATTTTTGTTTTTTTTGCAATTTCTGTAATGTTTTTAATTAGATTTAGAAATGAAGGAAAAATTATTGTTCCAAAATTTCTAATTGCTCTAAGTATCTTTTCTCTAGTAATACTTCCAATGGCAGCGTATAAAATCGACATACATGGAGATGATAGGATTTTTGGCAGAGCCGCAGAATCTATTTCTGCTTCTTATTATGTTGAAGAAAAGTCCCCTATACTTACTGGATTAGAAAACTTTCCAAAATTTCTAATTTGGGATATGATTCCCGTCTTTATTTTTTTAATGCCTATTGGAGTTTACTATCTTTTCAAAAAAGTAGAATATAAAAAATTAACAATAATTTTTGGAGTAATTTTTTGTTCTATTCCGGCTTTTTATGTATATACGATTCCTATTCCTGAAACGCGATATTTCTTTTTTTTGTATCCTTTGTTTTCAGTAGTATCAGTTCTTTTTGTAGAAAATATTGTTGGTAAGGTTAAACAAAAAGATTTGATTACTTGGATGATTATTGCAGGAGTACTAACAGGTTCTATTTTATTTAATTTTTGGAACATGATAGATTATGAATATGAATCAGAATCATTACTAGTAGCAAATACAATTGTCAGCATAGCAGGAGGAATTAATCAGTATGAACCAGAACACAAGTATGTTACTGTTGTGGATGTAATAAATAGATGGAATGAAATGGAGTCAATTATTATCGATCAAGATAGAATTGAAGGAGAAACGTTAAGAAAGTCTTTTCCTTACTCTGTTAAAATGATTTCAACGGATGGGTATAACTCATTAAATAATTTTATTTTGGAGAACCAAGATAAGGGGTTGACTCATTTGATAATAGATGAAAATCCAAATCGTCCAGATTTTCTAAAAGATGTGTTCTATAATGAAACAAAATATTCTTATCTAGAAAAAGTATATGATTCAAATGATGAATTACTAAGATATAAAGCAAAAATTTTCAAGATTAATTATGAATTAATAGATAAATCATTCCAACAAAATTGAGGAGATTAATTTAATGAAATTACATAGAATTTATCAAAGATTATACTATGAATTTGGTAAGAGACATTTTTTTGCGTTAACTGGTTTTCTTAGAGTTCTGCCCGATTTTTTAATCATTGGTGCAATGAGATCTGGTACTACTTCATTGTACTACGACATATGCGAGCATCCATGTATAATACCGGCAGCATATGATGAGATTGGGTATTTTGACACTAATTACCATCTTGGATTAAACTGGTACCGATCCATGTTTCCAACAAAATTTAAAAAAAACTCTACAATTAAACATCATGGTTATTTTTTGACTGGTGAAGATACACCATTTTATTTTTGGAGAAGAGATGCTGCGAAGAGGATACATGATTTGTTACCCAACATAAAATTAATTGTAATTTTACGAAATCCGATAGATAGGGCATATTCTGAACACAACAATGCAGTTAGAGTTGGCACAGTGAAAAAATCGTTTGAAGAAGTGATTGATACTGAGCTAAAAATATACCAAGAAAATAAAGTAGATTTTGAATTTAATTTGGAACAAGCTGCAGGAGAGTCAATTTTAGCCAAGGGAATATACGCAGATCAATTATCAATATGGTTAGAAAAATTCAAACATGAACAGATTTTTGTAATAAAAAATGAAGATTTGACAGATGACTCTAATACAGTTTTGAATGAGACATATCATTTTTTGGGACTTCCAGAATACAATTTAACAGATCACCACAAAATGAAAAAAGGGAAATATGAAAAAATGAATGAAAAGACAAGGGAAAAATTATTTGATTTTTTTAAACCACATAATTTAAGATTAGAAAATTTGTTGAATCGAAAATTTGAGTGGAAATAATTTATTTGGAATATTTTTTATAGATTGATTTAGAATTCTTAATTTTTTTTGAATATGAGGAATTTATTTTTTTAATTAAATTGAGTGTTTGATTCTGAATTAGATCCAGATTTGGAATAACGCAATGTCCACCAATAAACCCAGGATACATTTTAGGTCGATTACCTAAATATTTGTGAATTTCATCTGAAAAGGACCACATTTCATCATAATCAACATTATTTTCTTTTGCAATTAAATTACTTAATTGAGCATAAGTGATTAACCAGCCATAGTACGAAGTATCAACAACAATTTTTGCCAGCTCAAGAGTCAGAGGCGTAGTCATTTGTTTTGGAGTAATACCAGCCTTTTTGAGTTTTTTTTCGTATTGTTTTGCTGCCCATGTTGAATTAGGAGCCCATTTGTATATAGAGTAAAATTTTGTATATTTTTTCATATCTTTTATCATTCGTTTATGTACACCACGAACTGCACTGTAAATAATTGGAATCTTACTTTTCTCTTGTAATATTTTTGTAGTATTTGGTTGAATAGTACTATGAATGACAATACATTCGGGCTGGAATTTTTTATTAAGTTCGTTTAAATTAATAAAAAAATTTTTTGTAAAAGGGATACAAATGTGAAGGAATGACGTTGGCAAATTTTTAAAATCATTAAATTTTTTGCTGTTCATTAGAGTAGGATTAATATCATAACCCAGAACGACTTCATTTTTTGACAGCAATTTTTGCAAGGGGTTACCAATTTCTCCCATGCCAACAACAATATCTTTTTTCTTTTGCATAATGAATCGATTCAAATTGATATAATAATAAGTATTTAGTTAAGCAGGGGTTTTAAGAAATTAAAATGGAGAAGAAAATTAGATGTGCTTTTATTTACAATAAAAAAAACGAATTCCTAACTGGGCGTTTTTTTGATAATACTTACTATAATTTTTTTATTAAAGCATTAAGGAGAAATCAACGACTTGATGTAAAGAATTATCCTGTAGAAACAAAAATTGATGTTTCAGAATTTAATGATAAACATGATGTTATTTTATTATTTGACAATAACTACATTGGTACGCCACATGATGTTATAGGGAGAGAAAAGATCGATATTCCGGTTATTTCAAGAGTGGGAGACCCACATTGGGCAAAAAAACTCCACAGTAAAGAATTTCATGACAAATGGAAAATTGATTATTATTTTGGTTTTCAACATCCAGACTCATTTTATCAGTTCTACCCAAATGATTACAAGTACAAGACCATAATTTTTGGATTGGAATCATCATTATACCAGAAAGTGATTCCGTTTAGGAATAGAATAAAAAGTAAGATCTTAAATTCTGGAGCAATTGGTACATCAAAAATTTTTCCACGGATACTAAGTAAAATTAAAAATCCAGAATTAGATATTAACATACACTATAAGCTTAGAACATTGTGCAATAAGCTACCTTATGTTGTTCATACGCCAACATTGTCACATGAATATGTAAATGATAAATATCCTGAATTACTCAACAAGTATTTTGCAGCAATTGCTGCAACAACATATTTCCCCACGATAAAATATTGGGAGATTCCAGCTGCAGAATGCCTTACATTTATGGAAGTTAATGACAAAAACAAGGCAGAATATCTTGGTTTTGAAGATAATAAAAGTGCAATTTTCATCAATGAGCAAAACTATACGGAAAAATTTGAAGAATATTTACATGATACTGAGAATAAAAAATGGGAAGAGATTGCCCATAATGGTAGAACCCATGCCATGAATTACTTGAATAATGATAGAGCTACGGAATCGCTAGTAGATTTAATGGAAGAGTTAATTTAATTAATATTTTTTACGAAAAGATTAATGTACTCACGATCTTTCAATTAAAGAAATCATGAAAGCCGTCATCTTAGCTGGAGGTTTTGGGACGAGAATTAGTGAAGAAACACATCTAAAGCCAAAACCATTAATTGAAATTGGAGGGATGCCTATTCTTTGGCATATAATGAAAATATACTCTCATCATAACGTAAATGAATTTGTAATCTGTTGTGGGTATAAAGGATATATGATTAAGGAATTTTTTGCAAATTATTTTCTTCACACATCTGATGTTACGATTGATATTAAACAAAATAAAATGGATGTTCATAGGAAAAAAGGAGAACCATGGAAAATCACATTAATTGACACTGGATTAGAGACAATGACAGGAGGAAGATTAAAAAAAGTTAAAGAGTTTGTGGAGAGTGAAACATTTTGTTTCACATATGGAGACGGTATTAGTGATATTGATATTTCTAAATTAGTTCAGTTTCATAAAAATAAAAAAACCCAAGCAACAGTAACTGTTGTACAACCTCCAGGAAGATTTGGAATGGTTGATTTACAAAATGAAAAAATTTTATCGTTTAAAGAAAAGCCGGCAGGAGATGGAAATTGGATTAATGGAGGATATTTTGTTCTTGAACCAACTGTTTTTGATTACATAAAAGGAGATTCAACCGTATGGGAAAAAGAACCAGTTGAAAATTTAGCAAAAGATTCAGAACTATCAGCGTATAAGCATACTGGTTTTTGGCAACCATTGGATACTTTAAGAGATAAAATCAAATTAGATGATTTATGGGTAAGAGGAATAGCTCCGTGGAAAAAATGGGATTAGATAAAAGATTTTGGAAAAATAAAAGAGTTTTGTTAACTGGTCATACGGGTTTTAAGGGAAGTTGGTTATCACTATGGCTACAAGAAATGAATGCAGACATTGTAGGTTTTTCAAATGGAATTCCAACCAAACCAAGCATGTACGAGATTGCAAAAATTAAGAATGGGATGACTTCATTAAAAGGAAATGTTTGTAATTATAATCAGGTTTTGACAGTTGTAAAGAAATACAAGCCAGAGATAATTTTCCACATGGCGGCTCAATCGTTGGTAAGAGAGTCATATACTCATCCATTAGAAACCTACGCAACAAATATGATGGGAACAGCAAATGTGCTGGAGGCAATTAGAATGTCAGATAGCATCAAAGTTGGGATAATTGTAACAAGTGATAAATGCTATAAAATTGTAGGAAAAAAAGCATTAACTGAAGAAGATCCTATTGGCGGATATGATCCTTATAGTAGTAGTAAAGGATGCGCAGAGTTAATAACATCATCATACAGAAATTCTTTTTTTAATATTAAAAAACAAAGTGAACACAATATTGGAATAGCATCTGTTAGAGCAGGAAATGTTATTGGAGGCGGAGATTGGAATAAAGATAGACTGATTCCTGACATAATTAAAGGTATTATCAATAAGAAACCAATTAAAATTCGAAACCCAGATTCCATAAGACCATGGCAACATGTGCTAGATCCATTATATGGATATATGATGTTAGCAGAAAAACTTTGGAAATCAGGTTCTAAATTTTCAGAAGCTTGGAATTTCGGTCCGGATGTAAATGAATCAAAAACCGTAAAATGGATTGTAAAAAAAATAATTGAGAAATGGCCAGAAAAAATATGTTGGATAAAAGAAAATAATATGAATAAACATGAAGAAGAATTTTTAAAATTAAATTGTACAAAAGCGAAAACAAAACTTGGATGGATTCCAAAATTAAATACTAATGAAAGTTTAGAATGGGTAGTAGAATGGTATAAAAATTATGAAGAAAAAAAAGATATGAGAGAAATTACAGAGCAACAAATAAAACGATTTCAAAAAATGGTGAAATAGTTTTTGAATTTAAATTGTAGATTTTGTAATAAAACATTAAAAGAAAAATTAATTGATTTAGGAATGTCTCCTTTATCAAATTCATTTTTAAAAAAATCTATGCTTTCAAATGATGAAAAAAAATTTCCTCTTTGTGTATATGTTTGTCATAATTGTTTTCTTACTCAAATTCCAGAATTTAAAAAAGCAGAAGAAATTTTCAAGAATTATGCTTATTTTTCCTCCTATTCAAATTCGTGGTTACAACATGCAAAAAGGTACGTAGATATGATGAATAACAGGTTTGGCTTCAATAGAAATAATCTAATTGTAGAAATTGCTAGTAATGATGGATATTTACTTCAATATTTTAAAAAAAAAAATATTCCAGTTTTAGGTATAGAACCAGCACTAAATGTTGCTAAAGTTGCAAAAGAAAAGGGAATACCCACAACAACAGAATTCTTCAATACAAAAAATGCGGAAAAATTAAAGAAACATGGAAAATCTGCAGATCTTATTATTGGGAATAATGTTTTAGCACATGTACCAAACTTGAATGATTTTATAAAAGGATTAAAGATTTTGCTTAAACCAAATGGAATAATCACTATGGAATTTCCTCATCTTTTAAATTTAATACAGAAAAATCAATTTGATACAATTTATCATGAACACTATTCTTATTTTTCATTATACACTGTAGAAAAAATTTTTTCTTTTCATGAATTAACAATTTTTGATGTAGAAAAAATTCCCACACATGGAGGATCATTACGAATTTATGTTAAACATTCAAATAATAATCAGATTTTAAAAAACCACAATGTACAAAATGTGATAGAAGAGGAAGAAAAGTTTGGATTAAAAAATATTTCAACATATTCTAATTTTAAAAACAATGTAAAATCTGTTAAAAAAAATCTACGTGATTTTTTTATTGAAGCAAAGAAAGCAGAAAAAAAAATTATTTGTTATGGAGCTGCTGCGAAAGGTAATACGCTATTAAATTATTGTGAAATTGGTAAAGAATATATCGAATATGTTGTAGACAATAACATACACAAGCAAGGTCTGTATCTTCCAGGTACTCATATTCCAATTAAAAATCCAGATGAAATACGAAAAACAAAACCAGATTATTTACTCATATTACCATGGAATTTACAAGAAGAAATTATTGAGCAGATGAATTACATTAAAGAGTGGGGAGGTAAATTTGTAGTACCCATACCAAAGGTAACAATAATTTGATTATTTCAAAAACAGAATTTATAGGAGTATATGTAATAGACACAGAAAAGATCGTAGATGAACGGGGATTTTTTTCAAGAATTTGGGATGAAAAAAAATTTAAAGATAAACAGCTAAATACGAATTGGATTCAATCAAGTATTTCCTATAATAAAGCATCAGGCACCATAAGGGGTATGCATTTTCAGAATGAACCTTATCAAGAAATTAAAATGGTGAGATGTGTAAGTGGAAGTATTTTTGATGTAATTATTGATTTAAGAATATCTTCATCAACTTATTTACAGTCTTTTTCTATAGAACTAAATGAAGAAAATCAAAAAGCAATATACATTCCAAAAGGTTTTGCTCATGGTTTTCAGACATTACAAAATGATACCGTTGTGTTGTATAACATATCAGAATACTATAATCCCGAATATGCCAAAGGAATCAGATGGAACGACCCAATTATCAATGTCAAATGGCCATTAAATCCATCAGTCATTTCTGAAAAAGATAAAATGTACAAAAATTTCTTAAAATAGTAGAATTTTTAAACTCATCATCTATCATTAAAATTGTTATTTACATCTTGTTAGAAACTAAACCCCACATATTGATTGCTGGAATTGGAGGAGCTTCATTAGGAACTGAAATACAAAAATGCCTTTTACAGTCAAACAGATATGTATTATATGGATGTGATATTTCGAGGTTTGCGTTTGGTCATTATCAAAAGGGTTTCAAAGACACATTTGTCATAAATAGAACACAATACATTAAAGAGATTAAAGAAATTGTTGAAAAATATAAAATTCATGTAATAATACCGGGAGGAGAAGAACCATTAAAGATTCTTACTTCCGAAAGAGAAAGATTTCATAAAAATGGAACAATCATAGCGGCAAATTCAATTGATGTAGTAAAATTATGCTCCGATAAATTAAATTTATTTAATAATTTGAATAAGTCAATTCCCATTCCAAAATCATTTTCAAGTGATATTGAACTAAATTTAGAAATAATTCCTTATCCATGTATTATTAAGCCTGCATTAGAAAGCGGTGGAAGTAAGTTTGTTTTTTTAGTTTCGAATCGTCAAGAGCTTTCTCGATATATTAAATTTTTTACAGAAAATGATCAAAAGATGCTCATTCAAGAATACATTCCTTTACACGAGGGAGAATTTACAGTAGGTGTTCTGTCATCAACAAAAGGTAGTATTATAGGTTCTATTGCAATGAAGAGGATATTTGATTCAAAATTATCTGTTTCCTTTAAATCGAAGCATGGATTAATTTCTAGTGGATACAGTCAGGGAATAATTGATGAATTTAAAGATGTCAGAATTCAAGCGGAAAACATAGCTAAAAAGATCAACAGTAAAGGCCCATTAAACATTCAAGGTAGAATGTTAGAAGGTATTTTTTATCCGTTTGAGATTAATCCAAGATTTTCAGCATCAACATATTTACGTTCACTAGCAGGTTTTAATGAGATAGATGTATATCTTCGTCACTTACTATTCAACGAAAATTTTACTATTAATTCATTCAAAAAAGGATATTACTTACGCAGTTTTACAGAAGAATTTGTAAAAATTGGAGATATAAAAAATGGTGAAATGGATTAGAAAAGATTTGTGTACTTCATCTTTTTCAGAAGTCACTGAATCGAAGGACCTGCACATTATAGATGTCAGAGATCTCGTCGATAAAAGAGGAAATTCACGAAATATTATCAGGACAAAAATAAACGATGCTCTTAATTCATTAAAAATGGGAAAAAAGGTTGCCATTTGTTGTGATTATGGAATATCACGCAGTAATTCCATTGCTGCAGGAGTATTAGCACTCTCTGAAGAAATAAGTATGAATGATGCAATAAGAACTGTTTTAAAAAAAACAGGCGAAAAATCAATTAAAATCGATGTACTATCAACGGTAATAGGAGTTATAGAGAAAAAAAAATTGAAGAAGAAAAATAATAGATTAAGAGTTGTCATAACTGGTTCAACAGGTTTTCTCGGAAAAAAAATTATGTCCGAATTTAAAAAAGAATTTGAGATTTTTACACCGAATCGTAATCAGATTGATCTTATTAACGACATAGTGGATTTAGATTTATTTGTAAAAGATAATCAGATTGATCTTATTATTCACACTGCAAATCCTAGAATATACTCAACGAATCAATCCATGGGAAATTCACTAATAATGTTAAAAAATGTCCTTGATGTTTGTGTAGAAAATAAATTATCTTTGATATATCTTAGTGGTTGGGAAATATATTCAGGATATAAAAAAAATAAAATGATAATTAAAGAAAACACAATTCCAAATCCTGGAAGTACTTATGGATATACAAAATTTCTTTCTGAATCATTAATTAAAATGTATCACAAAAATTTTAAATTAAAATATACAATAATTAGATCGAGTCCTATATACGGTATAGATGGAGACAAACCAAAATTTATCTGGAATTTTCTTGAGAAGGCTGTAAAAAATGAAAATATCTTGACGCATAAATATCATAATGGTTATCCAAAATTAGATTTGTTATATGTCGATGACTTAGTCAGTGCTATTAAAGAGATTGTGAAAAAAAGAATCAATGGGTCTATCAATATAGGAAGTGGAACGAGTATCAGTACAAAAGAAGTAGCAGAAAAAATAGTAAAAAAAATGAGATCCAAAAGTAAGATAGAGCATGTAGAAATTGATGATAGTGTAAGTAATATCATTTTAAATACAAATTTGGCAAAAAAAATAATCAGATGGGAACCAAAAGTTTCAATTGATGATGGATTACAATTAATGATTAATACTAAATTAGATAATATAAAATAAAAGTGATGGAGAAAACAAATTACATGAGTAAAGATTCTGAAGAAAAATTTTCTATGCTAGATTTAAAAAATCAATCTAAAAATGATATAGAATTTTCAAAAAGAATGAATGAGTTTTTTAGTTCAAGTTTAGGAACAAATATGGATAAATTAAGAAATTTTCCAAAATTTGTTCCCAGACAGTCACTTAGTTTGTTTCTAGCAAAAAATTCTATTTTTAAAAATATTTTGAATATTCATGGTAATATTATAGAATGCGGGGTCTTTCTAGGCGGGGGATTGATGACTTGGGCTCAATTAAGCTCAATCTACGAACCAATTAATCATACAAGAAAAATTATTGGGTTCGATTCTTTTACAGGGTTTGAAAAAATACATCCAAAAGATGAGGTAGATGGTCCAGAATACATAAGACCTGGAGGTTTGGCAACCAATGCTTATGATGATTTAAAAAAATGTATAGAGATATATGATTTGAATAGACATATTTCTCATATTCCAAAAATAGAAATTATCAAGGGAAATGCAAATGAAACAATTCCAAAATTTATCGATGATAATCCTCATGAGGTTATAGCATTACTTTATTTGGATTTTGATTTATTTGAACCTACAAAAACCGCAATAGAAAAATTTCTTCCATTAATGCCAAAGGGAGCAATTATTGTATTTGATGAATTGAACCAAGCTATATGGCCTGGTGAAACACAGGCAATATTAGAAACAATTGGGCTAAGACATCTTAAAATACAGAGATTCCCATATACTCCAGCAATATCTTATGCAATATTAGATTAAATGATGACAAACAAAAAAACAAATAATAATTTAATTGAAAAAATGGGAAGTAACATAAAACTAAAAAAAATGGGAATGGATTTTATTAAGAATACTTCAGAGTATAGATATTCATATAATTTCTCTTGGTTGGGAATGAAAATAATCCAATTTCCACAAGATATGATAGCTGTACAAGAAATCATATGGAAAATTAAACCAGATTTAATTATTGAGACTGGTATAGCACATGGAGGTTCTTTAGTCTATTATGCATCTATTTTAGAAATGATCGGTAAAGGGCAAGTTGTAGGAATAGATGTTGATATAAGAAAGCATAATTTAAAAAAAATTCAATCACATGTATTAAAAAAAAGAATTAGATTGATTCAAGGTTCCTCAATCGATGAAGAAATTTTAAGAAAGGTTGATGAATACGCTGTAGGTAAAGAAAAAATCATGGTTTTATTAGATTCAGATCATTCTCATAAGCATGTTCTAAAAGAATTACAATTATATTCAAGATTTGTCACGAAAGGAAGCTACATAATAGTTTTTGATACAGCTATACAAGATATGCCAAATAATTTCTTTCCAGACCGACCATGGAATAAAAAAGATAATCCTAAAACGGCAGTATATGAATTTCTCAGAAATAACAAAAAGTTTGAAATTGATAAAAAAATAGAAAATAAATTACTGATTACTGTTTCGCCAGACGGTTATCTTAAATGCATTAGGGATTAATTGATGAATAGAATTCCAGTTTTTATCCCTGCGGTAGGGAAAGATACTAAAAAACACCTTAGTGATGCTCTAGATGCCGGATGGTTAGGAATGGGGGATTTAACAAAAAAGTTTGAAGATGAAATTAGTATATTTCTAGGATTAAAAAATCGTTTTGTGGTAACAACTAACACTGGAACATCAGCATTACACATTGGATTAAAGATAGCAGGAGTTGGTAAAGGAGATGAGGTAATCACTCCATCATTCAACTATGTTGCAGATCATCAATCAATCAAAATGACTGGAGCAGAGGTAGTTATGTGTGATATTTGTGATGACAATCTAGGAATAGATTGTAAAAAAGCAGAAGAATTAATCACAGAAAAAACTAAAGCAATAATTCCACTTCATTTTGCTGGAATTCCTTGTAACCAAAATGAGGTTTTTAAATTGGCAAAAAAATATGGATTGCGAGTAGTAGAGGATGCCATGCATGCAATGGGTTCTCATATTAACGGAAAAAAAATTGGAAGTTATGGAGATATTACATGTTTTAGTTTTGATCCAGTCAAAGTAATAACATCTATTGATGGCGGCTGCGTCATCATTAATAATAAAGAAGAATTGGAAAGAGCTCAACATTTAAGAATTCTGGGTGTCGATAAAGACACGATAAAACGTTACCAAAACAAACGTTCATGGGATTATGATGTTGTAGGTGAAGGTTATAGATATCATTTAACAAACATAATGGCAAGTGTAGGATTATCTCAAATTAAAAAAATTAATCAATTTATTCATAGTCGTCAAAGAGTTTGTCAGATGTATAATCAAGCATTTGATACAATTTCAGAATTAAAAATTCCAAAGTCAGATTTTTCCGAAATATCTCCTTTCATTTACACTTTACGTGTGTTAAATGATAATAGAGAAGGACTCATAAAACATTTAGATAGATTAGAAATAGATGTTGGAATTCATTTTATACCAGTTCATAAACATACCTATTTTGTAAATTCACGGTGCGGAGATATGACGACTACCGAAAAAGTTGTAAAAGAGGTTTTGACTCTGCCTTTACATTCAAACATGAAAAAAGAATATGTACAGCGAGTAATAGATGGGGTAACGAGTTATTTTAACTAAAGTTTTAAAGAGAATAAAAAAAGGAAAATAAATCATAAATTAATTATTAACAGAAGTTGTTGCAAGAGTTTATTATAATACCGTTAAGATTTTAAATTATTGGAAAGTAATGAAAAACCAATACCAAAAATTTGTATAGGTTTACCGGTATATAATGGTGAAAAATTTATTCGAAATGCTATAGATTCTTTGTTGGCACAAACATATACAAATTTTGAGATAATAATTTCGGATAATGGATCAAATGATAAAACAGAATTAATTTGTAAAGAATATGTAAAAAAAGATTGCCGTGTCAAATACAAACGTCATAAAAAGAACATGGGAGGAATTTGGAATTTTAATTATGTTTTGGAAGAAGCAAAGTCTGAGTATTTCATGTGGGCCGGAGTTGATGACGTATGGTCATCAAAATTTTTAGAAAAAAATATAGTGTTTTTAGAATCAAACAAAAAATATGTAGGAAGTATTGGAGAAGTCATAACATATAATTCCATTTCAAAGGAATTGATTTTTGAAAAAGAAAAATATGTTAAAGATAAGAATTTTGAACATGTTCATCCAATTATTGGAGATTATGGCAAAAAAGTAAATTTTATTCTAAAATTTTGTCGTGCATCATTAATTTATGGAATTTTTAACAGAAAAGTACTAAAAAATTCGTTTATAAAAAATTACTTTCCTACTTGGGATTTAGCAGTGATATTAAACATTGTAAAAAATGGAGATATTCAGGTCATACCAGATGTAGTACTCTATAGGTATGTCAGAGATAATCCATCTCCATCAAAAATTAAACGATTATTAGATCAAAATATTCCAATATTGAAAATAGTATTTTTTGAAGTTCCTTTTACTTATTGGTGTGCAAAAAATATTGGGAAAAAAAATTTTAGTAAAAATGTTCATTTATTTTTTGTGTTAAACATGAAAGCAGAATATACGATAATTCTAGAAGTGTTAAGAATGTGTAAAAGAATGGTGTCAGGAAAAAATAAGTTTTGGATTTAACAAGATTTTAAATATTTAGCGTCTATAATCGAAAGTTTGTTTGTATGATTTATTGTATGAATACCAACAATTTTTTCTGACCAAGGCAAAAATGATTTAATTTTTTTTTCTTTAAAATCATCTGGTGTTAAAACGTTGATTTCATTTAGTGATATACTTCCACCATAACTAATTGATGAGTTTTGAGATGGTCTTAAAATTTTATTTTGTGAAAAAAATATTTTTCCTGCAGAACGTGATTTTTGAATATCAGATACAACTGGATTAATAGGATGAGAAATGAAGTTATCTGATAGAATATCGTCTGAATAAAATAAAAAGAGATCATCCCAATTTTCAAGATATGGATTGGTTTTTACACTAGTAAAAATCCACCATTTGTTATCAAAAAATAGAGGCGTTGAGTCCACTGCATCAATATCTTTAATTAAATTTTTTTTAAATTTCCATTTTGATGGAAATTCAATACATTCGTAGAGGTCTATTGTTTTGTTTGAATGGGTTTCAGGAATCATGAATATTGAATTATCATATTCAAAGATATATGGATACGACATATGATACGATTCTTCTAGGATTCTTTTTGGTTCTGATATTACTTCATTCTCATCTATTGTAAGATAGGATATGTTACCTTTATCACCATAAATAAATTCTTCAAAAAATACAAAATAAGTATTATCTCTAAATAGTACAAATGGATCTGCCCAAAAACGGTCCTCTGGTGGACGAATTTCTTTGAATTTATGAAATTCAGTGGATAAAGAATTTCCAAAATTATACAGTAAAATCCATTGTTCAAGATTTTTAGAAATACTTTTGGCACGTGAATGCCGTTTCTTCATAATGCTAATCACTTCATAATAATCTTTGAAATGAGGAAAATTAATTTTAATTTCATTACTAAATTCAACATTATGGTTACTGAGCTGTTCAAAGCGAGATGGACCAAGGATATAAAAAATTTTAAGATTATTAAGAATTAGAGAGCAAGTTTTCCAATAAATCAAATTTTGAGTACGTTTAGGTGATAAAATATTTGTTCGAACATATGACTTATCTATAATTTGGCATCTTCCTGGCGGATAATAAAACAATAAAAGAGAATTCGTAACGTTTTGACATTTTAAAATCTCCCAAAATCCAAGAGGTTGATTAAGTTCATATGGATTAGGACCATGATGGATACTCCATAATCCATATTTAGACGCATTTGACAAATCAGATAATTTTTCTGATGACAGATTAATAATGAGATCAAGGTTTTCATCTTTTATTTTAGAGGTGGATGATGCAGAATTAATGTTGGTGATTTTTAATGATGGATCTATTTCTAATTTTTTTATTTTTTGTGAGTCATCTTCTCCAAGCTGACGATTCGATTCAATTTTTTCAAATATATTTTTGAAAATATTATCTATAAAGGTAAATTTGGGCGAAAAGTCATTTGTACCTGAAGATATTATTAAATTAGATATTGTTGCAAAATGAGACTTGTTTATTTCTTCTATGATATAATATTGCCAATGTGGGATTTCAATGTCTTTTACTATTATCCCAATTTTTAATATCGTATTTTCAAAATGATTCATGTTTGTCATGGCTAAGAAAATTCGGTAAAATTTAACCCTTTTAGAATTATTATTTACAAAAATTGTAAATCATATTTACTAGTAAAATATTCTACTATTATCAAAAGTTTTATTGATAAATAATGACAAAATTCAAACAAAGAAAATGTGAAAATAATGAAAAAATATGTTTATGAAGATCAAAATGAGCTAAATTGGCTTCATTATATTCGGGATATTGAACTTAGTACGATTTTGAGTTTTTTTCCTAAACAAAAAATTAAGATATTGGAATTAGGCGGAGGAGAGGGGTATTTAGCAAAACGAATCAATGAGATTGGACATGATATAACTTCCATAGACCTTAATCCACGGTTTCCTCAAGATTTTCCAGTGCAAAAAGCCAACGCTGAGAATCTAGATTTTTCAGAGGAGTCGTTTGATGTAGTTTTTTCCTCTCATGTGGTAGCTCACATAGCAGATCCAGAAAAAGTGTTTGATGAACTTAAACGGGTTTTAAAAAAGGATGGGATAATAATACATATTGTTCCATCACCTTGGTGGTCATTAATAACAAATTTTTGGCATTATTGTTTTATTCCAAAATATCTATTCAGATCTATTAAAAAAAGAATTTCCAAAGTACAAAGTGAAAATAGGGATACCAAACACCAAGTAGATGAAAAGAAAAAAACCATCAAAGATTTATTTGCAAATCCAATAGGAGTAAATCCAAGTTTTGTTCACGAATTAATTTATTTTAGAAAAAATTCATGGAAAATATTTTTTGATAAACATGGTTTTGAGATAATTGCTGTAAAAAAGTGTCCTCAATTATCATCAGGATACGGTGTGTTTAAGAATAAATTACTAAATCAACGAAAATTTATTGCTCAGAAATTTTTTTCTAGTTCATATTGTTTTGTTTTGAAAAAAGCTACTGCCTTATAGCGACTCTACCAGTTTCATCAATTCGGTTTAGCAGTATTGAAATATTATTTTCAGAAAAATATTCATCAACTGCTTTTCTGGCACCTTGCCAATATCCATAGTCATCAATTATTAACACCCCATTCTTTGTAAGACGAGGAAACAAATGAATCAATTCATGCTTTGTTGATTGATACCAATCAGTATCCAAACGAAGTAATGAAATTTTGTTAGGTGCGTTAGATGGTATTGTATCCTCAACTTTTCCTTTTATAAGATGAAATTTTTCTTGAGGATATTTAGTACTAAAAATTGCTCTTTTTACATCATCAAGGGTTGCACGACACCATTCTGAACTATCTTGGCTAATTTTGGTTTTTTCAAATTCTTTAGATGCTGGAACTTCAGAAAATGAGATATCATCACTAGAAGGTTCTGGCATTCCCTCAAAAGTATCAAATAGGTAAAGATCTTTTTCAATTTTGTTCAGATTCAAAAGTGTTTTTGCTACGGTCATCATTGATCCTCCTTTCCAAACTCCACATTCTACAATGTCACCTGGAATTTTATTGTTAACAATGTATTTGACAGATTCGATTAAAGTAAAAATCCGTTCGTTACTTGTCATAGTATAAGGACGTACTAATTTGATTATTGAAACATGCTCTTCATTAAAGTCTGGAGGAAACTCGCTAGCTTTTCCTTGAATTATATCATAACCAGCACTCTGTGCAACTTTTCTTACAGATTTTTTTATTAAATTTTTCATTATTGATAACTTGAATTAGCATAGACCTAATTATAGTTTATATCAAATGATTTTATCATCGTCTAATAAAATACTAGAATTAATTCTCGAATAACAAATAATGTTTTTATTTAATTGAATTTTCTACTAAGCGATTCTTGTTAAAAAAAATCTTCTTTGTGATTCTCATAGTCACAGCATTGATCGTAGTATCTATTCTTATAGATTCTAAAGACAATTCATATGAAATTACATATAATCCAACTTTAGATTCAATTCCAGAGAAATGTAGCTCACTGTATGATAATGATGGTGATAGAATTCCTGAGGTTTTAATTCTTCAGCCAAATGTAGATCTATCATTTTGTTTATTGGATAATAAGAATTTATCAAATATGGATCTAAACAACGGAAAATTTGTAAGCATTAATCTTGCAGGGTCAAATTTATCTAATTCAAATTTTAGCAACTCAGATTTTTCAGGATTAAATCCATATGGATTAAAATTAATTTCAGGGATTACTGGGCCAAATTTAAAAGGTGTTGAATTTAAAAAAGAGGATATCTTTAGAACAAATTTAATTGAAACAAATTTTAGTCATAGTAATCTTTCAAATGCAAACTTATCTTATGCTAATTTAACTAAATCTGATCTTTCATATGCTGATTTGAGTAATTCAGTTATTTTTTATTCTGATTTACATAATGTGAATTTAACAGGTGCAATTATTGTTGACACTGATTTTTCTGGATCAGATTTAGTAAACATAGATTTCAAGGATGTTGATTTAAAAAATGGAAATTTTTTTGGAGTTACATTTAGCGAGGTTAATTTTAAAAATGCAAATTTACAGAAGGTAAATTTTTCAAATGCATATTTAGTAAATTTAGATTTTTCTAATGCTAATCTCAGTAATGCTGATTTATCGGGAGCTGATCTTTCGGGTGCAATATTGTCAAATTCGGATCTATCAGATACTAATCTGATAGGAGCATACTTCAGAGGAACAAATTTAGAAAATGTAATAGTGTCTCCACAAACTAAAACAGATTATTGTTTTAACTCAGATTTTTTCAATAGAGTACTTTGTAAAATTTATAGAATCATTGAAAAATAAAAATATGATATAAATTTAAAAAGAAAATCCCAAAGTATAATTCTGGTGACTATGTCATTAATTTATTCAATGCTCTGGAAAATAATGATTATTTTTCTATTATTGGTTTTTTCATTTATGATAGTACTATATTCAATGGAACCAAGATTGATAGAAAGAGGACTATATCGAATTGGTATTCAGGAGAATATTTGTGAACCGTTAGATAAATCAAAAATTAAAGAAATTCCTAAGAAAATTGCTATTGTGGCAGACATCGGGACAACAGAAAATGGATTTAACACACTGGAAAATATGAAATCGATAAATCCAGAATTATTTTTATTTGTTGGAGATTTGAGTTATGAAACACCTGATCATTGGTTTAATCAAACAGGACTTATTAAAAAAGAAAAAATTAAAATTGCATTTGCTGATGAAGAGATTTCAGATAAGCAAGTTTATCTAGAGTATTATAATTTAGAAAATGTTTTTTATTCTTTTGAACTAGACTCTGTTCAATTTATTGTACTTACAATGGAGGAACCATATAATCAAAACTCCTCACAATATAATTTTCTAGTTAGTACTCTTAACCAGACAATAAATAATGAAATTCTTGAATGGAAAATAGTATTACTCCATGCACCAATATATTCTAGTAATACAGAAATTTCTCATTTGAGAGATGAACTACAACCTGTTTTTGATAAGTTTGATGTAGACCTTGTAATTCATGGAGATGTACATGGATATGAAAGAACTTTTCCACTACTGTTTGATGAAAAAATAACTGATTTCTCAAAGTGTACTTTTGATGATCCGAAAGGAGAAATATTTATCACAGTAGGGACTGGCGGTCATAGTCACTCTCCATTCATAGAAAAGAAGGAATGGTCAATAATTCAGAATGATAATGACTATGGATTTTTAAGCATTGGGTTATACAAAAATGAAAAAACTTTGATTGGAGAGTTTATTTCAAATAACGGCAACATAGTAGACTCATTTCAAATTAGAAAATAATTCTAAATTAATTCAAATTCTGAAATAAATGAAATCTTCAGAATTACCATCAAAGAAGAAAACTATGGTTAGTAAAATTACAAAAATCATTATTGTCCAATGCAGGTGTTTTAACTTTGAAAAATACTCTATCATATTCGGTTTTTTATATGAAATATAATGTAGAACTATAAATAATGATATTAAAGCAATTGGAAGTTTATGATTCAATACAAATGGAATAATTTCATTAATTTGAATATCTACAAGAATAAATTTTTCCATGGAATATAACATGTCATTAGTATCGGATACTCGGAATGGTATCCATGCAAAAAATACTAAAATTTGAGTACCTAAAATAGCACCGATTTTTCCAATTTTCGATTTGAAGAATTTGTTGTTTCTAAGAAGTGGGAATTTTTTTCGCAATATGGTATCTATTGAAACATAAAGTCCATGTAAAATCCCAAATAAAATAAAATTCCATCCTGCCCCATGCCATATTCCTAATATAAAAAAAGACAAAATCAGGGAGAAAAAAATTACTCCTGTAGAATTTCTCCTATGAAACACTAGTGGGTAGTAGACATAATCCCGTACCCAAGTAGATAATGATATGTGCCACCTTCTCCAGAAATCAGATGGAGACGTAGCAAAATATGGCTTGTTAAAATTTATTGGAAGTTTAAATCCTAGAATCAGAGCAGCGCCTATTGCAATGTCAGTATATCCTGAAAAATCCCCATAGATTTGAATTCCAAATCCTATTGTTCCCATAATTATTGCAAATGAATCAAGACCAACTGGATTTGCAAAGATTTCATTTACAAATGGAGCAATGTTATCCGCAAAGAACATCTTTTTGAGAAATCCAAATGCCATCAGAGTTGTTCCTAACTTGAGATTTGAATTGTTGATGATAATTTGACGTAATCTTTCACCAGTCTCAAAATTTTCAATCTTTTCTCGTAATTGTGGTAGGAAATCTTTTGCCCTGACAATAGGTCCTGCCACAAGCTGAGGGAAAAAGGACACAAACAAAGCAAACTCCCAGAATGATTTTGATGGTGTTAGATTTCCACGATAAATATCAACAGAATAGCTTATGGTTTGAAATGTGTAAAATGAGATGCCTATGGGCCATACTAAATTCAGCAGAGGAATCTCATTAGACAGATTAAAGTAATTACCCATTATATTAAATTGCAAGATTGCAAAATCAGCATATTTAAAAAATCCTAATAATCCTAGATTTCCTGCTAGGCTAATTATAAGAAGAATTTTCTTTCTTGAAACATTAGATGTTTTCCATATTGCTTTTCCAACATAAAAGTCAAGTAATGTAGAAGCAATTAAGATAGTAATAAGATAGTTACTCGAATAATAAAAGAAAAATAAACTTACTCCTAAAAGAAAAAAATGATGAAACTGACGATTTTTAATTATACTTATTGTGGTTAAAACCACAACAAAAAATAACACAAATTCAAGTGTAGTAAATAACATTACTCTTGAATCTCCTGTATTATCATATTTGCAATATCTTGGCTTACGATTATTGCATTTTTATTATATGAAATATGTGTTGGATTCATCCATATTGAAAGCTCTTCATATTTCTCAGTAAAATCATAAACATCTACATTAAACTCATTTGATATTTCATCGAGAATCATATTAAATGTGGTAATTTCATTTTTATCTATTAAATTCAAGTAGTGATGATTTAACGGAGTGGTAAAAATTACTACTTTGACATTGTTATCTTGAAGTTTTTGAATGATATTTTTGAATACATTTACTTGATTGTTATGAGTAGGATCCCCAATTTTGTATTCATCAATTGTAATTAGAGCATCATCTCTTAACAGAGATTCTTCGTTAGAAATTAGAGTTTGAGGCCTCTCATACCAGAAAAAAGGAGCATAAGCATCATACATTTTATCATCTATACTCATGGAAGGAATATCTAGAAAACTTCTAATTATCTGGAGAGTATTAAATTTTGGATTGATAGATTCAAAACCAAATTTTTCTGGCGACAAAATTTCAGAAAATCCATTCTGAAAATTAAGGATTATGTTTTGATTAGATTCAGAATTTTGTTTAAATTCTCTATGAGATATACCGTAAAAAACTATTGTCGGATTAAATTCCAATATTTTATCTAAGTATGGTTCTCTACGTTGAGGATTATCTTTGAAATGAGCTAGATTATACACTTCATAATTAGAAAACCTGCTAGAGATTTCTTCATTGATAAAAGTAGAATTTAATTGACCTACATGACTAGTACCAATTATAAAAACTAGATTATGGTTTTCTGGAAATTTTTTAGAATAAAACGGATGGTTTTGTTCATTTACAGAAGTTGGATCATTAACAATATATTGTAAAAAAAACATTAATGAAAAAACAATTATGAAAACGATCAATAAAGAAATTGCTATTTTAGTATTCAATTAAAATTTATGTCTTTATTTGATAATAAATTGTTGTGCATATTTACCTTTGACAAAGAAGGTGAAGTATTTTGGAGAGTTTTTACAATGTTATCCTGAAAGCATTATTTAACTAACTTTTTCATATAGTCTAAATCCAATTTATTATCAAGTGAACGAGATTTCAGGAACTCATCTATTTCTTTTTTCTTTTCGAGTATATTTTTTATTTCTGCTTCTGATAACTTTTCATTATTTGACAACTTCAAAATTAATTCCAGTAAGGTGATATTCAATCCCAAGGTCATTTCAGCATTTGAAAGCATACGTCTAGCATAGGGATTGCTTTCCCAAGAAACGGTAGCTTCGGCCTTAAAGGCAGATGTTCTTTTATAATGAGCATATCCTATTGCTACCAATAAAGGAACACCTATTCCCGCTACTGCTAAAATATAGGATTCAAAAGTAGGGAAAAATTGTTGCAAAATAGGATAATTCTCGATTGCCAAATAATATGTGACTGTAAGTGTATTGATTGCTGCAAAAATAAAGGCAAAGTAAACACTCCAACCTTGCCTAAAATAAAACCAAAATCTAAAACCTAAATTTCTAGCCAATGTTTGTATCCACTTCCATATTTCAAATCACAAACTAGCTAAATATAGTTTAATTGTGAAATTATATTATTGTTAATTAAAAATTAAAAGACTTTAAGATAGTAAAAAACGTTTTATTTTTATGAGGGTATTAATTGCGGCCGATAAATCTAGGTTTTTTGATCTTAGACAATTTGGCAATGAATTACTCAGAAATGAGATTGATTACAAGATTGTTGATGATCTTGAAATTTATGATGATTCAATTTCTGGAAAGAAGTTTTTAAGATGGTTTAAGACACCGAAAAAGTTTACTGAAATAATCAATGAGTATAAACCAGATTTTGTTTTCACAGAACGTGTAAGTCATTTTTCATCACTTGTCATAGATTCCGATATACCACTTTTGATTTTTTTAAGAGGAGATTATTGGAGTGAAAGTAAGATATCAAAACAAACATTGAATAAAACCCCAAATAAAAAACTAGAAATCATAATAAAGGATCAAATTGCCAAAAAATGTTTTGAAAGATCTACTATGATTCTACCTATTTGTAAGCATTTGAATGATATTGTAAAAATTAAATATCCTAGAAAAAAAACCAAAATTCTTTATCAAGGGATTGAATCAAAAGATTGGTTTCCAACAAATAGCTCTTTTTTAAAACATCCTTGTGTAGGGTTGTTACAAAATGCAAATATTTGGGGTAAAACAAAAGAGATGCTAACTCTGAAAAATGTTTTAGAGGAATTACCTCATGTAACATTTTACTGGGCAGGAGATGGACCATACAAAGATGAAGTGTTATCAGTGTTAGGAAAATATGATAACTTCAAATGGCTTGGATCATTGGAATATCCAGATAAGGTAAGAGATTTTCTAGATGAAATTGATATTTATTTACTAGTAACGGGATTAGATATGTTTCCGCATTCAATTCAAGAAGCATCGCTAATGAAAAAACCAATCATTGCTACAAACATAGGTGGAATTTCTGAAATTATTCAAAATGACAAATCAGGATTTCTAGTTAGTAACAATCCTGAAGAAATTCGAAAGAAAATAACAATACTTTTACAAGAAAAAGATAAATCTTCAGAAATGGCTTGTTCGGCTTATCATTATGTGAAAAAAAATTTTAGTTGGGAAAAGATTGCAAAAGAATTTTCAGAAACGTTAAAAAATTTAAAAAATTAATTATTTTTTTCCTGTAACGCTTATTCCGCTCTCAATTTCTTTAAAGTGATTAATTCTAATTTTTGTATCTTTAAACCATTTTTTAACTTCGTTTGGGGTGTGGCGAAAAGCAAATTTGGGATAATACCAATCAAAGTTCACACCAACACTTCTTTCAAAATCGTCATTTTCATCCCAAAAGCATTTTAAAAAATGCCAGTAAACAAATCTCTGTACATCATAGGTTCCAGCCTTGACTCCAAGGAGTGGAATGTTACGTGGTATAGTAATTTTCTTTTTTAGTTTTGATAGACTTTTTCCCAGAACAGCCATGTCTTTTGAAAATTCCACGCACTCAGAAATAGACATTTTAACAGTTTTTTTTCTTATGAAATCATCTACGTATTCCCTTACAGGTGCTTTTTTATTGTAAACATAAATGGAGATATGACCATCTTTTTGAAGAAATTTGGTAAGATACTTGAATGATGTGGCAGTGTTTTTTGTGTGATGTAAGACTTGATCTGAATAAACATAGTCAAAAAACTTTTTTGCAAAAGGTAATTGCCTAAGATCAGCCTGTAGGAAATGAATATTTTTAATATTTCCATATTTTTTATACGCAAAATCTATGCTTTCACTTGCATCAAGTGCAAAAACTTGGGCATTAGGATTTGCAGATAATAGTTTTGCGCTGTTTCCAATTCCGGTACCGGCATCTAAAATTTTATTTTTTGTTTTTAAAAATTTTGTAAAATTTCCAAGAGTTTTCCAACCAAATCTTTCCAGAAACCATTTTTGTTGGAATAATATCCAGTCTTTTGCTTGATGATTTTTATGGTGAGTCCTCCATTTTGCAGAAAAAGCTTCTTCAGTTCTTACAAAATCCTTAGTTTGATCAGTAACAAATCTGGGAATTCCACCTTTTATGATAAAATCCTCATTACAGTGAGTACAAAGAATTTTTCCTGAGATAATTTCATCCTTAATTTTTTTATGAATTTTTATCGTAGTTGGTCTACGGCAAGTTGGACAAACAAGATATTGGATGAGTGACATTTTCATAATCTAAATGAAAAAAATCAGGCCCATAAAAACTAGTAGGAATTAATTTTACACATTAACTCAATAAAAAATAATCAAAATCACAATAGTACTTAAAACAGGGAGTAAATCATTCAGGTTATTCAAAATTGAAGATACTTATTGGCGGAGCAAGTTCAAAGTTCTTTCATCTTAAAGAATTTGGAGATGAGTTAGTAAAACACAATATAGAGTATAGACTAGTCACAGATTCTGAAATTTATGATGGTTATCCAAGTAGAAAGTTTTCTCACTGGTTTCAAACAAGAAAAAAATTCAAAAATCTTGTAGCAGATTTTAAACCAGATGCAGTATTTATTGATAGGCAGCGACATTTTGGTATCGCAGTTGTTAAAGAGAACATACCATTGTTGGTACATCTTCGCGGGGATTTTTGGAAGGAGATGGATTGGGCAAGTCAAACATTATACAAGTCGTTCCCAAAGAATCTAGCATTACATCAATGGAAGAAGATTGCACATGAGTGTTTTACAAATTCATCGCTAATTTTACCAATTTGCAAGCATCTTGAGAATAGAGTAAAAGAATACTATCCACAAAAAGATACAGCAGTATTTTATCAAGGGATTAATTCAGCAAGATGGTATCAAGAAAAAGGACTTGAACTAAAGCACCCATGTGTAGGATTACTTCAAGGAGCAGTGATCTGGGGTAAAACAAAAGAGATGCTAACTCTGAAAAATGTTTTAGAGGAATTACCTCATGTAACATTTTACTGGGCAGGAGATGGACCATACAAAGATGAAGTGTTATCAGTGTTAGGAAAATATGATAACTTCAAATGGCTTGGATCATTGGATTATCCAGATAAAGTAAGACAATTTTTAACAGAGATTGATATTTACGCATTAATCAGCGGAATAGACATGTCTCCTTTGACATTATTAGAAGCTCAGCTAATGACAAAACCAGTCATTGCAACCAATGTTGGAGGCATACCAGAGTTGATGAATGATAGTCATACTGGATTTTTAATTAACAAAGGAAGTAGCAAAGACATAATTGATAAAATTTCTATCTTCTTAAACGACCAAAAAACTTCCATGAAAATGGGACAAAGTGGAAAAAAGTTTGTAGAAGAAAAATTTTCTTGGGATAAAATTACGCGTGACTTTATTGATAATGTCAAAAAAGTAATTTAAAAAAGCACTATAGAATCATAGTGTTATTGAATCATCAATTTCTTTGCTGATAAATAACTGATACCAAATTTCTAAAGCTAGTAATCCTAAAAATTTATTCACGTATCGCGTATCTAAATTGTCCCGATCAATATGTTTTTGAATCCATTCTTTGTTAATCAATTTTGATTTAACAATGTTTGAATTAATGAGATAGGATTTGCATAATTCATGTCCAATAGATTTCCAAAGATTGGAGGTATTGACTGAGAATCCCAGTTTTTCATTAGAGATTAGATGTTCAACTCCATGTTTTTTTAGTAAATTTCTCAGTGGGATTTTTCCAATATTGTTTTGGAAATCATATTTTTTGTTTTGATGTATTTTACAGGCATAATGGGTTAACTTAGGAGATAAGATAGGAGTAACCGATGTTATTCCGAAATGATTGTTAATTTTACTATTTATCGGACTAAAATTATAAAGTAATTTTCCGTTATAGTCTGCTAAAAATACCTGCGTCAGTTCTGGAAGTGAGTTATCAAACCAGTGTGACAGTTTAGTGTGAATCTTACCCCATGAAAATGGAATATTTTGACCAAATAGGGATTCTTGGTCTGGTACATGATCTCTTTCATGACATTGTAAATATGCAGTACTTTTTTCAATTGGAGTGGAACTTGAATTAATCAAAGAGAGGTATTTTTTATATCTAAAAGTATAACCCCCAAATAACTCATCTCCTCCATCACCAGAAGCCAAAATTTTGGAAAAAGTTTGTGCTTCTTTTACAACATAATACCAATGTAAATCCCAAAAGGGTTGTTTAATGATGGATATAGCTTTTGGTAATTCTTCAAGATAATTTTTGAGAAAAATGACTTTATGATCAACGCCAAAGTGTTCAGTAATTTTACTTGCTTGAATAGTTTCATCTGTACTATCCGCAAACTTTATTGAAAATGCAGTAATTTCCCAATCCGGTAAAAATTTTTTTAGATACAATAGTGTCAGGGTGGAGTCAATACCACCACTAAGAGCAATTGAGATTTTTTTTTCTTTATTATTTGATAATGTGCTATGCAAATACTCTTTGATGATTTTTTCAATTTGTTCATCAGAATAATTTTCACTAGGGAGAAAATCCTTCCAGGAGAGTTTTGGTAATTTTGGAGAATGGTTTGAATCATAACGAAGTGAAAGAATTTCTATGATTGATTGAGGCGATATTTCCAATGAATTCCTTATCCTCTACCTACTCCTTTGAAGATTAAACCAACTTTTTCGACTTCTTTTGGTTCAAAAACACCTCTAGAATCAATCAGTAAAGGATTTTTCATTCTTGATTTCAAAAAGCCAGGATCAATGTTTAGAAATTCATTATGAGCTGTAAGTAAGACTAAACAATCAATATCGGAAAGAATTTCTGCAAAATTATTTTCCACCATAATATCATATACAGTAGAATTTGAAAAATATGGATCGTAAATCTTGATTTTTGCTCCTTTTTTCTTTAATTCATCAATAACAATTTTTGCAGGAGATAGTTGAAGATCTTTTACATTGGGTTTATACGAAACTCCTAGAATTAGAATAGAGCTTTCCTTTAATCCAATGTTTGCATCTGAGAATGCTTGTGTTATCAAATCTACCACGTGAAATGGCATTTTTTCATTAATTTTTCTTCCAGCTTTAACAATACTAAGTTCATTTAGGCCTGCAGCTGTCGAAGAATTCAGTAATTGGTATGAATTTACTGGGAGGCATGGACCCCCTACACCAGCTCCAGGATAATGCACTTGAAAATTATATTTTGTTTTAGCAGCCTCTAACACTGTCATTGTATCTATTCCGAGTTTTTCAAAGAGTAATGCTAATTCATTTATGAATGCAATATTAATATCCCTAAAAACATTTGTGGTAAGTTTTACAGCATTAGCTGTTTTGCAATTGGGCATTGGAATCAAATCTACGGGAAAAACATGTTTGTATAATTCTATAATTATGCGCTGAGTTTTCTCATTAATTGCACCAACCAATCTAGGTAATTTCGAAAAATCTATTGCAATCTCTCCTGGATTGGCTGTTTCAGGACATACGCCGATAGAAAAATTTACTCCTACCTTCAATCGATTATCATCTCCTTCAATTATTTTGATTAATTCATTTTCAATAAAACCAGGTTCAATGGTGCTTTCTACTATTACTAGAGTGCCATCAGCCAATAATTTGTTAAGTTGTTTTCCAACAATTCTCAATGCAGAATAATCAGGAACATTAGTTTCATCCATGGGAGTGGGTAATGAGAGAAGAATTACATCAGAGGCAGGAACAGCTCTCTCAATATCATTTGTAGCTTGAAATTTTTTATTTTTTGTTACATTTTCAAAAATTACGTCATATTCAGGTTCATCTTTTAATGGGTAGATGCCTGAATTTATTTTATCGATTAACTCAGAGTTAATATCCACTCCAACAGTCATTAAACCAGATTTTGCAAATGATAGCGCAGTGGGTAATCCAATCCTACCAATACCGATAACACATACTGTGATTTTATCTTCATTGATTTTTTTTATTATTTCGTTTATCTCCAAATTCAGGATTTTGTTATTATTTTCAGACATTTCCATTTCCTAAGAGTTTAATTGATTTGAAGCAAATTTGGTACTTTATTTAATTTTGGATTATTAAGAATTTTTTATTAAAACTTAAAGATATGACAGAACTAGCATCCGCATGAGATTTGTTGTTACAGGAGGAGCGGGTTTTATCGGAAGTCATATCGTTAAAAATTTGCTCAAAAGTGGTCATGAAGTATCTGTTATTGATAACATGCATACAGGAAGAAAGGAAAATATCAGTTCAATTCTTGATAACATAAATTTTTACGAATATGACATAAGAGATTATGAAAAAATTGAATCGGTCTTGAGTAGCTGTGACGGGATTTTTCATGAAGCTGCTTTAACAGTTGTACAGGAATCTTTCATAAAACAGAAAGATTATCATGAGGTAAATGTTGTTGGTACAAGAAATATTTTTGAAATTTCAAAAAAATATGATTTAAAAGTGATCTTTGCTTCTAGTTCAAGCATATATGGTAATGCATTAAAAATTCCAATAAATGAAGATGCTCCACGTATGCCAATTAATCCATATGGACAAACAAAATTGGATGATGAAAAACTTGCTCAACAATTCAATATTGATGGAGGAAAAATCATTGGATTAAGATACTTTAATGTTTTTGGTAAGGGACAAACTGGTTCATATGCAGGCGTCATCACTAAATTCATGAACAATCTAAATGAAAAATTAGATCTTGTAATTAATGGAGATGGAACTCAAGTCAGAGATTTTGTTCATGTAGAAGATGTTGCAAAAGCAAATCTATTAGCTATGGAGAGTAGTATTAGCAAAGGATTCTTTAACATTGGTACTGGTGTAAAAACTTCAATTACTGAATTGGCAAAAATGATGATTGATATTTGGAATTCATCTTCAGGGATAAAATTTGCCAAAGCCCTAGAAGGAGATGTAAAAATTAGTCAAGCAGATATTAAATTGACTCAAAAAACCCTAGGTTGGAAATATAACATGAGCTTAAGAGAAGGATTAAAAAATCTCAAAAAGCAAGGTTAGTTTTTCAAAAGATTTTTGTAAAAATTAAGATATTTGTCCAACAGTACATCCCAAGTAAAATTCTTGATGATATACTCATATGCATGATCTGAAAAGAAGTTTGCCTTATCCTGATTTTTTAAGAGATCGTTTATTGCTTCAAGTAATTTTGTTGGTGAATTGGGCGGTACTAAGATTCCAGTTTTGGAATTCTCAATAATTTCTGGAACACCTCCTACTTCAGTACTTACTACAGGAATTTTTAAAAAAAAGGCTTCTTTGATTACCTGAGGAATACTTTCTATTCTAGAAGGAATGACCAACATTCTGGATTTGCAGAGTTGTGTCATAGCCTCGTTCCAAGAGACGTTTGTACAATATACAACATCAGCATTAATTTTTGGTTCGATCTCTTTTAAGATATCAATTCCTTTTTCATAGCTGTCTCTGCCAATATAGATAATTTGATTTAATTTCTGTGATGCCTTTGGTATATCATCGAATTTTTTTGTATCTAATGGGGCTGGAAGATATTCAAAGTTAATTTTTAATTTTTCTCGATATGAATGTTGTACAGTTTTGGAGTCGGTAGTTAATACATCTGCCAATGCAAGTGCTTTTTTTTCTCCTATTTTTGCCAATGTGCCAGTGGGTGATGAGTGTATCATGGAAACTTGTTCAGAGTAAACTCCATGTACCGAAAGAACTTTTTTCCTGGCATTAACTTGTTTCATAACAAATGCAGAAGGAATATTCCACGCATGAACTATATCGTATTTTTCTTTGGCAAATTTTGCTTTTAGTGTACCAAATAATGTAAATGATGGATTCTTCAGTTTTTTTATTGGTATATGTGGTACATCCATTAGATCTACTTCAATATCATTTTCACGTAATTTCTCAGCAACTCTTTTTGCATGTCCTCCAATTCCACCCTTGTAGGTAGGAGCAATATACAGGATTTTCATTTACAAAAAAATAGTTTCTAGATTTAAAAGGTATTAGATTAAAAAATTAATTTTTCTACATTACTGCCTGTGATGCTTCATGAAACATCTGGCTTTTTGCACAACCTGCAGCAAGTTCATCGCCTGCTCCACGTCTCATTAGACCTCTGTAAAGACCGTCTTCTAGCTTAACGCCTTCTCTTTGTTCCCATTCTTCTACAGTAATAGAATATTTCTTTTGGATTCTGTCTCTGTACCATTCTGGAATTACATTGAATGCACAGAATGGAATGATTCTAAGATCTGGGGTTACATAATGAATGTCACATCTTTGTAGTCTCTCTAGGTCTTCATTGTATTTGTCTTGGAAGTGCATCATACCAAGGAATAATCCCTTGACATGCCAAGAGCCAACAGAATCAAATGATCTCTTCATGAGTATGTTACCAAACATCTTTGCAAGATCCAAGCCTGCGGGTTGTTTCTTTGTATCAACAAAACCTTTGAGTTTTCTGACAACTTCAAGCATTGTAAAGTACTTGTTTTTACCAGAACGAATCTCTTCTGCTTTATCCTCAAATAATTCTAGCATACCTTGAATATCACAGAATCTTGTTAGTGGGACGAATTTCTTGGTTTCAGCATCCTCAAAGATGTATGTTCCTGCACCACATGCAAAGTGGATTGATAATTCATACTTTGGTTTACTAGAAAATGCTTCAATTACGTTTGTTAATGGCATGCAACTTGGAACTGGGAACCAGTCATCAACTGTTACATCACCGTTTGTTTGCTCTTCAATTCTTTGAATACAATCTGGAATGGTAATTCTATATTTTTCACGCTCTTGCTTACCCATTCTTCCTGTCAAGGAAACTGGTTGGAAATTTACTGCGTGAACTACATCCATGTTCTTTTGTGCATATCGGATAATACCGCCTAATTCATGGTCATTAATTGATTTGATGACAGTTGGAACAAATACTACTGTTGTACCTGTTTTTCTGCAGCTATCAAGAGCATAAGGAATTTCCCAATGATTCTTTGGGTTTGTTCTTGCAGTTACACCGTCAAAGCTTAAGTAAAGATTGTTACATCCTGCTAGTCTTACTTCACGAGCAGCTTCAGGATCCATTGCATGTCGGATACCATTGGTATTCATTTGGACATGTTCAACTCCTTCTTCTTTCATAATTTTGATAACATCAGCGATATCCTCTCGCAACATTGGTTCACCACCAGTAATTTGCATAGAGTTGCCTGGAATTGGTCTTTCAGAGCGTAGAGTCTTCATCATTGCTCTTACTTGATCTTGTGATGGCTCATACATGTAAGCGCCTTCTAGCCCTTTCTTTACATAGAAGAAGCAGTACCAGCATGTGAGATCACATCTATTAGTAACTATCATGTTTGCTAATCCACTGTGTGAAAGATGGTTTGAACACAATCCACAGTTATTTGGACATGAACACTTGTCAATCATAACATTTGGAGCATGGGCACCTTTGCCATCCATCCAATAAGTACTAAATTTCTTGTACATCTCATAAGAACCAAAGTAAAGCTCCTCACATTCACCGTGCGTAGGGCAAGTCTTTGTCATGTAGACTCTGCCATTTCTCTCAAAGACTTCGGCATCTAATATCATGTTACAATCTGGACAGATGCTTTGAGTAAATCTAATAGTAGATTTCTTACCTACTTGTTTAGTAGATTGATTTGCAATCTGAATTAGAGCCATACCTATTAGTGGCATTTTTTCAAAATGGTATATAATCCATTTCCCACTAGGCCCCGTTGGAATGTGTGTAATTATTCCTGTGGAGTTTAAATACAAAGAACGATCGATTAGATCGCATGAGCATTTCTGATAAGACACGAAAATCACTAGAAAAAATAGGTTTGACTAGTTATGAAATTAGGACTTTTTCCTCCCTTCTCAAAGACGGAGAATTAACTGCGTCTGATCTTAGTCAAAAATCAGGAGTGCCATATTCAAAGATCTACGAAGTGTTAGGAACACTTGAGGATAAAGGATGGATTGGCTCTGATGACTCTCGTCCAACAAAATATTTCCCAAAATCTCCAAAGACCGGCTTAGAGACCACAAAGCAAAAAATGGAGATAGACTTTGCAGCAAACCAGAGTATTATTTTAAATGAACTTGTTCCACTCTATGAAAAAAGTGGTACTAGTGAAAGGCCTGACATTTGGGTCTTATCAGGTACCGTAAACATTGCAGCAAAAATCTTGGAAATGGTAGAATCTTGCAGAAGTGAAGTCATGATTGCTCTCCCTGAGGCAGGTCAGGCCTTAGTAAAGCAGGCATTACCAAAATTACGATCATTGCATGATAGGGGTGTAAAAATAACAATTCTAACATCAGATAAGATGGATAAAGAGTCACTAAAAGCAATCACTAGAGTAGCCACAGTAAAAGTGAAAAAAGGTCTTTTTGGAGGAGGTATTATCTCTGATAAACGCTATGTAGTAATTTTGTTAGGACCTGAAATTGGAAGTACAAATGCTGAAACAGTCGCAATATGGGCAGATCATGCTGGATTAGCAGGATTTGCAAGGGAATACTTTGAATATTTATTAAAAGATTCAAAGAAGTCATAGTATGGATTCATTGGATCAGGAAGTTCTTTTTGTTGGAACTGCTGAAGCAGAGCATGTTGAGATGTATCTCAAAGCAATCTGGCATATCAAAGAACGTGGAGAGGACGTCAAGATTAGCTCAATTGCAAAGATGCTCAATGTAAGACAACCAAGTGTGGTTCAAATGCTCAAAAAGCTCAATGAACAAAAATTAGTCAATTATAACAAAGCAGGAGTAACATTAACCCAAGAGGGAGAAAGGATAGGATCCGTAATGATGAGAAATAGTAGACTCCTTGAAGTTTTGATGGACAGTGCACTAAAAATAGAAATTGATGAAGAGATGGTTTGCGGAGTAGAGCATCATATGAATAAACAATTTACAAATGCATTATGTACCATGCTAAAACACCCTAGAAAGTGTCCTCATGACCATGAAATTCCAATGGGTGAATGTTGTAAACAAAACAATGAAGAATAAGAATAACTTGTAATTCAAAACCTAAGAGATATAATTAACAAATTTTAAGATTAAACATGGCATGCTTTTGTGGCTGTGAAACATATCAAAAAAACGAAGATGGTTTCAAATTAGCTTGTGTAAAATGCGGTCATGGACCACAAAATCATGAAGAAGAATTTCGAGCTGCAGCAAGAGCTAATGAGCAGCAGAGTCAAAAAAGAGACGCAGATTTTGGATAATCATTCGCCTATTATTTTTACTAAAACACGTTTTTGCCTTTTTCCATCAAATTCACCATAAAAGATCTGCTCCCATGGACCAAAGTCTAGCTTGCCATCTGTGATTGCAACTACAACTTCCCTGCCCATAACTTGTCTCTTTAGATGAGCATCAGCATTATCTTCACCAGTATCATTATGTTTGTATTGTGAAATTGGTTCGTGAGGAGCCAATCCTTCTAACCATTTTTCATAATCACTATGTAATCCAGATTCATTATCATTGATAAAGACACTAGCAGTAATATGCATGGCATTCACAAGACACAAACCCTCACGAATTTTACTTTTGTAAACTAATTTTTCTATGTCTTGTGTGATGTTAAGAAAAGAGATCCTTCTTTTTGTATTAAATGTCAAATATTCAGTAAGTGATTTCAATAGAAATTAAAAATTGCTTCTAGAATAAAATTCTAGAGGCAGGCTCAGAACTCAAGATCCATATCATCAATCAATGGGATACGTTCATCAACGCCTGCACATCAGTTTAAACAAAATCCTAATTGAGTCTTTCAAGAAGCTTGATAAATGGCATATGACTAGGTGACATAATGGTAGCCATCGATACACCTGCATCATTAGAAAGTTTTAGACGATTTATCATCACAAGTACATGTAGCTCATATGCTCCAAAAAGTTATCTTGATGATTTTGAAGTATTTGCAGAACGTGATGAAAGCCTAGGTTCAATATATGTAGAAGCAGCTGATAAAGTTACAATCAAAAAAATTCGTGATATAACATTTGTAAATGCAAGAGATGTGTTAGGAATTATTTACAATTCAAAAAGTGGAAATACTGCATTAAAGTGGCGTCAAATTAGAAGAAACACAGGCAAAGTTACTGGTGAAGCATCATCAAATTCTCTTGTTAACTTGGCTGAAGCAGGAGTGATAACTCTTGATTGGGTTGAAAATTACGTTCGTAAAAAGACTAAAGACGATAAGGTAAATGAGATAACAAGTTAAGATTATCTTAATTTTTTAACTACACATTCATAATTCAAATAATGATTAAAAAAATTATTGATGAAAATTCAATTTCGGTTATTCCCGAAGAATCAGATGATTTGTTGATTTTGCGTCGTATAATTCAAAAAGATGATAGAGTTATTGCAGATACAACGAGAGTAATAAAACAAGAAAAAGAATACTCTAGGCCAGATAGAGGAGAAAAAGTTAGAATTAGAATTGCATTAAATGTTGAAAAAGTTTCTTTAGATAATGTCCTTGATAGGTTACGAGTTCATGGAGTAATTATTGAATCAAATAATGAATCAGTTCCTCATGGTTCACATCATTCTATTTCAATAAAACCTGATGAAGGAATTACTATTTTCAAGAAAAAATGGAATCAGATGGAAAAAAAACTTTTAGAATCAAAAGATCAGAATGTTGGATTCTTACTAATTGCAATTGATACTGCAGATTGTGGAATAGGAAAACTAAAAGGAACTCATTTACAGATAATGCCAAATATTTACTCAGGTGCAAGTGGGAAAAGATACAAAACAAATTTCAATATAGAAAAATTTTTTGAAGAAGTACATAGTGCATTATTATCACTAATTAAAGACAATGATACAATAATTGTTTTTGGGCCTGGTGAAACTAGGAAGAAATTTGCAAATTATTTAGAAAAGAAATTCTCAAAGAAGAAATTTCAGATTAAAATTGTTGATGGGATTGATTCGGGAGGTGAAGATGGTATCTACACCTTTACTAAGTCACCGGTAATGAAAGAAATTCTCTCAAATAGTAAGCTAGCAATTGTTTCTACAATAATTGATGAGATAATGTACATGGCAAATAAAAAAAGTCAAAAATTTACGATGGGTTTTAGTGAAACAAAAGAGGCAGGAGATATTGGTGCAATTGAGTCATTAATTTTTTCTGATAAAATCATTCAGACAGAAAATGAAGACAAAATCATTCAATTTTTAAATGATATTGAGAGTAAAGGTGCCAAAGTTTTCAGCGTGGATTCATCAACAGATGTAGGATTACGTGTTGATGGACTTGGCGGAATAATTGCAACATTACGTTATTCAGTTTCTAAAGGGTAGAACCGACTACCCATTTTAGATATGATTTGTTAATTGAATTCAAATTAATCTCAGCTATTTCAGGAACATCATATGGATGTGTTTTTTGGATTTTTTCTTTGAGTTTTTTCTTATTTTTTTGTGTGGTTTTGAATAATGCAAGGTATTCAGAAGTATTTTCTATTTTATTATTCCAAGAATAAATCGATGAGATTTTAGAAATGTTTACACAGGCTACAATTTTTTCTTTAACTAATTGATTTGCGATTTTGGTGATTATTCTTTTATTGGGATATGTTGAAATTATTATGACTGGATTCACAGTAACCGATAAATGTACGTAATTAAAAAAAGTACCAATTAATTTGGAATTTGATTTTATAACGGAAAATTCAATTATTTACGTTCTTTTGGCTTGGGTAGTAATCGTACTTGTAGCAAAAGGGCTCAAACTCGAAAAGCATGGGTTTGAGATAAAGGCTTACAGTCTGGTGTATAAGAACAAAGGTGTCCAATCCGTGCTTACAAAAATGCTCTCGCGAACTAGGAGAGGCATTCGTGTGTTTGCAGATGTTAGTGTCATTTCAGGTTTTATTATGATGGGCTTTGCATTCTGGTTTTTGTTATCAAATATTTCAAAATTTTTTGTTGCTCCAACAGAATTTGCTGAAGTTACGGTTTTAATTCCAGGAATTACATTAACTTCTTCAGCTTCTATTACTTACTTTTTGTTATCAATTCCAATAGTTCTTGTAATTCATGAAGGAGCTCATGGAATTGTAGCTACGCTTGAGAAGATTAAGATCAAAACTGGTGGCTTTGCAATATTCATTGCAATGTTTGCTGGATTCGTAGAACCAGATGAGGAAGAATTCGATAAGGCAAAAAAGATTTCAAAACTACGAGTAATTGGAGCAGGTGCTACTTCTAATGTTATTTTTGCACTTGTTTTAGGAGCAATTTTACTAACGAATCCGCTCTTTGCAATTGTACTTCCAGAACCAATCCTTGGTGCATTTTATGATGCTCCTGAAGGTGTTATGGTACTATCTTTAATCGATGGACTTGGAGCAGAGAAGGCAGGGATACAACCCAATGATATCATAACTGCCATAAATGACCAGAGAATTTTGACGCCGATAGATTTTCAGAATATTGAATTAAAGTCAGGTGAAACAGTTACTGTAAGCGTTCTAAGAGATGGAAATGAACTACAGATTCCAGTAGAAATAATGCCATCACCTGAAGATCCTGAAAGAGGATTAATCGGAATAATGAGAGATAATTCTTTTGCGTATAAACCAGTCTACAATTTTATTGAATGGAATAATCCACAACTTTCCATGTTTCTACTATGGCTTTGGATGATCTCATTTTTTATTGGTATTATCAATATGTTGCCTCTACCAATTTTAGATGGAGGTAAATTCATTCACAGTATTATTGATAAAAAAATTTCTGATAAATCAGTGAACATCATGATGTGGTCAATCTATGGATTTACATTTATTCTATTTGGGCTAAACATTGGCTTGTCATATTTTAAATCAGGTTGGTTTACAATATAAAAAAACATAAAGTACAAAAAAATTCTTGAAAATTATGAAATGCGATAGGTGTGATAATAAGGCAGTTTATTCAAGAAAATATTCTGGAGAGAATTTTTGTTCAGATTGTTTTTCAAATGCTATTTTACGTAAAACTGCAAAAACCATTTCTAAGTATAAAATGATAAAAAATAACGAATTAGTATGTGTAGGTGTATCAGGAGGAAAAGATTCCCTTGCATTATTACACATATTGAATCAAATGTCAAAGACGCATAACTTTAGAATTAAAGCTGTTACTATCGATGAAGGAATTCCAGGATATAGAAATGAAGCTTTAGAAATTGTTGAAAAATTTTGTTCAAAACTTGAAGTTGATCATACTGTTTATTCTTATGAAAATCTTTTTGATTTAACATTAGATGATGCTTTATCACAAAGAGAAAATGAAAAGACATCCTCATGTTCGATTTGTGGAATACTACGTAGGAGAGCACTTGACTATGCTGCAAAACAAAACAATGCAGATGTAATTGCAACAGGCCATAATTTGGATGACATATTACAGACATTTTTAATTAACATGATATCAGGCGATACCAACAAAATCGGCTGGATGAATCCAGATACATCAAATAATACATTACGAAAAATCAAACCATTTTGTGAGATATACGAATCTGAGATTGTATTTTATGCATTTACAAATGAATTGCCTTTCCAATCAGAACCATGCCCACACATGAATGAAGGAATTAGAACCGAAATACGCGAATTTCTAAATTCCTTAGAAGGACAACGTAGTGGAATAAAAAATAATTTGTTTAATTCAATTCTAAAGATTTCTCAAGTAGTGAAAGATGCGAACTACAAAGAGAAAACAATATGCTCAAAATGTGGGAAAGAATGTACTGGAAAAATTTGTTCTGTATGTCAAATGGTATTACGATTGAAAGATAATCAAACCTAATGCAAATATAACATTCAATTCTATAAAACATTGGTAGTAGGGAGGATCAGGGTGCCAGCCGTGCCCTTTTCTGAAACCGGCTATACGCAGAGATCAGTAACTGTTGGGTAAATCTCTAGATAGGTAATTCCCGCTTGGTGTGCGGAAATGAAATCACGCCGAGGCGGGTGGTTGCAGCTCTGGAAATATCCGAAGGGATAACTTCCAAGAGCGAACCAGCGAAAGGGATGAGGTCCGGGAGGGAGCAATCCTAAGTTGGAGCATCCACGCTTCCTCGTCAACGTGGCGGATCTTGTATGCCTTGAAATGGGGCTATCCGTCTAGACTGGAACCAACAGATCTACTACCTTATAATACTCGAAATTAATTTTGTTTATGGACGGATTAATTTCCTCAGGAAATAAGAGAACATATGCTGATTTTAAAAAACAGATTCCGAAGAATGTCATACCGTTATTTGATACCCTAAGGGAGTTCTGCTTATCATTAGGTGAAAAAACGATTGAAGATGTAAGAATGCATAGAGTTGTTTTTTGTAAATCATTTACCTTTAGATGGTTTGCAGATATGGAACCACAAAAAGATCATATCATCATTAAAATTCAAAAGAATCGAAAAGAACCTGTTATAATTAATGAGATTTCGTTAAAGAGTGATATCACAAATATCAAAAAAACTATTCAAAATGCGTATGAATCAATTCATTAATACAAAACTTCAAATTTTTTGAATTCTCCAGAAAATTTTTCATTTTTTATATCTATGTCTTCAACTCTTGCGTTTGCAGGTCCAGCATGACACCATTCAACTACATGACTAACGTCAACATCTTCTCCTTCTAAAACTGCCTCAACACGTCCATCCTTTAGATTTCGAACCCATCCAAATACATTATTTTTTTTAGACATTACTTTGAGTGCTTGTCTAAAAAATACTCCTTGTACTTTACCAGTTACAAAGATTCGAACACGTTGTTTAGACATGCAAAATTGTGGAAAAACAGCTATTAATCAATTTTAGGAATTTTAAGTTACTTTCGTTCCTTAATTCTTGCTCGTCCAGTTTTTCTAGCAGCAATGCTACCAACTTTGGCTCCGGGCGGGGCATCACGAGATACAGTAGAGCTTTGTCCAACATGTTGATGTCTTCCACCACCGTGAGGATGAACATATGCTGCTTGAGCAACACCCCTGACAATAGGATATTTTCTTCCTCTTGATCTGAAATTTCTCCATTTTCTACCAGCACTCATAAATGGTCGTTCGCTAGTACCTCCGCCTGAGAGAGTACCAATCATGGCTCTATTTTTAGGATTAAATGTTGCAAATTTTCCAGATGGGAGTTTTACAGTAACTCCTTCCTCATTATGTGAGAAAATTGTTGCGTTAGTTCCAGCTGATTTTACAATACTTCCACCATCACCAAATTGTTTTTCTAAATTACATACAATGGTTCCATCAGGAATGTTTTGAATACTAATTACATTACCGTCTTGAATTTTTGATTTTAAACCAAATTCTAGAGTATCGCCTACTTTAGTACCAAGAACCGCAGGTACAAAAGAGACAGATCCGTCTTCAAATCGAATTTTTGCTAAAGGTGCATCTCTTCCTCGCTCATGTACGAGATCAATGACTTTTCCCTCATGTTGCTCAGATAATGTAAAACTTGGATATTTGGAGCGAGCTACTTTACCAGTTACTGTAGCCCTAAACTGCATGCCTCCGCGGCCACGTCTTCTAACTAATGGTCGTTTTCCCAAGTAGATCGACTACTTTTCACTACGGATTTTAAGTTTGTGATTGTTGGTGGTAATTGTCAAGAATAAAACGCCAAAGATATAAAAAATAGGCAGAGAGAGTTTTCCTATGAGTCAGAATTCTCTTTCGTTAAAAGTTTTAGAGGCATATACTAGAGATGTTGGAAGAGGAGTAGCCAGAATAGATTATGACTCAATGGATACACTAAATGCTTCTACTGGAGATGTTATTGAGATCAAAGGAAAAAGAAGAACAGTAGCAAAATGTCTTCCATTATATCCCTCTGATGAAGGGAAAGGAATTATCAGAATTGATGGATTAGGTCGAAATAATTCTGGTATTGCCATTGGAGATACTATTACTGTGAGAAAAATCAAAGCGGTCGCTGCAGAAAAAGTTGTAGTAGCCCCACTTGAAGCAATACCTCCAATTGATGAGAGATATCTTGCAGATGCATTAGAAAGTGTTCCATTAATCAAAGGAGATAATGTTATGGTTCCATATTTTGGTGGAAGATTAACCTTTCAAGTTATTGGTGTTACCCCTGCAGCAGATGCAGTTTTAGTTACACAAAAAACAGTTTTCCATATTGCAGAAAAGGGAGAGACTCTTCGTGGTGTACCGCAAGTAACATACGAAGACATTGGTGGATTAACAGATGAAATAAAGAAAGTTAGGGAAATGATCGAGTTACCATTACGTCATCCAGAAATTTTTGAAAAACTTGGTATTGAAGCTCCAAAAGGTGTGTTACTTTATGGTCCACCAGGAACTGGAAAGACTTTACTTGCAAAAGCAGTTGCAAATGAAAGTAATGCTCATTTCATAAGTATCTCAGGTCCAGAAATCATGAGCAAGTTCTATGGAGAAAGTGAAGCTAGACTAAGAGAAATTTTCAAAGAGGCAAGAGAAAAAGCTCCATCAATAATTTTTGTAGATGAGATCGATTCCATAGCTCCAAAACGAGAAGAAGTTACAGGAGAGGTTGAACGACGAGTTGTTTCACAGATGTTATCATTAATGGACGGTTTAGAAGCTAGGGGAAAAGTTATTGTCATCTCTGCTACCAATAGACCCAATGCAATTGATCCAGCATTAAGAAGACCAGGTAGATTTGATAGAGAAATAGAAATTAAAGTACCGGATAAGAAAGGACGAAAAGATATTCTTGCAATTCATACAAGAAACATGCCATTATCAGATGATGTTGATGCCGACAAGGTTGCAGCTGTTAGTCATGGGTATGTAGGAGCAGATTTGGAATATCTCTGTAAAGAAGCAGCGATGAAATGCCTCAGAAGATTATTGCCAGAACTAAACCTCGAGGATGAAAAAATTCCCCCTGAAACTTTGGATAAATTAATTGTCAATTCAGAGGATTTCCAAAAAGCCTTGATTGAAGTTACTCCTTCAGGCATGAGGGAGGTGTTTATTGAAAATCCAGATGTAAAATGGGAAGAAGTGGGAGGATTAGAAGAAGTAAAAAGAGAATTACAAGAAGCTGTTGAATGGCCAATGAAATATCCATCATTATATGATAAACTAGGTCATAGAATGCCTAGAGGAATTTTATTGCACGGTCCAAGTGGAACTGGAAAGACTTTACTTGCAAAAGCAGTTGCAACTCAAAGTGAAGCTAACTTTGTATCAGTAAGGGGTCCCGAACTATTATCAAAATGGGTTGGTGAATCAGAAAGAGGTATAAGAGAAATTTTTAGAAGAGCACGTCAAGCTTCTCCATGTGTAATATTCTTTGATGAAATAGACTCCATTGCTCCTATAAGAGGTGCAGGAGGCGAGACTGCCGTTACTGAAAGAGTAGTAAGCCAATTACTAACAGAATTAGACGGTATGGAAAATATGCATGGAGTTGTCGTGTTAGCAGCAACAAATCGTGCAGACATGATTGATCCAGCATTATTACGACCAGGAAGATTTGACAAAATTATACAAATTCCACTTCCAGATAAAGAGAGTAGAAAGAGAATTCTTGAAATAAACACTGCAAAGATTCCAGCTGTTACCGAAGTTAGCGATCCGGAACATGTTGATCTAGATAAGATTTCTGAATTAACTGATGGAATGAGTGGAGCAGATGTAGCATCAATTGCAAATACCGCAGTATCATTAGTAATTCATGAATACTTGGATAGTCATCCAGATGCAATTCAGGTAGAAAAGAGTTCAGACGAAGCCAGAGTTACCATGAGACATTTCGAAGAAGCAGTTAAGAAAGTAAGAGAACAAAAAGACCTAAAGATTGGTCAAAAAGTTGTTGCCTCATATTATAGGTAGTTTTAATAAAATAGTTACTTTAACTCAGACAAATGTCCGAATACAGAGGCTACCAAGGTAGATCTCTAGAATTTTTACAGAAAAATAATATCAAGATAGGCAGCAAGGTGAAAATTTTTTCAGATATTGTTTATGATGGTATCATAATGCCCAGATATGAAAAATCAGATTCAAATCACATCACACTGAAATTAAAAAGTGGTTACAACATTGGTCTTGAAATTGATAAGATTGAAAAAATCGAGAAATTAGAATCTCTAGAAATTAAAACTGAGCATAAAAGACCTATAGAGAAAAAGGCAAATTTAGAAAAAATTCTTTTAATTTCAACCGGTGGTACTATTGCTAGCAAAATAGATTATAGAACAGGAGCCGTAACACCTGCCCTAAGTCCAGAAGAACTCAATTCATCAATCCCAGAGTTAGCAGAAATGGCAAATATTGATACAGAATTAATCTTATCAGAGTATTCAGAAAATTTACAGCCAAAAGATTGGAAGAGAATTGCCCAAAAACTAGATGATTATTCCAATTCAGATTACAAAGGGATTATTGTGGCACATGGAACAGATACCATGCATTACACATCTGCGTTTCTTAGTTTTGCGTTATCAGGATATCCTATTCCAATAGCTTTAGTAGGCTCTCAACGTTCATCAGACAGACCGTCATCGGATGCAGCACTAAATTTAATTGCTGCAGTAAAATTTTTGACCGAAGCTAATGAAAAAGGAGTTTATGTCATAATGCACAATGATGAAAACGACAAAACAATTGCTTGTCATCTAGGAACAAGAGTAAGGAAAAATCACACAAGTAAACGCGGTGCATTTCAAACAATTGGTGGGAATCCAGGATTTCTTATCGTTGAGAATTCAATTCAAAAAAACATTACAAAGAAATTCTTTCAGACAGAAAAATATCTTCCTAGAATAAACGTAGATTCACGAGTTGCTTTATTGAAATATTATCCAGGATTTGATCCTAGAATTGTAGAAAATTTGATTGATTTAGGTCATAAGGCGATAATTTTTGAAGGAACTGGTCTCGGACATATTGGAAAGAACATGTATGAAGTTGTCAAAAGTGCAAATCAATCAGGGTTATTTTTGGGGATGACATCACAATGCATTGATGGTAAAGTTAGAATGACAGTGTACGAAAGTGGCCGAGATTTAATGGATATGGGAATTATTCCATTAGGAAATTTAATTCCCGAAGTAGCACTTGTAAAAGCTATGTGGGCATTAGGAAATACTGAAGATATATCAAAAATTAAAGAAATTATGCTGCAAGAAATTTCCTCTGAATATTCTAATTAAGTATTAAAGAGGTTTAAGAGTCATCAAGAAAATGGCAGAAATAGATCCGAAAAGTATTGGGCTTAAAGTTGGATTGGAAATACATCAGCAATTGGCCACCAACAAAAAGCTATTTTGTGATTGCCCTCCCTTAGAACTAGATGAATATGATTCAAAATTTTCCCGAAAACTACGAGTATCAAAAAGTGAAATGGGCGAATATGATCCTGCAGCACTATTTGAAAATATTAAATCAAAAACGATTGTTTATTGTGCAAATGAAAAAAGTAGTTGCCTGGTAGAAAGAGATGAAGAGCCGCCTCATGATTTAGATAATGATGCAAAAAAAATTGTGCTAATCATAGCCTCAGCCTTAAAATCCAATATCTTCAGTGAGGTTTATCCCATGAGAAAAATGGTGTTAGATGGTTCCAACACTTCCGGTTTCCAACGAACAATGTTGGTTTCTCAGGGAGGGTATTTGGATGTAGATGGGGAGCAAATTGGTGTTCAATCAATCTGTCTTGAAGAAGATGCAGCTAAGCTTCTAGGTGATAAAGATAATACTAGAGAATATAGTTTGGACAGACTTGGAGTTCCACTAATTGAAATTGCATTAGAGCCAGTTAGTGCAGATTCCAAAGAGATGAAAAAAATTGCATTAACTTTAGGAAGATTACTACGAACTACAAAAAAAGTCACTAGGGGATTAGGTTCAATCAGACAGGATGTAAATGTCTCTATAACAGGCGGCGGAATTGTCGAAGTAAAAGGAGTACAACAATTAGATCAATTAGAAAAGGTAGTTGAATATGAAGCAAAAAGACAACATGGATTACAAATTATTGCAAAAAAACTACATGAAAAAAATTTAGAAAAAATATCTAATGATGATATCTATGATATAACAGAATTTATGAAAAAATCAAACTCAAAGATAATAAAAAATGCATTAAAAACGAATGCAATAATCAAAGTAGTAAAAATAAAAAATTTTTCAGGGATGTTTAGTTTTTCACCTTATGATGGCATTAGACTTGGAAAAGAATTAGGCCAATTAGTTAGATTCTTTGGAATTGGAGGAGTATTTCATTCAGATGAGCTTCCCAATTATGGAATAGAGTTGAATGAAGTTAAAGAAATTAGAAAAATAATTGATGCTAATGAAAAAGATGCTTTCTTAATTATTGCAGCAGATAATGTAAAAATTAGATTTGCCATAGAATCAATTATTCAACGTATCGAAAGTGCGAAATATGGAGTTCCTTCTGAAACAAGACTAGCTACTCAAACAGGAGAAACGGTGTATCTTAGACCAAAACCGGGAGCATCAAGAATGTATCCTGAGACAGATATACCGCCAATCATAATAAATAAAGACGAAATTGAATTTGCAAAGAAGAATATCCCAAAATCATGGGACGAATCATTAAAAGAGCTACAAGAAAAATATAATTTGAATCAACAATTAGCAGAGCAAATTTTTGATTCAGATTATCTACCATTATTTGAAAAGATCTCGTCTAGATTTAATATTTTACCAAACTTTGTTGCGTCTACATTATGTTCCACCATAACAAATCTTCAAAGACAAGAATTTTCTGTTATTGAGTTAGATGAATATCAAATAATGAAATCGTTTGAGTTGTTAGATGCTCAAAAAATTTCCAAGGAGTCACTAGAAATAATATTTTCAGAAATAATGTCAGGAAAAGTAAAATCAGTAGAAGAGGCAATTGAAAAATCTTCTATAACCAATTTATCAGATGAAGAATTGGAAAAAACATTAGAAAAAATAGTTCAAGAAAATTTAAGTTTGGTGAAAAAGCAAGGTCAAAGATCAGTTGCACCGTTAATGGGAGTAGCTATGAAATCGTTAAGAGGAAAAGCTCCAGGAGAGAAAATTAATCAAATCTTGCAGGAAAAAATTAAAAAGTTAATTTAAAAATCGAAAACATTATAGAAATTAGAATAGATATTTCTAATCTAATTTTCGTCTACCGGTTCCACGGCCCATGGAGACATATCGTCCCTTTGTTGATGTTGATTTTGATTCTTTAAGATCGCTTAGTTTAATCTTTGTAGTTCCTCGTCCTACAGTAACATAAGCATCTCCCAAAGCTTCTTTTCGTTTGCGTTGATACTCTTTGAAGTCTTCGCCAGACCAATTGTCTTCGGATTTGTCAGAAACTCGTCTAGAAGTTCCTCTGCCGCCAACTCGAATTACTTTGCCCATAAATCATGATGAATTTACTATGGTTTAAAGTTGTTCATTATTATACGAATTTTAGTGATATAGTGCGGGAAGTGGGATTTGAACCCACGAACTCCTAGGAGATAAGGATCTGAACCTTACGCCTTTGACCAGGCTGGGCGACTCCCGCATCGTAGAATTTAGGAATCTAGAATAAGTTTCTTTATTGTTCAAATTAGATACAGATACAAATACAAATCAACATTTTGTAATTTGCTTATATGGAATTTAGAGAAATTTACTGTAACAATTGTAAAAAAGTTCTTGGAAGATATAACATGAAGTATTATTCAGACGATAAAATTGGAGAAGTAATCAAAACCAGTCATACCATACATGTAAGAGAAGGTCATGAAATAGAGTTAAGAAGAATCAAAGAATAATGAAATTAGTTAAAGGATTCCTCAAATTCTTTTAGTAGATTTTTTTGATGGTTGTTCAGTTTTTTAGGAATGTTTACCACTAATCGTACATATTGATCTCCTCTTGATGAATTATGAAAAGGAACACCTTTACCTTTTAATTTTAGTATAGTATTTGGTTGGCTTCCATTTTCAATCTTTATTTTTTCTTCACCATCTAACGTTGGTACAACCATCTCTCGACCTAGTGCTGCATCAATCATGGAAATTTCTTGATCATAGAAAATATCTCTTCCATCACGCTTGAATTTTGGATGTGATTGAACTCTCACCCGAACTATAAGATCCCCATTAATCCCATCTGGAATATATTCTCCTTCACTTTGAATTGTGTAATCGCCATTATCAATTCCTGGTGGTAAATCAAAACTAAGATGCTTTGAGCCTTTTTTTGTTCCCTTACCATTGCATGCATTACATGGTTTTTCTATAGCTGTTCCTTGTCCCTTACAAGAATTACATGGTTCAACTGTAACAAACGATGCAAATCCCATTTTTCTGGTTTTCCGTAATTGCCCTTGACCATTACATGAACCACATGATTTTTTATTTGAACCTGGAGCACAACCTGATGCACCACAAGCATCACACTCAATATCTTTTTTCAAGTCAATGTCGATTTTTTTGCCATGTAATACATCTTCTAGAGTAATTGAGGTTTCATATAGTAAGTCAGCACCTTTCTGCTGCCGATATTGATTAAATCCACGTCTGTTTCCAAATAATGTATCAAAGATAGAATCAAATCCGCCGCCTGATCCTCCGAAAAGATCATTGAAAACATCATTAAAGTTTCCACTTGCACCCCTAAAGATATCGTCAGTACTGTATTTTCCATCAACACCGGCATGCCCATATTGATCATATGTTTTTCTTTTTTCAGAATCTGACAATACTGCATAAGCCTCTGAAATTTCTTTGAAATGTTCTGATGCCTCTGCAGATTTGTTTCTATCAGGATGGAATTTTAATGCTAATTTTCGATATTGTGATTTTATTTCACTAGCGGAAGCTGATTTTGAAACTCCTAAAACTTCATAATAATCACGTTTACTGCTCATTGTCAACACCTTGTATCTATGAAGTATAAATTAACTAATTTGATGTTTTTGAATCAGAGTTTTCTTTAGTTTGAGATGTGTCTTGATTCGTTTGTTGTTCATTATTTTGTGATTGTTCACCTGGAGGGGGAGAGACGTTTTTGTACAATTCGGTAGTTATTTCATTTACAATCGCTTTAAGGGCATCTAATTTGGATTTTAATTCTGTTGCATCCTTGTCAAGAACTTCTCGTACCTCTTTTATTGCATCAGTAACTTTGATACCTTGTTCTTGTGAGATTTTATCTTTAAGATCATGATTCACAAGTTTTTCAGTAGTATAGATATAACTTTCAGCTTCATTTCGTAGATCAATTTTTTCTTTTTTCTTTTTATCTTCGTCAGCAAATTTTTCCGCATCTTGACGTAATTTTTCAATTTCATCTTCAGATAATTTTGATGAAGATTCAATTGTGATCTTTGCTTCTTTCTGTGTACCTAAATCTTTCGCAGTTACGTTGATAATTCCGTTAGCATCAATATCAAATTTGACTTCTATCTGAGGAACTCCACGTGGTGCAGGCGGTAAATCAGTTAGATTAAAGCTTCCAAGAGATACATTATCAGCTGCCATAGGTCTTTCGCCTTGAACTACATGAATTGTAACTGCTGTTTGATTATCAGCTGCGGTAGTAAACACCTTGCTTTTTGAAGTTGGAATAGTTGTATTCCTTTCAATTAGTGGCTCTCTAACGCCTCCTAATGTTTCAATTCCCAAAGTTAATGGAGTAACATCTAGTAAAACTATATCACTTGTTACATCCCCTCCGATAATCCCTGCCTGAATTGCAGCGCCCATCGCTACTGCTTCCATAGGATCAACTCCAGATTCTGGCTCTTTACCTAACACTGTACCAACAAATTTTTTCACTAATGGAATTCTTGTTGGTCCTCCAACCATCACTATTTTTGAGATATCAGATTTTGTTAATTTTGCATCCTCAAGTGCTTTTTCTATTGAGGGTTTACATTTTTCAACGATTGGATTAATCAATTCCTCTAGTTTAGCTCTAGTTAATCTTAATTCAAGATTTTTTGAGCCAGATGATGGGTCATGAGCAATAAATGGTAAATTAATGTCAGTTTCCATTACAGTAGAAAGTTCAATCTTTGCTTTTTCTGCTGCTTCTCGTATTCTTGTCATTGCTGTATTATCAGATGATAAATCAATTCCTTCTTTTTTCTTGAATTGATCAACTACGTAATCAATTAGTATTTTATCCATATCAGTACCTCCTAATTGAGTATCTCCAGAAGTACTCATGACTTCAAATACACCTCCACCCATTTCCATTATAGTTACATCAAGAGTTCCTCCACCAAAATCAAAAACTAGAATTTTCATATCTTCTTTGGCTTTATCAAGACCAAATGCAAGTGACGCTGCCGTTGGTTCATTAATAATTCGAACAACATCTAAACCTGCTATAGTACCAGCATCTTTTGTAGCCTGACGTTGATTATCATCAAAATATGCAGGAACCGTGATTACTGCTTTTTCTACTTTATCTCCCGTGAATGCTTCTGCATCTTTTTTAATTTTTTGTAATATAAAGGCCGAAATTTGCTGTGGTTTGTACTCTTTATCACGAATTTTAAAAATATGATCTGTACCCATTTTTCTTTTTGCTGCAACAATTGTGTTAGCAGGATTTGTCACTGCTTGTCTACGTGCAGGTTCCCCAACAAGAAGATCTCCATCTTTAGAAAATGCAACTACCGAAGGGAAAGCTTTGCCACCAACAGTTGTACCTTCTGCAGCTGGTACAATGGTTGGTTTACCACCCATAATTACAGCAGCAGCCGAATTACTTGTTCCCAAATCGATACCAATAATTTTTGCCATTTTTTCACCTTGTCATTTTTGTTTTTTTGATATTTCTACTAATGTTGGCCTAATAACTCTATTATGAGAAATATATCCTTTCCTGATTTCTTTTGTAATTGTATCATCATCTAGTGAAGGATCCTCTCTGATCGCAATAGCTTCATGAAGATTGGGATCAAATATTTCTCCTAAGGCATCTATTGGCACTATACCATTTTTACTTAAGAGAGCATCCATATTTTTGAGAATTGAATCTAAACCGGTGGTTTCAATTTTATTTTCTGAATATGCATTCTTAGCTCGTATAAAATCATCATATATTTGCAAAAAATCTAGAATAAATTTATCCATAAGATTATTGATTGAATTTTTTATCTCGGTTTGGGATTTTTTTTCTAAATTTTGAAAATCAGCAAATACTCGTTTTAATTTATCTTCTAGATCAAGAGATTTTTGTTTTTCTTTGTTTAAGGAGTCTGTTAATTGCTCTAGAATTTCCGAAGCGTTAGATTCTTTTTCAGAGTTTTCCTTTTCTGTGGAAACAATATCATCGTCTTCTGAAAAATCTAGTTTTACTTCATTTTTATCATCTTCAGACATTCTAAATTAAATCTCGCCTCATTAGATAATATTCTTATTGAATTATTTCACATATTGGATTAGCTTTAATAATAATTAAATCACTGTCCTTTTTCTTTTTCTCAATATTTTCAAAATCTTCGACTGAACATGCCACAACAATTGTTGTTTTATCGCTATGAAATAGATCAAAGTTAGGATCTTCATATGCTTCAACGTCGCCTATATAATCACGCAGTCTTGCAGTCAAATTTTGTAGCATTTCTATTTTATCTCCACGCATTTCATGTTGATCCAAAGTCCATGAAATTGCAATTTTGGTCCTGCTAGCTTTCAAATCATTTTTCTTCAGGGTTGCACGAATCTCATCAATTAATCGTTTAATGTATCCGTCAATCCCTTTAATTCCACCATTAATGAGATACATCAAAGTATTTGCACCTTCAAAGGAAGTACCTAATGAGCGTAAATCATACAGCCCATTAATCATATCATCCAAAAAGATGTTTTGAAATTGATCTGATGATAGATCTGTTTTTGTAATTTCATCTTGTGCAAATTTACAGACTTCTAGTATGCTACATAGACTTGAAAATTGGGATAAAATATCAATTGCATGAAAATGTTCTGCTGAGGATAATGCAACAAATCTTTTAGGTTTTTTACCTGTTATCAAAAGTTCAGATAGTTTAGAATCTTCATTTCCATTAAATGATCCTATAACTGATGGTAGTTTATTGGCATCTACTACTGGGAAATAATAGTAGAAGATAGATTTACCAACTTCAAATCCTGTTACATGTTCCAATAGAGATATGTTTTCATTGTTTCCACCAAAACCTGTTGGCAAAGTGTAAATGATTGAACTGTTTTTTTTTAATGAAGAAGCGGCATCTTTGAATTTAGAATGAATTTCAGTTTTCGTATCTTGTCCTGTTTTTCGGATTCTTGGAGTAAAGAATAGATACTGAGCTTTAGAAATTGCCACATCTATTGGTTCCATTGCCAGCAATGGTTCATCCTCTTTAAGTGCTGAAACATTAGGATATGTTTTTGCAATTTCTGATTTTAGCGATATTGCAGATGGGGTAGATTCATCAATAATATGAACATCTGCTCCTTTAATTGCCATTTGGCAGGCTAGAGAATATCCTTCAGTACTCAAACCATATACAACTACTTTGGCTCCCCCCATACCTATGTGGTGGGTAATTAGACCAAGAAAAACTTATTGAAGTATCGAAATCTACCCAAAATGCTTGAAAATCTGGTTTGATATTCTAACACCTAAACAATTACTGTTTTTTGAGCCAATGATAAAGAAATTACGCAAAAATCATGACATTCTATGTACAACACGCAATTATAATGAAGTTACTTCTCTTGCACAAATCAGACATTTTCCCCTAAAAGTTGTAGGAAGACATGGTGGTGGCGAAAAATCTGAAAAGCTAAGAGCAAGCATTGAAAGAATGGCAGAATTATCAAAAATTATTGAAGACTATTCTCCAAATTGTGTTGTTAGTTTTTGTTCTCCTGAAGCAAGTAGAATATCTTTTGGTTTAGGGATTTATCATATTGTTTTTTCTGATTCGCCTCATGCGGATGCAGTGATGAAGTTATCATTACCTCTAATTCAGAAATTACTCATTCCATGGATTATTCCAAAAAATGAATTTACAAAATTTGGTATAAAAGAAAAAGACATAATTCAATATCGAGCAATCGATGCAGCATCAATTTCGAAGCGAGTAGTAGATAATAAAATAAAACTGCCGTATAATACATCAAAAAAAACAATTCTAGTTAGAATTGAAGAAGAATATGCAGCATATTCAAAAAAAAATAACATGATAATTCCTCTTGTGAAAGCCCTTCTAAAGAAATTTGGAGATGTCAACCTAGTAATTTCATGTAGATACCAATCGCAGGTAAAAAATTTAAGAAAAAATTTTGGAAATGACATTAAGATTTTAACAATGTCATATGATGGTAAGCAATTATTAGAAAATACGAGTGTGTTTATTGGTTCAGGAGGAACAATGACTGCGGAAGCTGCATTATTAGGTGTTCCTACAATTTCATTTAATGCAGTACCAAATTTTATTGAAGATTACTTGGTTAGAAGGAAGCTAGTGATCAGGGAAAGGAATCCAAATATTATTGCTAGAAAATCAGAAAAACTACTTTTAAATCAAATTAGTAAGAAACGGGCAAGAAATGAACTAGTGAAGATGGAAGATCCATTTGAAAAACTTGAACAAATAATTGAATTAAGAAAAAAACAGTCTAAGAAAGTTGGTAAAAATCATTCAAAATAGAAAATATCATTAAGGGATTAAAAATTCAGTTCTTCGTTAGCCCGATAGTGTAGAGGTCAAGCATAGGGGCCTTTGGAGCCCTTGACGGCAGTTCGAATCTGCCTCGGGCTATTTTTCTTCAAAAATCTAATTTTGTTAGCTGTCGCGTTGCAATGACAAATAATATACTTGCCAGAGTTACCAATATACCCATTTCAACAAGTACAAAACCTGTGATTGAACCAAATATTCCGGCCCTGATTATATCAACAAGATATGTTAATGGATTAATGTAAAATGCAGCAGCTAGAATTGGTGGTGCACCTGAAGCAGGATAAAATGCAGTGCTTACAAATGCAAAAAATAAAAACACAGTATTAATTATTACATTAAATCCCTCACTCGAGCGAAGTCTAGTAGAAATAATTGATGCTATAGAACCAAACAAAACAGAACCAGTGATTGCAGCAAAGATTAGAATTGGAATTGTAATAAAATTAAAATCAATGGATTGGAAAAAAATCGGAAATCCAACAAGAGCTATTAATGTTGCACTTATCATACCAACAATTCCAATTGTAAGTACGTTACTCAAAATATAGTGAACTCTAGTGAAAGGTCCTGACATGATTTGTTCAAACATACCGTGACGTCGATCATTCCAGATAATTATTCCAGAAACTAGTGTGCTATTCATTATGTTAAAACCAATCATACCAGTTGCAAGAAATGATGGATAGTCAAGATTTTTGTTTTCAAAAGGAACTGTATCAATTAATGATGTGTATGCAAATCCTGCGATGAAAATATAGATCAATGGAAAAACTACTTGCCAGATTAAGAATCCAGGATTTATAGAAATCGTCAGATTTCTATTAACTAATCTAATTATTGGATGAGTCATTGTTGTTTACCATTTTCAAGAATATATCTTCCAAGCTAGTAGGTATTGCAGATAGATTCTCAATGTCTATATTATTTTCATTAAGAATTTGAAGAGTTTTCATAAGGAGTAGTTCAGGTTTGTCAGAATGGATTGTGATTGTTGAACCAGAATTAAATTCAATTTTACATTCTTGTATATTTGAAAATAGTGAAGGTAATTCTTTTTTAATTGATGAAATTTGTATTTTAATAGTTTTTTGATTACCAAATTTTTTCTTTAAATCATCAGGAGAATCAATTGTCATAATTTTTCCTTTGTTTATTATTGCAATATTATCACAAAGATATTCAGCTTCCGTTAAAACATGGGTGGTATAAAATATAGTTAGACCTTCAGATGCCTTTTTTTTCAGGAAATTTAATAGATTTCTTCGTGCATATGGATCTAACCCAACTGTAGGTTCATCCAAAAACAACAACTCCATGTCATGTATGAATTCTCTTGCCAGTTGAACTCTACGTCTTTGTCCTATGGATAGATCTTCATTTTTTTTATGCCTGATTTCTTCTAGTTCAAAGTAAGAGATTAGTTCATTTGTTCGAATTTTTCTAATTTCTTTAGGAACATTCCACATCATTCCGTATTTTTCAATGGATTTTTCTACGGTCAAATTAGGCTCATAGCTTGGTTCCTGTAAAACAACACCAATTTTTTGTCGGACTTCCAATGGATTGTTTATGGCGTCTATGCCAAGGATTTGTAAGCTTCCTTCAGTTGGAGGAATTAAAGTGGTAAGTAACTTTATTGTAGTAGATTTTCCGGCACCGTTTGGACCCAAAAAACCAAAAATTTGTCCTGAATCAACATTAATGTCAATACCATCAACAGCATTTACAGAATTATACGATTTAGAAAGTGATTTTGCTTCAATACTGAACATGCTCAAACTGCGATCTTCTTACTAATGTAGTTAATGAAATTTTTATAGTACGAGAAAATATCACCTGATGATTGTCAGAATTTGAAAGTTTAATTGAAAAGTTATTGGAGCAAAAACCAGATCTTTCCAAAACAGATGTTGAAGAAATGATTAAACAGAAAAAAGAAAAGATTGGCGCAGGTTATTTGACAGACCAAGGTGCCTTGTTTTTAATTGCCTCGGATTATGGGATTACATTATCAGAACCACCAAAAACGGAAATGAATTTAAAAGATCTTTACGTGGGAGCGAAAGAAATTTCGTTACAAACAAGAGTTTTAAACATGTCACCAGCAAAACAATATTCAAGAAAAGATGGTTCTCCATTCTTTCTACGAACTATGACGGTTTATGATGGAGATTCAACTGCAAGTGTCAAGTTATGGGATGAAAAGGCAAAGCTTCCTGCAATTAATCAATTAAAGCCAGGAGATCTGATCAAGATAATCAAAGCGTATGTAAAGTCAGATTTTAATGGATTACCCACAATTAATGTAGGCTCAGGTTCTAGTATCGAATCTACAGACGAAGATAGTTCCATTCCATCTATTGAATCAATAACAAAAGATGTTAGTGAAATTCAAGAGGGACAAAAGGATCTAGTAGTTTCTGGTTTGTTGGATGGTCCTATTACTTCAATGCAGTTTACAAATTCTAGAGGACAACCTGGCAGTGCGCTTAGATTGAGATTGAAAGGAAAAGATGGTAATTCGACAAGAATCGTTCTTTGGGGTAAGAATGATGAGGACATTCCAAAAGTTGTTGCTCCCAATACTAAAGTACGATTATTGGGTACAAAGGTAAAAACTGGAACTCAGGGATTAGAAATTCATGGAAATGAATCCACAATCATGGATATTGAAGGAACTTCTGAAATAAAGCCCATTGTTACTAGAATTATTTCAATAACAACCAACGAATCAGGAAATAAAATGGTAATAGGTGTGGACAAAGAAAAAAATCTATTCAACATCACTGATTTTTCAGAAAATCTAAACCAATTCTCTGAAGGAGATATGATTGAGTGTATGCCTTCAAAGTTATTTGGCAATGCAATAACAGTTGATAGCGATTCATTTGTTAGAAGAGTGGATGATGATCCTTCTATTCCCACCAGAGAAAAGACGAGGACAAAAATTTCAGATGTGAAAGTTGGAGAATCATACTGCATAGAGGCAATTGTTTTAAAAATTCCGGAAAGACGTGAGATTCAGACAAAAACAGGAGAAATGGTTCTACTAGGAGAAATGTTTGTTGAAGATGATAGTGGACAAATTTGGGTTAAAGGATGGAGAAATCAAGCAAGACTAATTGACAAATGTAGTATCGGTGAAATAATTTCAATTACCGGAGTTAATGCAAAAGCTGGATTAGAAGGAAGAGTCGAACTTACACTTTCAGCATTTTCAACAATTAATAAAAAAAATTAAGAATCCCAAAATCCTCTATTCATTACATATTGTCTTTCTGCTTCATAGATTTGTTTATAGAGAATTTCATCATCAACCATATTACGTAAAATTCTGGCTGCAGTATCAACACCTATTCCATATCCAGAGAGTACTATCAAAGCTGTTTTTCCAAAATTTGCCAATAACGAAGAAGTTTTCCATGCGCGAGTGTATTTGTGTAATTCATCTTTGGTGAGTTTTTTTCCAGTGACTTTTTTTCGAATAATTTTTGGTAGATCGTGATCAGAGTAAAATGTGGCAGAAATTTGTTTACCTTTACAATATGGACAAGCTCGAATAGTTTCAACTTCATTGGTTTCAACAATTCTTTCCCATTTCCCACATCGTGCGCATACAAGCCTATGTTTTGTCTTAAAAAGACGCTTTTTCACTAGGTCAAGTACACCTTTATCGATATTTGCAGGGGATGAATAATATTTTGAAGTATGATCTAAAATTGGCTCAGATAGTTTAGAAAATTTATCTAATTCATACCAATGAATCTGAATTTCTTTATCTACTATTTTTTGAAGTGTTTTTTCTGTACCTGGTAAATCGTACTTGTCATGATATAATTCTCGTAATGCCTCTTTTACTAATGGAGTTTGAGAATATCTTTCATATAAGAATCTGGCAGATTTTCTATCATAAATGGCCTCTCTACCTACAACACCAAATTTCTTAGCTACACACCATGTTCTCCAATTTACATTGTGAGTACCAGATAATGAAGCAGTGACAATTGAATGAAGATCATAGTTATCAGTGATGACATTTCTAAACATTTCCTCATTTATTCTTGAACGAGATGTTAAAGCAATTCTATATGCATCGGATCTTGATTCTACAATATAGCCTAACATTGATGATAGCATTGAAGAAAGCAATGTAGCTAATGTGGAATTAATTTTTGTTCCAAAACATGCATGTATTACAATTGCACCTTGAGTTTTAACAGATTCAACAACAATGTTGTCTTCATTAGGAACTAAATCATAATTTAGTTTTGAGATTTCTTTATTTAGTAAAGACAGGGTACCGTGTTTTACTTTAGTTCTAAAATTCCCAACCTTTTTTGCCGTACTATAATCAATTGGAATATTTTCACCTTCCCAATATGGTACAGTCACACCACCTGAACGAAAAGGCTCAACATTTACAGATAATCCTTTTTCGTCAACGTTAAGAATTCTCCACTGAGAACCACGTAAAACAAATACATTTCCTGATTCGCCAAAATCCCCTACAAATCTTTGATCTAGAGTTCCAATAATTTTTTTACCTATTGAATCAAAAACTTTGAATTTTAGTATATCTGGAATTGTGGACAAATTTTCAAAGTAATATCTGAACGATTTTCCTTTTTTAATAAAAGTCATTTTTTCTCTATTGAAAAATAACAAAAAATTAGAATCTAAAAGTTCAATGACATTAACTAAATCCTCGAGAGTCAGATTTCTGTATGGGTATGCATTTGTTAGTAAACTAAATGCATCTTCAATACTAACCTCTCCAATTTGCATACTTAATCCTACAAGATGATGAGCTAAAACATCCAATGAACCATCATGAATTTTTTGCTCCTCTATGGATTGATCTTTTATTCTATCAAGAATTGCAGTTGCCTCAAACTCATCATCAGGATTATTTGTAATTATCATACCTTTTGCTGAAGAACTCCTGTTATGTTTACTACGTCCTATTCTTTGGACTAATTTGGAAACTTGTCTTGGAGATCCATAATGAATTACCAGTTCTATTGAACCAATATCTAGTCCTAATTCCAATGATGATGTACATACAACAATTCCGGATTTTCCATCTCTTAGTGATAATTCAGTTTCTTCACGCACATTTTTTGATAAGGAGCCGTGATGAAGCTCAATGTTTATAGAAGATTTTTCTTTTAGAATAGAAGCAAGAAACTCTGCCTCACCTCTAGTGTTTGTAAATAAGAGAACGGGAGATTTTAGATCTAATTTAGTAACATAGTAGATGATAAAAGTTGCAACATCAGATATAGTGCCTTCAATATAATTTACTTCTACATCATATTTTCGAACAGATGTGTCTTGAATTATTTTATATTTTCTTTTTGTTCCAACGACAAATTTGGCTGCATCTTCTATATTACCTACAGTAGCAGAAAGTCCTATTCTAGTAATCTCTTTAGATGAATTAAATTGCAAACGTTCTAAGCTAAGAGAAAGTTGAGTTCCTCTTTCACTAGAAAGTAATTCATGTACCTCATCAATAACTATCCATTCTAATGCTGATAAAGCGTCTAACATTTTTTTCTGAGTTAATAGAATTACTAAGGTTTCCGGAGTTGTAATTAAAACATCAGGTGGATTATTAGTTATTTTTCTTCGAGCAGTTTGTGTTGTATCTCCATGACGTATTTCTAGACTTAATTGATTAAACTCTGCATATCTAGTAATTCTTCTAAATACATCACGGTTTAATGCTCGTAATGGTGTAACATATAGAACCTTAATTTTTCCTAACGTTTTAGTATTTTTTACATGTTGAAAAATTGGTATTACAGAACACTCAGTTTTGCCAGAACCTGTGGGTGCAATAACTAATGAATCTTTTTTTTGAAAAATTATTGGTGTTGCTTTTTTTTGGATTTCTGTGAGCTCAGTAAACCCTAATTCTTTGAATGTAGAAAGGATTTCGTTATCAAGTAGTTGATTCTTCTGTTTGTCTTGTTCTAGCTCTTTCATATACCATCACGCCAACTAGGCCAAGGGCAAACAATATCACTGTAACTATAGGAATAGAATCAAAAATTCCTGCCATAATTTTATGATAATTTACAGGGTTAAATAGATTGATACGTTTCTTCTAATCCTTTTGCTGAAATTAAAAATGAAAAACTACCAGAATTTGATATGCTTTCTACATATCCAATGTGTTTTGAGTTTGATTTTGAGAGGCGAATTTTTACATGAGTAAAGAAGCTTATTGCTCTTGAAAGATTTTCAATATTTTTGTCTATGTTATGCCGCACTGTATTTGTTACTATTATAGGAATTTTTTTTTCTAGTGCTATAATAGATAGTTCATGCATGAAATTCATAAAAGAGATCGTTTTTTGAAGAGATTGTTCATCCTTTGAGTATTCAAATGAGAATAACTCACTGACGTTATCAATTATGATTAAACCATAATTGGATGTTGGTATATTTTTAAAATAATTTACTTGCTCGCTGGTGTTTGTAATTCTAGATACCATGATATTATCTAGTAATTTAACATTTATTTTTTGTAAATTCATAATTTCTAATAATCTCTCTGGTCTAAATTCACCAGTTGTATCTAAAAATAAAATTTTTTCATTACTACTGAGAAAATTAATTATTATCTGAAGTGCTAGTTGAGTCTTACCAGTACTACTTTCACCATAAATATCAATGATGTTACCATTTTTGATACCTCCACCCAAAATCTCATCTAATTTTTGCAATCCTGTACTAATCATTGTCTGAATATTTGATGATTTTATGAAAAATAAAGGAATCTCATTTCAAAATCTTAAGAGGCAAGGCTTTTATTCTGGATAACATCGTATGCAAAACAAGTGAATAATCTGTCTCAAACAAGTGCAAAAAGACCACTAACAACACTTCAAAAAAGTACTAAAAAGAAAGTCACGGTAAGACTGAAAAATGAAGTAGAGTATAAGGGGAAAATGGATAATGTTGATTCATACATGAATTTGATTATGACTGATGCAGAAGAGCTCCACGAAGACAAAGTGATTGCTAATTACGGCAGAGTTATCGTTAGAGGTAACAATGTTTTATTTATCAAATTAGAAAATGAACTCTAGTTAGGAGTTTATTATGACTAAAAATTTTCTGTTTACTTCTGAATCTGTGACTGAAGGACATCCGGACAAAATTTGTGACCAAATTTCAGATGCCATTCTCGATGAATACCTAAGGCAGGACCCGGACTCACGAGTAGCAGTTGAAACCATGACAACTACAGGATTTGTAGCAGTGGCAGGAGAGGTAACATCAAAAGCGAATTTTGGAAAAACCGAACAAGAGAGACTTGTAAGAAATACAATAAAAGAAATTGGATATGATGATCCAGACTTACTTTTTGATGCAGATTCCTGTGAAGTAATGCTTCGATTACATTCACAAAGTCCTGACATTAGTCAAGGAGTTACAGCTACCGCAGACAAGGATCAAGGGGCAGGAGATCAAGGGTTGATGTTTGGTTATGCATCAAATGAAACAGAAGAGCTAATGCCTTTACCTATACTTTTAGCTCATAAATTAACAAAAAAGTTATCAGAAGTAAGAAAGTCAAAAGAACTTCCATGGGTAAGACCTGACGGCAAATCTCAAGTTTCTGTACGATATGAAGATGATAAACCAAAAAGGATTGAAACAATTGTAGTTTCTACTCAACATGCTCCAAACATTTCAAACGATGAAATAACCAAATCAATAATTAACAAAGTAATAAAACCAGTTTGTAACGAATGGTGGAATGATCAGATAAAAATTCATGTAAATCCTACTGGGAAATTCGAAATAGGAGGTCCTCATGGTGATGCCGGTCTTACGGGTAGAAAAATTATTGTCGATACATATGGTGGATATGGAAGACATGGTGGTGGTGCTTTTTCAGGAAAAGATCCATCTAAAGTAGATAGATCCGCATGTTACATGTGTAGATATATTGCAAAAAATATTGTTGCCGCAGGTCTTGCTGATAGATGCGAAGTTCAAGTTGCCTATGCAATAGGAGTAGCTGATCCTGTTTCGTTAATGGTAAATACATTTGGAACAAATAAGATTCCTGAAGAAGATATTGAAAGTATTTCAAGAAAGCATTTTGATATGAGACCATCTGCCATTATCACTCAGCTAAATCTAAAAAGACCCATTTACAAAAAATCAGCTGCTTATGGTCATTTTGGCAGGAATGAACCTGAATTTGGATGGGAGAAAACGGATAAGGCAGATGTACTAAGAAAGACTGCTGGACTTTAAAATATTTCTAAAACTTTCAAATTCTAAATTAGATATCTGTTTTAATTTTTTTGAACTACCAATGAAGTTTCCCACCAGAATGTGTAGATCATCCACACCATATTGACTAGTAGGGTTTCTTATCGCATCACGATAAGCAATTTCAATATCAGTTTTTTTAATAATAGTTTTGGTAGAAGATACAAATAATTTCACAAATTTTTCATAAGAAATAATTTCAGATCCAACTAAATCCAGAAGTTTATTAGAATATTTTTTTGAAGTTGCTGCATAAAATAATATTTTGACTACATCATTAATAGAAATAGGCTGTAAAGGAAAATTTCCAGATCCTGGAATTTTTATCACTCCACTACGGATTTGTTTTTTTAGATTTTTTGATAAATGATCGCTGGTTCCAATAATGTATGAAGGTCGAAAAATGGTATAGTCTAAACCGGACTTGATAATTTCTTGCTCTGCAAGATATTTTGAGATAAAATAATCTGTGGTTGAGTTTTTTGACGCTCCTAATCCGCTATTAAAAATAATTTTTTTAATTTTTGCTTTTTTAGATATTTGTAGAATTTTTTTTGTAAGAAGAAAATTGATATCATGATAATTATTATCAAAGGTTTGCTTTCCAACACCTACTAGATGAACCATACATGAACAATTGATCAATTTTGAAGAAAGATCCTCTGAATAGTTTTTTGTGACTACTTTAATTTCATTTTTGTAAGTTAGGAAGTTTTTTCTTCCTATGGCAACTACCGGAATATTTTGCTTGGAGAGAAATTTTCTTAAATTTTTGCCAACAAATCCGGTAGCTCCAGTAATTGCAATTTTCATTATAACGTATCATTAATGCCTGTTTGTTAAATTTTTGGAATTCTTCCAAAAATGTTCTAATTACAAAATTGCTACCGGGAAGAATTAATACTGAATATTCATAACAAAAATGTGACCGAAGAAAATAAAAAATTACGAACAGGCTTCACAACTGGAACATGTTCCACTGCAGCATCCATGGCCTCAGTTTTATCAATTATCTATCAAAAGAAGATAGATTTTGTTGAAGTAGAATTACCTAAAGGTAATTCAATAAGAATTAAAATTCATTCTTGTGTATTTGAGAAAAATTCAGCAAAATGTTCAGTAATTAAAGATGGAGGAGATGACCCAGATGTCACGCATGGAGCAGAAATCGTTGTTGATGTAAGCATTACAGATCAAATTGGTCAAATTCAAATTAATGGTGGAATAGGAGTAGGGATTGTAACTAAGCCTGGTTTAGGATTAGAGATTAACAAACCGGCAATTAATCCAGTCCCAAAAAAAATGATTATTGATAATTTACTGCGTGTAGGAAAAGATTTGTTATCAAGAAAAGGAGTGAATGTAACTATTTCTGTCCCTAAAGGAAAAGAACTTGCTGTAAAAACAGATAACCCACGTCTTGGCATAGTGGGGGGAATATCTATTCTGGGAACTAGTGGCATAGTGATTCCATTTTCTACAGCATCATATGCTGCATCAATAAGACAAAATCTTGATGTCTCTCTTGCAATGGGAGATAAGATTGTGGTGCTCACTACAGGAGGACGTAGTGAAACCTTTGCAAAAAATATTGTAGATTTACCAGAACATTGTTTTGTTCAAATGGGTGATTTTTCTGGATATACTATTCAACAGTGTGCAAAAAAAAATATTGAAAAAGCGTTTGTTGTAGGATTTATTGGAAAATTAGCAAAAATGGCAATGGGTGTAAAACAAACACATGTTAAAGGCTCTAAAGTAGATATGCAGTTTTTAGCTGATTTGGTAAAAAAAACAGGTTCTGATAATACAATTGTAGAGAGAGTAAAAGAAGCAAACACTGCAAGACATGTACTTGAGATAGTGAAAGAATCCAAAAATTCAGATTTTTTTAAGTTGCTGTGCAAAGAGGTTTATTTACAAATGAGAAAACATTCTGAGAACAAAGTGCCAATCGAGATAATTTTGTTTGATTTTGATGGGATAGTTCTAGAAAGATATTCTGAGTAGTAAGGTATTTTATTCAATACAAAACGATCCTGATTGTGGAAAAAATTTCAATTATTGCTATTACAAAAAATGGAATTAAAACTTCATTGAAATTAAAAGAAACATTCCCTAATTGGGAGGCATATGCACCTTCTAAATTCTCAGACAATAATCCAAAAATCAATTGGTTCCTAGAATCGACAACAGAGAAGATAGAGAAATTATTCAAAAACAATGAAGCTATTATTTGCTTATTTTCTTTAGGCGCAGTAATTAGGTTAATTTCTCCACATCTCAAAGATAAAAAAACTGATCCTGCGGTAATTGTAATTGATGATCAATCAAATTTTGTAATCAGTGCACTTTCTGGTCACATAGGTGGCGCAAACAAGCTTACAGAAGACATAGCAAGAAAGATCGGTGCAACACCAGTTATAACAACTGCAGCAGATGTTAACAAAACAATCGCAGTAGATCTAGTAGGAAAAGAGTTTGGTTGGATTATTGATAATGATTCTAATGTAACAAAGATCAGTGCATTTATGGTAAATGAGGAAAAAATTGGCCTGTATCAAGATGCAGGAGAAAGAGATTGGTGGAAAAAAGAATTACCAAAAAACATAGTGGTTTGTTCATCCTTAGAGGAATTAGAGAAATCTAATGCAAAAGCATTTTTGATTATATCCGATAAAAAAATCAAAAAAGAGTTACTCGAAAAATCGGTTGTGTATAGACCAAAAACTTTGGTAGTAGGAGTGGGTCTTCATTGGGATACTTCAAAAGAAACCATAAGAGAAGGTTTAGAGTTCTGTCTTGAAAAATTTAATTTGAGTAAAAAGAGCATTACAAAATTTACTTCAATAAAAAAGAAAGAAGATGTTCAAGGTTTGATAGAAATTGCAAATGAAATGAATGTTTCATTAGTATATGTTCCAAAAGAGGAACTTGCCGATATTACTATACCAAATCCATCTTATGTAGTTAATACATTTGAAGGAACGCCAAGTGTATCAGAAGCTTCAGCAATCAAAGTTTCAGGAGGAAAGTTAGTTGTAGAAAAGCAAAAATTCCCACCTAATCTTACAATTGCAATTGCGAGAATTGAAAAATGAAACGCGGTTTATTGTTAATTGATAGGGGAAGTAGAGAGAAAGAAGCGAAAGAAGAATTAGAGATTATTTGTAAAAAAGTTAAAGAAAAGGGAAATTACAACTATGTAGATTATTGCTTCTTAGAGGTTTTACCACCATTCATTAAAGAAGGAATAGAGAAATCATTACAAAATGAAATGAATACATTAACTCTAGTTCCATATTTTTTGTATCCGGGGAAAAAAGTCAAAGCAGCTGTAACTGATGCCATGAAGTTTCAGGCAAACACAGAGGTAAAATTTCTTGTAACTAAACCAATGACAATGCACAAGACCATGATTGATTTGGTTGATAATAGAATATCTACTACAATGAAAGAAAATTCAGTATCACTACCGAAAAATGATGTTGATGTTTTGATTATTGGTCACGGAAGTAAAGATCCCAATGCACAGATTTCTATAAAATATGTTGTAGATGGTCTTAAATCAACATATAGAAATGTAAATCATTGTTTCTTAGAGATAGAGCAGCCAGATATCCCTCACGGAATAAAGAATGCTGAAGAAAATAATCCAATAATTTTGATTATAGTTTTTTACTTTCTGCATGAAGGCGCTCATGTTAAAAGAGATATTTACGAGGATCTAAATCCTGCACTAAAAAATTCAAAACTCGAAAAAGTGTTTGTAACAAAACATATAGGAACAGATCAAAAAATGATTGACTTGATAATAGAAAGAGCGAAAGAGGTAGAAGATGCAGACTAGAAAAGGTCAATCCATAGAAGATGCGAGTATGGAAATGATCGAGTCAGAGATAGGAAAACATGAATATGATAAAATGGAATGGCCCATAGTAAGAAGAGTAATTCATTCAACTGCAGATTTTGATTTTGCTAAAAAAAATGCAATTGTCTTTCATAAAAATTCAATTAAAAGCGGTATGAATGCACTTGAGAATGGCTGTGACATTGTTGTCGATGTAAATGGGGTTTCAGGATTATTCAATAAACAAAATCTAAAAGATTTTGGAAACAAGATTGTATGTAAAATTTCAGATCAAGAGGTAGTTAGAAAAGCCAAGGAGGAAAATTTGACTAGATCACAACTATCCATGAGGTTATCGAAGGATAGTATGCAAGGTGGAGTAATAGTTGTAGGAAATGCTCCAACTGCGTTACTAGAAGTCATAAAAATGCTAAAAGAAAAGATCATCAGTCCAGCATTAATTATTGGCATGCCAGTGGGCTTTATTTCTGCAGCAGAATCAAAAGAAGAATTACAAAAACTTGACGTTCCCTTTATTTCTAATATAGGTAGAAAAGGTGGAAGTCCGTCTGCATCAGCAATAATTAATGCATTATACAAATTGATTAGAGAAAGTTCATCGCCTTGAATAAGCTAAACTGATATTTGCAAAATTTTGTGCAAATGATGAACTATCAAAATACAAATGGCCATAAGATGCTAATGTGTTATAATTTATCAAGCCATCTTTTTTGTTTTTTATTCCATCACCGATTGATAGGGAATAAGCAAATTTGCTATCAGAAGATAACGAATCAATCTCAGAATAATGAAATTCGTGTCCTTGAAAAATAGAGTTTTTTGGGCCAATCAAGCAATTTGAAGTAATTTTACCCTTTGTATAATTTAATTTCATTTTTTTTGTCATGATGGTTTCTGCATCAAAAACCCCTATCATTTTGAATTTTTTATTGTCATAGGAAATTGAATTTGTAAGATACATTAATCCTCCACATTCTGCATAAATTGGAATTTCATCAACTGCAGCTTTTTTAATTAATTTTTTAATTTGGTAATTTTTTGATAATTTATCCCCTAAAACTTCAGGGAACCCACCACCGATGTATATTCCATCACACTTAGGTAATTTTGTATCGGAAGTTGGACTAAAAAATTTTAGTCGAACACCTTCACGACGTAATGCATCAAGATTATCTTGATAGTAGAAATTAAAGGAATCATCAAGGGCTACTGCGATACTAGTTTTTGTTTTTTTGTGTTTGAAAATTTTTGGGATTGTAATATGAGAAGTATTTTCAGAGACAGTAATTAATTTTTGAATGTCAATATAAGAAGAAATCTCCTTAGCAATTTTAATTATCTTAGTTCGTATAGTTTTATCTTCCTTTGTAGGAATTAAGCCTAAATGTCTTGATGGTAAAGACAATTTTTCATCTTTTGGGATAATTCCAATAATTGGGATCTTTAATGATTCAAGTGATTGTCTGCATAGATTTTCATGCTTTTTACTAGCAATTTTATTGAGAATTATTCCAACGATATGAGAGTTTTTATGAAATTTTTTGTATCCTAATGCAATTGCTCCTAGCGATCGTGCAGTTTTACTAGCATCTAAAACTAAGATGACTGGTGTATCAAGTATGGTTGCTACATGATGAGTACTAGAATAATTAGAAGCTCCTGAGAATCCATCATAATATCCCATTACACCTTCTATGATTGAAATGTCAGATTTTGAATGATTTACAAAGCTTTTTACAAGTTCCTCCTTACCCATTATCCATACATCGAGATTTCGAGTGTTGTTTTTTGCAACTGATGATAAATAACTTGGATCGATATAATCAGGTCCTACCTTAAATGGCTGAATTGAATATCCTTGTTTTTTTAATCCAAAAATTATTCCACAAGTGATAGATGTTTTTCCAACTCCACTTGTTGCACCAGATACTATCAGTCTAGGTATTTTCATTTTGTTTAATGGAATCATTTGAATTTAAATTAATAATAATCTTGATTTTGCCAATCTTATTAGTTAGCGGTGATGATTTAGAAAATATGAGCGATAAAGGCTTAGTTATAGTCTATACAGGTAAAGGAAAAGGAAAAACTACTGCAGCATTAGGTATGGCACTACGTGCAATAGGTTATAATCATAAAGTTTGCATGGTTCAGTTCATCAAGGGTTCATGGCATTATGGGGAGATGAGTTCATCAAAACGACTCGAACCAGAATTTGAAATGACTGCAATAGGGAAGGGTTTTGTTGGTATAATTGATGATAAAAGTCCAAAGGAAGATCATCAAAAAATTGCAAATGAAGCAGTCAGAATATCGAAAGAAAAAATTCTATCAAAAAAGTATGATTTAGTGATTCTTGACGAAATTAATTATGCAGTAAATTTAGATTTAGTAAAAACTGGTGATATTTTAGATTTAATTAAATCAAAACCAAATAATGTCAATCTAGTTTTGACTGGAAACTATGTAAAACCTGAGATAATTGAAGTAGCTGATTTGGTTACTGAGATGAAAGAGGTAAAACATCCTTTTCAATTAGGAATAAAAGCAAAGAAGGGTATCGATTTCTAACTAGCAACATTAAATTACCAACAAAAAATTTTACTGCCAATGTCTACTGAAACTCAAGAATTACCAGAACAAGGAGAAATTATCCTAGCAACAATAACCAAAGTAATGGATCATGGGGCATATGTTACCCTTGATGAGTATAATGGAATTCAGGGTTTTTTACATGTCTCAGAAATTGCTCCTGGATGGATTAGATCTGTTGGAAAATTTGTTAAACAAGGAGAAAAGAAAGTTTTACTAGTCAAGAGAGTAAATTCTGAACGCGGAGATATTGATTTATCACTAAAGCAGGTTTCTACTGATCAAAAAAAGCGAAAGCTATTAGAAGCAAAAAGATTTGAAAAAGGAAAAACTCTAATCAACAGTGTTAAAGAAAGTGCAAAACTTTCAGATAATGATGTAGAAAAAATAGAAGAAGCGATTTATGCAAAATATGATTCTATTTACGATGCATTTTTAGATATTGCTAGAAAAGGCGAATCAGTTTTAAATGAACTAAAGATTTCAAAAAAAATTGCCACAGCAATCAAAGATGTTTGTGAAAAAATTAGACTCCCATCAGTAGAGATTAGAGGCATATTGGAATTAACAAATAACCAACCGGATGGTGTAGAGGTTATCAAAAAAATACTACTTGATGTGATAAAAAAAGAAAAAGAATCTAACGTACAGATTACATATTTAGGTGCACCAAAATATAGAATATCAGTATCTGCTCAAGATTTCAAATCAGCTGAGAGATCATTAAAGCCGATAATTGAAGAGATACAAAAATCCATAGAAAAGAAGAAAGGTTCATTCAAATTCAGTAGAGAAGAATCAAAAAAGACAAGAGAGACATAAAATGCATTTTCAACTTCGTAAATGTCAAAAGTGTAATATCTATACACTAAAGATGAAATGTTCAAAGTGTGAAACAGATACTTACTCGGTTCATCCTGCAAAATTTTCACCAGATGATAAATACATGAGATATCGACTAGCTGAAAGATACGAATAGTTATTTCTCAATTATAGTAATTTTTTCAATTTTTGCCGAGTCAATATTTATTGGATGATCAAATTCATTTGTTTCTAAAGAACCAATTTGATCAACTACTTCTTGTCCAGAAATTACTTCACCAAATATAGTATACTGCCCGTCTAACCACGGAGAATCTCCTAACATTATAAAGAATTGAGAGCCTGCACTGTTAACATCAGCTCCTCTAGCCATAGAAACAATGTATTTTTTGTGCTGTAAGTCACTAAATTCTGGAGAAATTGAATAACCGGGTCCGCCAGTTCCCCACGTATCAGGAGAACCTGAAATAGTATTTGGATCGCCCCCTTGAATTACAAAGCTAGGTATGATTCTATGGAAAATTGTTCCATCATAAAATCCAGATTTTGCTAATTGAACAAAATTATCCACTGTTTTTGGCGCAATGTCATCTTTGAATTCAATAGTAATCTCACCTAATGTTGTTTGTAAAACTGCTAATTCTGTTTTGGATTGTATAGTTGGAATATCGTCAATTAAAGTCGGATTATAGTTTTTATTAATTTCATAAATTAAAACACCGCTAATAGGACCTGGTGATTCACGATTTAGAGAAGGTGATTGATACACAAGTCTTAAAGGTCCATCACTATCAGAAGGATATTTCACATCTTTAATGTAAATTGGAGTATATCCAGGCGAATAAGATTCAATCTGCAAGTTATTTGCAAAGTTAACATATGCAACTGGTGTAAATGGGAACATTTTTCCTAAGATGGTATCATTCCAGAAAAGATCAGTTCCACTCATACCATCAGCAAATAGGTATTTTGATAATGGTTCGCCAGCAATTCGGATGAACCATTGTTTTTTGCTCTCATCTGCGCCCCCAGTGAGAAGATATATCTCGGTAGGTTCAGATTGAATCTTTTGGGCTGCAACATAGACTAGAACATAATCTGCATCTAATTCTTGTAATAGATTCCAAGCTTCATCTGGTGAACTTAGAAACATTTGGGCAATTTTTTTAATTTGCCAATCAATTAACGTAGCATTATCTGCAAGCGATATTCTTTCCCCAAGTGTTGTGATCCAATAACCATAATCCCACCAAGATGCTACAACTGCATCTTGAGGAGTATTATTTTTTATCCAATCCATTGCATGTGGCCAATCAGTAGTAGCGATGTTAAATTGGGTTCCGCCATTAAGTAATGTAGGTGGAGCTTTTACTGCATTAATCCATGTTGCATTTACTGGGAGGATTACAGGTGAAATTAAAAATCCAATAATGATTATTGTAAAACTTATTTTTGTTATACTTTTAGAAGTGGAGGCAAACTTTTTCCCGTCTTTTTTAAATGAAAAAATTTCCGAAGATAATATAGCTAATGCTATTGAGGCAAGAATTAAAATTCCTACAGATGCAAAAATTTCCAGCCTAATGAATGCTGAACTGATATAGGCACCCATCATACCTATTATCAAAGAAAATACAATCATATCTTTTTGAAGAAGAATTGAGGAATATTTCTGATTTTTTCTTAAAATTAACCAGATCCCTAATCCAGCAAAAATCATAAGTATAGATTGGAAGTAAAAAGATTGATCCAATGTAGTAGTTGCATGCTCTGCTACTGAATCAATTAGTGGGTCTGTAGTTGTTAGAAAAGGATTGACTGCATTAAGATATCTATAAGTTGGAATTGTCACAATTCTTTCAGAATAATGAAGTGTGGAATTATAGATAATGAAGAAGCTAGCTAAAAGGATACAACCAACTAGAAATATTACAGCATTTCTTTTTCCATGATTTTTAGAAATTTTCATTATGAAAATTGATATTATCATAAAGATTGTCGGTCCAATAAACACTAAACCACCTAAACCAGTTACAAAACTAGGACCAGGTCGAGGTAGAGAAGCTGCAATAATCAGCGAGGTTATTACAAAAAATGGAATAGACCAAAGAAGAAAATTATAATCTTTTCTCAAAAAAGGTAAAGTCAAAAAATAAAGTCCCAAAGGAAGAATAAAGAATTGAATTCCTCCCCAAGAGGATAGTCCAAATACTAAGAAAATTCCTGCAGCAATAATTTTTATGGCTGTTATTTTTTGGTTTTTAGATTTTATTGCACTCAAAAAAAAGTATATCCCTAATAATCCATAAAAAAGTCCTAAAGGTTCTGATTTGAACCATCCAATAGTTCCTCTAATAATTATTGGTACGGATATAGAAAATATTAACGATGCAAAGAGGCCTGCTGTTGTTCCGCCAATAACACGAACAAGTCCAAAAACTACAATTGCTGTAAATGCGCCAAAGACTACTGGAAAGACTATTGTAAAATCATAAAGTGAATGTCCAGCATTAAAAATTGGATAAAGAGATGCTGCTGTAAGATGTAACATTACTTGAGATGTTTCTGATACATTTCTTCCATGTGGATGCCAACTCATATCATCATGCCAATCAAAGTAGGCAGCGTATCCATTTTCTAAGATAAATTCTGTAGCACGAAAATTGAAGAATGGATCAAACTCATTTAGTTCAAAGCCATAATCAGCTGCTTGAGAACGAATAAGAATTGAAATTGTAAATGAAAGAGAGAGTATCCCTATGATTAATAGATGTTGTAAACGAAAATCAAATTTTCCAACTGAGAATAGTTTAGCGTTTGATAGCAATTATGATGACTGAAAAAGATTGGCTTATTACTCTTTTCCGTATTTGGGCACGAACAATTATGGTGAAAAAGTTCCTTTGAGTACAGCTTCATCCAAAATACAGTTTTTCATGGAACTCTCAAGCTCAGATTTAGTGGCACCTTTTGGAATTGATAATTTTTTGTTTAAAGAATACAATGTGAATATGTAGGTATGTTCTTTATCAGGGGGAGCAGGTCCACCATATCCATATTCGCCAAAATCATTTTTCCCATCAACCGAATTGGAAGGAGTGGTAGATTCTGGAATTTCTTTTGTAGAAGGATCTATGTTCCATAAAACCCAATGAACCCAAATTTTTCCAACTGCCCCCATAGCATCCGGATCATCCATGATTAGAGCTAAAGATTTTGCATCAGATGATACTCCACTGATTTTTAGATGTGGACTAACATTTCCATGTTTGTATCCAAATTTTTTTGGAATTTTTTGTCCATTAGAAAACGAATTACTTTCAAGTTTAAGATTTCCCAATACAGATTAAATCAACTTGGACAAGTTAAATTTTTCTAATTTTCTAACACTATTCTGTCGTTTGAAAATGAAATTACTGAACCTTTATTTTCTTTGATTTTGTTCTTTAGGTCCTTATCCATTGTGGCTATAATTCCCCCATTATTTTTTACATAAAGAATCATTTCTTTATCTGCAAATTTTCCATCTAAAGGAATTATCCTGAATTTTTTAATATATCGAAGGGTTATTGATGCGTTATTTTTTTTTGTTTCATTAGACAGTAATTGATTTAATTCATTTATCACTACAGTTGGGACTACAAATTGTATCTGTCCAATTTCAGTATCAAGTTGAGATAAATTCTTAATTCTTTTTGTAGCTAAATGAATTAAAAAACTAGTATCACAGATAACGTCAACCAATGACGCCTGCACCAATTAATCTCCATCTATCTGCAATTCTTCTACTGATTGCGATGTTTCCACCTTCAAAGAGACAAACAGGTCTTCTAAATTCCACTTGAATTTGTTCAGAGTTTACTTTGGTTACCTTAGATAATACTGGTGCAGTGCCAACATTGAGACGAAGTGCCTCACCATTCTGTATTGGCAAAACCTTTGTATCATCAGTTGTTCCTACTGCAGAATCAAAGAGACTCACTTGAAAACTTGCAGTAGTTGAATTTTCAGGTAACGTTCCAGGTTTTCCTATTACTGAACCAATAAAAGAATCACTTCTAGTTAATGACGGATCTAGTTTTGTTCCAATAGCTACTAGACCGCCAGGTTTTACGGATTCAACTATTCCTGCAGATGTCCCTAATGAAACAATTTCAGTTTGAATTGGTTCATACAATTTCTTTTTTTCATTTAATATTCCAGGTTTAATTTCAATTTCATCACCAACCTGAAATGTTCCCTCAGTGAGACTGCCGCCAATTACACCACCTTTAAGATCTTTAATTTTAGAACCGGGTTTGTTTACATCAAAAGATCTAAGAACATGCATGACTGCATTTTTTGATTCATCACGTTTTGGTGTTTCTATAGTTGATTCAATGGCTCCAATCAATGCATCAATGTTAAGTCCGGATTGGGCAGATATTGGAATGATAGGGGATTTTGCTGCTTTTGTTCCTTTGACAAAATTTGTTATATCAGAATAATTTGAGAGTGCATCTTTGTAGGAGACAAGATCTACTTTATTTTGTACAACAACAATTTGTTTAATTCCTAATGTTTCAAGTGCTAAAAGATGTTCTTTGGTTTGAGGTCTTGGCACTTTTTCATTTGCAGAGACCACAAGTAATGCTCCATCCATTAATGCAGAGCCAGATAACATATTTGCCATAAGACTTTCGTGTCCAGGACTATCTACAAAACTTACAACACGTGTAAGCTCGCTTTCTTTACCACAGTTCGGGCATTTTGGTGTGGTAGAATATCCCAATGGTTCCTCACAGTTTTTACATTTGTAAAAAGCGGCATCAGAATATCCAACACGAATTGTAATTCCTCTCTTTAACTCTTGACTATGAACGCTAGTCCATGAACCAGTTAGAGCTTGAATTAATGTTGTTTTACCATGATCAACATGACCGGCAGTTCCAATATTGACACAGGGTTGATATCCATATTTTTTGATATACCATTCAGGAAGAGTTTCTTTCCAATGCAACGATCAGAATCTAAAAGCGGTATATGTTAATCTATTCCTTTTTTTCTTCTTTAGCATCAGCAGGAGTTTCTTCTGGTGCTGCCTGTTCAACAGGGATCTCTCCATCAAATTTACAATTAATCTGGTAAATTTCTTCAGATAATGTATTTCCACGTACAAGTTTTCTGATTCTTTGTCCCTTTTCAGCTTGTTGTAATCCAACTCCTTTTGATAACATTACATATTTTCTTGCGCTGCCATGAACATCCTGACGCATTGGAACGCCAGACTTGTCACTTCCTCCAGTAATCTTCATCTTTCCAGATAGTCCAACTATGGCGGCATCAGTATCTTTTCCAATTGGTAATCCCACAAGAGGATGAGCATCGCTATCTTTGAGCTCCTTTGAGATGGATTTCCCTTTTTTGTCAGATACTGTAAGCTTGAAATTTACCAAGTATTCAAAAAAAATTTTGTTGGACTAATTAACCTTTGGAAATAATTTTTAAAGTAAAAACCCCATTCTTTCTTATGGATGACATTTCCTGTCCAAGATGTGAGAATAAGATGGTTAACATGCAAGCATGTCATATGATTTGTCCTAATTGTGGGGCACACCTAGATTGCTCAGATAAAGGAAATTATTGGTAAATTAGAAACCAGGTCTTTTTGGAATATAGTCAGATGCCATATTAACTGCTTGATCTTTCATAATTTCTAGATAGTCATCATAGGTTGCCTCAAAGTTGCAGTGTGGGCATTTTACTTTGATCATTTCATCATCTAATATTGCAGCCTTTTCACATTCTGGGCATCTGGCATCCATAGAATTAGTGTCACATCAAACTATATAATCATAATTTTCAAAAAAATGCTGCGCGGAGTTAGTCTAGCTCGGTATGACGCCAGCTTCCCAAGCTGGAGGTCGCGTGTTCAAATCCCGCACTCCGCATTTTACAATTCTGCAATTGCTTGTTGAATTGATTTTTTATCTTTAGCATTTGGAGTATGTGAAAGGTAGTTTTCTAAATCCTTTTTTGCATCACTTTTTTTGTCTTGCTCTAATCTAACTATACCACGATTTTTGTAAATAGGGCCATTACGATGAGGATTAATTTCAATTGCTTTTGTGTAAAATTTTTCTGCTAATTGATATTGCTTACTTTTTAGATAATAATTTCCCAAACCACGATATGCCAAGAAATTTCTATTGTTAATCTCAATTGATTTTTTGTAGTAACTTTCACATTCGCTTGAATTTGATTCATTTAGAATTGAGCCCAATAATGAATAAGCAGTTGAGTTTTTTGGATCTAACTCAATTGCTTTTTTTAATGAATCAATTGCCTCGGGTTTTTTATTTGAGAGGTTTAATCTCTCTGAATTAAAGCATAATTTGTTTGATTTGTTGTTATTTTCATTGATTGATTTTAATTCAGAGATAATGTCTGATGTTGCAATAATTATCATTAAGTTTCCATCTTCAGACCACAATTCATTGAATTTTTTTTCTGGAATAACACCCATTTGAAAAGAGCCTTCTTTGTCAGTTTGAGGAATATAATGAATGATAGTTTTTTCATCGTCGTCGTATCCAGAAATAACTGATGCATGTTGTATAGTTTCATGGATTCCAGGAAGAATTACAATCGGTGGAATTCCCATGTCAATCATTTTTTTTAATTCAGAAACATTAGAACGCAGGATTAATGTAGATAAACCGTGTCTTTCAGCAAGTTCTATTCCTTCAATTAGGATGCTGCCGTTAACGTTTGGATATTTTTTGGCAATCTCTATGGCTTCTGATAAGGGCAGATCCACATTCCAATATTTTGATACAACATTTACTGCTAGTGGCAGGCAGATGTTTTCTTCATCCACAATTGGTAGTATCAAATCATGAGTTGATTCCATCGGTTAGAAGACTATTTCAGTCATTAAAAATGTTCAGAGATTACAGAAATTTTCAATAATTTTATGACCATCTGGACTCATTTCAGGATGGAATTGGGTTCCAAAAATTTTGGAATCTCTGTACCAAATTATTTCATTGTTACAACGCTTTGATCTTCCAATGGGAATAATGTGGTTACCTAGTTTTGATATTTCGTAATTATGGCTTTCAAATACTGAAATTTCTCCAATGCAAAGTGGATTTTTCTGTAGGATGGAAACATTTTCATCGCCTTTGTGAATAGATGTCATTTTTTTTATTGTGCCACCTGCTGTTAATGCTAAAATTTCTGCCCCATAACATATACCAAGAAGGGAATTTTTATTTGAAATTGCATGCTTTATGATTGCTGTGTTTTTTGCATTCATTTGTGAATTATTGTTTCGTCTTCCAGAAAGAATGAATGTTTCATATTTTTGTAATTCATCTTGAGATATTTTATCATGTGTAGAAACATGATAAGGCCTGTTAAGATTTGAAAGAAATTCTAAAAGATTTTTTGTGTAAACAGAGCCGTTATCCACAACCAGTAGCAACTAGCTACCTACCTCAATTGTGATGTAGTGCATCTCTGGAATGTTATCTTTTACGATAATCGTTCCAAAGTTGAATACTTTGTTGTCCTTCCACATGAAAACCCTATCACTTCTTGGTTTGATAAAGTCATCAATGAATTGAGAGACTAACTTTTCAGTATCCTCGCGTTCTGCATCACTGTAAAAGAAGATCTCACCTTCCTTGAAAGACAATGGAATCATTATCGCTGTTGGTTCAACAATCGATAACCCTTCTTCTTCAAATAACGTTCTTAACAGTTCTATTCGATCATCCTTTCCAAGCTCTATTGCTTGAGCACTAGGAGAAGAAGGTGTGGATTTTATTCCAGATAATTTTTGAAGATAGGCCTCAAACGCTGCTTGTTGTGTATTGCCTAATCCTACATAGTATTCACCATCAAATGCTGCACCAACTGCTGCAATAGTTCCTAATTGAGCCACTACTCCACCAGCACCTGCAGTATACACTGGAATAAAGTAAGTATCATGAACACCAACATGATACAGGATATTATCACCAATTCTTGGAGTTCTCAACAATGTTTTAAGCTGTGCAAAGTCTGGATCTCTATCTAGTGCTTCCCTTACTGCTGTAGGTCCAATGAGTTTTGTTGTAGAGTTTAGAGGAACTTCATAGAATTGCATCTTACCCAAGTTTGGAAGATCATTTTCTACAATCATGAATCCAGCAAGGTTTCTACCTTGAGAGCCCTTAAGCTCTAATGACAACAAGCCGATAAATTCTGGTTTTTCAAAACCAGGAGGTTTTGCTTGGATATAGTATGTATCAAGACCTCTTGGGATTTCGTAGAATTGATTTGCCTGAATGAATGTTTCTGCATTAGTTACATGGTAAAAGTTGTACATACCAGTCTTCCAATTGAATAGCTCTACAGGATATCTGATCTGTTTTTCAAGCCAAGCAGGAATCTTTTCGAATTTATTTCCATATTGACTCTCAAACATTTGTGTGAAAAAGTCATCACCTACCTTTAGCAATCTGATTTCACCATTGTAGGAATCAATTAGTCCGTACCCAACCAATCTGATGTAATGATTACCTGATGACCATGGTACATCGTTTGCTTTTACTCCAAAGATTAATGGTACTAACCAGTATGAATTCTGTCCATCAGTAACTGGATATGCATCTAGCTCTCTACCAAAAAAGTCATAGACAAAGTATGGGTATAACAACTCCATTCTTTGATTGATGTCTTTGTAACGATTAATGTGGACTGATTCGGCTGGGAAGGATAGCAAAAAGTTTGGCTCAAATATCCAGCTAAGAGGTGGCGATACTTCTAATCCACCAGTTCCAGAATAAAATGCTCCACCTAGTTCTGCACTTTCAGTACGACTGGTTGGATATGCAGACCAAGTTTCTTCCAGTAATCCACCCTCACCATAGTAGATTGCCCTCTGCTTGAAGAATTTTGCACTGTCTATGATTTGTCCATTTGAAGCATCTAAGGTCAGAAATCCATTAGGAACATGTGTGTATACGAGATGTTCATTATACCATCTATTTTCTAAACTCACAGAATCTGGCAATCTTGGCTTCATTGAAGCAGTCCAGTATAATGTATTGTTAAATCGCAGAATATCATTATCTTCAAAATCTACATATGGAATTAAACCAATTTCAGGCTTTAATTTTGCAAAAGCTGCATCCCAGTCCCAAATACGAATTACATTAAGGACATCACTATTTTCTTTAACATAATTTTTGATATTATTTGGCGAGACAGATTCTAAATGGACTTCGTGTTTGTTTTCTTGAATTTTATCTAGCTCACCAAGGTATCTGTTGACGCTGATTTGCTGAGCAGTGTATGGTCCAAGATACTCTATCTTTCTTGCATCAGCAATACTATTGTTGACTGAAACTAGAGCTCCAACTATAATTGCAATTGCAATTATTGTTAATACACGAATATACACATCTCTTTTTAGCATGTGAGTTAGAACGCGGGCTCGAATTCTATCGGTCACTGAGAATGCAATTAGTGCAAAGCCAATGACCAGAGTTCCTGCAATGGAGTAACGAGTGTTGTAATCAATCTGTTCAGTAAAGAAGAGATTAAAGGCTGCCCACAATACACCGATTCCAATTATTGCCTCAATAGTTGAGACATAGTTTAGGTATCTTGGTTTTCCTTCTGTTGTATCTTGAATGTAAGATGTAATTACGTTAATGATTGAATGTAATCCTACATACAGAACAAGTCGTAAACCAATTGCTGCCAAGATTGGCGGAATCAAAATTAGTAATGCAGGCATCATTGGGATTACATTTTCAACTGCATAGCTTCCATCAGTTGGTGGGGTGACAAATGGTAATGAGAATAATGTGGGGAGAGTTTCAACACCCATTGTATTGCCATCGATAAATGACATTACTGCTAGACCAAATAGGACATTTGCAAAGAATGCACCAAACAAGAAGATTTTCGTAATCTGCCAGACTACAAACTGTACTGGGCTAAGCTTGTAGTCTCTATAACTTGAGATGTTTTTAGCTACTGGGTCTTGTGGGGAACGATTAAGAAATGAAATAGCTGTGTTAATGGCATACCAAAAGATGGAAGATCTCTTTAGAATGTTAACACGAATTAAGGCAATGGCTGATAATACTAGTGCGCCTACAATTGAATAGTAAACTGGTTTTGTAAAGTCAGTCTCAAACTCACTCATGTTCATTGAGAGAACTACACCTTGGTTTCCAACGATAACCAAGATTACTAGACCTATGATGCCGACTATACCCCATCGGATGTACTTTCCGGCGTCTGGTGGCGGAGTGTTATCAGTAGATGCGCTATACAAAATCAACCTAAGTTGAGGTGTCGTACATTAATGTCTTACCAGTTTTTTGAGGCTAGATGTTGGTTTTACAAAAAAATTTGAAATTAATCAAAATTTTCTTTTAATTTTCTAGAATTATACAAGAACTAGGCTGCTGTAGCAAGTCCTTTACAGATCATGTATACTGCAACAAATTTGGGAACTGTAACCTTTTGGTTATCATATGGTCCAAATTTCTTATTTTTTAGCCTAAACTGGATTGGGCATTTTGCCAAAACCTCTACGCTTGACTCATCCAAAAAGCACGCATCAAAATACGGGTTAAATTCATCAAGATTCTTGCAGAATGCCTTTGAGAGTCCACTCTTACTATTCAGTGAGCCAGGCAGACGAAATATTCTGTGAATATCCATTGTTACATTTGGATCAATTCTTACTCCTATTTTGTTTGATAATGTTTGAATTTGGTTTTGAAATGATGAATAGCCGTTTGGATCCTTGATAATCTCTGAGATGATTTTTGATTTTTTTGACTTTGAGCCAAAGATCTCCTTTGAGACTCGCCCCCGCCATCCTGACTCGTCTAGTTCTGGAAAAGATGAGCGCTCTGGCTTGAATTTTTTCATGCCAAATGTTTCTGGAATTGCTCCCCTAAACATAATGTAATCAGAGAGCTCTGCTCTTTCCTTTGATCCTAATTTTTGATATTGGGAATCATACACATAAACATGGAAACCGTCATTTCCAGAAAAATAGATGTGAATGTTTTCTTTTGGAATACCAAGATCATTTGTAAGAATTGATACCAGTCGTTTAACTTCGGTCTTTGCCATTGAAACGCAGTTATTGCATGTTAAAGGCACCTGAGAGATTTTAGTGGAATTACATGATGGACATTCTAAATTGTGTGTAGATATTTTTTGACATTGATTACACTTTGTGCACGTGTGTTGGCTTCGGCATTCTAGTTTGAGATCCTTTGCATCAATATCAAATATTAGATCAGCCTCTTTCCAATCCTTTTCATTCATTGGTAAATTTGGAAAGGAATAGTATGCATTGGAACAATATACATCTGAAGGTGTATTTTGCATTAACAGTAGATGTAATTCCTTGTCATTTTTTATTGTGAGATGTCGGATCATCCCAGAGTCAAACTTTTGGTAACCAAACTCTCGTTCCTCTGTCTTTTCTGGAACTCGAATCATTTTGAAATTTTCAAAATAATATTTTTTGAAGACTTCTTCTACAAGTTTTTTATCATTATCAAGCATTAACTGTCTTTTTTCCAAACTGTAGTGGATTAATTATGTTATCACATTGAGGAATAGCATAACAGAGATTTTGTCCCTTTAATTTTTCACAAGATGGACAAGAATACTTTGTTGCACTGCCTGATTCTCCAGCAAGATGATTTAGCTGATAGAGTGTAATCTTTTCATTATAGTCTGGTGCGTTTTTAAAGAGCGGAGCAATCTGCTCTACGGTCTGCCCACGTGACAAAAGAAATGTTGCAAGCATGAATCTACCTGAATGTGGAAGGTTTTCTCCTTTCTCTAGTACCTCTATTGCATGCTTGATACATGGCGGATACTCTGTAGTGATTACAGTTGTAGTTGAGAACTTTTTTGCCATTGTGACTAGTTTTTGTACGGGTTGGTCAAAAGCACCCCCAATTGGCGGAGTGTTTACTGATAGAATTTTTGAGTTGATGTAATTTCCTAGCTCCTTTCGTACCAGCCTGACTGTCTCATGGGGACTAAGATAGACGTATCCGTCATCTACTTTACGATTGACAAGCTTCCATTCTCTTTCATGAAAATGCACAGAATGTGTAAGGTAATCAGATACTGGAATCACATAGTTGTCGTTTATCTTTTTTACATTTACAGAAAAGAGATCGCTTAGAATTTTAATTGAGAGTTCTTCCTTTGATTTGTTTGAGATGCTTGCAAGATCCTTTTCAAGAAATTTTTCGGCACGCCTTGCCTCGGCAAGTGCAAATCTTTTGATGAGTGTGTACATTCCACTCTGTTTTAGCAAAACAACTGCAATTAAAAATGAAAATACCTCCATTGGTAATACTGAATCACTTGAAACCTGCTCCCCTTGAAGATCAGATTTGTAAATTTGGCCATTTGCAGCCACTTCAATTCTATGAAATGCCTTGTCTACAATTAGTTTAAGATCAGGATCTTTGCTAAACTGCTCCAATGTGAATCCTTTGTCTTTTAGGTACTGGCCTGCATCAGCTAAGAATGGATACTTTGCCATCTCATCCTGACCTAGATTTATCATTGGTTTTTCTTTACCATCTTTACATAAAAATCTGGTTTATGGATAACTTGATAATTTTAAAAGCGGGTTTAAATTATGCGTACTGCAAAAAAATTTCATGCAGATTGGCTGTCATGTTTCGATCTCTGGTGGTGTAAACAATGCAGTTGATAATGCAGTAGAGAGAAGTTGTAGTGCATTTCAAATTTTTACGCGAAACCCAAGAGGGTGGAATGCAAAGGAGTTGCCTGAAAAGGAGATCTCTGATTTTAAGAAGAAGCTAAAAGCAAGCGATATTGAAAGATTGGCAACATGTGCGCACATGCCGTATTTGCCAAATCTGTCTTCCCCAAAGAAGGATTCACTCAAAAAATCAGTTGATGCGATGATTAACGAGGTAAAGCGATGTGGAAAACTGGGAATCCCCTATCTAGTAACACATCTTGGTAGCCATTTGGGAACTGGTGAGGAAGAGGGAATAAAACGACTAGTTGCCTCATTAAAGGAAGTTGCAGAAGTGGACAATGATGTTATGATTCTATTAGAGAATACGGCTGGGCAAAAAAATTCAGTTGGTTCTGAGTTTGAGCAGCTTGCAGAAATATTTTTTGAACTAAAGCCAGCAAAGAGGTTTGGCATCTGTATTGACACATGTCATGCATTTGTTGCAGGATATGATCTACGTACAGAAAAGGCGGTAAATGATACATTTTCAAAATTTGAGAAAGCTATTGGATTTGAGCACTTGAAGATTCTTCATCTAAATGATGCAAAGGGGGAAATTGGCTCAAGACTGGACAGGCATTATCATATTGGTTTGGGACAGATTGGGGAGAAAGGAATGAGCGCTGTGATTAAAATGGCAAACAAGAAAGAGATACCAATAATTTTGGAGACGCCAATTGATGATGTACGAGATGATTTTGAGAATATCAAAAAGGCAAAAAAACTTGCATAGGATTTTATTTCATTAAACTTTCGACTAAACATGAACTACGATGAAGTCATGAAGCTAGCATTGGAACGAGGATTTTACTTTCCTAGTTGCGAGGTGTATGGTGATGCACATGCAGGATTTTGGGAGTATGGACCATCTGGTGTCAGCTTGAAGAATAAATTCTTGGAATTATGGAGAAGAGAGCTGATTCGTCGTGATCAGATGCTAGAGATTGATGGCTCGCAGATAATGTCAAAATCAGTCTTTGAGGCATCAGGGCATCTTGCAAGTTTTGCTGATCCTATCATAAAATGTACAAAGTGTGGTTCTACATTTAGGGCAGATCGATTAATTGCTGAAGTTTCCAAAGTTGAGATTCCAGAGAGTGCTGATTTGGAGGATTTTGACAAAGCAATTTCTGAAAATGGCATAAAATGTACAAAGTGCAAAGGAAGTTTTGATAAGACTCGACGATTCAACATGATGTTTCGAGTAGGTATTGGGCCTGATGGTGTTGATGCATATCTTCGACCAGAGACATGCCAATCAATCTTTGTTGATTTTCCAAGATTGTTTAAAACAATGCGAGGAAAGCTTCCACTGGGAATTGCCCAAGTTGGAAAGAGTTTTAGAAACGAGATTTCTCCTAGGCAGAGTTTATTGAGATTACGAGAATTTTACCAGGCAGAGATTGAGGTATTTTGCAATCCTGCAAAACTAGATGACTTGGAGAAATTCTCAGAGATACAAGATGTGGTTATTCATGTTCAGATTGATTCTGAGATAAAATCAATGACATGCAAAGAGGCAGTGGATTCAGGAATGATTCCAAACAAGTTTGTTGCATATTATCTTGGATTGTTAATGTCATTTTATGAAAAGACAGGCATTGATGTGTCAAAATCAAGATTTAGAAAACTTGGTGATAAGGAAAAGGCATTCTATGCAGAAGTTGCATTTGACTTTGAGGTAGAGACCACTATTGGTTGGCTTGAGCTAGTAGCATGTAACTATCGTTCAGACTATGATTTGGGAAGTCATGCAAAAAAGAGCAAAGAGAAATTTGAGGTAATGGATGATGATGTCAAGGTCTTGCCACATGTCTTTGAGATATCAATGGGAATTGACCGCAGCCTGTATACCATTTTGGAGCATTCACTAAAGGATGATAAGGAAAATGAGAGAATAGTACTATCAATCAAACCATACTTGGCACCTGTTCATGTAGGGGTTTTGTCTTTGGTCAAAAAAGACGGTCTAAAAGAAAAGACAGATGAGATATTTTTGAAACTAAAGACAAAGTATGATGCATTTTTGGATCACTCTGGTGCAATCGGTAGAAGATACAGAAGACTAGATGAGATTGGTGCACCCTTTGCATTAACAGTGGATCATCAGACTTTGGAGGATGATTCGGTTACCATTAGAGAGAGGGATTCTATGAGTCAGGAGAGAATCAAGATTTCAGAGCTTGGCTCAAAGTTATCAGATAGAGTATCCTTTCCGTAAAAACTTTAGAAGATTAGACTAGTCATCATCGTCATCTTCATCTTTGTCTTTCTTCTTATCGTCCTGCTCACAGTTAATTATGGTGTTGCTTCCAGAACCGCCCTTACATAGGTCAGTGTCTGCTCCACCATCGATAAAGTCATCTCCAGAACCTCCATGGATGTTATCATCACCAGAGTCGCCACTTAGCGAGTCATCGCCCTGTCCGCCTCTAATGTTGTCCCTATCAGAACCTCCAGAAATTTGGTCTACTCCGTAGCCACCTCTTAGATAGTCACGGCCTTCTCCACCAGATAATACATCATCATCATTGTTTCCGTAAATTCGGTCGTTTCCTTCTTCACCAAAGATTGTATCCATTCCGTTGTGTCCGTAAATCTTGTCATTTCCAGAACCACCATAGATACAGTCATTGCCCTTGTATCCGTGAATCTTGTCAGGTCCACCATATCCAAAGATTAGATCATTGCCATTAGTACCCTTTAGTTTGTCTGCTCTTTCGGTTCCGTAAATCACTTTATCATAGAAGGATTCGGGTTGTCCACAGAATAGCTCTGCAGTACCACCAATAGTGGTTTCAAGGGAAACTTGGTTGTTGCCCAAGTATGGGTCGGATTTTGATGATTCTACTGATGCGTTGTTTGTAATGGTTCCAGTAAATCCTGATTCTACTTCAGTGACTATGGTTATAGTTTTGTCTTGTCCAACAGAGAGTGTTGAAAAGTCACATGAAACGGTGTGATCATCAACAATTTCACATTCTGATGGCAAAACGCTGATTGCAGTCACTTCCTCTGGAAGATCATCAATAACTATGACGTTGTTTGCACTCTCTGGACCGTTATTTGTTATGGTTACAGTATATTCCAGATTAGAATCTATTACAGAATCGGATTCAAATTCCACTACAAGTTTTGCAGACATAGAAGGATAGCTGTCATATGCTTTTGCATCTCGATCGTTATTTCCTTTGTGTGAATCAAAGATTAAAGCTATGGAATTTCCATCTTGCCATCCGTTTCTATCTATAACTTCTTGAATCAATGCTGAAATATTTGGTGTTGTTTGGGCAGCTCCATTTTGACCGGCACTATTCCAATTTGGAATATCCCAATCTACTTTTGCTGATGTTGTCTTTCTGCTAGAGATATCTTTTTTAGAGTTTGTAAAGGTGGAAGCGTTATCGGTATCTTCTGCATAAATTCTTACTTCTGCTTTACCAGTATCACCTTCAGGATCTTCTACGGTAAATGTAACATATGCGTTAGTAATAGTAGCACCGTTTGGAATGTCAATATTTTGGAATCTTAATCCGACATAATCTTTTTCGTTAAGATCTAAATCACTAGAGTCGAGATCCATGTCATTTTTGTCTTGCTCTGCATCATCTGAGCCTTGAATGATTGTTCTGGTCAATATCTGAGTGGATGGACCTGCACTTACTAACTCACCAGTCTTTGTGATGGATAATTCGGCTGAATTTGCTGGTGCATCACATTGTCCTTGGTTTACACCAGTAAATGGTATATTTGTCTCAATTGCCAAGTGTGAACCAGTTTGCTGTCTTTCTGCAAAGAATAAGCTAAATGTTGCCTGCTGTCCATCAACTAGACCAAGTTTTGTTTTCAGCATTGGATCATCAAGATTGATGGTTGCTGTTGCTTGGTTTTGTGGGTGTGTTCCACCTAGGTCAATTGCTAATTTTCCGTTGATAAAGATAAATGTGTCATCATCTGCGCCGTTTACCTTAAAGTACAATCCTGATTGATAGGTAAATGTTGCCTTTGATTCCATGGTAAAGTGATAGTTGTGAGGTTTGCCTTCATTTCCAAATAGTTGATAATCAATTGGGAAGAATCCTTCCGAAATACCTCCATTAGTAAATGTGTATTTTCCGGAGGTTTCATCAAATGTTAGTACCATGTTATAGTCTGCACATTGGTTAATTCCGGTAACTGGATTGTACCACTGGTTAAAGTTTACAGGTCCATGTGTTGAATCAATATCTTCATTGAATACTGGATTTCCATCAAGACCTAGAGTATTTTGTACTAGTCCTGTCTTTACACCGGTACAAATAGGTCCGCTACAGCCTTGCTCCATGTCAGGGTGGGATTGCTTAAAGTCTCGAATAATACTAACTAGTGTTACATCTGATACTGGTTCTGAGACTTCAAGTGCTAACGAATCAGTATTGAAGATTGGATTTCCTGGTAGGTGGGTTGGTGAAATACTAATTTCAATTTGGGCATTGACTGTATTTGTTCCAGATGTGGTAAACTGTACATCACATGTAAAATCAAAGGTTTGACCTGGCATTAACAATACAGGGTTTGCTTGATTACAGCTCGTTATGATAGGGTTTGTTGAAGGGAAAGGAGTCAACATGGTCAAAAGTGGTTGATCCAAATCAACATTTCCGGTGTTTTCAACAGTAAAGGTTAGTGTAGTGTCTTCACCTACTATGGGACTAGTCGGATCTGAAGAAATTGTGAGTCCTACCAGTGGATTTGCAATAAGCATTTGAGTTGTATGTGGAATGTTTAATGAGACCTCTCCGGACTCATCAGTTCCAGTGAATGTGGCAGTTACCGGAGAAGTACTTCCTGGTGAATCATTAAATGTTATTTGACAATCAAAGAATGTCCAAACTTCTGTTAAATCCAATAATCCATTATTGTTAGGATCTTCTTCATCAAGTGGTCCCTGAACTCCATTTTCACAAACTGGAGAGGAGGCAAATGTAAGATCTGCTATTGGTACATTTCCATCATTTGATACAGTCCAGTCAAAGGTTGCAGTAGTTTCTTGCAAAACTGGAGATGGAGGAACATTATTTCCTAGAATTGAGATTGATGGGGCACTAATTTCAATATCTAGTTGTGAGCTAACAGGTGCCAAGGGATTTGAAAATTCATCTTCTGCATTGACTGTTGATATTATTGAGATATCGCCAGAAATTGGACCAGTGTTGCAGGTATAATCCTGGGATTGGCCAGTGAGAATGCTTCCCGTACCTGGAGCAACTATAGTTGGGATGGAACAATCTCCCGGATAGTCAGTCGTAACTATTACATTAACCAAGTCAAGGGATCCAGTGTTTGTTACAGTAAATGTGACACTGGTTCCTGATGGAGGTGAAGGGTTTTCATCTGCAATGCCCAAAATAGACATTGAGGCACCACCAATAACAAGGTCGAGTTGTACAGTTTCAGGTCCTACGGGATTTGAAAATGAATCTGTTGCAGTGACACTACCTACAAGAGATATTGAAGAAGGTGAGTTTGTTGTACACTGATAAGTTTCGGATTCTCCTACTGATAGATTTCCATCACCTGGAGATACAACAGTTGGATTGGCACAATTAGGAGAACCAGCCTTCGGGTCATTTGTACTAAGTACCGTGTTAGTTAGGTCAAAATCACCATCATTAGTTACTGTAAATGTAACAGTGATTGGGTCATTTGATGGAATTGGATTTGGTGGTAAAAATGAGCCGGCAAGCAATAGTGATGATTCTCCAATTATAATGTCATCTACTTGGTGGGTTTGATCTGGTAATTCTGTAGATGATACAGTTGCAGTTAACGTTACAGTCTGAGCTGTAGCATAGCTAGTAGTACACTGGTATGTTTCTGTCTCTCCAAACAATAGATTTCCATCACCTGGAGATACAACAGTTGGATTGGCACAACTTCCAGAATCATCTGTTGTTACTGCTATGTTAGTTATTGGTAAAGTACCATCATTGGTCAGTGTAAAAGTAACTGTAACGGGGTCATTTGGAGATATAGGATTAGCAGGTGAGAAATTACTAGATATATCCATTGAATATATTCCAACGTTCAACATAAATGGAGAATTTGCTGAAATCAAACCACTGTATGGTGTTGTACCAGAAGCAGTTGTCGTAAATGATACCGGTAAAAGTGAACTAGTTTGACATGCAAATGTTTCAGTCTCGCCAGGTGCAATGTCACCATCACCTGGGGCTACCACAGTAGTAACATCACAGTTTGGAGAAAGAATTTTTGGATCATTGTTAGTTACAGTGACATCGGTAAGATCAACGTTTCCAGTATTTTTTACTGTAAAGGTTACATCGGTAATGGTACTTGGAAGGGTGGGATCTGGATTCTGAGTGCTGGAGATTATTTGTAGTGAAGGACTTCCTAAAGTGATATCAAATGTAGCACATGATAAATCTTGATCAAAACATGTTAAGGTGGTTGGAGGGAATCCAGTGTCAGTAATTTCTAAGATTAAGGATTCTTGTGTGTTAGATGTTGGAACTGGGAGATCACATTGATATTCCCAGATTTCTCCTGGATTTACTAATCCGTCTGTTGGTGAAATATCTCCACCTACAAATCCAAGCGGACTACACTCAGCAGCGGAAATTGTGTCTATAGAAAAGTCTGTTGCTCCAGTGTTTTCTACAAAGTATCGCATATCAATGTCATTAGGATCATTTGGATCAATGGTTAACTCAAGGGATTGACCATTTCCAGTAATGCTAGTTGATGCAGAAAATGCTTCTTGAGGTAGAATATAGTACACTACACCGGCATCAACTTTTGGGGCACCAATCAAAAGATATTGTATGCCTGAATTTTCTACAAAGTCAACAGCATAACCAAAGTTATCCCCTACAGGTGATATTCCAAAATTATCAATGGGTGGATTTTCTATAGCAATTGAAGGTACTCCTTTGTAAAGATATGATGTTCCTGAATCTACTCCTGTAGTGTCATCAAATGGAGCACCTACTAGGACAGAGTTTTCTGAACCAGAAACATCAGAGGCTACCCAAAATCCAAATTGATCACCGTTATCAGGAGATTCACTATTGATTGTTGCTTGGAAAGCATAAGGTGGTTGATCACTAAATAGATAGAACGCTCCACCATCATTTAATCCGCCAAAGGGTGCAGAGATTGCAATGGAACCAAAAATTTTTGTCGTTGACCAGCCAAATTTGTCAGTTGAGGTCGCGCCCTCTGGATCATTTATTGTAGCCAAGATATTTCCTCCCGTATTATGACTTATGATGAATGCCTTATCAACCCCGGGAGATCCAACTAAAGTTCTGATAGGACCAAGTACAGAAGAGTGAAATCCAAATTGACCGCCTACTTGTGCTGAAGTTCCTGCATCATAAGTTGTGGTAGCTCCAGTGATAACATTAAAGCGATACAATTTTCCTGCTTGACTGAGTCCTTGTGCTATTGCAGTTGGATTACCAACTAGAATTTCACTATTACTAAATGACGTAATCTTTGTTGCTCCAATTTTTCCCGATGTATCAGGATTAGAAATTGTTCCAATTCCTGCCGGATTACAAGTACTATCATAAATTCTAATTTGTCCCAGTCCTCCATTAACACCTGGAATTCCTACTACAAATAATCCACTTGTTCCAACTCTTCCGACTTTTTCTCCAAATCTATCACCTGGGGATAATCCTGTTGGAGATATTGAACAGATTAGTGAGCCATCTGCTCCACTAAAGAGAAATGCTTCTCCAACACCACCATTGTTACCGGGGGCCCCTACGGCAAAGTTTCCATTTACATCAGTGATTGAAAATCCAAAGTCAGAACCAGATGTATTTGGGTTGGGAATTGGAGTTTCATTATAGATAAGATCAGCATCAACAGGATTTGGGTTAAAGGTAACAGAAGTTATAGAAGCAACTAAAATTATTGAGAGAAAAACTGTTAATGATTTATTTTGTAGGATTGATGATTTCAACAACTTTCTACCTCAGATTGAAATGTTTGATCACTTATATTTTTAGAAAAGGAAATTCCCAAAAGTGGTAATGAAGTTGTCAATATATCATCAGATATAGTATATCGTCCACTTTTATGCAATAATTATCCTATAAAACGGGAATAAATATGATAGAAGGAAGTTATTTGAGATATTTACTGCCCTAATGGAATTATTAACCTAGATAGGCTTCCGAATCGGAATATAGATTCAATGGTAAATGTTTCTAGGTTTTGAGAAATCTACAATTGAAACTCCATTCATGCTTTCCAAATAGAATTTTGAATATGGAATGTTTTCACTAGAAATTACAATCAAACTGTTTGAGGTAGAATTTTCTATTTTAACTAGTTCTACTTGTCCAGGCAAGATATCTTTAGGTTGTATGGAATCATCGTTCCATTTACAAGCCACTCCATTGCATAAAATCTGGCATTCTTTAATTGGATTATTACTATAGTTTCTTACACTTATTGAAACTGTAGTTCCAGAAACAAATTTTTCTACCATCAACTGACGATCATACCTGATTATCACTACAGGAGACTTGATTTTGCTAAATTGGAAATACATCATTCCAATAATTGCAATAGTGACTACAATAGTAATTATCCATGATGTTTGAGTATCAATTGATTCATTTGATGTTGATGTATGTTCGATGGGTTCATCAAATTGAATTTCGCCAGGTCCGGGTTCAGAGATTTTTCCTCCAAACTCAGTAGTTTCTGATTCTGAGATTGATGGATTCTTTTCTGAAATAGAATCACTTGTTGATGGAGGAGTTATACCGTCATCTTCTAAAGTTGTCTCATCACCTAGATCTGTTGAAGTCTCTTGATTGTTTGGTAACAGTGATTCTTGTTCTTGTTGTTCTGAAACTCTAATCATGAATCTTTTTGATTCTAGGATTTCATCACCCATTAGATGAATCCAATAGAAGACTTCGGGACCTTCAGATATCATTGCCCATGGAACAGACGCTGAGATTACAGAGTAAGCTGGGTTACCAGGTAGTGGCTCAACATTCATTCTAACTGCAGAGTATTCATCAAGATTAAGATTTGATGTTACAAATCTAAGTTCTGCCCTATCAAATTGTACTGGATTCAAGACTAGACCATAGACATCTAATGATTCGTTTGAGAGAGAGTACACTGGAGTTTGTGATGCGCTTACTGTCTTTGAACGAATGTCGACATACACTTGGTTAACTACCTCTAATGGATTGTTTAGTAGCTGGGTAGTAGTGTTTAGTATTTTGATGCCTGGAGAAGTCTCTTTTGGAGCTAATGTACCTCCAAATTCTACAATATTTTCTGATCTTTGAATTGGAGATTGGTCAAATGCTGTGCTAACTATACTTTGTTGTGCTCTATATTGGATCTTGAGTTTTACATTATCTGTAGCATGAGCCTCTGGAATTAATCCTGTATTTGACTCAAGGTAGACTCTCCAGTTTCCTGAAATTGGGTCAACTGAGGTTATGGTGAATCTCTCAAGTACATTATCTGGTCCAGAGTATCTTACTCGGATTACTTGCTCACCAAGTGTGACACTTTGTAGATTTCCTGGCTTTCCAAATGTTGATTCTTTGACTAGGCATTCATTGGCAGAACCAATTACACAGACTCCATCTGGGGATACTACCTTAAACTGTGAATCATCTTCAGTATTAGAAGCATAGATACTTGCAGCTCTTGCAATTGGTTCTCCTTGTTTATCCATTAAAACTTCTACATCAAGTTCCTCTGAAGCAGTAGTAATAACAGTCCTTGGGAATGAGTTGAATGTAAGATCTTCAGTTTCAAACAACTGGCCACAGAATTCACCAATTACTTGGAATTGGTAATCTTCAATGTGATTTACTTTGGGTATATCCCAAGATAATGGAACTGAAGACTGACCTGATTCAAAGACATATGGCTTTGATGTGTAGACAACCTTGCCATCTACCAGTAGAGATATTGCACCAGCAATTGGTTGAGTGATTAGGTTTGTAAAGTATGCAATTGGCTTTACATTTGTGCCTTCAGCCTTGACAGATACTACATCAAATTCAAGATTTCCTTGCGCTGTGTAATCAGTCTTGGTACTCATGATGTATTCTTCAGAATCAGCTGTTGCCAGATTATCATCTAGTACATGTATCCAATATTTGAGAGCAGGTGAACCATACATGAATTCCCATGGAATTGATGCAGAGATCTCATACTGTTGAGGTACAGTAGAGTTTGTAATCTTCATCTTTATGGCAGTGTATTCATCAGTTGATTGACCATATTGTACAAATCTTAGTTCTGCTCGTTTGAGACTTATTGGGCTCTGAACAATTGATGTGACAAACATTGTCTGGAAGTTGTCTGCACAGCTACCACCTGGGTTTGCAGCATCAATTGGTGCACCTCCTCCTAGACTTACTCTAACATCATTGAATGTAGCTGGTGACTTACCTCCAGTTAATGGGCCAATGACACCTCCAAATCCTGGGCCTGCTGCAGCACCGCCAGCTCCACCAGCACCACCAGCGCCAGCACCAGTCTTGCTACCTGGTGAAGGTGCACCTCCTGGTCCAGATGGAGTTGAAGTGGTTGCACTTGCCTTTCTGTGAGCAAGTCCATAGCATGAGAAGTGATTTGTAGTCATCTCATAGATACACATATTGTTAGAATCAACTCCTATTGCGGTTGCTGATACTCCGGATTCAGTTACCCAAGTTGGCAAACCACTAGTGTGATCTATCACATAAGCATCTAGAATCTGGCATCCATATGTTGAATCAACATCTATAAGTGAATCTGTGGTCTTTGGTATCTTTACTGTAAGCTTTGGTTTTTCTGCAAATGTGCTTGCTTTGCTCCAGTCAGTACCAACACCATTTGCCTCAAATGAAGAGGTAATGTTAAAGAACATTTCAACTCCACTAGTTCTTCCTGATACAGGTGGTGCGGGTAATGAAGTCGGAGCCGCAGATCCTGCAGGAATTGTTCTTTCACTGTTAATTAGTAACCACTCTGATGTTGGGGAACCAGTCTTGGTAAGAGTAGTAGATGTCTTTAATTGAAGTTTAGAGACACCGCCGGTACTTGGTAGTAAGGAGTCTTGTACAGGCATAATCATTGTTTTACCTGCAGGTATCTTTGTGATAGGCGGAGGCATAACAAATTGTCCTCCTGCGGTATTTGATGATGCAACAATGGCAGTCATTACAGATGCTACAGACTGTTTGCTATTCATTGTGTATGCAGGAGCATTAATTTCTGAGATTATTGCTGGGCCTGTTCTTAGTGGATCAAATGATTTTGTTAGCTGAACTGATTTTTGTGATCCTGTTGCAGTATTTATTCCGGCAGTATTACCAGTACCAACCATTGTAAATCTAGGTAGCTGGTCTGTAGAAGTTATTGGTGTTTGAACTGTATTACCAGATACCTTAGAAATTACCTTTGCACTGAATGTATTCTTCCAAGTAACTAGGGTGCTATCTGATAGAGATGGTGATGAAGTGGAATTTGTTGGAGGCAAGGTGGAGAGAGTTTGTGTGGCCTCATCAACTATTACAAATTCAACTACTGGGAATGGAACCGTAAGACCAACCGTAGTAAATGTCTGGTTTGCCATGACAACATTTGTAGCAACACCTGGAACAGAAGTCATTGTGATATTGTATACTCCAAGAGGTACAGGACCTATTACCAATACACCATTTGTTGCATTCTGATCTGGAGACAAGTTATTTTCTGTGACACTTAGTATTCCAGTTCCGGTGAATGGATTTGGTCCAATATTATACACTGCACCTGAAATTCGTGGAGTAGTAATTATTTTGAGTGTACCTAGTACTTTGATTGAGGGTTGTGGTCCTTGAATTCCTAGGTTCTCTGTTAATGAGATGGATGTTTTTCTTGCATTTGTTGTATCAGATAATCCCAATTTTTCTGTTAGGGATACTGTGGATTGTCTAACGCTAATTGCATCATTGAAGCCCAAGTTCTCTGTAAGTGAGATGGTTGCTTGTCTGAAGTTGTCCTGTAGGCCGAGGT